>Ga0209640_10006232_pt1 | contig 10436 bp, 12 predicted proteins | sample RifCSP10_1_FD_184018 | JGI IMG/M metagenome (GOLD analysis project Ga0209640, IMG submission 184018) | Soil microbial communities from Rifle, Colorado - Rifle CSP2_sed 10_1 (SPAdes) (version 2) | ecosystem: Environmental > Terrestrial > Deep subsurface > Rock core/Sediment | place: Rifle...
TTCACGCTGCAACCACAACCTCTGTTAATCGCTCCGCTGCCGTGGGTCATCCAGCTGCACGCCTTCAACTTCTTCTTGCTGCTGGCGGTCTTCCCATTCAGCCGGCTGGTGCACATCATCACTTACCCGCTGGGCTACCTGATCCGCCCGTGGCAGATCGTGGTGAGGGTGAGAGGAGTGAGGACGGTGGAGGGGGAGCATGTATAGGAGAATGGCGAATTAGGAGTTGCGAATTAGGAATTGCGAGAGCCCTCGGTCGGAGACATCGGGGGATCAATAGAGAGGAATGGCGAATTAGGAATTGCGAGAGCCCTCGGTCGTGGTGAGGGTGAGAGGAGTGAGGGCGATAGAGGGAGAGCATATTGAGGAGAATTGCGAATTAGGAGTTGCGAATTGCGGAGGAACAGATGGTCAATCTAAAAGGTAGTCCAAGGGAAGGGCTTTTCGGCGCGACGCTCGGCTTCTTCATCGGCTTTGCAGCCGTTTCGCTCTTCGGACCGACGGCGCAAAAGTTCGAAGAGTTGATGCGGCTGTCACCGCTCATGGTAGGATTTCTGGTGGCCATGCCATCCCTCTCCGGCTCGCTACTAAGAATTCCCTTCTCAGCCTGGGTGGATTCGAACGGCGGCAGGAAACCATTCCTGGTGCTGTTAAGCCTGTCCATTCTCGGAATGGTCGGATTGACCCTGGTAGTATTTACCCTCTATCCGGACGGGCTAACGGCAGCCATCTACCCGGTGCTGCTGCTCTTAGGCGTGTTGAGCGGCTGTGGGATCGCTACCTTCTCCGTGGGCATCAGCCAGGTCTCTTACTGGTTCCCAAAAAGCCGCCAGGGAAGCGCGCTGGGAGTCTACGCCGGCACCGGCAATATCGCCCCAGGATTGTTCTCCTTCCTGCTGCCGGTAGCGCTTGGATCACTTGGATTGGCCGGATCATACCTGGCCTGGACCGTCTTCCTGGTGACCGGCACCGGCCTGTATTATCTGAGCGGGCGCAACGCCTGGTACTTCCAACAATTGGCCCAGGGAGTCTCTGCCGAAAAAGCCAAACAAACCGCGCGCAAACATGGGCAGGAAATCTTCCCGGCAGGCAAGATGAGAGAAAGCCTGGTGATTTCGGCTAAAGTATGGAAGACCTGGATCCTGGTGGCCATTTACTTCACGACGTTCGGCGGTTTCATCGCAATGACCGCCTGGCTGCCAACCTATTGGAAATCCTTCTTCGCCGCCAGCGCAGTTACCGCCGGGACGCTGACCGCAATCTATTCCATCCTGACCTCGGTAACGAGGGTATTCGGGGGAGGCATCTCGGATCGCCTGGGTGGTGAAAATACTGCCATGCTCTCGCTGGTGACGATGATGGCAGGAGCTGTGATGATGTCGGTTTCACGAGATTTCGGCCTGTCGATCGCCGCCGAGATTTTGATGGCGCTGGGGATGGGTGTAGGCAATGCAGCGGTGTTCAAGCTGGTGCCGCAAGAGGTGCCCGAAGCGGTTGGCGGCGCAGCGGGCTGGGTCGGCGGCCTGGGAGCGTTCGGCGGTTTTGCCATCCCGCCGGTGATGGGCGCCATCGTGCGCAGCCAGGGGGAGGCCGGCTACGCCAGCGGTTTCGTCGTGTTTATTGCCCTGGCGGTGATTGCCCTGTCTTTCTCATACCTGCTTAAGCGCACGCACCCGGCACAAGCAGAGGAGGTCGCCGCTGGAGCTGCTCAATAGAAGCTCCCCGGGGATGCGGTAGAATTGGACCATGGCAGGCATCGACGCATCCCCTCCAAGGGGTTTAGAGGTTCTGCGAGAAATCGAACTATTCCAAGGGCTGCGCCCCAACGAGCTGGGAAAAGTTGCAGGCGCCGCGCAAGAGCGCCGCTTTCAAAGCGGCGCATTTCTTTATTTCCAGGACGATCCGGCGGACCATCTTCACGTTTTAATTGAAGGCAGTGTCAAACTGACCCAACTAACGCCAGAAGGCCAACAGGTGATCCTGCGGTATGCAAGCCCGGGAGAAGCCTTCGCAGTCGTGGCGGTCTTGAGCAATATGCGCTACCCGGTATCGGCAGAGGCGGCGGAAGACAGCCTGACCATGGTGTGGGGGCGAGAAATCATGAAGGAAATGATGATGCAGCACCCGCAACTGGCGCTGAACGCCCTGCAAGTGCTCGCCAGGAGGACGCGTGAATTCCAGGACCGCGTCAGAGAACTGTCGACAGAACGAGTGGAACGGCGCATCGCGCGGGCGCTGCTGCGACTGGCCAGGCAAACAGGGCGAAAGGTCAGCGAAGGGGTCTTGATCGAGATGCCTTTATCCCGGCAAGACCTGGCCGAAATGACGGGAACGACTTTGTACACGGTCAGCCGAACCTTGAGCAAGTGGGAAAGCCGTGGAATCGTTAAGAGCAAGAGGGAACAGGTAACGATCCTCTTCCCACATGGCCTGGTTACGATTGCGGAGGATTTGCCGGCGGACAAAACGGGGGGATTTGAAATGGGGGATGAGGCGTGAAACGTAATGCGTAATGCGTAATTCGTAATTGGTCGTGAATGGGCTGCCCGGTAGATGGAGGGCGGCCTGTTTTTTTCGTATTTGCGCTGGCGCAAAGACAGATGGCGCAGAGGAGTGTATGCTATAGCCAATGCTGGACGTGAGTGGACGCTTTATGAAGAACCCTGAGATATCATCAGATCTGGTTGTGGCCGACGTGCTTGAGCGCTGGCCCGAGACCATCCCGGTCTTCTTAAGACGCCATATGAGCTGCGTCGGCTGCGCTTTGGCGCCCTTTGATACGGTTTGCGATGCAGCGAAGATCTACCATATCGGAGTTGAGGTTTTCGTTAGCGAACTGCATGCAGCCGTTCAAGGGAAGAAGGGCAGGACATAATGCGTAATTCGTATATCGTATTTCGTAGTACGTGAAATTGGCAGGTAGAAAATGTGCTGAGCGAACAGAGAAACATTGGCGTTATTAGAAACTTACTTTTAGAGGTGCATAGATGAACATTAAACTTTCCAAACTCCACATACTTTTATTGCTCGTAATCATGGCGTTGGCGATGGCGCTGGCGGGGTGTCAGAGCGCGGACGAAAAGGAAGCCAGAGCCGCAGAAGCAGCGGCGGAAAAGGCTAAGGAACCGGCAACCGCGGGCAGCATCGTTCGAAATCCCACAGATCTGCCGGAACCGGCCGGCGACCGCCCGGCCCAGGATATTCGCATCGACATCGAAGTGGTCGAAGTCGAAGGGCAGTTGACCGATGGCACGACCTATACGTACTGGACTTTTGGCGGCCAGGTGCCCGGGCCGTTCTTAAGAGTGCGAGCCGGCGATACGGTCGAACTGCATCTTAAAAACCGGGACGACAGCACGTTCCCGCACTCGATTGACCTGCACGCCGTAACGGGACCCGGCGGTGGGGCGGAAGCCACCCAGGTCGGCACGGGAGACGAGAAAGACTTCACCTTCAAGGCGCTCAAGCCCGGCCTATACGTCTACCACTGCGCCACCCCCTCCGTCGCCCATCACATCGCCAACGGCATGTATGGCTTGATCCTGGTAGAGCCGGAGGGCGGTTTGGAGCCCGTTGACCGGGAATTCTACGTGATGCAGGGCGAAATCTATTCGGAGGGAATTTATGGAGAACAGGGCCAGCAGACGATGGATTTCCAGAAACTACGCGGCGAGGCGCCCGAGTACTTTGTCATGAATGGAGCCGTCGGCGCGCTGACCAAGGAATATCCGTTGCAGGCAAATGTCGGAGAGACGGTACGGATTTTCTTCGGCGTCGGCGGTCCGAACTTCACCTCATCCTTCCACGTGATCGGCGAGATCTTCGACCGGGTCTACGACCAGGCATCGCTGACATCACCGCCGCTGACCGACGTCCAGACGACCGTGGTGCCGCCAGGTGGAGCGACCATGGTGGAGTTTACAGTGGATGTTCCAGGGAAGTATATCCTGGTCGATCACGCGATATCCCGAGTAGAGCGGGGACTGGCGGGATATTTGATGGTTGAGGGGCCGGAGAACCCGGATGTGTTCAAGCCGGGAGAAGAGCGGTAATCAGTGATAAGTGAGGCGTGATCTGTAATAAGTATTCCGTATTCCGTAATCTATTAAGGAGGTTTACATGAATGAGCAGACGATTGTCGACGTTAGAGAGGTGCCACCGCCGCAGAGGCATCCACAGATATTCAGCACCTTTGAAAATCTGGCCCCCGGTGAAGGGTTCATCCTGGTCAACGATCACGATCCTAAGCCGCTGTACTATCAGTTCAAATTCGAGCGCGACGGACAGTTCACGTGGGAGTATCTTGAAGAAGGTCCGATGGACTGGAGAGTTCGCATAGGAAAAACTGCATGACGGTGCCCGCTTACACCTTCATTGAAAACCTCAGCGATCAAATACCGGAAATCCCGGCAGACAGCATCATCAGCCGCACCGTATATAGCGATGACCAGATCAAAACCGTTCTGTTTGGGTTTGCCCCGGGTCAAGAACTTTCCGAACACACCTCCGCCCAGGCCGCAGTGCTTTACTTCGTGGAAGGTGAAGCCAGCCTGACCCTGGGCGAGGCTGAAATGAAGGCTCGCGCCGGAACCTGGGCCCACATGCCGCCGCGCCTAGCGCACCGCATCTACGCCGAAACCAGGCTGGTGATGCTCCTGATTTTGCTGTCAGGCCAACCATGAACCAGAGCCGGCTGCGCTTCCCATTAATGGCCCTGGCGATGGCCGCCATGCTGGCTGCCCTGTGGGCAGGGCTGGTCCGCCTGGGTTGGCGCTGGCCGGCTCTGCAGCCAGCGCTGGCCATGTCGCATGGCGCCATCATGGTATCGGGCTTCTTAGGAACCTTAATTGCTATAGAGCGCGCTGTGGCGCTGAGAGAACGCTGGGCTTATACCGGCCCGGTATTGAGCGGCGTGGGAGCACTGCTCCTCATCTTGGGCGTGGGAGGACCGGCTGGCCCGCTGTTAATGACGCTGGGAAGTCTCTGGCTGGTGGTGGTCTATATCGTTATCGTCCGTCGCCATTCCTCGAATTACACCCTGCTGATGGGAGCCGGCGCGGTGGCTCTGCTGGTTGGAGATATCCTGTGGCTCACCGGCTGGCCGGTCTTCAGGCTGGTCCTCTGGTGGCAGGCTTTTCTCATCTTGACCATTGCCGGTGAACGTTTGGAACTGGGGCGCATCGTGCGGCTGTCTGAAAATGCGCAGCTGGTCTTCCTGGCGGCGGTAGGAGTTTATCTGGCGGGCATCACCACATCGCTCGTTTCGCTCAGTTCGGGAACGCGGCTGGCCGGTCTCGGTATGTTGTCTCTGGCGGTCTGGCTGCTACGCTATGATATCGCCCGGCGAACGATCTTCAAGGAAGGCTTACCAAGATTTGCAGCGATATGCTTGCTCAGCGGATATGCATGGTTAGGAGCGGCGGGCGTGATGGGCCTGACCTTCGGTGAAGTCCTGGGCGGGGTACGCTATGACGCTTTTCTGCACGCGGTTTTTCTCGGTTTTGTCTTTTCAATGATCTTCGGACATGCCCCAATCATCTTCCCGGCCATCTTTGGAGTCGAAGTAAGATTTCACCGCGCTTTCTACTTCCATCTTATCGTGCTACACTTATCTTTGATCCTGAGAGTGGCCGGAGACCTGATGAGTTCTCCTTCCGCGCGCTTATGGGGAGGGCTGCTCAATGGCGTTGCCATTCTGGTGTTTATCGGAATGAACCTCTTCAGCGTTTTGATAAGCCGCAGGGCGAGCCTGGGCGAGATCTCCACCGCTCGCCAGAGTATTGGCGCAGCGCAGGAGTGAGCGGTGAGCGGGAGGGCAGGATACAGGAGGCAGGAGGCAGGATGCAGGGGGAAGGATGCAGGAGGAAGGAGGCAGGAGGAAGGAGGCAGGATGCAAATTCTGGCAGTGATCTCGGGTGAATATGGCCTGCGCCACGTAAACAACATTCGCAACCGCGGCCCAGCGAGTTGGAATATTGAAGCGTGGATGGCTCCGGTGCTCCTACCGCCGGTAATCGACTATCCAGAGGATTACCTGCCCGATTCTTTCCCGCCCGCCGACCTGATTCTTTCATTTGGCGAAAACAAGGGTATCGCCGAGCTGCTCCCCGAGATTGCCGCAATGAGCGGGGCAAAAGCCGTGGTCGCGGCGATTGATAACGAGGCCTGGCTGCCGCGCGGCCTGGCGCGGCAGCTGCGCGGCTGGCTCGAGGATATAGGCGTCGCCTGCGTGACCCCGAAGCCCCTCTGCACGCTGACCGAGATGCATTACGGCGTTTCCCGGCGAGAGCAGACTCCTTACAAAGACCCGCTGATCGGCGAGTTCGCCCGTCACTTCGGTAAGCCAGAATTTGCTATCACGGTAGATGGGGAGGCTCGAACGATCTCTGCAGTTACCGTAAAACGGGATGCCGTCTGCGGCTGCGCCAGTTACGTGGCCGAACGCCTGGTGGGGGTTTCGGTGGACGAGGCAGAGGAGCAGGCCGGCCTGCTGCACCATCACTATCCCTGTCTCGCCAGTATGGGAATCGACAGCGACTATGGCGACACTTTGATGCACGTTTCCGGTAATATTTTGAAGGAAAATGTGGGAGCACAGGTCAAACCCTATAAAGGAACTTCATATATCGCTCCCGGTAAGCGCAGCGAGTAGTCCCCATGCCGGCCCTGACCCGCTGGTTCATCAAATCCTCACTGCTTTTCTTCGTCGCCGCGCTCATCCTGGCCCTGGCTTTAGCCGCTACTTCCCTGTGGGAGCTCCCGGCATTCGTCAGAGCCCTGGGGCCGGTTTATTTCCACCTGTTCCTGGTCGGATGGGTCACGCAGCTGATCTTCGGGGTGGTCTACTGGATGTTCCCAAAATATTCCATGGAAAAGCCGCGCGGCAGTGAGCGCCTGGCATGGGCGATATTCTGGCTCCTGAATGCCGGCCTGATATTGCGGGCCGTGGGCGAACCTCTCAACACCTTGCGCCCGGATAGTGGCTGGGGGTGGACGCTGGCAATATCGGCTCTATTACAGTGGGCGGCCGGAACCGGTTTTGTGATCAATACGTGGCAGCGGGTCAAGGAGCGCTGAAATGCCGCGTTTGAGCGCGTGGATGATCCGGGCCTCTTTAATCTATCTGTTTACCGGCTTCACTTTTGGCGCTCTACTGCTTTATCACAAAGGCATCCCGATCAGCGCCAGGCTGTGGGGCCTGCTGCCAGCGCATATCGATTTCTTGCTGTTCGGCTGGATCGTCCAACTGGTAATGGGCATGGCTTTCTGGATCTTGCCCAGGTTCAGCCGGGAGCCGCGCCGCGGCAACGTAGGGCTGGCGTGGTTAGCCTTCGCTCTGATTAATGCCGGGGTTCTCCTGGTGGGATTAGCCCCTCTGCTGGGTTTATCGCCCGCCGCTTCCTTACTGGGCAGATTTGCCCAGGCCGCTGCTGGCCTGGCATTCGCCGGCCATGCCTGGCCGCGGGTAAAAGCAGTTGGGACAGGCTAGCTTGTAGTCCGTCCAACACATCCCCTACTAATCCCCTTGAGGCTCACGTTCCCTGTTGCTATCCGACGCGCTTTCAAGCCACAGGTTTGATTTTTCCCACTGAGGGATGCTGGGAGGTCACGGCAAAGGCAGCGGATAGTGTGCTTTCGTTTGTTGTCAGGGTTGAACCTTGGCTGATCTATGATGGCTTACCAATGGAGGAATCAGGCCGGCATCACTTCGTGGTTGAAATTCAAATGAATGGCGATTGGCATCAAGTTGCCTCTGTACCTTTGGCCGTAAAATTTTCCCAAACGGATACGGACGAAGAAGGGATATTACCGAGTCTGGAAGAAGCGTAGGTAATAATGAGCCGGAAGCGAGTGCAACACTATTGGCGATGGCCAGGCCGACCCGCGGCCGGCAGTTCGATTTGCCCATTCCTCCGCTTACTCTTTCTCCCAGCATCTTAGGAAAACGAATAAGTGATCCCCCAACAGGCGGGTAGGGGCGGGTCTGTCCGGGCATAAGACCTTCGAAAACAATCGGCACATCTGGCTCACAACCACTGCTAACCAGGGTTAAGACCCGCCCCTACCGTTGCCTGACCGAATCTTCTCCGCGCTTGGCAGGGCGTGCGGCGACGGAGAGCGTCGCTCGGGCGGATTCTTCTCCCCCCTTATCAAGGGGAGCGGCAGCGGCAACGGCGACAAAGGGCGTCGCTCGGATCGTTGCTCGGAGCGTCGCTGGGGGGATTCCCATCCTCCCCAATTGTGAATCCTCCGGCAAAAACCGCCTCGCAGATGCAACCTCTCATCAACTATGAAACTGCCTCGCGCCACGTCGTGAAATCGCTTGCCGTCACCAACCGTTCGGGGTCCGTTTTCCCTTTGATCGTATAGGGTGTCTAGCTCAAGGGGACTGCTATCTATATACCTGAGATTAGTCTCCTTGCGATGTTAATTTGATGCGAATAGCAACTCCTCTGGCAAATCCCCTCAATTAGCACTATAATAATCACTTAAAGTGACTATAATAGTGCCAATCGGAGTAACTATGAATCAAACTCGAGTGCCGGATATTATTGCGGCATTGAGAGCTTTGGGTGAGATATTGGCCTCCCAGGGCGAGCATGCAGCCGTGGTAGTTGTCGGAGGCACAGCCCTCATCATCCAGGGCTTTGTCGCAAGGGTGACGAGAGACGTAGATGTGATCGCGATTAGCCGTAATCCATCCGAACGCGGAAGAAAGGCCATTGAGCCTCCCGAACCGCTACCCGAACCACTGCTTCGAGCGATCTCAAGGGTGGCGAGGGATTTCAGCTTGCCTGACGACTGGATGAACACAACGGTGGGTCTTCAGTGGAAGACGGGATTGCCACCTGGGTTCGAGGAGCGAATACACTGGGAACAATACGGCGGCCTATGGCTCGGCCTCGCAGACCGCTATGATCTCATCTTCTTGAAGCTGTATGCCGCGGCTGACAGTGAAGGCCCATCGAGCGTCCACTATCAGGATCTGATGGCTCTTCAGCCCACAAACGAAGAGTTGGATGCCGCTGCACGATGGGTAAAGTCTCAGGATACCTCCGCTCCGTTTGCACGGATCTTGGATCAGGATTAGAGCATGCCAGGAACAATGAATAGTTTAGATATTCATCCGCTGGAGGAATCTGTGATCGAGGCGGTCTGGATTCAATGGAGATCTACCGGGGCGCTCATCGATTCTGATCGCAACGCCCGTACGATGGTTGATCCAGAGGCGCTTCTCTTAGTTTCTCTGACACTCCGTCATCACGAAAGAAGACTCTGGGACGTTCTGGCCTCGTGGGCCAAGAATGGCTCCAAGCTCTTCAGCCTCCAGAGAGTGAAGAACTTGTTGGATAGGTTTCCGGACTTAACGAAAGACCGGCTGGCGGAATTCGCGCTTAGGGCCAGTGTGGAGGGGAACGACTTTCGCTGGCGAAGCCTGGCCGGGGCCGATTCCGGACCGCCAGCTCGAAATCAGGATCTTTGGGAAGCATATCCCAGCGTCTGGCACCCCTCAGCACTTATGCTTAGGATGCGATTGGGTATTGGCATTGGAGTAGCGCCTGATCTGCTGAGCTTTCTGATTTCGCTAGGAGGCGAGTGGGCGAGCGCCAGACTGATCGCGCAGGCAACAGATTACTCCGTTTATTCAATCAGGAGAGTAGCGGACGATATGGCTTCAGCTCAGCTAATTGAAAGTACTCAGGCAAAGCCCGTACAATACCGGGCCAAAATAGAGGCATGGCGTAAGCTGCTGGGCATTGGAATTGAGTTACCTGAATGGCGTTTCTGGCACCAGGTCTACTCATTTGTTGCTAAGGTTATCATTGCAAATGAAAGTGGCGAATGGGAAGGTCTTTCACCCTACCTGCTGAGTACAAAACTGCGGGATCTGGTTGAAGACCATCAAGATGCCTTCATTTTGAATCATATTAATTTGCCGGATCCAAGGAAATACATCGGGGAAGAATATTTGGCTGCCTTTGCCGAAACGATCTTAAGCCTGGCGGCGTTGATAAGGAACGAAGTCTAAGGCGATTCTGCTACCCCATTAAGCCGCGTTGCGGCAGATTGAAGGTAAATTAAAAAGGCAAGGCTGGCTAGCTCGGTTCAAAAACCGGCGCAAAAAGTGAACTCAACTGCCTTAATGATTCGGCTATTGACTTATAATCTTATTTGTTTGATCGGCCCGGCTGGTCATGGTACCCCCAGCCCAAATTTTGAGATCACCGACGGACGTGATCGCCTTTGTCGAGGCGGCGGACCAGGCGGCGCTGGGGGAGAGCCTCGGGAAAATCCGGGGCATAAAAGGTGTGGCCAGTACAGACACGCGCATCGTTTGGCCTATGTAATCTGCACCTAGTGAATCAGGGGTGCGAGGGAACCCATCTCCCTCTGACGGCCTGCCGGTCCAGAAAATGGGATGCTGGAGGGCCGCT
>Ga0209640_10006233_pt1 | contig 10436 bp, 8 predicted proteins | sample RifCSP10_1_FD_184018 | JGI IMG/M metagenome (GOLD analysis project Ga0209640, IMG submission 184018) | Soil microbial communities from Rifle, Colorado - Rifle CSP2_sed 10_1 (SPAdes) (version 2) | ecosystem: Environmental > Terrestrial > Deep subsurface > Rock core/Sediment | place: Rifle...
AGGCAAGGTGATGGGACTCGCGCCTTACGGGACGCCGCGCTACATCGAAGAGTTTCGCGAGATCATCCGGACCGAAGAGGGCGGGCGATTCAGCTTGAACCTCGATTATTTTCTTCACCACACGGAAGGCGTCGAGATGACCTGGGACGGCGGCTCTCCCGTGGTCGGGCGGATATTCTCGGACGAGTTCGTCAACCGCTTCGGCGCGCCGAGATCGGAGGGCGCGCCTCTCACGGACCGGGAACGCAACATCGCCGCAAGCCTCCAACTGCGACTGGAAGAAGTTGGCTTTCATGTTTTGAACCATCTCCACGACGAAACGGGCCTGATCGATCTTGGACTTGCCGGCGGCGTCGCGTACAACTCGGTGATGAATGGGAAGATTCTGTTGAACACGGCGTTCCGTCGCATTTTTGTTCAGCCCGCCGCCGGCGACAGCGGTACCGCGATCGGCGTCTGCTATCAGATTCATAGTGACATTCTCAGACGGCCGCGCCAGTACGTTATGGAAGGCGCGTGCACCGGTCCGGAGTATTCCGACGCCGAGGTTCGAGCTGAAATCGAGCGCAGCGGGCTGTCTTACGAAACATGCGATGACGCCGAGGTGACTCGCCGCGCGGCGCGCGACATCGCCGATGGTCTCGTACTCGGATGGTTCCAGGGGCGAATGGAATTCGGACCGCGGGCGCTGGGCAATCGCTCGATCGTCGTCGACCCGCGCCGCGCCGGGATGAAGGACATACTCAATGACCGCATAAAGAAACGCGAGCCGTTTCGCCCGTTCGCTCCGTCAATTCTCGAAGAGCACGTCGCCGACTATTTCGAGCAGGCGCATCCGGCGCCGACCATGCTGATGGTCTATCAGGTCAGGCCCGAGCGCCGGGCTGCGATTCCCGCCGTTGTGCACGTGGATGGATCGGGGCGGCTGCAGACGGTCTCGCGTGAGGTGAATCCCCGCTACTATCGGCTCATATCCGATTTTCACGAGATCACCGGCGTCCCAGTAGTGCTCAACACGTCGTTCAATGAGAACGAACCCATCGTCTGCACGCCTCGTCACGCGCTTGATTGCTTCCTCAAGACGCGAATGGATGTCTTGTATCTCGGAAACCATGTGGTGCGGAGAGCCCGGGAGGGCGGGCCGGCAAAGTAGGCGGGGGTGAGTATCAACTATCTGGGGGTCAAGCAATGAAGGTCCTGCTTCTCAATCAGTGCTTTTACCCGGACGTTGTTTCGACCGCCCAGCACCTTACCGATCTGGCTGTGGAGCTGGCCGGTCAAGGTCACGCGGTCACAGTGATCGCGAGCCGTCGCGGCTACGATAATGCCGCGGTACGGTTCAAAAGCCGCGAGACATGGAAGGGCATCGACATAATCCGCATTCCGTCGCTTGGGCTCGGCAAAGACAGGCGGTGGCGCCGAGCCGTTAACTTTGGAAGCTTCATGGCCTTCTGCGCTCTGCGACTTCTCTTCACCGGCCGATTCGACACCGTAGTCGCGCTGACCTCACCGCCCTTGATCTCGTTTTTGGCGGCGGCGTTCTCGGAGTTGCGAGGCGGACGGCTGCTGCTCTGGACGATGGACTTGAATCCGGACGAAGCGATTGCCGCCGGATGGCTCCGCGAAGGCTCGCTCGTGGCACGAGTGCTGTCAGCGTTTCTACGGTTCAGCTTTCGGCGGGCCGGCGCGATTGTTGTCCTTGACCGGTTCATGGAGCGGCGCTTACTGCGGGCGGGCGTTCCGCAAGATAAGCTGTTTGTTGTTCCTCCGTGGTCGCACGACGAAGCCGCCCGCTACGATCACGCCGGCCGGCTTGCATTTCGTGAAGCCCTGGGCCTGACGCACAAGTTCGTCGTGATGTACTCGGGCAATCACAGCCCATGTCACCCGTTGGACACCCTTCTGGCTGCGGCCAGCCGGCTGGGCGATCATCCGGAATTCCATTTTTGCTTCGTCGGAGGCGGCGCCGAGTTCAATAAGGTGATTGCGTTTTCCGAAGATCGCGGACTGCGAAACATCACGTGCCTACCGTATCAGCCGCTCAACAAGCTCGCCGCTTCGTTGTCGGCCGCCGACCTGCACGTCGTGGTGATGGGAGAGCCGTTCGTAGGAATAGTGCATCCATGCAAGATCTACAACATCCTGTCGGTCGGGGCGCCGTTCCTCTACATAGGCCCGCGCGAGAGCCACATCACCGATATTGCGGCAGAGCTCGACGGCGCGGCACACGTTGCTGACCCCGGTCATGTTGAAGCGGTCGTCAAGGTGATTCTCAAGTCGCGCCGCTGTCGAGATCGCCTCGCGAATTCGCAGATTGCTCGCCGATATTCGCGCGCAGTCCTGCTCCCAAAGATTGTAGGAATGATCGAGGGCAAGCCGCATCACGCGCCCGCTCGCGCCGCGACTGCGCCTCAGATCCAGCCGACGGGAGAATGACATCCTATGAGTAAGCAAACGAGAGTTCTGGTCACCGGCGCCGGCGGCTTCATCGGGCATCATCTGACGAACTACCTTGTCGAGCGCGGCTATTGGGTTCGAGGGGTCGACATCAAGCACCCCGAATACGAACCAACCGCCGCCGCCGAGTTTGAATTGCTTGACCTGCGCCAGTGGGCGAACTGCCTTCAAGCTACGCGCGGCATCGACGAGGTGTACGGCCTGGCCGCGAACATGGGCGGAATCGGATTCATAGAGAACAACAAAGCGGTCATTGTCCGGGACAACACTCTCATCAACCTTCACACAATAGAGGCCGCGAGAATCAACGGCGTCAGCCGGTACCTGTACACGTCGAGCGCGTGCGTCTATCCCGGCTATCTTCAGCGTGCGACCGATGTGACTCCTCTGCGAGAGGAGGACGCGTACCCGGCCGACGCGGAAGACGGCTATGGCTGGGAAAAACTCTACATGGAGCGCGTCTGCCGTCACTACTGGGAAGACTTCGGACTCGATAGTCGCGTGGTGAGGTTTCACAACATCTTCGGGCCGCTCGGGACATTTGATGGAGGGCGGGAGAAATCGCCGGCGGCTCTCTGCCGAAAGATCGCCCTGGCCTGCGACGGCGACTCGATTGAGGTGTGGGGTGACGGCGAGCAGACTCGGTCCTATTGCTACATTGACGACTGCGTCGAGGGCATCTATCGGCTGATGAGAAGCGACTACCGCGAACCGCTCAATCTCGGCCAGGACCGCATGCTCTCAATAAACGATCTCGTCGACATGATCGCGAGCATCGCCGGAAAGCGGATACTCAGGGAGTACGATCTGACAAAACCGCAGGGGGTGAGGGGCCGCAACAGTGACAACACTCGACTTCGGCAGGTGCTCGATTGGGAGCCGTCTGTCGCGCTTGAAGCCGGTCTGGCCATAACCTACGAGTGGATAGTTGGCGAGCTCCGAAAAACCAGACCGGCGAAGCAATTCGAGTTGGAAACGGTCGGGAGCCGTTTGTCTCTCACCCGCTGAGGGTGGTGAACCGTAGACTCCTTGAACGCTGTGATTGCGAACGAATCCGGACTGATCCCATTGATGGGGAAACATCAGGAGACGCTCGCACATGATAACCACGTACCTCATTTGCTTCCTATCGTCGCTGCTGCTCTCATTCGTTCTGACATGGGTCGCGCGGCGCGTTGCCGTTTCGCGCGGCTGGGCAGCCGGGCCCGCGTCGCCACGCCATATCCACTCCCGACCGATACCTAGACTTGGAGGGGTGTCGATCTATCTGTCGTTCATAACGGTCGTAGGCCTGGTTGTAACAACATCGTTCTTGTTTGACTTTCATATCGGGTTCTCGAGGCGAACCCTGATATGGATTCTCTTGCCGGGCACGCTCATCTTCCTGTTGGGCTTGTACGACGATTTTCGCCCGGTGAAACCCTGGCTGAAGTTCGGCGTTCAGGCAGCGGCCGCCGTGATGCTGTTCGCCGGGGGGATCGGCATCTCGCGGCTCAGCTTTCCGTTGAGCGCGATGGACACCGAGTGGCTGGCGCTCCCGCTGACGATCTTCTGGGTCCTGCTCATTACGAACGCCTTCAACTTGATCGACGGGCTTGATGGACTTGCGGCGGGGTCGGCCCTCTTTTCGACGGTGACGGTGTTTGTGGTGTCGCTGGTAGGAGGGGGCCTGTTGGTTTCGCTGATCACGGTTGCGCTCGCGGGAGCGATACTCGGTTTCCTGCGGTACAACTTCAATCCTGCGACGATCTTTCTTGGCGATTCCGGGAGTCTGTTTGTCGGCTTCATGTTGAGCGCGCTCGCGCTGGCCGGGGCCCAGAAGGCGCCGACGATCATCGCCGTCGCGATTCCGATCGTGTCGTTCGGCCTGCCGCTGCTCGAGACCGCGCTGTCGATTGTGCGCCGGTTCTTGCGCGGAGAACCGTTGTTCAGCGCCGACCGGGAGCACATTCATCACAAGCTGCTCGAGCGCGGGTTCTCCCAACGACAGGCGGTCGTCATTCTCTATGGCGTCTCGGCGGCGTTTGCGATGCTGAGCTTGTTTCTGCTGACGCCGGGGGGAGGAGTCACCGGCATCGTGCTCTTCGTTCTGAGCGCGATGATATGGCTCGGCGTCCAGCGCCTTGGCTACCACGAGTTCTTCGAGCTGGGACGCATCGCTCACAGAACGATCGAGCAGAAAAGCGTGATCAAAAACGATCTCACCATTCGCCGGGCCGTCGAGAGGCTGTCAAGCGCGCTCACGATGCAGCAAGTACTCGCGGCGCTGGGGGAGGCTTTCGAGAAGAATGATTTCGACAGTTATCGTCTTCTCCTGACCCTCAAGGGCAACGGGTGCGCCGGACGCAACGTCGCCCGGCTAATAGATTCCGGCGGAATTGACCTCGATCATTGCTGGGATAAGACCGGCGTTGCCGGCGTCGCTCAGTGGACCTTAAAACTGGAGTTGATCGCCGAGGACAAGAAACAGCTTGGCTTCTTTCTCCTGAATCGCGCCTACAGCACAAATCCGTTGCTTGTCGACGTCAATCTTCTCACGTCGGAGTTTCAAGCCGCGCTCACTCACGCAGTGGATCGGGCTACGCGAATGTCGGCGGACCGGAGCCTGGCCGTCGAAGGCGCGGGCGGCATCGCAGTCGGGGCCGCAAGCGCCCGATTGTTAACTTCCTAACCGTCCCGCCGACTCTCGGCGGGATCTCATCCTGAGGAGTTCTGAATCGCCCGTGTCGGCGGACACAAGACGCCTCAGGCAGCAACTCGAAGGAGGGTCTATGCTTTCGAAAACCCACGCTAAAACACCGGCCAGCGTGCTGCTGGCCATTTGTCTCGCAGCAGTCTTCGCTCTCGGTTCGTTCGCCGCTCCTGAACCGGCAAACCCGGCCGCGGACGAGATCGCGCAGGTGACCTCGGGCGTACTGTCGGGGAAAGGTCAGATCACAATCAACGGCAACGCGGCTCAGGCCGGAGCAACAATCCTGAGCGGCAGCACGATCGGCACCGGGTCGGACGGCTATGCGGTGATTGACCTCGGGGCGCTCGGCCGCGTTGAGCTTCGGCCAAACACCGTGATCGAGTTGACCTTCACGGCCGATGGGATTCACATCAAATCCCCGTGCAACGTGAAGGTCGCGGTCACGCGCGGCCAGGTCGCAGTCATCGCGCCCAACGCGGAGACCATTAACAGCGGCGAGGATAAGAGGTACGAGGGCGGGGCGGAGTTCAATGCCGCGATCGGAACAGACGTCATCCTGGATTGTGGATCGGGGGCGGGAGTCGCCCTTGCCGGAGCCACTGCGGGAACTGCCGCCGGCGGGGGTGTGATTGGCCCCGGCCTGACCGGAGTACTCATTCTTGCCGGCGTTGGCGGAGCGGTCGCTGCGGGCGTCGCTGTCGGCGGACAGGAGCCGCCGGCACAAGTCAGCGGCATCGTGCCATAAGAAGATTACCCGCGGCTCCGCCTCGACTGTGAGGGTTGAAGCCGCGGCGGAAGCGGCTCAAACCCGTGGCCGATATTGCATGTCCGCAATGCGGGCGCCGTACCCACAGATCGCACGCTCGCGGTTTCTCTGAGCGGCTGATCAGGACCATCACGCGCTATAAAGCCTACCGCTGCCACGAGTGCGGATGGCGCGGATGGGTTCGCGCGCGCAGATGGCGACTCTTAACGCAACCCGGATGGAGACTGACGCAGGTCATACTCATAGTGCTGGTGGCAATCTTGACGTTGACTGTGATCGCTCTGGTTTTTTGGATCCCGTCCGAGTAAGGGGCGAGCCACAGCAAGGCGAGTTGCGTCGGTGGCGGGCCGCGATGTCTTTCGGCATAATGAAGCGGTCCAATCGGTGCTTCTTTAGAGAGAGTCTCGCCAAGTGCGATGAGGTTGATGAAGCTGATCGAGACATCGCTTCCCGGGGTGCGTTTGTTGGAGCCTTCCGTCTTCGCCGACGAGCGCGGCTGCTTCTTCGAGAGTTACAATCAGGCTCGCCTGAAAGCTCTAGGCATAACCGACCGCTTTGTTCAGGACAACCACGCCAGCTCGGCCAAGGGCACGCTGCGCGGGCTCCACTACCAGATCGAACACGCCCAGGCGAAACTCTGCCGCGTAATCAGCGGCGAAGTGCTCGACGTCGTCGTAGACATCCGGCGCGGCTCGCCGGCCTTTGGCCATCATGAGAGCGCTCTACTGTCGGCCGAGAACAGGCTTCAGATTTATGTCCCGGCCGGATGCGCTCACGGGTATCTGGTCCTTTCCGACACCGCGGATTTCGTGTACAAGTGCAGCGACTACTATTACCCCGAGGGCGAACGCGGTGTGGCGTGGGACGATCCTGCCGTCGCCATCGCCTGGGGCATCGAGCAGCCGCTACTATCGGCGAAAGACAACAAACTGCCGCGGCTCGCGGCTATACCACCCGAGGAACTCCCTGTATTTCGCCAGCCTCCGAAGCTTCCGCCGGCTTAGAGGGTAGCTACCCGCCGATCCATCGAACCCAAAGGAACCGCTGTGACAGTTCACGGCTTGCGACGCCTTGGCTGTTCGGCGATGAGGGCAAGAAATGACGCTGAAAACAAACCTGGCATTGGTGACCCTGACCTTCTCTTCCTTGGCGTGGCCGGTCCTCGCTCGCGCGCAGGGGCCGGTCACCACCGTTACGCTTGGACCCGATCAGATCGGATTTGTCAGGACCGCTCAAGGGATCACGACGCGGATATCATTCACCGAAGACGTTACGGAGATCATTTGCGGCGACCTCTACGATCCGGCAAGCGGCAAGGGCGGCTTCGTCGTTCAGCGCAGCGGGTCAGATGTCTTCGTCAAGCCCATCGCATCGAAAGGCATGAGCAATCTGTTCGTGAAGACGGGAGAGGGCGGAAAACATACCTTCAACTTCGACTTGCTGATCGTTCCGACAAATCAGGCCAATCGCGTGGTCAACGTCATCGGCGTCTCCGTCAGGGCAGGCCCGGAAAACGACGGAGCCCCTCCGACCGCTGCCACTCAGAGATCGGCGGCTCAAGACACCACGTCAATGCAGCAAGTATCGGATCGCGACGGGACCTTGGAACGGCGGAAGGCCGAGATCGAACAGCTCGCGCGTCATGAGGCCAACGAGATTCTTCGCTCCGCCCGGCAGCAGGCCGCCCGTGTCATCGCGGAAGCCGAAGCAAAGCTCGAGGGAGCCGACAAACAGATCGCCGAGCGGTCTCAGCAAGAGAGCGAAAACCGCTTCGTCCGGAACTTGTTGTTGGGGATTCGCGAGAGTCGGATCGCCAGTCCCCGCGCGGTCCTCAAGAAAGTCGTCATCAGCCTCGATCCACGTGTGCTGACCTTCGATGATCGCAGCTACTTGCGATACACGATCCAAAACACGGGCGATAGACAATTCTCCTTCAGCGCAATATCGCTAGAAGCCTTCTCAGACGGAGCCGCAGAGACGATCCCGATCGAAATCGCACAGAGCAAGTCCGAGAATCTGGTTGCGCCCGGCGAATCCCTCGCGGGGGTGATCACGTTCGATTCCAAGCAGCCGGGGCCCAAGGCCCGACTAACTCTCTACTTTCGCGGCGAGGACAACATCGCGATAGCCCGCCTCGTGATTCAATGACGACATGCGGCCAAACCTAACGGCGGTCCTTCTTCTCATAACCGCACCGGCGCTCGCCGCTGCCCAGCAGCGTCCGCTCTCCCCGCCCGAGCGCGCGCCCGTTCCCCTGTCGGATACCGATCAACAGCGGGCGCGAGCGGAGGAGTTAGCCAGAAACACGGGAGGCGCGACTCCGCCTGCTTCGGTCGCCCCACCGGTCAAGGCGCCGGTCATCCACTCGGGCGACGCGGCGATAGACAAGCTTGTGTGGGAAGCGTCGCTCGTATTCGGCCTTGATCCGATGCTGGTCTATTCAGTGATTAAAGCAGAGTCGGGTTTCAATCGCCTCGCGGTGTCGCCAAAGGGCGCATGCGGGTTGATGCAACTCATGCCGGCGACCAGCGCGAGATTCGGCGTCAAGAATGTTTTCGACCCTCGAGAGAACGTCTTCGCCGGGGCGCGGTATCTGCGATGGCTGTTAGACAGGTTCGGCGGCGAGGTTCGGCTGGCGCTTGCGGCTTATAACGCGGGAGAAGGAGCAGTAGATCGTTATGATAACCGGATACCGCCTTTTCTGGAGACTCAGGATTACGTGCGAGCGATCTACGGCGAGTATCTCCGCCTTCGATCCGGCGCGGCTACCGGTTCCGCAAGGCAACAACCCCTCAAGGAGACAATTCCGTCTTTCAACCAGATCATCAAGTATGCCGCGCCGGTTGCCGGCGCCGCGCAGGCGGGCAGCGAGCGGCCTGACTGACTACTCTGCGCTTCCCTTCTCAATACCCCCTGTAGGTTTGTGCAAGAAGGCGGCAGCTACAGTGCTCTGCGACTTATCTCCGAATCTTATCCGCTCGTTGGTCCTCACGGCGCGATAGCAGGCGTCAACCAACTCGACAGACTTGTACCCATCAAGTGCGGTAACCGCTACAGGGCGACGGTCCACAATCGAGTCGACGAACGCCTTGTCCTCCTGCTGGTAACCCCATTGCTGCTCCTTCGCCAACTCGTCCACGGAATGTCTAACCGTGCGGCTCCCCAGGTCCTCGCTGTAGCTCAAACACTCCATCCCGCGAGTGGCGATCGTCTGATGGTGCCTGAAGACCTCGATTCGCTCGAAGGGTAACGACCAGCCCGCGTCGGCAGATGAAGCCAGCGTTGCGTGCATTCCGTCTTCGAATTCGACAAGGACAGAAAAATCGTCGACCTCCGGGTATTCGTGAAACGTCCCGATCGCATCCATCCGCCGGACCTCGCCAAACAAGAACCGCATCAAGTCGAACATGTGGATGGTAGTCTCGTAAAGAAACCCGCCGGTTATCGCCGGATCGGCGACCCATTCCGGTTTCATCAGTTCGCCGCGATTCATCTTTATGTGCGCCGAGTGCGGCCGCTCGCCCTCAACGAGCATCCCCTTCAACATCTGATAGACCGGCGCGAACCGCCGGTTGTGGCCGACCTGGAAGATCGCCTCGCTGTGAGTTGCAGCCTGAAGCAGCGCCAGCGCATCTGCCGCGCTCGTCGCCATCGGCTTTTCGCAGAATACGTGTTTGCCGGCGTTGACCGCCGCAATCGCAAGCTCGGTGTGCTTCGTGTTCGGTGTCGTGATGTAAACGGCGTCCGACTTCGCGATAACGTCGTCGGCGCCCGGTAAGGCGAGCGCGCCGTGTGAATCGGCTAGTAAGCGAGCCCGCCGCGAATCAGCGTCATGTACGGCCGCAAGAGTGACACGATCGTCTCGGGCAAGTAACGCGGCATGGACACCTCCCATGTACCCCGCTCCCACAATTCCCACCTTCACCTTTTCCATTGCCACCCCGTCTTTTCATGTTTGTTTCAGCGTCCTCCAATTAACCGGTCGACTCGGCACTGTGGTCCCGCCACCTGACGATGACGAGGGAGATTAGTGACCGCAGCTCTAACCGCCAAAGACATGTGAGGACGGCGAGCCGCTGAAGCCGTCATTGGCAACGTCTTCCTTGCCGGATCTTCGTCCGTTCCGGAAGCAGCGGCCTTCAGGATAATGCATGCCGGCCTTGAATTGAAAGGCGAAACCACCCCCGTCGGCTTCAAGCCATACCTAACACCTGCGCGGCCGCGCGGCGAGCGTCGCGCGCAAGCTCGAACGGATCGCGGTCCCAGTACTCCGGCCGGAAAATCTCGACGCTCGCGACGCCGTCGAATCCTATTCTCCTCAATGCATCGACGATGTCACCGAGCGGCAGTATGCCGAGTCCGGGAAGCAGGCGGTGCCGGTCTTCAAGCTCGACTCGCGGACGATCTTCGACGTCGTTCAGATGAAAGAGATTCAGGCGAGCGGCCGGCAGTTCCGCTATGGATTGAATTAAGGAGCGGCCGACATGAAAGTGAAAACCATCGAGCACCAGTCCGACGTTT
>Ga0209640_10006234_pt1 | contig 10433 bp, 11 predicted proteins | sample RifCSP10_1_FD_184018 | JGI IMG/M metagenome (GOLD analysis project Ga0209640, IMG submission 184018) | Soil microbial communities from Rifle, Colorado - Rifle CSP2_sed 10_1 (SPAdes) (version 2) | ecosystem: Environmental > Terrestrial > Deep subsurface > Rock core/Sediment | place: Rifle...
GCTCGGCGCAGGTCTCGCGTCGCTGTTCATGAACAACGGTTTTGCCGGCGCATTGGGCGGCATCCTGATGGTCATGCTGATTGCCGCTGCCGCGATGTTCGCGTGGCGCATGCTGCGGTCGAAATCGCAGGCTGCGCCGCTGCAGTACGCGGGAGGAGCCGCGCCCGCGACCCCGCCGAATATTTCGAATATGTTCGGTGGCGGCGCGCCCATGCCGGCAGCGACGGTGAGTCGCTTTCCGCCGGGATTCGACGCCGAACAGTTCGCGCGCCACGCCAAGCTCAATTTCACGCAACTGCAGGCCGCCAACGATCGGCGCGACCTGTCGACCATGCGCGACTTCATGACGCCTGAGCTTTATGCGCAGATCGCGGCGCAGGTCGCGCAGACTCCCGGCCCGCAGAGTACCGCGGTCGTGACGCTCGATGCCGAAGTGCTCGAAGTCGTGACCGAGGGCGACACCTACATCGCGAGTGTGCGCTTCAGCGGCGCGATCCGCGAAGACGACAGTAATCCGCCTGAGCCTTTCAGCGAGGTGTGGCATCTCGAGAAGCCGGTCAATGGCGATTCGGGCTGGCTGATCTCCGGCATCCAGCAGGACTAATCCCGTTCCAAATGTCCGGGCCGGCACACGATGCGGCGGGCACCGGCGCCGGACTTGCCGCGATTTTCACTCCCCCGGCCGCCGCCGCGATCAACCATCTGCTGCAAAGCGCGTCGTGGGCACGCGAACGGCTCAAGCCGTTCTGCGGCAAGACCGTGCAATTCACGCTCGCGCCGTTCGCGGTAACGCTTGCGATCAACACGAGCGGCGAAGTCGAAGCCACATCAGCCGGACCCCGTGACACGTTAGCGGAACGCCCGGTTGCGGGAACGGGGGCCGAGGCGCGCTACCCGCAAACGGCTGGCTGCGCCAGTAACGAGTCCGCGCGCCCCGCCGATGCCAGCTTCACGCTGACGCCGGGTATCGCGTTGCGCATGCTCGCCGCCGACAAAAACGCGTGGCAGGAAGTGCAAGTCAGCGGCGATACCGCGCTCGCGCGTGAAATCCTCTTCGTCGCGCAGAACCTGCGCTGGGACGCCGAGGAAGATCTCAGCCGCGTGTTCGGCGATATCGCTGCACACCGGATGGCGCAGGCCGGCAGCAGCTTCGTGCGCTGGCAGCGCCAGGCCGCCGACAGCTTCGCGCGTTCCGCGGCCGCCTACTGGACCGACGAACAACCGTTGATCGCCACGCGGCAGGACGTCGAACGCTTCGTGCGCGAAGTCGATGCGCTGCGCGACGATGTCGCACGCGCCGAGAAGCGCATCGAGGGGCTGGAGGCGGGTACAATCCGCGGATGCTAGTATTTCGGTTGTTGAAAATCCTCGGCGTCAGCTTGCGTTTCGGGCTCGAGGAATTTTTCCTCGGGCACGAGCGCGTGCGGGCGTTGCGCGCGCCGGTCAAAGCCTTGCTGTTCTGGCGCCGGCTCTCGCAACCGCGCGCGGTACGGCTGCGGCTGGCGCTGGAAGCGCTCGGCCCGATCTTCGTCAAATTCGGCCAGGTGCTCTCCACGCGGCGCGACCTGCTGCCGCCGGACATCGCCGATGAACTCGCCAAGCTGCAGGACCAGGTGCCGCCGTTCGCGTCCGAGCTGGTGCTGGCGGCACTTGCGCGCGCCTACCGCAAGCCGGTCGACCAGGTGTTCACCGAATTTGATCCGGTCGCGGTCGCCAGCGCCTCGGTAGCGCAGGTCCATTTTGCGCGGCTGCACGACGGGCGCGAAGTTGCGGTCAAGATCCTGCGTCCGGGCATCACAGAGATCATCAACAAGGACGTGGCGCTGCTGGATGCCGGGGCAACCCTGATCGAGGTCCTGTGGTCGGAGGGTAAGCGGCTGCGGCCGCACGAGGTGGTCGCCGAATTCGCCAAGCACCTCGAGGACGAACTCGACCTGATGCGCGAGGCGGCGAACGCGAGCCAGCTGCGGCGCAATTTCGAAAACTCGCCGCTGCTGCTGGTGCCGGACATCTACTGGGACTACTGCTCGACCGAAGTGATGGTGATGCAGCGCATGCACGGCACGCCGATATCCCACGTCGCGAAGCTGCGCGAGCAGGGCATCGATATCCCGCGGCTCGCGCGCGCCGGCGTCGAGATTTTCTTCACCCAGGTGTTCCGCGACGGCTTCTTTCACGCCGACATGCACCCCGGAAATATTTTCGCCACGGCGAGCGGCCATTACGTCGCGCTCGACTTCGGCATCATGGGCACGCTCACCGCGGCCGATAAGAACTATCTGGCGCAGAACTTCCTCGCGTTTTTCCGCCGCGACTACCGGCGCGTTGCCGAAGTGCACGTCGAATCCGGCTGGGCGCCGAAGGAGACGCGGGTTGACGACTTCGAGACCGCGATCCGCGCCGTCTGCGAGCCGATTTTCGCCAAGCCGCTGCATGAAATCTCGTTCGGCCGCGTGCTGCTGCGTCTGTTCCAGACCTCGCGCCGCTTCAACATCGAGGTCCAGCCGCAGCTCGTGCTGCTGCAGAAGACGCTGCTTAACATCGAGGGCCTCGGGCGCGAGCTCGACCCCGAACTCGACCTGTGGGCGACCGCCAAACCGTTCCTCGAGCGCTGGATGTCGGAACAGGTTGGCTGGCGCGGGCTGCTGAGGCGCATCCGCCAGGAGACGCCGATCTGGAGCACGCTGCTGCCGGAAGTTCCGCGCCTCGTGCATCGTTACCTCAACGCGCCAGGGGCCGAGCACCTGGAGCAGCGAATGCAGGAATTGATTGACGAAAACCGGCAGCAGAACATGCTGCTTGCGATCATCGCTGTCGCGCTGACCGCACTCACCGGCCTGGCGTTTTACTTCGCGTTCTGATTTCGCTCGAAAGCCACTGACATGCTGATCTGGTTCGTCGTGCTCTATCTGGTGGCTTCGATTGGAATCGGCCTCTACGCAGCCACCAAGGTGCACAACACCAAGGACTTCGTGGTGGCCGGCCGCACGCTGCCGTTCTATGTCGTTGCAGCCACCGTGTTCGCCACCTGGTTCGGCTCGGAAACCGTGCTCGGCATTCCGGCCAAGTTCGCCAAGGACGGTCTCGGCGGAATCATCGAGGATCCATTCGGCTCGTCGATGTGCCTGGTTCTGGTCGGCCTGTTTTTCGCCGCCCGCCTCTATCGCATGGATATGCTTACCATCGGCGACTTTTACCGCCAGCGCTACAACCACAGCGTCGAGTTCGCGACCAGCCTTGCCATTGTCGCCTCCTATCTCGGCTGGGTATCCGCGCAGATCGTCGCGCTCGGACTGGTGTTTAACGTGCTCACCGGCGGCGCAATGACCGTGCAGACCGGCATCGTGATCGGCGCCGGCGTGGTGCTCATCTATACTATTTACGGCGGCATGTTCTCGGTCGCGTGGACTAATTTCTTCCAGATGGTAATCATCGTCGTCGGTATTCTTTACATCGCATGGGTCGTCGGTGACAAGGTCGGTGGCGTCAGCGCGGTGATCGAACACGCACGCGCCGCGGACAAGTTCGCATTCTGGCCCGAGCCCAAGTTGCGCGACGTGCTGTGGTTTGCGGGCGCCTGGGTCACGATGATGTTCGGTTCGATCCCGCAGCAGGATGTTTTTCAGCGCGTGACCTCGGCGCGCACCGAGAAGATTGCGGTATGGGGTGCGGTAGTCGGCGGTGTCGCGTACTTTATGTTCGCCTTCGTGCCGATTTTTCTCGCCTATTCCGCCGCGCTCATCGACGCGCAGATGGTCGCGGAACACGTTGCAAAAGACCCTCAGTACATTCTGCCGCGCTTGGTGCTGGAGCATACACCACTGTTCGCCCAGATCATGTTTTTCGGCGCCTTGCTGTCGGCAATCATGTCTACCGCCTCGGGCACACTGCTTGCACCCTCGGTGACGTTCACGGAAAACATCCTCAAAGGCTTCCTCAAAAAGGAACTCAGCGACAACCAGTTTTTGTGGACCATGCGCGGCGTGGTCGCCTGCTTCGCGGGAATCGTGACCGTATTTGCGCTGAACTCAGAGTCCAGCATCTACGAGATGGTGGGTAATGCCTACAAAGTTACGCTGGTCGTCGCCTTCGTGCCGCTGGTGTTCGGTCTCTACTGGCGGCGCGCGACGCCGCAGGGCGCGGCGTGGGCGATCGGATTCGGTCTTCTCACGTGGATAGGGCTCGAAATCGGCAGCCCCGACGGCTTGATTCCGCCGCAGCTTGCCGGATTGATCGCTGCCGTCTGCGGGATGATCGCCGGCTCGCTCGCGCCGCAGTGGTACGGCACCGGCAAGGCGCACCCGCAGCACGCGACGGCCGCGTAACGCGGTCTTGCACGGCAACACCTTTGGATAAGATCGTGGCCGCCAACGGTTCCAGCTCGCCGTGGTATCCGGGATTCAAGGCGGCCGTGTTCGCGCTGCTCGCGTACAACACGGCTTATTACCTGTTCGGCCGCACGTGGACCCAAGCTCTCGATGCGTTGGCCTGGCTCACGCTGCTCGCGCTGTTTGCGCTGGAAACCGGATTTGACGGCGCGGTCGGCGCGCTAAAGCCGCGCCCTACAGCCGTGCCCAACGCCATCGCCGTAGGGCGCGGATTCATCGCGCCGTCGCGGATAATTGCGTCCGTTGTTCGCCGCTTGCGCGCGCGCAGCGCGATGGCGGCGATCCGCGGATTGCGTCTGACCGCCGCCGCCGCGGTCGGCGCGGCCGCCATCGGCTACGCTTATCAGAGCGAGTGGCTCGACGCCGTCAACACCGGGCTCTGGATCGCGGTCGTCGTGCTGCTGGAATTCGAAGTGCGCAGCCCCGGTGCCGTAGCGCGGCGGCGAGGATGGTTTACGGCCACGGCAACTACCCTGTACGCGGGATTGGGGGCGCTGGTCCTGGTTTGGGCGTGGCGCGGGGACTGGTTTGACGCGTACGACGCGGCGCTATGGCTCACCGCATTCGCGATGATCGAAATGGACGTGCTGCAACTTTCCCGCGGGGAAGCCGCCGTTTATTGATGATCTACGGGTAACGCGCCGCCAGTGCGGCGACAAAGCGGTCCAGTTCGCTTTCCGGCAACAAATCGATCCCGGCCGCGCCCTGCCGGCCGCCCCCGCCCGCGAACTGGCGGCACAGTTCGTCTGCGCCGTGCGGATTCGCCATCGGCGCACGCACGCTGACCACGAAACCGCCCGGGCGCGACGTCAGCACCGCGTGCGCGCGCTGCGGATGCTGCTGCGCGAGGCGGTTCGCGAACACCCCGCTCACGCGCCGGCTCCACGCAGCATCCGGCAGCACGTATAGCGCGCAGAGCGCGGTTGCCAGCTCCGGCTCGAGTTCGCCCGCGCGCCACAAATCGTCCGCGCGCCCGGCGTGCAGCACCTCGAACACCGGCTCGCCGCTGATGAACTGGAACGGATCGGCGTAGCGGCTGAGCGTCTGATAAAGATCGGCCGGATGGTAATTGAGATCATCGACGCTCTCGCCGTAAGCGTTATAGTTGATGCTCTCGCCGAGTTCCTGCAATTGCGCAAGCTGCGGTTCGTTCAGATTGAGTGCGGCCGCCGCCCTGCGCGCTGCTGCGGCAAGATTGTCGCCGAACGCCGCGACCACCGCCCATGTGCGCTGGCTACCGTTCAGGTAGCGGTCGACAATGAGGCTGGTGCAGGTGTCCGGCGCGGTGTCGATGAAAGTCTCGAGATTGGGATGCGCCGGCACCTCGCCCGCAAAATGGTGGTCGAAGTAACGGCACGTCGCGCCGCACGCGAGCAGCCGCTGCAACGCGACGGCATTGCGCGCAAGGGAAATGTCGAGCACGGTGATCGCGTCGCCCGCTTGCGCCTCAACGCGCTCGAGCAGTGCGATATCGCGCTTGGCCCCGGTGACCAGCACGCTTGGCCGCGGTTCGGCAAGGCGCAACTGGTGAAGTGCGCAGATGCCATCGGCATCGCCGTTGAAAACGTCATAAAATACCGTCATGGCTACCGGTAAGCCCCGCCTCGCTGGATTCGTCGCGCTAGCTTACACAGCGGTCATCGTGTACGCCAGCTTGCAGCCGTTCGCAGGCTGGCGCATGCCGCCCGAGCAAGTGCGCGGCTTTCTGACCGCACCATGGCCGCGCTACCTCACCGTCGCCGACATCGCGCTCAACCTCGCCGCCTATCTGCCGCTCGGCACGATGCTGTTCATTGCGCTACGGCCGCCGCTGCGCGCCGCATGGGCGTTTGTTTTCGCCACGCTGATCGCCACTGGGCTGAGCCTCGCGATCGAGAGCGTGCAGATGTTTTTGCCTTCGCGCATCGCTTCGAACGTCGATTTGCTCTCCAACGGCGCCGGCGCCGCCAGCGGCGCGCTTGCGGCATGGTTGCTGACGCGCGCGCGTAATCCTCTTGCGACGCTGCGCGGGCGGATGGTGCGCGCGGATGCGCTGGGCAATTGCGGGTTGATCCTCGTTGCATTGTGGATACTGGTCCAGTTCCACCCGGCGCCGCTCGCGCTGGGCGGCGGCGACCTGCGCGAAGCGCTCGGCATCCCGCCGTTGTTTGCGTACACGCCGCAGTCGTACCTGCGGGCAGAAACGGGCATGGCGGCACTTGCCGTCATGGGGGTCGGCCTGCTCATATCGGTGCTGGTGCGGCCAGAACGCTACGCAATGCCGGCGATCGCACTGACGCTTCTGCTGACGCTGACCGCCAAATCGATCGCCGCGATCACTCTCGCACGTGCCGCGCAATGGCTGCAATGGCTGACCCCGGGCGTGGCGGCTGGCACTGCCGGCGGCATCGTGCTGCTTGCGCTGCTGCTGCGGTTTGCGCCCGTGGCACGCGCAGCAATCGCGATCCTGTGCGTCGCAGCCGGCGCGTGCATCGTCAACGCCACGCCGGAGAATCCCTACCAGTCGCTGCCGGCGTTCATGTTGAGCCCGCAGCCGGCGCATCTCACCAATTTCAGCCACATCGTGCGCGCGCTGTCGCAGATATGGCCGCTTGCCGCCGTGATATGGCTGCTCGCCCTGGCGCGCGCCGAGCACCGCGGCTCGGCGCGCTGAACTCACCGCATCTGTTCCGAAAACCCTCGCGATGACCCGTAAAGCCGCGACTCTTGCCAGCCTGCGCGCCGCCCTGCGCCGCTTCGCCGCCGCGCGCGACTGGGGACAATTCCACACGCCTAAGAACCTGGCGGCAGCGCTCAGCGTCGAGGCCGCCGAACTGCTCGAACATTTTCAATGGCTGACCGCCGAGCAAAGCGCGCGGCTCGGTGCCCGGCGCAAGCGCGCCGTCGAAAACGAAATTGCCGACGTGTTGCTCTACCTGATGCGGCTCGCAGACGTGCTGGAAATCGACCTGCTCGCGGCGGCGCAGCGCAAAATGCGCGGGAACGCGCGGAAATATCCGGTCAGACGTGCGAAGGGCAACGCGCGCAAGTACAGTGAACTTAAGCGTGCCCCCGTGACACGTTAGCGGAACGCCCGGTTGCGGGAACGGGGGCCAAGGCGCGCTACCCGCAGACGGCTGGCTTCGCCAGTAACGAGTCCGCGCGCCTGACATAATGAAACACGTATAATTCAACGTTGCGTACAGGCACGATGCCCGACGACCCCGAAATCGAGACGGACGTCTGGCGACGCAGCCCATTTCGGCCCGAAATAACCAGAGTGATCCCTGTGAGTTATTACCAGCGCCACGTGTTTTTCTGCTGCAACCAGCGCGACGAAGATAAAGCGTGCTGCAACAACCACGGCGCGCAGGAAATACGCGACTATGCCAAGGACAGGATCAATTCGCTCGGGCTGTCGGGACCCGGCAAGGTGCGGGTCAACACGGCCGGCTGCCTCGACCGCTGCGACGAGGGGCCGGTGATCGTGATCTACCCGGAAGAAGTCTGGTACACCTATGTCGACCGCGAAGACATCGACGAGATCATCCATGAACACCTGGCGCATGGCCGCGTCGTCGACCGCCTGAAAATTTGAGACCGTCAACCCCCGGGCAAGCCTCGCGGCGGCGCATCGTGGCCCGGAATTGCCTTACGTAATGTTATCAAGACTATGGCGTCCCTGACCGCGCACGCGCTGCGCAAATCGTACGGCGGCCGCGAAGTGATCGCCGGCATCGATCTCGAGCTCAGGCCCGGCGAATGCTTCGGGCTGCTGGGCCCGAACGGCGCCGGCAAAACCACCACTTTGCGGCTGTGCCTCGGCCTCACCGAACCCGATTCGGGCGCGATTAGCATATTCGGCATGCCGGTGCCGCGCGCCGCGCGCGAAGCGCGCGCGCGCGTCGGCGTCGTGCCGCAGATCGACAACCTCGATCCCGATTTCACGGCGCGCGAGAATCTGCTGGTCTATGGCCGCTATTTCGGCATGTCCGACGCGCTCATTGCAAAGCGCGTTCCGGCACTGCTCGAATTCGCCGGACTCGCGAACCGCGCCGGCGACAATATCAAGGCCCTGTCGGGAGGCATGAAGCGGCGCCTGACGCTGGCGCGCGCGCTGATCAACGATCCTGCGCTGATTTTTCTCGACGAGCCGACGACCGGCCTCGACCCGCAGGCGCGCCACCTGATCTGGGAGCGGCTGCGTCAGTTGCTTGCGCAGGGCAAGACCATATTCCTCACCACGCACTTCATGGACGAAGCCGAACGCCTGTGCCACCGGCTCGCGATCATGGACCGCGGCCAGGTGATCGCAAGCGGCTCGCCACGGGAATTGATCGGCGCCCACATCGAGCCGCAGGTGGTCGAAGTGTTCGGCGACGGCGCCGACGCGTGGGCGGGCGCGCACGGCGCCAGCCTGAGCGAGCGCTGCGAGAAAACGGGCGACACGACGTTCTGTTACGCGCGCAACGTCGGGCCGCTGCTGCAGGATCTCGAGGCGCGGCCCGAACTGCGTTACCTGCACCGTCCGGCGAACCTGGAGGACGTATTCCTGCGCCTGACCGGCCGCGATCTGCGTGATTGAAAACAGTGAAGGGGGAAAAGTGAAGGGTGAAGGGAAAAAGCATTGGGATGCCCCATCTCCCCCGACACCGGGGGAGAGGGTTGGGGTGAGGGGGATCACCCTTCACGCATTCACCCTTCACGTTGACCTGCCGGCAGTGATGCGCACATGACAACGAATCGCAAATATCTGGCGCTCCCGACTCTCAGCCTGCGCTTCATCCCGGTCTGGCGCCGCAACGCCATGGTATGGCGTAAGCTCGCGATCCCGTCCATGCTTGGCAATCTCGCCGATCCCATGCTCTACATGCTGGGTTTCGGCTACGGCCTGGGCCGCATGATGCCCGACGTGTTCGGCACTTCTTATATTGCGTTCCTTGCCGCCGGCATGGTGTGCTCGAGCACGATGATGAGCGCTTCGTTCGAGGCGATGTACTCGGGATTCTCGCGCATGCACGTGCAGCGGACGTGGGATGCAATCCTGAACGCGCCGGTCACGCTCGATGATGTGCTCATCGGCGAGGCGGTGTGGGCCGCGAGCAAAAGCCTGTTGTCGGCAATCGCGGTGCTGGTGGTCGCAACGGCGCTCGGTCTCGCTCAATCGTGGCTCGCGCTGTGGGCACTGCCGGTCATGTTCGTCACCGGCATCGCGTTCGGAAGCCTCGGCCTGGTCATGACCGCGCTTTCGCCGAGCTACGATTTTTTCATGTACTACTTCACGCTGTTCATCACGCCGATGATGCTGCTGTGCGGTGTGTTCTTCCCTGTCGATCAGTTGCCGCAGGCGCTGCAGCATGCGGCCGCGTTCTTGCCGCTCACCCATGCAGTGGCGCTCGTGCGCCCGCTGATGAATGACACGGTGCCGCCGGGGCTCGCGATACATGTGAGCGTGCTGCTGCTCTACGCAGTGGCCGGCTTTTATGGCGCGCTGGCGCTGACCCGGCGCCGGTTGCTGATCTGACGCGGGCCGGTCCGACATGAACGTCGGCGACAACGATCGGGGCGGGTGGGCGCAAGCGCTTGCCGCAACGCTTGGCGCGCTGGCGCTGGCGGTGGCCGCAACCGCGGTGCCCGCGCCAAGCGGCGAGGTCAGGATGCTGGTGCAAAGCTCGCTGCTCGCCGGCTTCCAGTACTATCAGGGCGGGCGGCTGTGGGACGAGATCAAGGTCGGCGACACGCTGACGCTCACGCGCGAGCCTGACAATCCGCACGACAGCAATGCGGTACGCGTCGAATGGCAGGGGCACAAGCTCGGCTACGTGCCGCGCCGCGAGAACCAGGCGGTGGCCCGGCACATGGATAGCGGCGGCAAGGTGGAGGCGCGAGTGAGCAAGCTCACGCAGCACCGTAATCCGTGGCAGCGCATCGAGTTCGAGGTTTTTGTGAAGCAGCACCAGCAGCCTGGCTTCAGTACAACATTTCGCCCGAAACAGAACCGTCAACACGCAAAGGGGTAAGTTAGGGTAAGATTGCGTCGTCCAAATCTCTGGTCACATGCTAACT
>Ga0209640_10006235_pt1 | contig 10432 bp, 8 predicted proteins | sample RifCSP10_1_FD_184018 | JGI IMG/M metagenome (GOLD analysis project Ga0209640, IMG submission 184018) | Soil microbial communities from Rifle, Colorado - Rifle CSP2_sed 10_1 (SPAdes) (version 2) | ecosystem: Environmental > Terrestrial > Deep subsurface > Rock core/Sediment | place: Rifle...
CGGGCTTGGCGTGAAGGCCGAGTTCGAGGCCGCCCTCGGGAAGGTCGACGAAGCCGCGACGGACGATGCGCTCTGCTTGCGCGAGCCGGGCGCCCAAGCCGCGATGCTATCGAGCGCGATCGCCTTCAACGCCCTGAAAGGCAAGGGCTACCGGTTCCTCCTCCCGAAGTGGTGGAAGGCCTCGGGCGCGGTCAAGCGGCTCCAGGACCTGCGCCCGGCCGACCCAAGGGTAGAGGACCCGGTGAAGCTCGAAGTCGCGCTTAGCGCCGGCGTGCGCCTTTCGTCGGCCGTGGGCGCGCTCGACAGGTGGCTGCGCGAGGAGGGCTGGGCGCCCATGAGCGGCGCCCTGGAGGACCCCCGGGCCCTTCGTGCTCTCTCGGCATCGATGCGCGCCTCCCTCCAGTCGTTCGAGGCCATTGTCGAGCACGACCGGCGCGTTGCCGGGCTCTCCCCGAGGGCGGCATCGCTTTACGGTTCCATGGCAGCTGGACTTGCGGCCTCCAAGGAGGCCTGGGCCCCGACGCTGGAACAGGAGGTGTACCGCGCGTGGATCTCGGCCTTCGAGGCCCAGAACTCGCAGCTTGGCGGCGAGCCCTTCCCGCGGTACCTGGAACTTCGCGGACGCCTCGCGCACGCCCTCGACGGCCGGCGCGAACTCCTCGTCGCGCAGCTTGCGGGCGACCTCGCGCGGCGCTCCCGCACGCCAAAGCTGCCGCCCGGGGAGTACCACCCGAACAAGAAGCCCGACACGGAGTGGAAGAAGCTCGCGTACGAATTCGGAAAGCAGCGGCGCGTGAAGTCGATCCGGCGCCTCATCGAGGAGTTCCCCTTCCAGTTCCAGCAGGTCGCACCCTGCTGGCTCGCCTCGCCGGAGGCGGCCTCGGACATCTTCCCCCTCGAGCGCGGGCTCTTCGATGTCGTGATCTTCGACGAGGCGAGCCAGCTTGCCGTCGAGCGCGCGCTCCCGGCAATCTACCGCGGCAAGCGCACGGTGATCGCCGGCGACGAGAAGCAGCTGCGGCCCTTCGACCTCTTCCAGATCCGCGAGGACGAGGACGAGGCGGCCGAGCCCGACGCGGTGACCGAGGCCGAGAGCCTGCTTGTCCTGTCGATGCGGGTCTTCACGCCGAGGTACCTGAGCTGGCACTACCGGTCGAAGTTCCAGGAGCTCATCGACTTCTCGAACCACGCGTTCTACGAGGGGAACCTGCAGATCGCGGCGAATGTGGGGCGGACGCCCGGGCTGCCGCCGATCGAGTTCGTGAAGGTCGAGGGCGTCTGGCAGGACCGGACGAACCCGAAGGAGGCCGAGCAGGTCCTCGACATCCTGAAGGTGCTCCTCGGCTCGAAGGGCGCGAAGGGCACCGCGCCCTCGGTCGGCGTCATCACGTTCAACGACCAGCAGCGCGACCTCATCCTCGACGGGGTCGAGGCGCGGAGGGCGAGCGATCCGGAGTTTGACCGCGTATGGGCATCTTCGGACGCTCCGGACCGGCTCCTCGACGACCGGCCGTTCGCGAAGAACCTCGAGAACGTCCAGGGCGACGAGCGCGACATCATCGTCTTCTCCGTGGGCTACGCGCCCGGGCCCGACGGGAAGATGCGCGTGCAGTTCGGCTCCTTGAGCCAGCCCGGCGGCGAGAACCGCCTGAACGTGGCGGTCACGCGCGCGCGTGAAAAGGTAATCCTCGTCGCGTCGTTCGACCCGAAGGGGTTGCCTGTCGATGACTCGAAGAACCTCGGGCCGCAGCGGCTTAAGCAGTACCTCGTCTACGCGGAGGCCGTGTCGAAGCTGCGCAAAGACGCGGTGGCCGCGGTCCTCAAGGACCTCGACCCGACGGCCGGGCAGGCGCCCCCAACCTATGTCGCTCTCGCGTTCGAGCGGCCCTTCGAAGAGCAACTGAAGGCCGCGCTCGAGGCCGCGGGGCTCAAGGTCGACCAGCGGGTGGGCTTCAGCGACTACAAGGTGGACCTTGCGGTCGCCCACCCCACGACCCCCGGGCGCTACGTGATGGGCATCGAGTGCGACGGGGCGACCTTCCACTCCGCAAGGAGCGCACGCGAGCGCGACGTCCTGCGGCAGAGGTTCCTCGAGGTGCACGGGTGGACGCTCGAACGCGCGTGGAGCCGGAGTTGGTGGCGCGCCAGGGATGCGGAGGTCGAGCGGCTGACGGCTCGCGCCGCGGAGCTTTCGGGCGCCGGCCCCTCGCGGGGCAATTAGCGCGGTGGGCGCCTGCCTGTTTGGACGCCCTTGCCGGGGCTGAGGGTTACGCGGCGAGCACGCGGTGCGCGGCCTTCCTCACGAAGCGATCGGGCCGGAGCGCGGGCCCGTTCAGCCCGACGGTACCTGACGCGAATGGGGCGGCGGGGCTGACCCCTGGCAGGGCTAGAAGAGGTCTTCCGGCCTGATTCCCTTTGCTTGAGGATTGCGGCCAATGTCCCCACTTTGAGGCTCGGATGGTCGGGCACCACCACCGTGGAACCGCCCGGGCCTTCCATCACAACGTGGCTGCCCCGCCTTCGCACCTCGACAAACCCCCGCTTTGCGAGCAGCTTGATGAGGTCGCGGCCAGAGAGGTCGCGGGGGAGCTTCATCCGCGGGCCGCCCGCGCCTCAAGGAATGCGAGAATGGCCTCCTGCATATTGCGCTCCAGGGTCTGCAGATCGTCTGCTTGCGTGATGCAGGCGGGGAATTCGAGATTTTGCGCCGAGAAGCCTTCCTCCTCCCGGGTCACACGCCATTCGTAGCCCATCACAGGCAACTCGCGGGTGGCCCCTGCTTCAGCGTCCCGGATCCGGTTCAACGCCTTCCGGCGACGGTCCCCGTACACGGCCAGGTCGATGAACTGGCGGAACGGCGTCTCAACGAAGAGGCGCTGGCCTTTTGCAAAGGCAACGATCAGCCGGGTCGACAACGAGCCCCAGGCGGCGTAGAAATCCGCAAGAAACCGCTCCGTTGCGCCGTCGAGCGGTGTGCTTGGCTGAGGCTTGGAGGGGATCAGCAGGCGGTTAGTCCCGGCCGGCGTCTCGTGTTTGACGACCTCGATGTCGTCGGCCTCCATGTCAATCTCTTCGATGGCGCTGTCGATCTCCGGGCTTGTCGGCCCGAACTTGTTCCGGAGGAACGACAACTCGCCGAGACAAGCCCGGTCCTCGTCGATTGCGTGGAGCCGCGCCAAATACGACAGCTTGTGCAATCGGGTTGGCCGCAGGTACCCTTGGGCTCGATAGGCGAAGAACCGCACGATCCCACCGGGGTTGCCTTCGTCCACGACGAACGGTCGGCGCTGAGGCTATTTAATGGCTCTTGGGGGGAGGACGAAATCCGTTCGCGTTCGGGCTTGGACTGGAACGGTTGGCCGTCTCACACCCATCTCAGTGATCGTGCCCCATCCGGCCCTCGGGAGCGAGTTTGTCCGGGGTGGCTGGCGAGCCCCCGCCCCGGAGGCTCCCAAGCGGCCGGATCATTCGAGCAAGCTGCGGGGCGCGGCCTTCCTCACGAAGTCCACGTCCGTCCGGGGGCAGCTCACAAGGAGCGCCCAGTCGAACATCCGGCGGCCCTGGAGGGCGCGCGCGATCGAGGAGATCTCGGTGATCGGCCGCACCTTGGCCCCGTCGAGGATCCTGAGCCCGGCAAGGCTCGTCTTGCCCCCGGGCTTCAGGAGCGCCTTCGGCGGAACGTCCACGACGACAGAGCCCCTTTCGAGGCCGCAGGCGCGCTCGATGTCACCTTCGGCCGCGCGCTTGGCCTTCGGCTCCGTGAGACGCTCAAGCGCCCGCAGGGCCCCCTCGTCGAGCTCGTCGAAGTCCACCTGGAGCGCGCGCTTGTAGAGCTCGCGGTACTTCAGCCGGTCGGCGATGCGCCCGGCGATTCCGCCTTTCTTGCGCATCGCGCCCATGAGTTCGCCGTCGGTCATCTGGGCGACCGGGAAGAGCTCGTCGTCGGAAAACTCCGTGACCGCGCGCTCAAGCATGGTCTCGGCGATCCGCGCGGTCCGGTGGAAGTACACCGAGGAATACATGAGGTCGCGCGCGACGACCATCCCCTCGACGGCGTGGAGGCCCGAGCGGTCGAACACGAGTTCGTCGCCGGCGAGCGCGGCCGTGTGGATGAGGCGGTGGATGTCGATCATCCCGAGCGCCACGCCCGTGTAGTGGGCGTCGCGGCGCAGGTAGTCCATCTGGTCGGCGTCGCACATCCCCGAGACGATCTGGTGGAGGAAGCGCGGCTGGCGGCCCCGCCCCTTGGTCTTCCTCGGCCGCGCGCCTCCGGCGAAGTCGTGGAGGGACGCCAGGGAGCCGGGGCCTGGAGGTGTGGCCACCAAAGAGGCGACCTCCCCGGGGTCGAGCCCCGCCCCCTCGATGATCGCGCGAAGCGACCGCCCGCGCCCCCACTTGAACTGCCCTTCCTCGAGGATGAGTTCGCGGGAGATGTCCTGGTGGTCGACGCCGAAACGCTCGTGGATGAGCGGCTCGAGGGTGTGCGAGAAGGGCCAGTGGCCGACATCGTGGAGGAGCCCGGCCGCCTCGACGAGCCGGCGCTCCCCTTCGTCGGCGCCGACCTGCTCGGCGATCCGGCGCGCGGTGTACGCCACCCCGACGACATGCTCGAGGCGCGTGTGGTTCGCGCCGGGCCACACGAGGTAGGCAAGCCCGAGCTGGCGCACGCTCGCCAGGCGCTGGACCTGGGGCGCGTCGAGGAGCTTGAGGAGGACGCCCGAGAGGGGGATGGGGCCGTGGACCGTGTCGTGGATGATCTTCTGGCCGGACGCGGGCCGGGGCTTTGCGGCCAAGCGTCTCCCCCCTCACTCGAGGCGGCGGCGCAGGAGGTCGAGCGCGCGCTGCTTGTACTCGTTCACGCCCGGGAGCCCCGCGTTCAGCCTCTGCGAGGTCTCGAAAGCGATGTAGGCCTCGGCGGGCCGCTTCAGCGAGAGGAGCACCTCGCCTTTGTTCTTCCAGAGCTCCGCGTTCGTCCCGTCGACCTCGAGGATGATGTCGAGGATCGTGAGCGCCTTCGCGCCGCGCCCCGAGAGAGCGAGCGCCGTCGCCTTCCCGACCCACGGGAGGTAGTAGTCGGCCGGCAGCGCGCGCTGGCCGGTCTTCGTCGACTTGAAGAGCTTGTCCGAGAAGAGCGAGTGGGCGATCGTGACCGCGCGGTCGAAGTGCGGGAGCGCCGCGTCGTACTGGCGGTCTGCAAGGGCCTTCTGGCCTGCGCGGACTTCATGCTCGAGGGCGTCGTACTGCCCGGCGCGCATCTTACGGAGGGCAAAGGCGATCCCGAAGAAGCCGATGGCGAGGAAGAGGAACGTGGTCTGGAACCACGTGGCGCTCACGAAGATTCTGGAACCGAGGTCGCCCGGCAGGAGCGCGGGGAGCGGCTGGAGGAGGAGGATGACCCACCCGAACTCGAAGACGGCGTAGTACGAGTAGCGCTCCTTGAGGCTCGTGACGCCGGAGAGGGCGTAGAAGATGCCGCCGGCGGCGATCGCGTAGTAGATTGGGTGCATGGGCGAAGTCTGGAAGTAGATCCCCGCTTGGCCGGCGACCGACCCGAGGAACGGGATCGCCATGAGGAACGCTCCGCCAGTGCGGACGCGGCCGAGGGCCGCCTGCTCGACGCCCGAGACGGGCTTCTTGGACGCGCGGCCGACGGCGCGGGCATAGGAGAAGAAGACGAGGAGGACCGCGTAGCCCGCGACTCCGCCGACGCCGATCGGCAACGACGCGAGAGGGAGCGCGCGGCCGATGAAGGGGAGCGCGATGCCGACGGCCACAAGGATGGCGATGCCGATCATCGACTTGCGCATGGCGTCGTAGCGCAGGGGCTCGAGGTCGGCCTCCGCGAGCTCCTTGGGGACCCGGGGGAAGCGTGCTCGAGGTCGGGCCTTGGCGCGGGCGGGTGGCTCCGGGCGAGGAGGGGACGGAAGCGCTTGCGGCGCGGTAGCCGCCGGCCGCGTGCCTCTCCCGAAGGTTGGCGGGGGCGGGAGCGGCGCCTCTTCGAATTCGTCGGGCGCGAAGGCCTCGACCTCGGGCGAGCCGCGCGGGAGGGGCGCCTGCGGCAATGCCGACTCATCGAGCGCGCGAAGCCCGGACCCGCGGCTTGCGAAAAACTGGTAGTTGCACTTCGTGCAGATCGGGTTCGTCGCGAGGTTGGGCGTCCGGCAAACCGGGCAAATCCTCGCTGATTCGCCGGGAGACACGAAAGCCTGGCCCCCGCTTGGCGCGCCACAGACGGGAAAAAACGAATTTCAAGCCTTGCACTAAGGCCCTCGCGGTTTACTCAGATTGGGTCAGGGGGAAACTCGACGTGGTGCGGCGAGCGCTTTCCGCGCAAAGACCATCTGCGCCCTTGCGCCTGCCCTTCCCGTGGAACTCGTAGGCCGCGTGCACGGGCCGGGGCCCTCCGGGGAGATCATCGTGAGGGCAGAGCGGCCCTGGCGCTACGCGGAGGGCCTCAAGTTCGTCGACCGGCGGGGATCCGCCAGACCTTGGCATCGACGCCGGCCGGTCGGGGCGCGCGGCGGGTCTTGGTGCCCGCCTTAGGCTGGCCGCCGCGCTTTGAGCCGTCGCAGGCCTTCCCGGAATTCGCCGACGGTCTCGTCCGAAACCGTGAGCCCGTGGCGGGCTAGGATCTCCAAGGCCTCGTGCAACGGGATCGAGAGCTGCTCGGCCATGCGCCCGGATGAAATGCGGCCCGCCTTGAACTGATCGAGCGCCCGCTCCTCGTCGAGTTTCCGCTTTCCATGCAGGATCAGGCGCTTGGCGGCGGCAGATTCCTCGAGGTTCTCGCGGCGCGCGACCTCTCGAACGGCCTTGGACGCCTCGCGGTCGTCGACGCGGATCGCCTTGGAACTCACGGCTCCATCTCCTTCAGGGCTTCCTCTAGGACGTGCTGGGTAAAAGCGTTCCGGGCCGCGAGGGCCGCGACGGCCTCCCTGGCCTTCTCGAGAGGCACGCTCCCCCGTTTGACGAGGTCGACAATCACCTCGGGGGTCCCGACGAGCGGGACTCCAAGCGCACGAGCGACCCTCCGGGCGCGCCGGTTATCCGTTGCAAGGACGTCTGCATCGCCGTCGAGGCACGCCAGAATGGCAGCCGCCTCGCCCCGGCCGACCGCTTGAGAGGCGGCCATTGCCTGCACGCGGGTCCGATCGGACACCGAGGGCTTCATGGTGCCTGCCTCGACAAGGCCCCGGACGACGGCGGCGTCGGGCGCCCCCGAAGCTTCGCCTTGGAGGACCTCCCCGACAACCTCCTCTGGGGCCAGGACTTCGTGCGTCTGGAGGACGCTGGCAAGCAGGGACACGCCGGCCAGGTGGATGCAAGAGCACGCGTCCAGCGCGATTCTCACAGTTCACGAATGGCCCTGTGGCTAAAAGGCTTGGCCGGGGAAGGGGGCCCGAGGGCCGCCGCCTTTCGCCACGCTTGCGGCGCCCTGAGGGGATCGCGTTGCCGCGGCGCGGCGCCCCGCGCAAAGACCATCTGCGCCCTTGCGCCTGCCCTTCCCGTGGAACTCGTAGGCCGCGTGCACGGGCCGGGGCCCTCCGGGGAGATCCTCGTGAAGGCCGAGCGGCCCTGGCGCTACGCGGACGGCGTAAAAATCGTCGACCGCCGGGGCCGGACGCTGGGGCGCGTCGAGGCTGTGATCGGCCCGGCGGCGGCGCCGTACCTCGTGGTGAGGACGCCGGACTCGAAGGACCCGAAGGGGGTGGGCGCGAAACTCGTGGGGGCCGAGGTGTACGTGGAGGCGCCGGAGGTCGAGGAAGGGGCGAGGCCGCAGGCCAGGCCGAGGAAGCAGGGGCGGCCGACGGGGCCGCGCGGGCTTTAGGGGCGCCTGGAAGCGGCCAACCCTTTTCTAGGCGCCCATCAATCGAAAACCGGCAGGCCAGGTCATGGACGCATCGCAAAGGCACCGCCGGCGCGTGGCCATCGCGCGCCGATTCGCCCGCAGGCTACGAGCGGACCTTGGTCCCGCCGTGAAACGCGTCACGCTCTACGGGTCCGTTGCAAGGGGGGAAGACCGGCGAGGGTCCGACGTGGACCTGCTTGTCGAGGTGCGCCGCAGGACCGCCGCCCTCGAGGCCCGGGTGTACAGCGCGGTGACGGAAGTGTCCATTGAGGACGGGGAGCTCCTGGTTCCGATCGTCGTTTCACAGACCGAGGCCCGGCGGAAGCTCTCCCGGTCTTTCCTGGAAAACGTCCGGCGAGAGGGAGTCGTCCTTGTCCGAAGCTGAGGAATTGCTGGACAAGGCGCGGATCCGTCTTGAGGAGGCGAAGGCCCTCTTCGAGGCCGACCTTTTCGAAGGCGCGGTCGGTCGAGCGTAATACGCCGCCTATTCGGCGGCTCGTTCGATGTTGACCACAGATGGAATCCGGGCGAAAACGCACGCGGGTGTTATCCGTCAGTTTGGCAAGGCGTACTTGATGGCGGGCGTGGTGGACGCGCCGGTGGGGAGGGCGCTTGCCCAACTCCATTCGAAGCGCGAGCTTGCCGACTACGGCAAGGGCGCGGCAATCTCAAGGGCGGAGGCCGCCCAGGCAATTGACCTGGCCGAGAAACTGGTGGCGGTCGCGAAGGGCCATCTGGCGACATGAACCCGCGCGCGGGCTAAGGCGATCGGGTCTGTCAAACCTCTGCAGAGCCGGTCCCGGGCTCGCTAGGCGCGGCGAGGGGCTTGGACTGAGGTTCGTCGCCCCCGCCGCCCTCCCCGCCCTGCCCGCGGCGCGGGAGGTCCATGAGCCCGTTCACGTTGTCGAGGATCTCCGGGCAGGTCTTGAAGAGCACAAAGGCGATGATGATGAGCGCGACGAATGAGAGCCCCTTGCCAAGGACGATGTGCGCGAAGTCGAACCCGGTCATCCCCCACCCTGCGGCGAAGTCGTCGAGCGCGTGGGAATTGTAAAGGTAGATCACGCCCCCGTTTCGCACGAGGTTAAGGACCCAGATCACCGGCACCGTGTAGAGGAGGCCCATCCATTTCCGGCGCTCGGGCGTGAGCGCGCGCAGCTTCGCGACCTTCTTCTCGTTCACGTGCGCGTAGTCGGCCCACGGGTCCTTGCGCATCTGCGTGGCGAACACGGCGCCGAGGAATATCACGATCGCCTCGTATGAGGTGCAGCCGAGGATGATCGTGACGCCCGACCCGACGATCGGTGCGCCGAGCTCGCCGCCCCCAAAGGCGGTGGGGGCGACGTACCAGCCGCCGCCGTAGCCGAAAGCGTTCATGAGCCACAGGGACTGGTGCGCCACGGCCTGGATGAGCCCGGAGGCGACGACCTCGATCTGGTCGACCGCGAAGTAGAGGATGCCCGCGAGGAACGTGACGCCGGTCGCCCACCGAAGCGAATCGAGGTCTTCGTCCTTCTGGAACGAGACCCACTCGTGCCAGGCGAGGTAGACGAAGAAGGGGAAGGCGAGGCCCGTGAAGGCGATGTTGACGGCGTCGGAGCCCTCCTCGAAGTAGAGGAAGCTCCTCGCGGCCCAGAAGGTCCCGACGCCGACGAAGCCCGCGATGCGCAGGAAGTGGCGCTCGCGCGCCTTCCAGAAGTAGCCGAGGCCGAGGAGGCCCATGGCGCTGAAGATGAGGACGTTCATCCAGAGCGGCGCGGCGGACATGGGGCCTCAGGCGCGCTTCACGCTGGGGGCGCTATAAAAGAATTGGTTGAAGTGCCGCACATGGCGGAGCGCGGCCAGCGCGCACGGCGCCCCTCACAACCTTTTATTACGGCCCGCTGGTTCGCCGCCCCTGCGGGCCTCTAGCTCAGCTAGGTAGAGCAATCGGCTCTTAACCGATCGGTCAAGGGTTCGAATCCCTTGAGGCCCGCTCCCCCTTTTTCGCCGGGGGCCTGGCGGCCTTCCTGGATCTCGGCCCTCTCAGCCCCGAGGGGGCCGCCCCATCCGAAGACCCCTTGGGCGACGGCGCCGCGCAGGCGCCCTGCCACGGCAGCGGTCGCCGCGACCGCCCGGCGCCACCGAAACCCTTAACCGCGGGCCCACCGCCTCTTGGGGCGTGGCCGTGGGTCGGCGCGTCCTCTCCATCTTGCTACTCCTCATCCTGCAGGGCGCGGCGAGCGCGCTCTACTTCGACGACGGAGACGGGGGGCTCAATGTCTTCGCCTTCTTCGACCCGCCCGGGCGTCAACCGGGCGAGTCCGTGACGTTGCGTGTGGAGGTCTTCCAGTGGTCCACGCATGTCGACGCGGACATGCTCGAACTTAGCACGGGCTACCTGAAGCCCCTCCTTGGCAACATGACCCATGCCTCGACGGGGGTCTACACGCGCACCGTGACCCTGGAGGTTGCAGGCGCCTATTGCGGAGGCGAGCTAACGGTCTTCGCCAAGGTGCACGTCGGCCACCGCAGCGCGTCGACGACCGGGCACTACAAGGTCACCTATCCCGGCACGGGCCGCGAGCGCGACTGCGACTGGCA
>Ga0209640_10006236_pt1 | contig 10430 bp, 8 predicted proteins | sample RifCSP10_1_FD_184018 | JGI IMG/M metagenome (GOLD analysis project Ga0209640, IMG submission 184018) | Soil microbial communities from Rifle, Colorado - Rifle CSP2_sed 10_1 (SPAdes) (version 2) | ecosystem: Environmental > Terrestrial > Deep subsurface > Rock core/Sediment | place: Rifle...
ATGCAAAATGCAAAATGCAAAATGCAAAAACAGTTCGACCTCTCGCGCTTCGAATTTGGCGCGTCGGGGTTTGCATTTTGCATTTTGCATTTTGAATTGCTCTGTATGCGTCATCGTCCGCTCCGCCGCAGAAACGACCCCGCCCCCGCTCGCCCCGTAAACCTGCCGTTGTCGATCACGACGTGACCACGCGAAATGACTGTCTCGCTGACGCCCGTCACCTCGCGTCCTTCATAGGGGTTGTAGTCCACTTTCATATGATGGGTCTGTGCGGAAACTCGCATCGTCTTGTTCGGATCGAAGATCACGATATCCGCGTCAGAGCCGGGCGCGATGGTGCCCTTCCGCGGAAACAGGCCAAAGATCCGGGCCGGTGACGTGGCGGTCAGTTCGACGAACCGGTTGAGCGAGATGCGCCCCGTTCTCACGCCGCCGTCGTAGACGAGGCTCATCCTCGTTTCGATTCCCGGCGCGCCGTTTGGAATTTTCGAGAAATCATGTTCTCCAAGGACCTTCTGCTCTTTCATGCAGAAGGGACAGTGATCCGTGGAGATCGCCTGCAAATCGTTGAAGGCGAGGCCCCGCCACAGCCGATCCTGCGTCTCTTTCGATCGAAGCGGCGGGCTCATGACGTACTTGGCGCCTTCGAACCCTGGTTCCTCGTAGTTGTCGTACGAGAGAAAGAGATATTGCGGGCATGTTTCGGCGTACGCCGGCAGGCCCCGATCGCGCGCCTCGGTCACCATCTCCAGCGCCTCTGCGGCCGAAAGATGCACGATGTAAATCGGGACGTCGGCGATCTCCGCGAGGGCGATCGCCCGGTGCGTCGCCTCCGCCTCCGCGCGCGCGGGACGCGTCAACGCGTGATATTTCGGCGCGGTCTTTCCCTCCGCAAGCGCCTTCTTCACGAGAACGTCGATCACACCGCCGTTCTCCGCGTGCATGCAGATGGTGCCGCCGTTCTTGCCCGTCCGCAGGAGCGCACGAAAGATGCTGCCGTCGTCGAGCATGAAAACGCCGGGATAGGCCATGAACAGCTTGAACGAGGTGACACCCTGACGCACGAGCGCGTCCATCTCCTGCTCCACCTGATCCGACAGCTCCGTGATGATCATGTGGAACCCGTAGTCGATGGCCGCCTTGCCCTCCGCCTTCTTCATCCAGCTTTCCCAGGCGTGGTGGAGCGTCTGTCCCTTGTACTGAATGGCAAAATCGACGATCGTCGTCGTTCCACCGTACGCGGCCGCAATCGTGCCCGACGCGAAGTCGTCTGCGGAGGTCGTGCCGCCGAACGGCATGTCGAGATGGGTGTGGACGTCGATGCCGCCAGGAAGAACGTACTTGCCTGTCGCATCGATAACGCGGTCGGCAGGCATTGTCAGCGACGAGCCAATCGCCGCGATCGTTTCGCCGTCTACGAAGACATCTCCGGCGTACCGATCGGCGGCCGTGACGACGGTGCCTCCTTTGATCAGGAGCGTCATGCAGACTGCTCTATCGTCGAACGACGGCTGCGTGTCGGCATATGAGCGCTCCAGGCCGCTGCGGAGTGTACCCGAATGTGCGCACGCTCCGACCCTGTCGGAAGACCGACACCGATATGCCAGATCCTGACAATTAATGACTCGTGTGCATACGCAATGCGTCCAACGTCACACATGCCCTTCCGTTGACCATTTCCGGTAAGTCCTTGGAAGTCAACGTAATACGCGTGACATGGTCGGCGTGATTAGGTCTTCCTCGTGCAATGTGAGCTTTTGGTGAACTCCTTGCATTTTGCTCCAGACATTGTGACGGCTCCCACACTCCATCGATGTCGTCTTGCCGCCGTTTTTGCTGGCGATCGCAATCGGAACGCCTTCGAAATTGGCGGCCAGCGGCATGACTCCGCCCGTAAACAGGTACCTGCTTCTTCAGGACGTCGAGTTGGGAGCCAAAGCAGCGGAGGAACTGCGGAGGCAGGTACCTTAATATTTCACGGGAGCTGCCCCGCCATGGGTCCATAGCTGTCGGGGCGCCTGTCGCGATAGAACTGCCACACGCGCCTGACCTCTTCGATCATGTCGAGGTCCATTTCCGCGACAACCAGCTCCGTCTTGTCTTCAGAGCCCACGGCGAGAAAGTTGCCGCGTGGATCCACGAAATACGACGATCCATAAAAGCGGCCGATCTTCCACGGCGCCTCTTCCCCGACGCGATTGCTGCACGCCATGAAGTAACCGTTGGCAACGGCATGGGCAGGCTGCTCGAGCTTCCAGAGATACTGCGACAGGCCCGCGACAGTTGCAGACGGATTGAACACGATTTCGGCGCCATTCAAGCCGAGAATCCTGGCGCCTTCAGGGAAATGCCGGTCGTAGCAGATGTACACGCCGATGGTCCCGACGCGTGTCTTGAACACCGGGTATCCGAGGTTGCCGGGCTTGAAGAAGTACTTTTCCCAGAACCCGGACGTGTGCGGGATGTGGTTCTTCCTGTACTTCCCCAGATAGCTCCCGTCCGTGTCGTAGACGGCGGCGGTGTTGTAGTACACGCCGGCCTGCTCGCGCTCGTAGACGGGCACCACCATCGCCATTTTGAATTTCCTTGCGTACTGCGCCATGAGCTCGGTGGTCGGCCCGGGCACAGGCTCGGCGATGTCGTACCAGTGCGCGTCCTGCGAGGGACAGAAGTACGGACTGTTGAACACTTCCTGAAGACCGAGGATCTGCACTCCGCGGCGGCCCGCCTCTTCTATCAACGGAATGTGGACATCAATCGCCGCCTGGCGGATCTTGTCGATCGGCACCGCGGGATCGGTCAGCGGCGCCGCCGCCTGAATCAGGCCGCCAACTATGCGTCTGGGCATTTAAGGAGAGTCTTGTAATTCAAAATTCAAAGGGCAAAAGCTCAGACCTCTGTGAGAAGCGGTCTGACGAAATTCCTCACGTCGTCAAGCGTCTCGATCGCGTGCACGGCCCGGATGATTTGTTCGGCGCGTTGAGCACCGACCACAGGGACCATAAGGTCACGTACCTTCGCGTTGACGCCCTCGGTGTCCAACGGGTTCTCTTTCGTGCCGGGGGCGTGACGCGTGAAGTGACTGACCTGCCGTCCGTCTCGCAGTGTCACTTCCACGCGGCCGCTCCGCGGCGCATCCGGATCCATCAACGCCCGATCGGCAACCAGCTGAATGCGTTGCTTGACGGCGACCACTTGCGGATCCTTCATGCGCTCGATGGAGTGGCTGTCGGCAAACGACAATGCGCCGTCAATCAGCCCGACAGCGAGGATGTACTGGCAGTTGACGTCGGGCATCGCGCTGTTGTCGACGATGCGAGCGCCGTCCTCCGGGAGACGGGCGACGATGCGCTCCACGTTGTTTGCCGACAGGCCATGTTGCCGGCGGAGCGTGAGGAGCGCATCCAAGGGCGCTTGGATGGGATAGCCGACCGAAAATGTCTTGATCGCTGTGTCGGTGACGAAGAAACGGCTGCCAAGGCCGGCGATCATCTGGTCGTGCCTTGGCTCTGTCGACAGCGCGTCGATCATGTTGTGCTCGCCGTCGAGCACTTCCTCGACACCCGTGAACCCGGACTGCACCATGAGCGCCGCGGTGACACCGTTGCGCGCGCCCATGCCGCCGAAGTCGAACGCTTTCTCGATGTGCTCGCCGTCGCGGGTCCAGCTCCAAATCCCTGACACCTGCTGCGCCGCGTACGACAGCACATGTCGCATGCCTCGTTCGTCCAGCCGAGCCAGCGATGCCGCGGCAGCGGCGGCGCCAAACGTGGCGCTCGTGCCTTCTGCGCTCCGGTGCGTTGCGCGGACATGGTCTGGGCCGAGCGCCATCAGAAATCGGCAGCACACGTCGTACCCGAGCGCGACCGCCCTCACGACCTCCACCCCCGAGCGCCCTTCGCGCTCGCCTACCGCAAGCGCTGCAGGCACGACGGCGCACCCTGGATGCGCCTTCGTCACCGGCTCGAAGTCGTCTGTTTCGTCGGCGTGGCCGAACATGCCGTTGGCAAGCGCCGCGTTGATTGCCGATGTCCTGATGTTTGTCGTCAGCACGGATGCCTCAGACGTTCCGCCCTGGGTTCGGACGAACCGGATCGCGGCCTCGCCCGGCTTCATGCGAGCACCGGACACGATCGCGCCGAGCGTGTCGAGAATACGGTGTCTCGCGGCTTCCGCCACCTGAGGCGACAGAGTCCGACTGCGCGCGTCCACCATGTACTGCGCCAACTGCCGGGTGATGTTCGCGGCCGCGGGGGGACGTGCCGCGCTCTGAGGGAGGAGAGGGCGCGCCGCCGGGTGGGCGGGCAGGCCGGCGGCCGCCATCAACCCGCCCGCGCTCTGCAGCACGCGCCGCCGGGTCAATCGGGATTCTTTCGGCATGGTCCGCCGATTATAGTACGTAGGCCGGGTGCCGCGCCCTTCATCCTCATGGCGTCGCGAGCGCGTCGAAGCCGACCCGGCGTGGTGCTATAGTCAGCCGTTCCTCGAAAACGCAGTCCATGACCTCACAATTTGCAACGACCTTTACCGGTCTGCGCTTCGAAAACCCGTTCCTGCTGGCGTCGGCGCCCCCTACCGAATCCGACAGCAACATCATGCGGGCGTTCGATATGGGATGGGGCGGCGTTGTCACCAAGACGATCGGCCTGCACCCGGTGGTGAACGTCGCCGGACCGAAAACGAAGTTCCTGCGCGCGACGCCGGAGTCCGCCCACTTGTCGATGCAGAAGCGGCCGGGCACATCGCTGCATTCGTCGTGGAATTGGGAGCTCATTTCGGATAAGCCGCTGGACTGGTGGGTCCCGCGAATCTCCCGTATCAAGCAGGCCCATCCGACCCGGATCCTCGTCGCGTCGATCATGGCCGGTTCTGGCAGCGATGAAGAGCTGCGCAATTGGCAGGCACTCGCCAAAGCCTGTCAGAACGAGGGCGCCGACGCCCTCGAGCTGAACCTCTCATGCCCGCACATGGACCGCAAGGACATGGGGTCGAATATTGGCAAGGATCAGGAGCTCATCTCGAGCGTGACGCAGGCAGTCGCAGAGGTCGCGAACGTACCTATATGGGCCAAGCTCACTCCCTCGACGACCGACATCGTCCTCGAGGCTGGCGGTGCATTTCTTGGTGGTGCGGCCGCAGTCACCTCTTCCAACACGTTCCCGTCGCTCCCGCTCATCGATCCGGACACGTTGGAGTTCGAGATGAACGTTGACGGACTCGTCTCGGCCGGAGGCCTCGGAGGTCCGGCGATCCTGCCGTTGTCGATGGCGAAGATAGTGCAGCTCACACAGGCGTTTCCCGACAAGTCGTTCTCGGGAATCGGGGGTGTCGGGCAGTTTGCGCACGCACTCAACTACTTCCTGCTCGGGTGCGGTACCGTGCAGGTCTGCACCGCTGCGATGCTCGACCACGCCATCGGCCCAAACGTGATCACGGCGCTCCTGTCCGGCATGCGCGAGACGATGGAGCGGCATGCGTGGACGAGCCTCGACGATTTCCGCGGTATCCGGCGCGACCGCGTCGTGGCGCATTCCAGGATTCGGCGTCCCGATGCAAAGGCGTACCACGGCGGCTACGAAGCCGAGGGGTACGCCGCCGCGGATGCTCCGACAGGCCGCACGGAGCACTAGTGGACCGTCTCAACTGAATGCGTACCACTCACAACGAGCCGTCGACCGCGATTTTCCGGCCGCGACATCGGCGCGGCCGGTAGTGACTCAGGAAGGACATACCACTAGAGTGCTCCCGAACGTTGCCGCGAGCGATCGCATCGCGGACGTGAACGACTCGCGGCGGATCGCGACCGGCCTGAACGAGGACGTTTCAAGTAGTCCGCTCTGGAATCCCGACCTCGCGCCAACGCCGCTGGCGCGCCGCACGTGGTCCACCTATCACATCGCCGCGCTGTGGATTGGCATGAGCGTGGTCATCACCACCTACACGCTCGCCTCCGGCTTGATGCAGCAGGGGATGACCTGGTCGCAGGCGCTGCTGACGATTCTCCTCGGCAACGTCATCGTCCTCATCCCGATGATCCTGAATGCGCACGCCGGCACCAAATACGGGGTGTCGTTTCCAGTACTGTGCCGCGCGAGCTTTGGCGTGAGAGGCGCGAACGTGCCAGCGATTCTGCGAGCGCTGGTCGCATGCGGCTGGTTCGGCATTCAAACCTGGATCGGCGGACTCGCCCTGAACGCGCTGCTCGTTGCGGGGCTGCCGGCGTGGGCGGACCTTCCAGGAAACATCTGGCTCGCGTTCTCGATTTTCTGGGTCGTGCAGGTCGGGATCATTCTTCGGGGACTCGAAGGCATCAAGATTCTCGAGAGCTGGTCGGCGCCGCTGCTGCTCGGCGGCGGAGGGCTGCTGCTCTGGTGGGCGATCGACAACGGCGGGGGCCTGGCGCGCATCCTCGACGAATCGGCGCGGCTGCAAACCACGCACACGCCGTTCTGGCAGCTCTTCCCCGCGGCGCTGACCGCCAACGTCGGCTACTGGGCGACGCTCAGCCTGAACATTCCCGACTTCACGCGGTACGCCCGCAGCCAGCGGTCACAAGCGCTCGGCCAGGCCCTTGGCCTGCCGGTAACGATGACTGCCTTCGCATTCATCGGCGTGGCGGTCACGAGCGCGACGATTGTGTTGTTTGGTGAAGCCATATGGGATCCGGTCGCCCTCATCGCCAGGATAGGGAGCCCCCTCGTCATCATGTTCGGCGCGCTCATCGTGGTGCTTGCGCAGCTCACGACCAACATGGCCGCCAACGTCGTCTCCCCCGCGAATGATTTCTCGAGCCTGGCGCCGCGGCGCGTCAGCTACGTGGCAGGCGGCCTCATGACCGCGGTGATCGGCATCCTGATGATGCCGTGGAAGCTGTATGCGGACGCAGCCGCGTACATCTTTACGTGGCTGCTCGGCTATTCGAGCCTGATGGGGGCAATCGGCGGAATCCTGATTGCGGACTACTGGGTGCTTCGTCGGCGCGAGTTGTCCCCGGCCGATCTGTTCAAGGTCAACGGTCGCTATGCCTATGCCGGCGGCGTCAACTATCGCGCGATGGCTGCGCTGGTGCTGGCAATCATCCCCGTGGTCCCCGGGTTTCTTCGCGCCGCGCTGACCCCTGGCGGACAGGTGGCCAACCCCACGTTCCTTGATCTGCTCTATACGTACGCGTGGTTCGTCACCTTTGGCCTGAGTTTTGTTCTCTACATAGCACTGAACCGCAAAGGGACGGAACGTACGGCGTAGCTATGCACCACCCACGATCACTACCACGGCCACCAGCGCGCACCCGATGCCGAGCGTCTGGCGACGGCTCAGACGTTCGCCGACTATGGCGCGTGCGAGCACGACGGTGCTGGCAGGATACAGCGACGCCAGGGTCACGATGACGCTGAGCGGTCCGCCACGGCTCGCGAGGAGATAGAGCGCATTCGCAAGCATGTCGACGACGCCGCAGGCGACGGCGGTCTTCAAGACCGATCGCTCGACGCGCAACGGTTGCGAGCCTGCTGCGGCAATAGCTCCGAATACGACGATCGACAGTCCGCGCGAGGGCAGCAGCGGCCAGAGACCTGCCACGGCGCTGGTGCGCGCGAGCGCGAGAAAGAACAGGCCAATCGCCACACCTGAGACAAACGCCAACGCGATCCCGGCCGGCAGCACACGTGGCGGTGACTGGCGATCGCCCGCCGGGGGCGCATCGTGCTGACTCACGAGCACGATGGCGACAATCGCCAACGCGATTCCGCCCTGCGTCAGCGGAGCCAGACGCTCTCCTCTCACCGCCTCGACGAGCACCGGCAGCATCACGGCACACACGGCCGTCGTCGGAGCAACGATGGACATGGTGCCGATCGCAAGCGCTCGATAGAGCAGCGCCACGCCGACGCTGCCGGCGAGGCCCGCGACTGTTCCCCAGATGAAGTCCCCTCTGGATGGGGTGCCAGGCAGGACGAGCAGCAACAGAGCCAGCGGGAGCAGCCCTGCGGCCTGCGAGACGAGAACGATCGCAATCGTGCTGGCGCGGCGCGAGGCAAGGCCGCCCAGGAAGTCGGCGGCGCCGTAGAGCGCCGCCGAGGTGAGCGCGAGGAGATAGGCTGTCACCAATCAACCACGAAGCACACGAAGGTCACGAAGATTAAATAGGAAATTCGTGTGTTTCGAGATCTTCGTGGCCTTCGTGGTTAGGCCGTCCCTGTGTTCCTGGCACTGGACCTAACGGAGAATCAGGCCAGGAACGTCGCAAAGGATCGGAAGACGAAGAAGCCGTAGAAGAGCGCCATGGCCACGAGCGCGGCGCGCCGCCACAGAGGAGGACGCACGTGTTCCGGCAGGAGACGCGTATTGATGTACAGCAGATGCACCGAGCCGATGACGAGCACGAGACCGGCCATGTTCGCGCCAATCTGCAGCAGGAGAAACGGCTGCGCGAGCCGCAACGCCACGACGCCCCAGAGAACGATCACGGCCAGGACGCAGTAGTACACGGTCCGCACGTCGCCGCCGCGCCAGTTCCGAAGGCGGCTGCTTCCTGTCCAGAGCATATCGGTGATCGCCCGGACCATGCCTTCGAGCTGATCGAGCTGGGTCTTGAAGAGAATCCACGCTCCCAGAAACGCGATCACGCCTCCAAGCAGCGCGCCGCCGTTTCCGCTGATGCTCTGGGCCAGCGCGGCGCTGATACCGAGCCCCTGGATGTTGGTGCCGCGCGGGAGGAACGTCACATAAATCATCGCGGGCAGGATCATGCCGAGGATGGCGCCGGCAAAGAACACGCCCCACTGGTCCGCACTGATGACGCGCCACCAGCCGCGCCATCGCCTCATGCCCTCGGCGTCGCCTGCGAAGATGAAGCCGGTGTGGGCGAGCGCCACCTTGTGGCCGCCGACGGCGGCGGGTATGTAGCCTGCCCGCTCGCCCATGCCGTAGCCGCGATCCCGCGCCCAATTCGACAGCACGATATTCGTGACACCGCCGGCGCCGGAGTACGCCACGAGCGCTCCAAGCAGAAACAGATCGGTGCCGGTCGGAAAGTAATCAAACGTGCCACGCGTCAGGTCGAAGCCGCCCAGCCCCAACACCCCGGCCAGCCAGGTATCCCCCGGCACGTACACTGCGGCGAGCACGAAAAAGCTGCCGAGAATGGCCACGACGAGAATCCAGTTCAACAGCTCCAGCGTCCGCTCGATGCGGCGCCCGAACGATAGGATTGCAACGCATAGCAGGAACGTACCTACACCGATGTAGTAGATCGTGCTTGCGTCCGCTGCCACGGCGAGGCGCCTGGTGAACAGGAAGAAGATCGCGCCCGCCGCCACCCCGGCCCACGCAGGCCATCCGACCTGCAGGAAATACAGCACCACATACACCCAGGCCCACAGCTTGGACGAAGGACGCGTACGCATGAAGCCGGTGAAGACGGGCTCCCCTGTCGCCAGCGTGTAGCGCATCAGCTCCGTATTGAAGATGGTCTGAAACGCCACCGCGAGGCCGACAACCCACATCAGCGAGAGCCCATGCCGTACGAACGCGGCGGGGCCGAGCAGGAACTCGCCGCTTCCAATCGACACGCCGAGGACGATGACACCCGGGCCGACGACCTTGAGCCACTCGAGACCGCGTGGTGACGGGGGGGCGGGCAGTTCGGCGCGCGTCCATGGATCCAGGCCGGAACGCGCTTCAACCGGGGCAGATCGTGTGTATGAGGTAACCAAGGGCCCATCATCGTAAACGAAAGACACCCTCGCCGCCACTAGCGGTAAACTGTTGCCATGTTGCGCGTGTGGGTTGCGGCTGTGCTGACGCTCGCCGCAGCGGCCGCTGCGGAGGCCCAGTTCGGCCGCGGATTCTTCGGTTCACGGGTCGCCACTGAGAAGGACTTCGACGGCCGCTTCCATTACTGCCGCCTCCTCTATCGGCCGGGCATGAACGGCTACGGCGGCAGCTGGAGAACCGACTACCCGAATGCCGACATCAACCTGTCGGTCCGTCTGTCGGAGCTCACGAAAATCCAGGTGAGCAAGAACGGTTCGGGATCGCCGAATCACCTACTGGTGCGACCGGGCGGCGACGAGCTGTTCCAGTGTCCGCTTGTGATCATGTCCGCGCCTGGCAGCGCCATCATTGACGAAGCGGAAGCACTGCGGCTCCGGGAGTACTTGCTGAAGGGCGGGATGCTCTGGACCGATGACTCCTGGGGCTCGTATCAGTGGCAGCACTGGGTTTCGGAGCTTCGAAAGATCCTCCCGCCCGCCGAATACCCGATCTTTGACGTGCCGCTCGATCACACACTCTTCCGAACGCAGTTCGAGGTGACCGAAATTCCGCAGATCCCGAACATCGGCTTCTTCCTTCGATCCGGCGGTCGGACGTCCGAGCAAGGCGCGGACAGCGCTGTGCCTCAGGTCAAGGGGATTGCCGATCGGACAGGT
>Ga0209640_10006237_pt1 | contig 10430 bp, 6 predicted proteins | sample RifCSP10_1_FD_184018 | JGI IMG/M metagenome (GOLD analysis project Ga0209640, IMG submission 184018) | Soil microbial communities from Rifle, Colorado - Rifle CSP2_sed 10_1 (SPAdes) (version 2) | ecosystem: Environmental > Terrestrial > Deep subsurface > Rock core/Sediment | place: Rifle...
GGGATCACCTCGTCGCGCTCCGCAATGAGACAGAGCAGCGGCTGCTTGAGCGCCGGCGCGAGCGCGATCGAATCGAAGCGGTGCTTGAGCATCCAATCCACCGGCAGGTACCAGTAGTAGCGCTTCGCGACCGAAGCGAGGCTGTCGAACGGTGAAACGAGTATCACCGCGCGCACCGGCCGTTGCGCCGCAAGTTGCACCGCAATCCCGCTTCCCAAACTCCGGCCGAACGCCACGATTCGGTCCGCATCCACGCCGGGAAGATTCGCCGCGTGATCGTAGAGGGTCAGCGCGTCGGCGACGAGCGCGTGCTCCGAGGGCGAGCCTTCGCTCGCGCCGTAGCCGCGATAGTTGACGATGAGCCACCCAACGCCGGGCGTCTCGCCGTGCAGCGGATCGCCGACCGCCTCGAGCATGTAGGATGCCTCTTCGGCATTGCCGCCGAAGTACAGTACGAGCGGCGCGCGCTCGACTCCCTGCGGCCTCACCCGCCAGCCGTGCAGTTTCGTGCCGTCGGCGGAGGCGAGGGTGACTTCGGTCGCCGCTGGAAAGCGCCGTGCGATCTCTGTCCGACGCGCGTCGGACAGCGGCTGGCGGTAGAAGATGAGGCTGTCCTGCGCGAGGTAGACGACCAGCGGCAACCCGACCGCGACCGCCGCAGCGATCTTGAGCGCAGAAACGAGAATGCCCTCCACTGCGGCTACTGCGCGGTCCAGCCGCCGTCCGCGGCGATCGCCTGGCCGCGGATCTGCGCCGCTCCGTCGCCGCAAAGAAACAGCGCCAGCTCGGCGATCTGCGCGGGGGTGACGAATTCCTTCGAGGGCTGTTTCTCCGAAACCAGCGCGAGCCTGGCCTGCTCGTAGGTCTTGCCTTCCGTCTCGGCGCGCGCCCTGATCTGCCTGTCCACCAGCGGCGTCAGCACCCAGCCCGGGCACACCGCGTTGCAGGTAACGCCTGTTTCCGCGGTTTCCAGTGCGACCGCCTTGGTGAAACCCACAAGACCGTGCTTCGCGGCGATGTAGGCCGACTTCTGCACCGACGCGACCAGGCCGTGAACCGAGGCGATATTGACGATCCTGCCCCAGTTGCGTGCGAGCATCCCGGGAAGCGCGGCGCGCGTGGCGTAGAAGGCCGCAGAAAGGTTGATTGCGATGACGCGTTCCCACTGCTCGGGCGGGAAATCCTGCACCGGCGCGACATGCTGGATGCCGGCGTTATTGACCAGGATGTCCACCGCGCCGAATTCGCGCGCTGCATCCGCGACCAACGCGACGATCTCGCCGGGTCTGGCCATGTCCGCGCCGTGGTAGCCGACCTTCGATCCGTGAGTCGCGAGGTCGCGCCGGATGCGTTCGATCTCGCCCGGATCGCCGAATCCGTTCAGCATCACGTTCGCGCCCGCGGCCGCAAAGCGCGCCGCGATGCCCAGACCGATGCCGCTGGTCGAGCCCGTCACGACTGCCGACCTGCCGTGCAGCTCCGGCACGCGGTCAATCCCTGCGGTAGAGCTCGCCGCCCTGCTTTGCAAACTCGTCCGCCTTCTCCTGCATGCCCTGCTCGAGCGCGGCCTCGGCGCTGACGCCGAGCTTCGCCGCGTAGTCGCGCACGTCCTGCGTGATCTGCATCGAGCAGAAGTGCGGCCCGCACATGGAGCAGAAATGGGCGACCTTGGCGCCTTCCTGGGGCAGCGTCTCGTCATGAAACTCGCGCGCCGTGTCGGGGTCGAGGCCGAGGTTGAACTGGTCGGCCCAGCGGAACTCGAACCGCGCCTTGGAGAGGGCGTTGTCGCGAATCTGCGCGCCCGGATGGCCCTTGGCGAGGTCGGCGGCGTGCGCCGCGATCTTGTAGGCGATGATGCCGTCCTTGACGTCTTTCTTGTTCGGCAGCCCGAGGTGCTCCTTCGGCGTGACGTAGCAGAGCATCGCGGTTCCATACCAGCCGATCATCGCCGCGCCGATCGCGCTCGTGATGTGGTCATATCCGGGGGCGATGTCGGTGGTGAGCGGTCCAAGGGTGTAGAAAGGGGCCTCGTCGCAGTATTTGAGTTCCAGCTCCATGTTTTCCTTGATGAGCTGCATCGGTACGTGCCCCGGCCCCTCGATCATCACCTGGCAGTCGTGTCTCCACGCAATCCGGGTGAGTTCTCCCAGTGTTTTCAGCTCGGCGATCTGCGCTTCGTCGTTCGCGTCGTAGATCGAGCCCGGTCGCAGGCCGTCACCGAGGCTGAAGGAGACGTCGTACGCCCGCATGATCTCGCAGATGTCCTCGAAATGCGTGTACAGGAAGCTCTCCTTGTGGTGCGAGAGGCACCACTTTGCCATGATCGAGCCGCCGCGCGAGACGATCCCCGTCATGCGCCGAGCCGTCAGGGGGATGAAAGGCAGGCGCACGCCGGCGTGAATGGTGAAGTAATCCACGCCCTGCTCGGCCTGCTCGATGAGCGTGTCGCGGAAGATTTCCCACGTCAGCTCGGCGGCCTTGCCATCGACCTTTTCCAGCGCCTGGTAGATCGGGACGGTGCCGATGGGGACGGGAGCATTGCGCACGATCCACTCGCGCGTTTCGTGGATGTGCTTGCCGGTCGAGAGATCCATCACCGTGTCCGCGCCCCAGCGGATCGCCCAGGTCATCTTTTCGACTTCTTCGCCGATCGAGGAGGTGACCGCCGAATTTCCGATGTTGGCGTTCACCTTCACCAGGAAATTCCTGCCGATGATCATCGGCTCGGATTCCGGATGATTGATGTTTGCGGGGATGATGGCGCGGCCGCGCGCGACCTCGTCGCGCACGTACTCCGGCGTGATCGTGCGCGGTAGCGCCGCACCGAACGCTTCGCCCGCGTGTTGCGCACTGATCGACTCCGCGAGCTGCCCGCGGCGCTGGTTTTCGCGGATCGCGATGAACTCCATTTCGGGCGTGACGATTCCGCGCCGGGCGTAGTGCATCTGGGTGACGCATGTACCCGCGAAGGCGCGGCGCGGCGCCCTTTTGAGATCAAAGCGCAGTTCGACCAGCTTCGGGTCCGCCAGCCGCTTGCGGCCGTATTCGGAACTCGGGCCCGGGAGGAGCACCGCGTCGCCACGCGTGGCAATCCAGGCGTCGCGCAGCGGCGGCAGCCCGGCGCGAATATCGATCGTCGCGAGCGGATCGGAATACGGCCCGGAAGTGTCGTATACCGTGATGGGCGGATTGCCGCCGCTTTGCGAAATCTCGCGCATCGGCACGCGGATATCCGGGCACGAGCCCGGCACGTACACCTTGCGCGAGGCAGGCAACGGCCGGATCGCCGCTTCGTCCGCGCGCGCCGTCGCAGCAAGAAACTTGGGATTGGCATTCATTGCGCTCTCCTTTTTGCCGCAGCGGGAGGCCGGAGACGCGGAAGGCAGGCTCGACGCATCCCTACGGCGGAATTACCCGCATCAGGTTCCGAGGGTATCTCTCACCCGGTCCGATCTGCTGCCTCGGCTCCAGGACCCCTGCGTGTGTCCTCACGGTACGGGAAACGTAGGTCTTTGACAAGAAACCATTTGATCCGCTTGACTTCTCGTTGCGCAAGTTATAACTTACCGACTGGTCAGTTACTATCCACCCGTGAACCATCCGATCTCCCCCCGGGCCGAGCGACGCTGGGCGCGGCGCAAGGACGCGCGCCCCGAAGAGATCACGGCCGCCGCTCTGGAGCTTTTCGTCGAGCGCGGCTACGCCAGCACGCGCCTGGAAGACGTTGCCGCGCGTGCCGGCGTGTCGAAGGGCACGGTCTACCTCTATTTCGCCAACAAGGAAGAACTTTTCAAGGCGGTGGTGCGCGAGGGGCTGGTATCGCCTCTCCTCGAAATGCGCGAGCTGGTCGAGCGCTTCGAAGGCCCGTCGATGGAGCTGCTTCGCATGCTGATGTCGGGCTGGTGGTCGCGCATCGGCTCGACGCGGCTCGCGGGCATTCCGAAGCTGATGATCGCCGAAGCGCGCAATTTTCCGGAAATCGCGCGGTTCTACGTGGAGGAAGTCGTCGAGCCCGGACAACGCACGATCGCGCGCATCGTCGAACGCGGCATTGAGCGCGGCGAATTCCGGCCGGTCGACCCGCAGGAGGCCGCGATGCTCATCAGCGCGCCGATGCTCGTGATCATGCTCTGGCGCCATTCGCTGGCGTGCTGCGTGCCCGGGGGATCCGATATCGATCCGCAGTCGCTGATCAAGGCGCAACTGGAGGCGCTTTCCCGCGCGCTGGCGGCAGAGCCGGCGCCGGAGGCGAAGTAAGCGTGTCCGCCCGAACCCGCAACTCGCTGATCGCCGCCACGATCCTGGTCATCCTGGCAATCGTCGGATTCGCAGGGGTACGCGACAAGCGGCCCGGTCCTGCTCCCGGCGCGCCGCGCGAGGCGTTCCTCGAATTCCAGCAATCGGATCTGTACATCCTCGAGCCGGCGCCGCTCGAACGCACCCTGCCGCTCACCGGAACGCTCAGCCCGCTGGTCGAGGCGAGCCTCAAGGCAAAGATTGCGGGCGAGTTGCTGGAGGTCGCGGTGCGGGAAGGCGGGAGCGTGCGCAAGGGCGAGATCGTCGCGCGCATCGACCCGACGGAGGTGGAGGCGCGCGTGGCCGCCCGGCAAGCGGACGTCGAAGCCGCGCGCGCGCAGCTCGTCTGGGCGGAAAAGAACCGCGCCACGCAGAAAGCGCTGCTCGAGAAGAGCTTCATCTCGCAGAACGCGTTCGACAACGTGCAAAGCAGCCACGATGTCGCAGCGGCGAAACTGAGGGCCGCGGAAGCCGACCTGGTCGTGGCAAAAAAATCGCTTGGCGATGCGGTGCTGACGGCCCCGTTTTCGGGAATCGCCGCGCAGCGCCACGCCCAGCCCGGAGAGCGGGTCGCGCTCGACGCGAAGGTCATTACGATCGTGGACCTCGGACGGCTCGAGCTCGGGGCCGCGGTCCCGTCGGCCGACATCGCGCAAGTGCGCGTCGGGCAAAAAGTGGCGTTCCGCGTCGACGGCTTCGGCGGACGCGAATTCGCCGGCAGCGTCGAGCGCATCAACCCGGCGACCGACGCGGGCTCGCGCGCGATCACCGTATACGCCGTCATCGACAATCCGGCCGGCGTCCTGCGCGCCGGCATGTTCGCGCAGGGCGTTGTGTCGCTGGGCCGCACCGAGGGCGTGCTGGCGATCCCGGCTTCGGCGGTACGCGAGCAGGCGGGCCGGACCTACGTGTACGCGCTCGTCGATGGCACGGTGCGGCGCAAGTCCGTCAAGGTCGAACCCGCGGACACCTCGGCACGCTTGCAGGTCGCCGAAGGACTCGCGCCGGGCGACCGCATCGTGCGGAACAACCTCGGCACGCTGCGCGAAGGCGTCGCCGCACGGCTCGCCGGACCGCAGCACGATCGCTAGATCGCCCGATCATGTGGTTCACCCGCGTCAGCATCCAGAACCCCGTTTTCGCGACCATGATGATGGCCGCGCTCCTGGTGCTCGGCCTGTTTTCCTATTCGCGCCTCCCGGTCGAGCAATTTCCGGACGTCAGCTTTCCCGTGGTGGTGATCGAAACCGAGTATCCCGGCGCCTCGCCCGAGAACGTCGAAGAGGAAGTCACGCGCAAGATCGAGGAATCGGTCAACACCGTGAGCGGGATCAAGGAGCTGCGCTCGCGCTCCTACGAGAGCCGCTCGGTCGTGATCGTCGAGTTCGATCTCACCGTGGATCCCAAGGTCGCGGCCCAGGACGTGCGCGAGAAGATCGCGGTCATCCGTCCGGGCTTCCGCGACGAGATCAAGGAACCCAAGGTCAGCCGCTTCAACCCGGACGATTTTCCGATCGTCTCCGTCGCCGTGACCTCGCGCGGCCGCAGCCTGCGGGAGCTCACCACGCTCGCGGATCAGGTCATCAAGAAGCGCCTGGAAAACGTGGCCGGGGTCGGACAGGCGACACTGGTTGGCGGCGTCAAGCGCGAAATCAAGGTTTACCTCAACCTGGAAGCGCTGGAGGCACAGCGCATCGGCGCCGATCAGGTGATCCGCGCGCTGCAGAGCGAGAACCAGGAACTCCCCGCCGGCTCCATCGTCACGCCGGCCGATGAAAGGATCGTTCAGATCCGCGCGCGCCTGGTGACGCCGCAGGATTTCAAGAGGCTGATCGTGGCGCGCCGCGGCGGCAGGGCGGTGACCCTCGGCCAGGTGGCCGAAATCGAGGACGGCCAGCAGGAGGAGGAAAACGCGGCACTGATCAACGGCCAGCGGGCGCTCTCGATCGATGTCGTCAAGGCCCAGGGCGAGAACACGATCGCGGTGGTGGACGGCGTGCGGCGCGCCGTCTCGGATCTCCGGGCACTGCTGCCGGGCGACGTCAACGTGGAGATCGTGCGCGATGCGTCGACCGGGATACGGAACTCGGTGGCCGACGTCAGGAAGACCCTCTTCGAGGGAGCGCTGCTCACCGTGGGCATCGTGTTTCTGTTTCTCGCCTCGTGGCGCTCCACCGTCATCACGGGCCTCACGCTCCCGATCGCGCTCATCGGGTCGTTCCTCTTCATCTACGCGTTCGGCTTCACGCTCAATCTGCTCACGCTGATGGCGTTGTCGCTGTCGGTGGGCCTGCTGATCGACGACGCCATCGTGGTGCGCGAAAACATCGTGCGCCATGTCGCCCTGGGTGCCGAGCACCGCGGCGCGGCGCTCGAAGGCACGAGGGAGATCGGCCTCGCGGTGCTCGCCACCACGTTTTCGATCGTCGCGGTGTTCCTGCCGGTCGGATTCATGGGCGGGATCATCGGCCGCTTTTTCCATCAGTTCGGACTCACCGTCGTGGCGGCGGTGCTGATCTCGATGTTCGTGTCCTTCACGCTGGACCCGATGCTGTCCTCGATCTGGCACGACCCGCAGGCCGAGGGCCGGTTCGGCGACGGACCGATGGGAAGAGTGCTGGCGTGGTTCCATGCCTTCATGGACCGGATCTCGGCGGCCTACGAGCGGCTGCTCGCCTGGAGCCTCGCGCACCGCAAGATCGTGCTTGCGATCGCGGTGACGAGCTTCGCGGCGAGCTTTCCGCTCATGGAGCTGGTGGGTTCCGAGTTCGTGCCCGAGCCCGACCTCTCCGAGCTGCAGGTGCAGTTCAAGACCCCCGTCGGCTCGTCGCTCGAACTCACGCAGGCGAAGGCCCAGCAGGCCGAGGCGGCGCTGCGCGAATTTGCCGAGGTCCGTTACACCTACGCCACCGTGAACACCGGCTTCGTGCTGGGAAAGAACCGCGTCAACGTGTTCGTGCAGCTCACGCCGCGAAAGCAGCGCAGCCGTTCCCAGGAACAGCTCACCAGGCCGATGCGCGAGCGGCTGGGGCGCATCGCCGGAATCGAACTCACCCAGATCGGCGCCTTCAAGTCCGTGTCGAGCGGAAAACCGCTGCAGGTTTCGATCCTCGGACAGGATCGCGAGGTGCTCGCGGAGATCGCCCAGCAGGTCATCGCCGCAATCCGCGCGGTGCCGGGCGCCGTGGACGTCGAATCGAGCGACGAGGCGGCGAAACCCGAGCTTTCGGTCGAAGTGAAGCGCGAACTGGCGAGCGACCTCGGGGTCGGCGTCGGCCAGGTGGCGCAGGCGCTGCGGCCGCTGCTCGCCGGGCAGGCGGTCGGGAACTGGCGCGCACCCGACGGACAGTACTACGACGTCCAGGTCCGGCTTGCGCGCGCCGACCGCGCGCGCGCCGCCGACATCGATCGCGTGCCCCTGGCTTCCGGCCAGCTCGACGCGGCGGGCGCGCCGCGCATGGTGCTCCTGCGCGAGATCGCCGCGATCCGGGAATCGACCGGCGCGCAGCAGATCAACCGCAAGGAACAGCTGCGCGAAGTCCTGGTGTCGGCCAACGTCTTCAACCGGCCCGCGGGCGACGCGGCGAACGAGCTGAAGGCGAATCTGGACCGCATTGCGCTTCCGCCGGGCTACCGCTTCACCATGGGCGGCTCGTCGAAAGACATCCGGGAATCGCTCTTCTACGCGTCGCAGGCGCTCGCCCTGGCGATCGTTTTCATCTACCTGATCCTCGCCTCGCAGTTCGGAAGCTTCATCCAGCCGGTCGCGATCATGATGTCGCTGCCGATGGCGCTGATCGGCGTGGTGCTCGCATTGATCGTGGCGCGCTCCACGCTCAACATCTTTTCGATCATCGGGTTCATCATGCTGATGGGCCTGGTCACCAAGAACGCCATCCTGCTGGTCGACTTCGTCAACCGGGCACGCCGCGCCGGCGCCGCGCGTACGGCGGCGGTTCTCGCGGCGGGCCGCATCCGCCTGCGGCCGATCCTGATGACGACCCTGGCGATGATCTTCGGCATGATCCCGCTCGCGCTCGGCCTCGGGGAGGGCGGCGAACAGCGCTCGCCGATGGGCCAGGCGGTGATCGGCGGGGTCCTCACCTCCGGGCTGCTGACCCTCGTGGTCGTGCCCGTGATCTACACGTATCTGGACGATGTCGCCGCCTGGGCGAGGCGCTTTGGTAAAATCGCGCCTTCCCCCGGCACCCCTGCCTGACATGAACCTCGAACAGGCCCGCCACAATATGGTCGAGCAGCAAATCCGCACCTGGGAAGTGCTCGACCAGGATGTGCTCGATCTACTCTACGCCGTGCCGCGCGAGGAGTTCGTGCCCGCCGCGTACCGCAACCTTGCGTTCTCCGACATGGAGGTCCCGATCGGCGAGGGCGAACGCATGTGGGCGCCGAAGATCGAGGCGCGGGTGCTGCAGGAACTGGCGGTACAGCGCACCGAGCGAGTGCTCGAGGTCGGCACCGGGAGCGGCTACTTCACAGCCCTGCTCGCGCACCGTGCAGCGCACGTGTACTCGGTCGAAATCCGGCCCGCGCTCGCCGAGTTCGGACGTTCGAACGTGGAGCGCCACGGCAAACAAAACGTCACGCTGGAAGTGGGCGACGGCGCGCGCGGTTTCCCGAAATGGGCGCCGTACGACGTGATCGTGCTGACCGGATCGACGCCGTTGCTGCCGCAGTCGCTCCTGGACAGCCTTGTTCCCGGCGGCAGGCTGTTCGCCGTCATCGGCGATGCGCCCGTGATGACCGCGAAGATTTTCACCTGCGCCGCGCCGGGGGCGTTCCGCGCGACCGAGATCTTCGAGACCGTGCTCGTGCCGCTCGTCAACTGCGCGCAGCCTCCGCGCTTCAGGTTCTGACCGGGAGATCGGAATGCGCCGCGTCATGCTCGGCATTGCGACCCTGCTGCCCCTTGCGGCGGGGGCCCAGGATCTGCAGCAGGTCTACCGCGACGCGAAGAACTACGACGCCCAGTACGCCTCGGCGCGCTACGCACTGCAGGCGGGGCTGGAGAAGCTGCCTCAAGGACGCGCGCTCGTCCTTCCGAGTCTCAACCTCTCCGCGAGCACGAACAACCAGCGGATCGATTCGCACTCGCAGACTGTCGGGGTTTCGGACTTTATCCGCGATGCGCGCTCGTACGGCTACGCGCTTTCCTTTTCCCACCCGGTCTATCGGCCACAGAACAACGCCTCGTACGATCAGGCCGAATACCAGGTCAAGCAGGCCGAGGCGGTCTTCGGGCAGGCTTCCCAGGACCTGATCCTGCGCGTTGCGCTGGCGTATTTCGACGTTCTCGCCGCTCAGGACACGCTCGCGCTGGTGCGCGCGCAGAAGGCCGCGATCAGCGAGCAGCTGGCGCAGGCCAAGCGCAATTTCGAGGTCGGTACCGCGACGATCACGGACACGCACGAAGCGCAGGCTCGGTTCGATCTCGCCGTGGCGCAGGAAATCTCGGCACGGAACGACCTCGACACGAAGTACCGTGCGCTGCAGCAAATCACTGGCAAGGAATACGGGGCGCTCAAGCCTTTGCGTCCAGACGTCAAGCTCTCGTCGCCGGAACCGAACAGGATGGCGACCTGGGTGGACCTTTCGGAAAAGCAGAGCTATCCGGTGCTGATCCAGGACGCCGCGCGGGCCATCGCTGCGCTCGAGGCGAAAAAGCAGTCTGCGGGCCACCTTCCGACGCTTGATCTGGTGGCGAGCTACGGCTACACGGACCAGTCGGCGTCCCAGATCGCCGCCGCCGCGTCGACGTTGAGTACCACTTCCTTCGGCCTGCAGTTCGCTCTCCCTCTGTATCAGGGTGGTGCCATCAATTCCCGTGAGCGCGAAGCGGCGGCAAACCTGCAGAAGTCGACGGAAGATCTGGAAAATGCGCGCCGCAGCTCCGCACTGTCGACGCGGCAGTCGTATCTCGCGGTCATCAACGGCATCGCCCAGATCGCCGCGCTCGAGCAGGCGCTGGTTTCGAGCCAGAGCGCGTTGGACTCGAACAAGCTGGGATACGAAGTGGGAGTAAGGATCAATATCGATGTGCTGAACGCCCAGCAGCAGTTGTTCTCGACCCGTCGCGACCTCGCACTGGCGCGTTACAACACGATCACCAATCACCT
>Ga0209640_10006238_pt1 | contig 10429 bp, 11 predicted proteins | sample RifCSP10_1_FD_184018 | JGI IMG/M metagenome (GOLD analysis project Ga0209640, IMG submission 184018) | Soil microbial communities from Rifle, Colorado - Rifle CSP2_sed 10_1 (SPAdes) (version 2) | ecosystem: Environmental > Terrestrial > Deep subsurface > Rock core/Sediment | place: Rifle...
CGCCAGGCCCTGCGCGAGCTTGGCGATGAAATCGGCGGTGGCGGGCGCCACCACGATCGCGTCCTTGCCGCGCGAGAGCTCGATGTGCGCCATGTTGTCAGCCACGCGCGCGTCCCACAGGTCGGTATACACGGGCTTGCCGGAGAGCGCCTGGAACGTGGCGGGCGCGACCAGTCCGCCGGCAGCCTCGGTCATGACCACCTGCACGTCGATGCCGATGCGCGCGAGCTCGCGCGTGAGCTCGGCGGCCTTGTAGGCCGCAATGCCGCCGGTCACACCGAGAACGACCGATTTGCGCGCGTTTTCAGACATGTATCGCTTCAACTTCAAGTACTTGACTGGAGTGTACCTGCAAACGCCGCCGATGGTAAACCGGGAACGGCAAACTGCAGTAGCACGCGCAGCGGTAAACGCGGCCTCCCGCCAAGGCGTTATTCAGCCACCAGCCACCAGCCACCAGCCACCATTCACCAGCCACGAGCCACGCAGTCATGCCTATCACCGACTGGCCGCTGGAAGAGCGGCCGCGCGAGAAGCTGCTCACCCGGGGCGCGGAATCGCTGTCCGACGCCGAGCTGGTGGCGATCTTTCTGCGTACCGGCGTCAAGGGGAAGACCGCCGTCGATCTTGCACGCGAGGCGCTCGCCCGGTTCGGCTCGCTGTCCGGGCTGTTCGCGGCGGGCGCAGATGCGGCTGCTGCGGTGTCCGGCCTGGGCGCCGCGAAGTACGTGCAGCTGCAGGCGGTGCTGGAGATGGCGCGGCGGGCGCTGCGCGAGAAGCTCGACCGCGGCTCCGCGCTGGGCTCGCCGCAGGCGGTGCGTGATTACCTGCGCCTCAAGCTCCAGGACCGCCCGCACGAGATATTCCTCGGCGTGTTCCTCGATGCGCAGAACCGGGTGCTGGCGGTGGAGGAGCTCTCCCGCGGCACGCTGACCCAGACCAGCGTCTACCCGCGCGAGGTGGTCAAGCGCGCGCTCCACCATAACGCGGCGGCGCTGATCTTCGCGCACAATCACCCCTCGGGCATCGCCGAGCCCAGCCGCTCCGACGAGGCGCTCACCGGCGCGCTCCGGCAGGCGCTTGCGCTGGTGGACGTCAAGGTGCTCGACCACTTCATCATTGGCGCCGGGACGGCGATGTCGTTCGCCGAGCGTGGCCTGCTTTAGAGCGTGCCTGAAAAGGTCTAAGATGGGGGCGGTACTGCCCGCAGAAGTCTGCCGGACTCCGGTCAAACCGAGGAGGGACTCTCCATGCACTACAAGCACATCTTGCTGCCCGTTGACGGTTCGGACCTGTCTCGCAAGGCGGAGAAGGAGTGCATTGCCTTTGCGAAGTCCACCGGGGCCAAGGTGACCGTCCTCCACGTGGTGTCTCACTTCTACCTGCGTATGCAGCCCTGGGGCGCGCCCAGGTGGGTGCACACGAAAATCGAGAAGGAGCACGAGGAAGAGGCCAGCGAAGCCGCCCAGAAGATGATCTCCGCCATCACGACGCGCGCCAAGGCCGAGGGCGTCAAATGCGATGGGATGGTCGTCGTCGGGGATCAGCCGTTCGAGGTGATCGTCAACAGCGCCGAAAAATCCAAGTGCGACCTGATCATGATGGCCTCCCACGGGCGCAGGGGTTTGGAAGGCGTGCTGCTGGGGAGCGAAACCCAGAAGGTGCTCACGCACACAAAAATTCCCGTGCTGGTGGTGAAATAGCCGCGCGGCCGCGCGGTACGTCGTTGCGCCTTGGCGGTTGTTGTCAAGTCGTGTAGAATGCGCCGCTTTCGAGAATCACGGAGCTTTTCCATGTCACGCGTTTGCCAGGTCACCGGCAAGAAGCCGATGCTGGGGAACAACGTGTCGCACGCCAACAACAAGACGCGGCGCCGGTTTCTGCCGAACCTGCAATATCGCCGCTTCTGGGTCGAGGCCGAGAACCGGTGGGTGAGCCTGCGGGTGTCCGGCGCCGGGCTGCGCACCATCGACCGCAAGGGAATCGAAGCCGTGCTCGCCGAGATCCGCGCGCGCGGCGAGGAAATCTGAGGAGCCTGCCATGCGCGAAAAAATCAAGCTCGAGTCCACCGCCGGCACCGGCCACTTCTACACCACCACCAAGAACAAGCGCACCACGCCGGACAAACTGGAGTTCAAGAAATTCGATCCAGTGGCGCGCAAGCACGTGATCTACAAGGAAACGAAAATCAAGTAAATCCGGACGGCTTCCGCCGCCGGTTTACTTCCTCGCGTTCGAACGGGCGCAAGCGCCGTTCAATGCTCGGCAGGATACGGGGACCGGGGAATCAGGCAATAAAAAAGCCCGCCGTTTGGCGGGCTTTTTTTGCGGCTTCCGGCGCCCGTCGCGGGTCACCGGTCACTGGGTCTCTCAGGCGTAGCAGCGCAGCCGCCGGCTGAATTCCTGCAGCGGAATGATGCCGCTCGCCTCCGCGCGCTCACACCAGTCCTCGAGCTGGCGCACCAGTTGCTCCTTGGACGCGTTTGAGCGCTGCCAGAGCGCGGCCAGCTCCTCGCGCATGGTGTAGATGGTGGCGAGCACCGCGCTCTTGCTGAGCGCATCGTTGACCTTGGCGCGCTCGTTCTCCGGCAGCGCCTTCGCGTCCCGGTGGAGCATGCGCTTGATCGCGGCAACGTCCACTCGCACCGCGCGCGTCTTGAGATCGCGAATCTCCTCGGCGCACGTCCGGCGCAGCGATTTCGCGTACTTCGCGAGCACTTCGTAGCGATGCGTGATAACCGCCTGCACCGTCGCGAGGTCGCAGCGCGTCTTGGCCGAATCGAGCTTGAGCTCGGGCGCGACCTTCTTCACTTGCGCCAACCCGAGCCGCGCCAGCGCGCGGATGTACTGCCACCCGAGATCGAATTCGTACCAGCGGATTGAGAAGCGGGCGGAGGTGGGGTATGCATGGTGGTTGTTGTGCAGTTCCTCACCGCCGATGAGTATCCCCCACGGAACGATGTTGGTGCTGGTGTCCTCCGGCTGGAACGTGCGGTAGCCCCAGTAGTGGCCGATGCCGTTGATCACGCCGGCTGCTAAGAACGGGATCCACGCCATCTGCACCGCCCAGATGGTGATTCCGACGAAACCGAACAGGGCAAAGTTGATCAGGAACAGGAGGGAGACGCCCAGACTGTCGCGCGGGGTGTAGAGCTTGCGCTCGAGCCAGTCATCGGGTGTGCCGGCGCCGTAGCGCTCCAGCGTTTCCTGGTTGCGCGATTCCTGGCGGTAGAGTTCGGCGCCCTCCCACAGCACCTTGCTGATGCCGTGAATCTGCGGGCTGTGCGGATCCTCCACGGTCTCGACTTTTGCGTGGTGTTTGCGGTGGATCGCGGCCCACTCCTTGGTCACCATCCCGGTGGTGAGCCACAGCCAGAAGCGGAAGAAATGGCTGACGGCGGGGTGCAGATCGAGACCTCGATGCGCCTGGCAGCGGTGCAGATAGATGGTGACCCCGGCGATCGTGATATGCGTGACCGCGAGTGCATAGGCCACATATCCCCACCACGGCAGATCGAAAAACCCTGAAAACATGCGTCCCCTCTTCGCGGAATAACCGCTTTGTTATCGTGCTCGCCGGGAGTCTACAGAAGTTAAGGTTCCTGGCATAGCAAAAAGAACACTTGCCGGGGAAACCAACGCGGCAGCGTTATGATTCTGGAGGAAAAATCCAGATGCCCGTGGTCAACCTAGCGGCTTTTAAGACTCCTGCGTGCAGGGTTGGTTCCGGGATTTCGCTGCAGTGCAGCAGCAAAAAAGCCGTCGGTGCCATGGACATGCGGCAGCAACCGGAGATACTCGCCTGTTTCGAGGGCAATTTCCTGCAGCAGGAGCAGGTCCTGGCAGTGAAGTTTCCCGAAGTCACGACGGTCCGCAAGAAACCCGGCAACGATGTCCTCGTTTTCCTCGGCAAGCAGGCTGCAGGTCGCGTAGACGAGTCGCCCGCCGGGCTTCACGAGGTTCGCCGCGGCGCGCAGGATCGCCGCCTGCTTGAGCTTCAGTTCCTCCACCGATTGCGGCGACTGGCGCCACTTGAGGTCCGGGTTGCGGCGCAATGTGCCGAGCCCGCTGCAGGGCGCGTCCACCAGCACCCGGTCGATCTTTCCGGCCAGGCGCTTCACCCGGATATCGTTCTCGTTGCGGATGGGCTGCGCGTAGATATTGGAAAGCCCCGAGCGCTTCAACCTGGGCTTCAAGCGGTTCAAGCGCGCCGCCGAAACGTCGAAGGCGTAGATGCGGCCGTGAGAGCGCATCAGCGCGCCGAGCATGAGGCTCTTGCCACCGGAGCCGGCGCAGAAGTCCACGACGAGATCATGGCGCCGGGGTGCCAGGAGGAACCCCAGCAGCTGGCTGCCCTCGTCCTGCACCTCGATGGCGCCGGTCAGGAACAACGGGTGGCGGTTGATTGCAGGCCTGCCCCGGACGCGCAATCCGACCGGAGAATAGGGCGTCAGCTCGGCTACGACGGCGTCGACCGCGAGCGCCTGCTGCACGGCCTCGCGCCCGGCGAGCAGGGTGTTGACACGGAGATCAAGCGGCGCGGGCTCGTTCAGCCCCTGGGCGAGCGCGGCGATTTCGGGCTCCGGGAGCCGCGATCGGAGCCGCTCCACGATCCAGTCCGGCAACTCGGCGCGCAGCGCGAGCGGCAGGTCCGCGAGCGATTGCGCCTTGACCCGAGCGAGCCACGACTGTTCGTCCTGCGTGAGGACGGCTGCGAGCTCCCGGATGCTGATGCCCCCCAGGCGCGCGAGATGCGCAAGCAGCATGCGCCGCGGCGGACCGCCCGGGGCGAGGTGGTCCACCGTGCGCTTGCGGCGCAACACGCCGTAGACCGCCTCGGCGACGAACGCCCGGTCATGGCTGCCCAGCGCGTGGTGGGCGCGGAAAAAATCGTGCAGCACCGTGTCCGCGGGGCGGTCGAACCTGAGTGCCAGCGCGAGCGCCTCGACGGCGGCTTCGAGCTGGGCGCGGGTGATGGCCATTGAAGCGGGGGATGAGGGCCCTTCGACAGGCTCAGGACAGGCGGAGGAATGAGGGATCGGGATCGGGCGTCCTCATGGCTTGATCTCGAGCTTGGTCATGACCTGCTCGTAACGCGCGCCGTTGTCGTCCAGTATCAGCAGCTTGACCGGAAGGTAGCGGTAGCGCGGCGCGAGCCAGATCTCGACGCCTTCCTCGTCTGGCGGCTGCTGCCTGACGAGATGCACGGTCGCCATGTGCCCGAGCGGCGTTTCGATCTCGACCCCGGTGCGGACCGTGTAGCGGTGCTGCTCCACCTTGCGGCCGGTGGTTCTCGAAAGCTGCAGTACCTGCGGCCGGTCGGGCGCGAGAAACATGAATTGGTACATGATGGAAAGCTGGTCCTGGGTCCGGGGAGGCAGCGGCAGGATCTGGGTCCCGCCCTTGCGCGTGACCTTGAGCTGTTGTCCCTCCCAGTCGAATTCGGCGCGCACCTGCCGCGGGTCGTCGTCACCGCGCTTGCCCTCGAAATGCTGCGGCGCCAGCCCGGCACCGGTCAGCCGGCCGCGGCTGGTCACCCGCAATGTCTGCCGCATGAACAGCTTGAGCAATCCGACGGCATGGCTCTCGCTCACGATCCGGTACTGCCCGTCCTTCGCTTCGAATGTCTCGTCCATGACCGCGACGCGCCCGCCGTTCATGAACACTTCGTAGCTCGCCGAGACGGCCTGCGGAGCCCCCGGCCCCGCCGCTGCGCAGGCGCCGGACAGGAGGAGCAGTGTCGTTGCCTGGATGAGCCTGCGCGTCATGCCCATGGCCGCCTCATCCCGCCTCGAGCGGCGGCGCGGTCAGCGCGGCCGTTGCCGTGCGCGCCGCGTCCACCGTGACCGCACCGTCGCGCCCGACCTTGAGCCGCCCCTCACAGTACCAGCGTATCGCCTGCGGATAGATGCGGTGCTCCTGCGCGAGAACGCGCGCGGCCAGCCGCTCCTCGGTATCTCCCGCCTCCACTGCTACCGCGGCCTGAACGACGATCGGGCCGCTGTCGAGCGCGGGCGTGACGAAGTGCACCGTGCAGCCGTGAATGCGCACCCCAGTTTCAAGGGCCCGCCGGTGCGTGTCGAGTCCCGGGAACGCGGGCAGCAGCGAGGGGTGTATGTTCAGGATCCGGCCATCGTAACGCTCGACGAAAGGCGGCGTCAGGATGCGCGTGAACCCCGCCAGCACGATGAGGTCGGGGTGGTGGCGCTCGATCTCGGCGGCGAGCGCCGCCTCGAACCCGGCGCGATCCGGGAATGCGTGGTGGTCGACCACGGCAGTCTCGATGCCGCGCTTGCGGGCGATTTCGAGACCGCGCGCCAGCGGGTTGTTGCTGACGACCGCGGCAATGCGCGCCGGCAACCGGGCGTCGAGCACGGCCTCCATATTGCTGCCGCGCCCGGAAATGAGGATGACTAGGGTCTTGTCAGCCATCGAAAACCGGTCATGGGTGATGGGTCATGGGCAATGGGTGATTACCCATTACGCGCTCAGACGATGACGAGCTGCGCGCGGCTCCTTGCGCGGCGCTCGATGCGGCCGATGCGCCAGACGGTCTCGCCTGCCGCCCTGAGGATTTTCACGGCCCGCGCTGCGTCTGCCGGGGCGACGATCACGACCAGGCCGATGCCGCAGTTGAACACGCGGTAGAGCTCCTCGTCGGCGATGTTGCCCTGCTCCTTCAGCCACTGGAACAGCGGCGGCAGGCGCCACGCCGCACGCTCGATGCGCGCAGCGAGCCCGGCCGACAGGATACGCGGCACGTTTTCGACGAGCCCGCCTCCGGTGACGTGGGCGAGCCCCTTGACGGCGACGCTCCGCGCCAGTTTCAGGACCGGCTTGACGTAAATCCGGGTGGGCTCGAGCAGGACCTCGCCTAGCGAACGGCCGTGGAATTGCGCCGACAGGTCCACGCCCTTGACCGCGAGGATTCTGCGGATCAGCGAGTAGCCGTTGGAGTGCGCGCCGCTCGAGGCGAGTCCCAGCACGATGTCGCCGCTGGCGATGCGCGAGCCGTCTATGATGCGGCGCTTTTCCACGATGCCTACCGCAAATCCCGCGAGATCGTACTCGCCGGCCGCGTACATGCCGGGCATCTCCGCGGTCTCGCCCCCGATCAGCGCACAGCCGGCCTGCTCGCAGCCGGCGGCGATGCCCTTGACGACTTCGGTCGCGGTCGCGACGTCGAGCCTGCCGCAGGCGTAGTAGTCGAGGAAGAACAGCGGCTCGGCGCCGTGGGTGAGGATGTCGTTGACGCTCATCGCCACCAGGTCGATGCCGATGGTGGCGTGGCGGTTCAGCTCGAATGCCAGCTTGAGCTTGGTGCCCACTCCATCGGTGCCGGCGACGAGCACCGGCTCACGGTATCGCTTCCGGGCGATCTCGTAGAGCGCGCCGAAACCGCCGATTCCGGCGAGCACGCCCTTGCGCGGCGTCTTCTTTGCGAACCGCCTGATGTTATCGACCAGCCGGTCCCCGGCGTCGATATCCACGCCGGCGTCGCGGTAGGTCAGCGGGGCGGCGGGCTGGTTCAAGCGCGGGTCTCGAAAGGGCTGGCGACGTCGGTAAGGAGCGGATTTTGGGCTAAGATATGCGCCTCGAATCCGCCATCCCGCCTCCGCGTCATCCGGTTTGTCCGGGGCAGGCGAATTGTACCGTAATGAAACAGCTCACGCTCGATTTCGCCAGCCCGCCGCGGCCCACGCTCGACAATTTCATCACCGGGGTGAACGCCGAGCTGATCCAGAATCTCAAGCGGCTCGTGGCGAGAGACGCGCGCGAGCATTGCTTTTTCCTGTGGGGCGGGCCCGCGAGCGGTCGCAGCCACCTCCTCAAGGCTACCGTGGCGGATCTCAATCGGGCAGGGGCGACCGCGGCCTACCTTGCCTGCAGCGGTAGCATGCACGTTGCGGCCGACATGGAGCGCCTGGACTGCGTCGCGCTCGACGACGTGGACCGGCTGGATGAGGCCGGACAGGTGGCCGTATTCGACCTCTACAACATGCTCCACGAGCGTGGCGGGGTGCTCCTTGCCAGCGCCGCTGCTCCGCCGGCGCAGCTGACGTTGCGCGAGGACCTGGCGACCCGGCTCGCCTGGGGTCTCGTCTACCAGGTGCACGCGCTGACCGACGAGAACAAGGCACAGGCGCTTGCCGAGCGCGCGGCGAGCCGCGGTTTCCGGCTGGCGCCTGAAGTGTCGGATTTTCTGCTGACGCGGGCGCGGCGCGACCTGCCGACGCTGCTGGCGACGCTCGATGCGCTCGATCGTTACTCGCTCGAGACCCGGCGCCCGGTCACCGTGCCGCTGGCGCGGGAGCTGCTGCACGCGGCCGGTCCGCAGGGGCCGGAATCGAGGCGGCAGGATCCGGCGGCAGGGGCGGGCGATTGAGCGGGCGGCTGGTTCTTTTCGATCTGGACAATACGCTGCTCGCGGGTGACAGCGATTTCGAGTGGGCCCAGTTCCTGATCGAGCAGCGCGTGCTCGACCGCGAAGTGTACGAAGCGCGCAACCAGCGCTTCTACGACGAGTACCAGGCCGGAACCCTCGACATCCACGCGTTTCTCGATTTCCAGCTGAAGCCGCTGTCGCGCCATCCCCGGACGCAGCTCGCGGCCTGGCACCGCGAATTCATGGAGCGCAAGATACGCCCGTTGATTCGCGCCAAGGCACGGGCGCTGGTCGAGCGCCACCACGGCGACCGCCGTGTCGTGATCACGGCCACCAACAGCTTTGTCACCGGCCCGATTGCGCGCGAGTTCGGCATCGCGGACCTGATCGCGACCGAGCCCGAGCAACGGGACGGCGAGTTCACCGGGGCGGTTCGCGGCATCCCGTGCTTCCGCGAGGGCAAAGTCGCGCGGCTCGAGGCCTGGCTCGCGCAGCAGGGCAGCGCGCTCGCCGCCTACTCCGAGTCATGGTTCTACAGCGACTCGCACAACGACCTGCCCCTGCTCGAGCGCGTGAGCCATCCCGTCGCCGTCGATCCGGACGATGCGCTGCGCGCGCGCGCGGCGTCGAGCGGCTGGCCGATCATCAGCCTGGCTGATGAGCGTTGAGTGCCGAGTCTTGAGTCTTCGATGGTATAACTGAACACCGGGCACTCAACGCTCGGCAGTGTTAACCAGGTGATTAGACGGTTCCTAGGCAAGGTCTTCTCCGGTCAGCTGTTCCGGCCGGCACAGCCGAAGATCATTCCGCAGGGCGCGCATGGCGTCGGCCGCGACGCAATCAGCTCGTGCGCGCTGCGCACGACCCAGACGCTGCAGCGCCACGATTTCGCGGCCTTCATCGTCGGCGGCGCGGTGCGCGACCTGCTCCTCGGGCGCCGGCCGAAGGACTTCGACATTGCGACGAGCGCCACGCCCGAGGAAGTGCGCGGCCTGTTCCGCCGCTCGCGGGTGATCGGGCGGCGCTTCCGCCTGGTGCACGTCATGTGCGGGCCGGAGAGGGTGGAAGTTTCCACCTTCCGTGGCTCGAACCCGGTCGAGGAAGACGGAGAACGCGTGTCCGACGAGCACGGCAGGATACTGCGCGACAACGTGTTCGGCACGCAGGAGCAGGACGCAACGCGCCGCGATTTCACGATCAACGCGCTGTTCTACGATGCGTCCTCCCAGGAGATCTGGGACTATCACGGCGGCGTGCCCGATCTCATCAAGCGCCGGCTGCGCATGATCGGCGACCCGGAAACGCGCTACCGGGAAGATCCCATCCGGATGTTGCGGGCCGTGCGGCTGGCGGCGAGCCGCGGGCTCGAGATCGACGCCGCAACGCGCCGGCCGATACGCCGGCTCGCCGGGCTGCTCGCGCACGTGCCGCCGTCGCGCCTGCTCGACGAAATGCTGAAGCTGCTGCTCTCAGGAAATGCCGCCGAAGGCGTGGCGCAGCTGCGCAAGGAAGGGCTGCACCACGGCGTGCTGCCGCTGCTCGATGCCGCCATGGGCCGGGGCGCGGGGGGCCGGTTCGTCGTCGCCGCGCTCACCAACACGGATGAGCGCGTGCTGGCGGGAAAGCCGGTATCGCCGGGTTTCCTGTTCGCCGCCTTGCTATGGCCCGAAGTACACGCCGAGTGGACGAGGCTCGAAGAGCGGGGGGGGCCGACGATCCCGGCGCTGTACGAGGCGATGGATCACGTCATGCGCGCCCAGGCCGGGAAGCTTGCGATCCCGCATCGCTACGGCGCCGACATGCGGGAAATCTGGGCCATGCAGCCGCGCTTTTCCCAGCGGGCCGGCAAGCGCCCGTACCGCCTGCTCGAGCACCCGCGGTTCCGCGCCGGTTACGATTTCCTGCGGCTGCGTTGCGCGAGCGGCGAGCTCGGCGACGAGCTCGGCGAATGGTGGGAGCGCTTCCAGCGCGCGGGGGAAGACGAGCGCGCCCAGATGCTGACCGGCGACGCCGCGCCCCGCAGGCGCCGCCGCCGCAGGCGCG
>Ga0209640_10006239_pt1 | contig 10428 bp, 9 predicted proteins | sample RifCSP10_1_FD_184018 | JGI IMG/M metagenome (GOLD analysis project Ga0209640, IMG submission 184018) | Soil microbial communities from Rifle, Colorado - Rifle CSP2_sed 10_1 (SPAdes) (version 2) | ecosystem: Environmental > Terrestrial > Deep subsurface > Rock core/Sediment | place: Rifle...
GCCGCACCACGCCGCGGGCAGCCGCACCGAGCCGCCCGTGTCGGTGCCGATGGCGACCGGCGCCAGCCCGGCGGCGACCGCCACCCCCGAGCCGCTGGAGGAGCCGCCCGGCGTGCGGTGCACGGCGAGGTCCCACGGGTTGCGCGGCGTGCCGAGGTGCGTGTTGGTGCCGAAGCTGCCCATGGCGAACTCGACCGTGTGCGTCTTGCCGAGCACGATCATGCCGGCGGCGATGAGCCGCTCGGCCAGCGTCGCGGTGACCGGCGACACGCGGTCGGCCCACACCTTGGAGCCGCCCGTCGTCACGCGCCCCCGCATGTCGACGAGGTCCTTCAGCGCGATGGGCACGCCGTGCAACGGGCCGACGCGATGGCCCGCGCGGATGGCCCGGTCGGCGGCCTCGGCGGCCAGCCGCGCGTCGGTCTCGTAAACGGCGATGTAAGCGTGCAGCGCCGGATCGCGCTTGCGGATGCGCTCGAGCAGCGCGTCCACCGCCTCGACCGGCGACAGCGCGCGCTCGCCGAAGGCGCGGGACAACTCGGCGACGGTGGCCCAGACGGGATCGATCCGGCTCATGCGGTCTCCTTTGCGCGGCCAACGGCCCGGCGGATTGACAGGGCGCCGACGCGCAGAGTATAAGCGGTGCGTCACCCTCATCAAGCCTTTCACCCTACGGCGCTCTTACCGGAGGAGACGCGATGTCAACGACGACAGACCGGATCCGTAGACCCGTGCGACGCTTCGTTGCGCTGCTGACCCTCGCCGGCCTGGCCGCGGCGGCGGGCGTGCAGGCGCAGGGCGAGCCGATCAAGATCGGGTTCTTGATCCCGCTCACCGGGCCGCTCGCCACCCCGGGCCGCGACATGGCCGACGGCTTCAACCTCTTCTGGGAGCAGGCCGGCCACCAGGCCGGCGGCCGCAAGGTCCAGATCGTGACCGCCGACACGACGTGCAACCCCGACCAGGCAATCACGCAGGCGCGCCGGGTCGTGCACCAGGAGAAGGTCCACTTCATGGTCGGCCCGCTGTGCGGCCACGAGGGGCCGGCGGTGGCGCAGGTGAGCAAGGAGACGGGCGTGCCGCTCCTGATGGACACCGCCGGCGCCGACACCGTCACCAAGTGGGACCGCACGCCGACTGTCGTGCGCACCGCGGTGTCGGCCAGCCAGATCGGCCACCCGTGGGGCGACTACATGTACAAGGAGCTCGGCCTGCGGAACGTCACCTTCATCGGCCAGGACTACACCTGGGGTCACGAGGTCACGCTGGGCGCCGTGAAGACCTTCACGGAGCTCGGCGGCAAGGTCGCCAAGATCATCTGGAACCCGATCGGCACGCGGGACTACGGCCCGACCATCGCGGCAATCCCGGCGGACACCGACGGCGTGTCCGCGGTCGTCGTCGGCGTCGATCGCGTGCGGCTCTTCGAGGCGTGGTTCAACTTCGGGATGGACAAGAAGAAGAAGATCTACGGCGGCTACTGGATGCACCAGGACGCGCTGCCGCAGATGGACGAGCGGGCCATCGGGCTCATCGGCAACTCGCTGCACTACGCGGCGGGTCTGGAGACGCCGGAGAACAAGGCGTTCGTGGACGCGTTCGCCCGGAAGTACAAGCGGCTGCCGTCGTGGTTCGCGGAGTCGGCCTACACGACCGGGCTCTGGACGAAGACGGCGACCGACGCGATCAACGGCAAGGTGGAGGACCGCGCGGCGTTCCTCAAGGCCGTGCGGGCCGCGAAGATCAACGCGCCGCGGGGCCCCCTGCGGTTGGACGAGTACGACAACCCCGTGCAGAACGTCTACATCTCGAAGATCCAGAAGATCAAGCACCCGGTGCTCGGCGAGGTGCTGACCAACGTGCCGTTCAAGACGTACACGGCCGTGTCGCAGTTCTGGACCTGGACGCCCGACGAGTTCCTGAAGCGGGGGCCGTACAAGCGGTAGCCCGGGCGCGGGCGAGGTGACGACGAGCGCGATCCTCCAGGCGATCAACGGCACCTCGCTCGCGGCGCTGCTGTTTCTCGTCGCCAGCGGCTTCACCGTCACCTTCGGCTTGATGCGCGTCGTCAACATGGCGTACGGCGCGTACTACCTGCTGGGCGGCTACGTCGGCCTGTCGATCGCCCGGGCCACCGGCAGCTTCACCCTCGCCATCGTGGGCGGCGGGGCCGCCGTCGTCCTCCTCGGCTACCTGATCGATCGCTTCCTGATCCGTTACACCGGCGAGAACCACCTGGCCCAGGTCCTGCTGACCGTCGGCGTCGCCTTCGTCGTCGGCGACGTGGCACTGAAGATCTGGGGCGGCGACTCGCTCAAGGTCCCGGTGCCGGCATTCCTGCGCGGCGCCATGGAGCTGCCCGGCGGTCTCGTGTACCCGACCTACCGATTCGTGCTGATCTTGTTCAGCCTCTTCGTGGCCGGCGCGCTCTGGCTGCTCTACCGCAAGACCCAGATCGGCGCCGTGGTGCGCGCCGGCGTGGACGACCGCGAGCAGGTGGGCGCGACGGGCATCAACGTGGATCGCCTGTTCGTGATGGTCTCGGCGCTCGCCTCGTTCCTGGCCGGCATGGCGGGCGTGGTCGGCGGCGCCTTTCTCACCCTCTACCCCGGAGCCGAGTGGGAAATCCTCATCGTCGCCCTCGTGGTCGTCATCGTCGGCGGGCTCGGCAGCCTCGAGGGCGCGATGATCGGCGCGCTGGTCGTCGGCCTGCTCGACGCCTACGGCCGGTGGCTGCTGCCCGAGTTCTCCTACTTCGTCCTCTTCGGCCCGATGGCCGTCCTGCTGCTGTTCCGCCCGCGCGGGATCTTCGGCAAGGAAGCCTGAGGTGACCGCCGCGCGCGCCGCCGCCGTCGTCGGGGTCGTCGTCGCCCTCGCGCTGCTGCCCCAGGTGGCCGGCCCGTTCTGGATGGGGCTCGCCACGCAGATGATCGTCTTCGGCCTGCTCGCGCTCTCGGTGGATCTCCTGCTCGGCCACGCCGGGCTCTTCTCGATCTGCCACGGCTCGTTCTTCGCGGTGGCGGCCTACACGACGGCCATCCTCCAGGTGCGCTACGCGGTGCCGACGGCGCTGGCGGCGCCCGCCGGGCTCCTCGCCGGCACGCTGCTCGGGCTCCTCTTCGGCCTCGCCGTCCGCACGCGGGGCGTCTACTTCATCCTCATCACGATCGCCTTCGGCTACGTCGTCTGGGGCGTGGCCCACCGCTGGTCGTCCTTCACCGGCGGCGACAACGGTGTGACGAACGTGCCGTTCCCCGCCGTCGGCGGCTTGCGCGTCGAGTCGGACACCGACTACTACTACCTGGTGCTCCTGGTGGTCGCGCTCTGCGCGCTGGGCTACCGGGTGCTGGTGCGCTCGCCGTTCGGCCTCACGCTGCGCGGCATCAAGGGCAGCGAGAGCCGGATGCGGAGCCTCGGCTACGACTCCAACCGCCACCTCTACGCCGCCTTCGTGCTCTCCGCGGCGCTCGCGAGCCTGGCCGGGGTGCTCTACGTCTACTACAACCGCTTCGTGAACCCGGTGGCCGCCTCGTTCCCCGTCTCCGTCGAGGCGGCGCTGATGGCGATCCTGGGTGGCACCGGCACCATCGCAGGACCGTTCATCGGCTCGGCCATCATCCTGGGCCTGCGCAACTGGGTGTCGAGCTTCTTCGAGCTGTACGCCACCGTCATGGGGCTCGTCTTCATCGTCACCGTGCTGTGGGCGCCCGGGGGCCTCGTCGGCCTCGCGGCGCGCCTGCGCCGACGCGCGGCGCGGCCGTGACCCTCGCCGTCGAGGTCGAGGGCCTCGTCAAGGAGTTCGGCGGCCTCCGCGCCGTGGATTGCGTGTCGCTCAGCGTGCCCGCCGGCGAGCGCCGTGTGCTCATCGGCCCCAACGGCGCCGGCAAGACGACGCTCTTCCACTGCGTCACCGGCACGCTGGCCCCCACGGCCGGGCGCGTGGCGCTCTTCGGCCGCGACGTCACGCGGCTGGCCGAGCACCGCCGCACCGCGCTCGGCATCGGCCGGACGTTCCAGATCTCCAATGTCATCGTCGACCTCTCGTGCCTGGAGAACCTGGTCCTGGCCGCCATCGGCACCGACCGGCGCAAATGGGTGCTGCACCGCCCGGTGGCGGCGTTCCCCGGCGTGCGCCGCACGGCGCTCGAGGGCCTCGACCTGGTCGGCCTCGCCCACCGCGCGGACGACCCGGTGCGCCTGCTCTCTTACGGCGAGCGCCGCCAGCTCGAGCTGGCGCTGGCGCTCACCGGGCACCCGCGCGTGCTGTTCCTCGACGAGCCGTGCGCCGGGCTCTCGCCCAGCGAGCGGGCCCGCATCTCGAGGATGATCGCCGCCCTGCCGCGCGACCTGACCGTGCTGATGATCGAGCACGACATGGACGTGGCGCTCGGCCTCGCCGACCGCGTGACGGTCTTGCACCGCGGCCGCGTCATCCTGGAAGGCCCGCCGGGCGAGGTGCAGACCAACCCCGAGGTGCGCGACGTCTACTTCGGCCATGTCTGAGCCGCTCCTCTCGGTGCGCGAGATCCACACCTACTACGGCGACTCCTACGTGCTGCAGGGCGTGAGCCTCGACGTCCACGAGGGGACCATCGTCGCGATCCTCGGCCGCAACGGCATGGGCAAGACCACGCTCATCCGCTCGGTGGCCGGGCTCACGCCGCCCCGGCGCGGCGACGTCGTCTTCAAGGGCCGCTCGCAGCGCGGCCGCCCGCCCTACGCCATCGCCCAGCAGGGCCTCGCCATCGTCCCGCAGGGCCGGCGCATCTTCCGCTCGCTCAGCGTGCGCGAGAACCTCTTGTTGCCCACCAGTCGGCTCGCGGGTGCCACGCCCGCCGGCGACGGCCGGCGCACGCGATGGGACCTGGACGGAGTGCTGGCGGAATTCCCGCAGCTCGCCGAGCGCATCGAGCACCCGGGCGGCGCGCTCTCCGGCGGCGAGCAGCAGATGCTGGCCGTCGGCCGCGCCCTCATGGCCAACCCCGACCTGATCCTGATGGACGAGCCGTCCGAGGGCCTGGCGCCGCGGCTGGTGCAGCAGATCGAGTCGATCATGAAGCGGATGCGCGACCACGGCCACGCCGTCCTGCTCGTCGAGCAGAACTTCGCGCTCGCCATGGCGGTGGCCGACCACGTTCACGTCGTCTCCTCGGGGCGCTTCGTCTTCGGCGGCACGCCCCGCGAGCTGGCCGTGGCGACGGCGGTGCTGGACCAGCACCTCGGCGTCGCCGGAAAAGGGGATCCCTGATGCCCAAGCAGCACGCCCTGAACCCGACGCCCGACACCGTCCACTGGGGCTACTTCGACGCCGCGATCCCGGCGCGGCTCACGGTGGATTCCGGCGACACCGTCGTCGTGGACACCGTCTCCGGCGGCCGCAAGGAGCTGGGCGACGACCTCGCGCGCCTGGGCCCCGTCCACCGCGAGATCGCCGAGAAGGTGTGGCAGGGCCCCGGCCCGCACATCCTCACCGGCCCCATCGCCGTGCGCGGCGCCGAGCCCGGCGACACGCTGGAAGTGCGGATCAAGGCGATCGAGCTGACCGTGGACTGGGGCTGGAACATCATCCGCCCGCTGCGCGGGACCTTGCCCGAAGACTTCCCGCGCCTGCGGCGCACGATCATCCCGCTGGACCGCAAGGCGATGACGGCGACGCTGGCCTGGGGCCCGACCATCCCGCTGCGCCCGTTCTTCGGCATCTGCGCCACCGCCCCGCGCCCGGAGTACGGGCTCGTCTCCACCGTCGAGCCCCGCGAGTTCGGCGGCAACATCGACAACAAGGAGTTCGTCCCCGGCACGTCGCTCTTCTTGCCCGTGTTCGTGCCCGGCGCGAACTTCTCCGCCGGCGACGGCCACGCCGTGCAGGGCGACGGCGAGGTCTGCCTGACCGCGCTGGAAACCTGCCTGCGCGGGACGTTCGAGCTGGTCCTGCACAAGGGCATGGGTCTCACCTTCCCGCGCGCGGTCACGCCGACGCACTACATCGCGATGGGCTTCGACCCCGACCTCGACGACGCCGCCCGACAGGCGCTGCGCGACATGATCGCGTGGCTGGTGCAGATGACGGGCTGGACGCCCGAGGAGGCCTACGTCTTCTGCAGCCTCGCGTGCGACCTGCACGTCACCCAGCTCGTGGACGGCAACAAGGGCATCCACGCCATGGTGAGCCGGGAGCTGATCAGCGACAGGCGGTGAAGCGAAGAGGGGGTGACGGGCCCCTGACCCGTAACCCCCTCGAAGAGTTGGAGCGGCCGACCGGATTCGAACCGGCGACGTCCAGCTTGGGAAGCTGGCATTCTGCCACTGAATTACGGCCGCCCGACGCCTCCTATATTACCCGGTCTCGGCGGCCACTACTTCTCGTCCTTGAGGCTCATGTCGTAGGCCTTGATCAGCTCGTCGCTCCGCGCCTTCCAGTTAAGGCGCCGGGAGGCGCCGTAGAGGTCGAGTTGCTGGTAGAGCGGCACCGCCGGCATCTCCTCGACCCAGAGCCTGTTGATCCGGTGATACTGCTCGAGGCGCTTCTTCTCGTCCATGATCGTCTGCGCCTCATCCACCATCCGGTTGAACTCCTCGTTGTGCCAGTTGACGAAGATCCCCGGCGACTTGAACAGCGGGCCGTAGATCGTCTCGGCGTCCAGGGTGGGCGTGCCCCAGCCGATCAGCCAGACCGGCCCCGCTCTGTGGACATACACCATGGTGTTCAGGTAGGTCACGAAGTCGTAGGTTCTGAGCGTGGTCTTGATGCCGGCCTTGGTGAGCTGGCCGGCCACCGCCTCGGCGACCTCGGCGTCGCGCACGTAGCGGCCGCGCGGGCTGTGCAGCGTGATCTCGAGCCCCTGGGGGAAACCGGCCTCGGCCAGGAGCTTCTTCGCCTTCGCCACGTCCTGCTTGATCGGCTTGAGCTTGGGATCGAACCCGAAGTGCATCGAGGTGAGCATGGTGGAGACGCGCACGCCCTTGCCGTCGAGCACCGACTTGATGATCTCGTCGGCGTCCACGGCGTAGGCGATGGCCTGGCGGACGCGCTTGTCGGCAGTGGGCCCGTTGTACGGCCCCGTCGGCTTGTGCTGGGCGTCCATCTGATGCGCGTAGTACATGAGCTGGATGGTGCGGATGGACGGCGCGGTGGAGAGGAAGAGCTTGGGGTGCTTGTCGATGATCGCTGCCAGGTGCGGCGGGATGTTCACCGCGACGTCGATCTCGCCGTTTTGGAGCGCCGCCACGCGGACCGCGTCATCCGGGATCGGCCGGAAGATCGCGGTCTTGATCTTCGGTGCGCCTCGCCAGTACCCGGCGTTCGCCTCCAGGACGATCTCCTCGTCCTTCTGCCAGCGGACGAACGTGTAGGGTCCGGTGCCGATCGGATTCTTCGAGATGTAGGCGATGTCCTTGTCCTTGTAGGCCTTCGGCGGATACATCGCACCGGAGACGAAGTTCATCACCGTCGAGAAGGTCGGCCACGGCTTCTTCGTGTGCACCTTCACGGTGTACGGATCGACGATCTCCACCCGGTCGATGGGGGCGAAGGTTGTGGCGCCGCGGAGCTTCCCCTGACCGCCGGCGAGGCGCTCAAGGCTGAACTTGACCGACTCCGCGTTGAAGTCCTCGCCGTTGTGGAACTTCACGCCCTTGCGAAGCTTGACCTCCCATGTTGTCGGCGCGACGAGCTTCGGCATCTCGGCTGCGAGGGCAGGAACGAGCTTGAGGCTCTGGTCACGCTCGACGAGCATGTCGAAGATGTGCTTGCCGATCACGCTCGCCGGCGTCTCCGCCTGATGGTGCATGTCCAGCGTCGTGGGATCGACCCCCTGGGCGATGACGACCTTGCCCGCCGGCGCGGCGAAGGCCGCCAGCGGCACCAGGAACGTGACGGCCAGCACCGCGATCGTTCGCCAAACGGTCATATCGAGCCTCCTCGTGCGAGGGAGATTGCCCTCCGATCGATTCCCGCTACTCTAGGGTTCGCGCGCGAGAGAGTCAAGGTAGGCGAGGGCCTCCTCCCGCGTGGCGACGCGCCCCAGATCCTGGGCCTCCCGGACCTGGGCCAGGAGCCTGCCGATTGACGGGCCGGGCGGGAGGTTGAGGCGCCGCATGACGTCCTCGCCGCGGACCATGGGCGGCGCCGCCGCCGCCGCGTGCTGCTCCTGCCAGCCGCTCAGGAGATCGCGGATGAGGCGGGCGCGGCGCCACACGGCGAGCGGCGAGGCGCCCGTGAGCGCGGCCGCATCCACGAGCGCCAGCAGCAGCAGGTCGCGCGCGTCCTCGACGAGGTCGCGGTAGAAACGATAGCGCGCCCGGCGCGTCACCTCGCCCGCCGCTTCGAGGTGCATCGGGCGCAGGTGGTGACGCACCAGCCGCTCGAGCGTGGCTGCCGCCCGCGCGGGGAGCCTCAGGCGCGCGGCGATCTGGCGCGCGCGTCGCGCCCCGACCAGGTCGTGCTCGAAGAAGCGGATCCTCCCGCCGATGAGCCGGCGCGTCTCGGGCTTCGACACGTCGTGGAGGAGTGCCCCGAGCTTCAGCACGACGGAGCGCGCGACCCCGCCGCCGAGCTCGCCGGCCATGTGCGCGGCCAGCTCCTCGCCGAGCGGGACCAGCGCGGGGAGGCGCGGGAGGAGCCGGTCGGCGGCCTCGACGGCCCGCAGCGAGTGCTCGAGGACGTCGAACCGATGCGGCGCCGGCTGGATGCAGCCGCGCATCGCGTCCGCCTCCGGCAGGATCACGGCGAGGAGCCCGAGCGCGTCCATCCGCCTCAGCGCCCGGGCGGCGCGCGGCAGCCCGAGGACCGCGAGGACCTCGTCCCGCACGCGTTCGGCGGACACGGCGGCGAGCCCGGGCGCCGCGGCGCGGATGGCGCGGGCGGTCCCGGGGGTGAGCCTGAGCCCGAGCGCCGCTTCGAGGCGCACGCCGCGGAGGGCGCGCAGCGGGTCCTCGCCGAGCACGCGCGGACCGGGCACGCGCAGCCGCCGGGCTCTCAGGTCGGCGAGCCCGCCCGTGGGATCGATGACCGTCGCGGAGCCGCGTTCCAGCAGGTCGCGGATCGGCACGGCGAGGGCGTTCACGGTGAAGTCCCGCGCGGCAAGGTCGCCCGCGAGCGTCGGCGCGCGGAAATCGGCGAGGTCCAGATGGGCGTCTCCAGCGACGACGCGGGCGGAGCCGCGCTCGGCATCCAGCAGAACGAACGCGCCGCCCGTCCGTTCGGCGACGCGCCGGCCCACCTCGAGCGCTCCCGACGGCAGGGCGACGTCGAGGTCGGCGCCCGGCGCCCGCCGGAGGAACGCGTCACGCACCGCGCCGCCGACGAGCCACGCCTCGCGTCGCGCGGCGGCCGCGGCCACCGCGCGCAAGAGGCCCTTGGCGGCCGGGCTCAGGCGGTCGAGGCGGAGGACGGCCATGGTAGAGTCCCGCTACCCATCCCCACGATTTAAGCAGGAGGGCACCGGCGTGGCACTCAAATTGAGCAAGGTCCGTTACGAGAAGAAGGGCCGCATCGCGTACGTCACGATCGACAACCCCGAGCACGAGAACTGCCTCGAGGAGCGGGTGGACCACGATCTCTGGAAGGTCTGGGCCGATTTCCGCGACGACCCGAAGCTCTACGTCGCGATCCTCACCGGCGCGGGGCAGAAGTCGTTCTGCGCGGGCTCCGACCTCCGCTACTACGTCGAGACGATCTCCAAGCGCTCGCCCGCGTGGAACCGGCGCCGGGCGCTGGAGGGGCCGAACCTCGGCGGGATCACCAAGGGCATCCACGTCTGGAAGCCGATCATCGGGGCCATCAACGGCTACTGCCTCGCGGGCGGGATGGAGCTGGCGATGGCGTGCGACCTCCGGATCGCGGCCGACCACGCGACGTTCGGCGTCGTGAACCGGCGCTGGAACGTGGGCGCCGAGTCCGGGCTCACCCAGCGGCTCCCCCACATCGTGGGCCTCGGCGTCGCGCTCGACCTCCTCATCACCGGCCGGTGGTTCGACGCGAAGGAGGCGTACCGGATCAACTTCGTGAGCCGGGTCGTCAAGCGCGCCCGGCTCATGGACGAGTGCACGAAGCTCGCCGAGCGGATCTGCGCGTACCCGCAGTCCTCGCTCCACACCGACAAGGAAGCGTGCGTCCGCGGCCTGGGGCTCACGCTGGAGGAGGGACTCCGCCTCGAGAACACGCTCTGGAACACGAACCTCGCCCTGCCCGACACGCTGAACGGCCCGCGCGCCTTCATCGAAAAGAAGAAATTCGTTCCGACCCAGGAGGTGTAGGCCGCGACTGATGGCGAGGCGTCAGCCGCCGGAGAGCGCGCCGACGATGTAGACGCGGTCGCCCTCGCGGAGCGGCGTCGACATCTCGCGCGCATCGGTGCCGTTGACGAAGAACCGCACGTGCGGGCGCAGGCGGCCCTGCTCGTCCACGACCCGGAAGCGGATCCCGGGGAA
>Ga0209640_10006240_pt1 | contig 10428 bp, 11 predicted proteins | sample RifCSP10_1_FD_184018 | JGI IMG/M metagenome (GOLD analysis project Ga0209640, IMG submission 184018) | Soil microbial communities from Rifle, Colorado - Rifle CSP2_sed 10_1 (SPAdes) (version 2) | ecosystem: Environmental > Terrestrial > Deep subsurface > Rock core/Sediment | place: Rifle...
CCCGCGCGCGCCGCCGCGCGCACCGCCGCGTCCACCGCGACCTCGCGCAGCGCCGACATCGGCTCCACCCCACCAGACACCGGACAGATCCGGATGGCCATCGGCCATCCGCGGGACGGGACCGGCTGGCGCCGCCGCCGTCGCCGCCTCGCCCTGCCCACCTTGGCGTCCACCTTGTCCAGCCGCCAGACCGACGACGACCGGCGCACACCACGCGAGCGCGACTGCCGCCGCTGCGATGGTCGAGCAGACACTGCGTTTCATGTTCGCACCCTCACTTCACGCCGGTTGCGGTCACTGGGCGGCCGGACCCTGCTGGGACCCGAACATGCCGTACACCTTCCCATCAGCGGTCTGGATCTCCCTCAACATGCCCATGTTCTGCGAGGGGTCCTTCGCGTGAAACCCTCTGATGGTGACGTCGACTCCCTTCTTGATGAGGCCTGGCTTGAAGCCGTTGCGAATCATCCCACTCGGCGTCCCCGCCTCGAAGGCCCACCGCTCCACTTTGCCGCTGGCGTCCTTTACGTCGAGGAAGAACCACGAGTGCGGATTCTCGAGACGGACCTGCACGATCGTCCCTTGGACCGTCACCGGCTTGTTCATATCGAAGGCTGCGGCAAACGAGTGGTGCGCCCACGCTGTCGCGGCGGCGCCGAGCGACACGAGACTCCACACAAAGGCCGTGCGGATTGTTCGTCTCATACGAGACCTCCTTCGGGAAACCGCTGTCGAATGCATTCTGCCATAGAGACACACTCGCGGTGGCCGCCGGCCTCCGACGCGGCTCAGGCCCCCTGAGCCTGTCGAAGGGCGGATTTGCACCGCGGTTGGAGGTTGTGAAGCGACCGAGGGAGGCGCACCACCCCTGCCGCGAGGTGGTGCGTCGTTCCAGGCTGTGAAAGATCGGGGCGCCTTCTGGCGCCCCAGGGCGAGCCCAGCCTAGTCCAAGAGGCCCAGGTAGGTGAGCACGCCACCGGCGCCGAGCAGCGAGATGCCGGTCCAGCGCCGGCCGTTCTGGCTCACGCTGACCGTGCTGACGAACGGCTGTCCCGTCACGGGGTTGGTGGTCGTGAAGGTCGCCGACTCGCCGGCCGTCGCCGCGAGGACGGCTCCGATCGTCATCAGTCCGAGGCCTGCGAGAACAGGCGGCCGCATCAGCTTTTCGGTAGTGAAGGTGGGCTCGCGCTGCGCGGACACGCCGTCGCGCTGCAGCTTCGACACCTCGGCCGAGAGTCTCTCCGTGGAAAAGATGCTCCGGCTCGTCGCGGGGCGGAGCGCCAGCGTCGAGTCCTGAGCGTGGGCGACGCCGCCAAGCGTCACAAGGGCGACCAGGAACGCCACGATCTTCATGAGCTTTCTCCTTGGCTGCAACGCATGTCCGTCCGGTGCTCGCGTGGAATCGACCGCGCGCAGTCTGGTTATCGGATTGCTCCGAAGGGGGCTTTACGAACGGGCGGCACGGAGATTCACAGAACTTCCGCCGAATCGGGGAGGGCACCGTGTCCAGATCGGTTCGATCCGAATGTCAGTCGTCGATCTGCCTCGAGCCACCGCTGCTTCGCGGTGGCCGCGAGGATACCATCCGGCCGCTCTTCCCCGATATTCGGGTCTGGACCTCAGCGGTCAGCAGGGTTACCTTTAGATCCAGGGATCACACGTCGGCGCCCCGTTCCGCGGGCGCCCCAGGAGTGACGATGCACCGGATCATGCCGACGATGAAGAGCGTGCTGCTCGGCGCCATGGCAGCCGCGATCTTCATGACGACCGCGAGCGGCCAGTCCATTCTCGGCCCGCCAAGCGAGGCCAACCACTTCATCGAGACCCCGAAAGGATGGGTGCACCCGAAGACGCCCTGGGGTGAACCGGACATCGAGGCCATGTTGAACATGATGCAGGCGGCCGGTGTCCCGCTGGAGCGCTGCGCCAACAGCCAGCGGTTCGGCGGCCCGCCGTGCGACATGAACAAGAGGTGGTGGACGGAAGAGGAGCACACGCAGCGCCTCGCCGCGGCCGCGGGCCGAGGCGACCTCGGCCGGCAGCTGATCGAAAAGGGCGAGTTCGGCCGGGCGCTCCTCACGGGCGTCACCGACCCGAGCACGCCGCAGCGGCAGACCACCCTCATCGTCGATCCGCCGAGCGGACTGCTCCCCGCGCTGACCCCTGAGGGCAAGCGCCGCGCGGTCCAGATGGGCAGCTCCTGGGCGCTGCCCGGCGAGGACCCGGTGTACGAGGACGCCCTCGACTTCGACTTCTGGGACAACTGCCGATCGCGCGGCATGCCCTCGTCGATGATGCCGTATCGCTACAACGGCGGCTTCAAGATCCGGCAGGCGCCGGGAGTGGTCGTGTTCGACCTCGAGATGATCCACGACGCGCGCGTCATCTACACCGACGGCCGTCCGTCGCTGTCGTCGGCGCACGAGCACTACATGGGCGACTCGCGCGGCCGTTGGGAGGGCAACACGCTCGTCGTCGAAACGACGAACTACAAGGAAGGCCCGCCGATGATCAACCTCGCCGTCGTCGGTTCGCCCGCGGGAAACCGCTTCCCCGTCAGCGACAGGATGAAGACGACGGAGCGGATCACGCGCCTGAACAACGATATGTGGCTCTACGAGATCAAGACGGAGGATCCGGTCATCCTCACGGGACCCTTCACGGTGCGGTACCCGATGCGCAACGACCCGACGTACCAGTGGTGGGAGTACGGGTGCCACGAAGGCAACACCATTGTCCAGTTCTACAGCGAGACGAACCGCCACGAGCGGGCGAATCCAGCGGCGGAACCGCCTGTCACTCCGGTCACGGTGACGGCCGGCGTCGCTGACGCGCTTGCGGGGCGATGGACCGGCCGGCCTGGCCTCGCCACCCTCGATTACGACATCTTCCTGGAGTTCACGAAGAACCCGGATGGAACGGTTCAGGGAAAGCTGGTCGGCACCAGTCTCAAGACCTTCCGCGGCAAGGTCAACCCGACGATCGACAAGCCTCTTCGCGGGTTCACGATGAAAGACCGGCGGATGAACTTCGAGCTGCCCAATACACAGCCGTGGACCTTCTCGGGCGAGCTCTCGGCGGACGGCACCGCCCTCACCGGCACGCTGAACAGCATCCAGGGGGGGATGCCGGTGACGTTCAGAAAGCGCTAGCGCGCCAGCTCCTTGAACGCCACATTCACGTTGATCACGGCGCGCGACAGCGGCGTGCCGCCGTACTCCACGTCCATCAGCAGTTCTTCTTTCGTGAAGAGCGGGAATTTCGGCTTCAGCCCGGCCGCGATCTCCTCCGCGGTCCGCTTCCCCATTCCCGCTTTCGCGGCGTCGAGCAGCGCCCGGCTGAACCGCGCGTAGTCGCGGAATCCCGCCCAGGTGTTGACGTCGCCGTGCCCCTCGATCACGATGTCGACGTTCGGGACGCCCTTCACGACCCTCTCGAGCGTATCGGGCAGCGCCACGACGCTCCCGCCCGCATTCGGATCGATCAGCGGCGCCATCTTCCAGGCCATCTGGTCGCCCGCCGCCATGACGCGAACGGCGGGAAACACCACGAAGGCGTCGCCGCTCGTGTGGCCCGCGCCGAAGTAATACAGATCGATTCGATCGTCGCCGCTGCCGAGCCTCATTCGGTCCCTGAACGTCCTGTCCGGCATCATCGCTGCGTTCGCCGCCGTCGTCTTGTTGGCGGCCATCCACTTCTGCGTGTTCTCGTGTGTGACGACCTCGACGGACGCCGGGAAGTAGTCGTTGCTGCCGATGTGATCCGGGTGCGAGTGCGTGTTGATGATCATCGACACCGGCTGGTCGGTGACGGTGCGAACCTGCTTCAGGATCGCCTCGCCGTTGTTCGGGAGCTTCGTATCGACGAGCACGACGCCCGCTTTGGTCAGGAACACGAGCGTGTTCGGGCCTTGGCCGGGAATCACGTACAGGTTGCCGCGGACGTTCCGGATCGTCCCGGTCGGCGGAATCCGCGGGCCCCGTTGTGCCGCAACGCCGGCCACGGCGAGGCCCACCACGACGATCGCTGTCAGAAGTCCCGTGCGCGTCATCCCATTCCTCCGATCTGAGAATACCAGTTGCACGACCCATTACGTGCCCGGGCCATCCCTTCCTGAACCGAACGAGGCATCGGGCCGCATCGCGTATACTGGCCTTCGTCGCAGAGAGACAGAGGGTGCAGCGGAAATCCCGCTGCAGGAAGCTGGATGGTCGGGCCGCCATCCTCGTGGTCACGGGACCAGGAGGAGGAGGCACGATGCTCCTGAAGGCTGCGCTCTTGTCATTGCTCGTGTGGTTACTCGGTGTATCCGGGCTCTACAACGCGGGGACCCTCGTCCACGTGTTTCTCCTCGGCGGCCTCATGCTGCTGTTGATGGCCGTGGTCAAAGCCCGTGATGCCGCGGGCCGTCCCAAGTCCCACTCAGACGAACGATGACGCCAGGTCGCGCGCGCTCCGGTTCGCGGTGCGTCTTGGAACCCTGATGTTCCAACCACACGACGACGCTCCGTTCCCACTGCCGCTGTCCGACTACGCCGCACCGTCGGCCGACGGACTCTTTCACGTGCTCGCAGCCCGGCTCGAAGCCGACCCCTTCAACGCGATCGCCACGGCCATCTTCCTCCTGGCTGTCGTGCACACGTTCTTTGCTGCCCGCTTCACGGACGCCGCCCACCGCCTCCAGCGCCGACAGGATGCAGAGGCAGCCGCAGCCGGTCTCGCTCCAACGCCCAGTGTGGCTGCCGAGCTGCTGCACTTCCTTGGCGAGGTCGAAGTGATCTTCGGACTATGGGGCGTTCCCCTCGTGATCGCGATCGTCGTGTCTCGCGGCTGGACGACGGCCACGCACTATCTCAATGACACGGTCAACTACACCGAACCGATGTTCGTGGTCGTGATCATGGCGCTGGCCTCGACGCGACCGATCGTCGAGCTGGCCGAGAAGGCACTTCGGCGCGTCGCCAACGTCGGCGGGTGTACACCGGCCGCCTGGTGGGTGACCATTCTCACCGCCGGTCCGCTTCTTGGTTCATTCATCACGGAGCCCGCAGCGATGACGATCGCCGCGCTGCTGCTCGCGCGGCAGTTCTACGACCTGCGGCCGGGCCGCACGCTCAGGTACGCAACACTCGGCTTGCTATTTGTGAACGTCTCGATTGGTGGCACCTTGACGCATTTCGCCGCGCCGCCAGTGCTGATGGTCGCCCGTCCATGGGGGTGGGATACGGCCTTCATGCTGGGGCACTTCGGCTGGCGCGCTGCGCTTGCGGTCGTGGGGTCGACGCTCACCTACTACCTGGTGTTTCGCCGGGAGTTGCGCGCGCTGGCGTCTCGACCCGCCGTGCCAGACGTGATGGCGGCTGCCCCGGAGGCTGCCGTCTTCGGCCACGGCTTGCTGCCGATTCCGTGGTGGGTCACGGGAGCCTACGTGCTGTTCATCGTCTGGACGGTCGCCAACGCCCATTACCCGGCGTTGTTCCTGGCCGGCTTCCTCTTCTTCCTCGGCTTCGACCGTGCGACAGCCGCATACTCGACGCTCTCCGACTTCAAGACACCCCTCCTCGTCGGTTTCTTCCTTGGCGGTCTGGTCATTCATGGAGGACTGCAGGGATGGTGGATCGCACCAGTACTGTCGAGCCTGACCGAGCTACCCCTCTTCGTCGGTTCAACGCTGCTCACGGCGTTCAACGACAATGCGCTCATCACGTATCTCGCCACGCTGGTGCCGAATCTCGATGACAATCTCAAGCTGGCCATCGTCGAGGGCGCTGTGACCGGAGGAGGGCTCACCGTGATTGCGAACGCGCCGAACCCCGCCGGGCAGGCACTGCTCGGACGCTTTTTCGACGGCGCCGTGCACCCGCTCTACCTGCTCGCGGGAGCGGCCATTCCGACGCTCATCGCGGCCGCGGCGTTCCGATTCGTATGACGATGGACGTCGGCTTCTTATGGAGGCTCTCGACATGATCGAGGTCCGCGGCCTCCGGTACACCTACCCGGGTGGACGAGAACCGGCTGTTCGCGACCTCACCTTCAGCGTGCAGAAGGGCGAGGTCTTCGGCTTCCTTGGCCCGAGCGGCGCCGGCAAGAGCACGACGCAGAAGATTCTGATCGCCCTCCAGCGTGACTATCAAGGCTCGGTCACTGTCCTGGGCCGCGATCTCCACGATTGGGGAAGCGACTACTACGAGCACATCGGCGTGTCGTTCGAGTTTCCAAACCACTATCTCAAGCTGACTGCCCTCGAGAACTTGACGCTCTTCGGCTCGCTGCATGCCCGCCCCTCGGAATCACCGGAAGCGGTGATCGAAGCGGTTGGCCTCGCGGAGGAGGCGAACAAGCGCGTCGAGGCGTTCTCAAAGGGCATGCGCATTCGACTCAACCTCGCGCGTGCACTGCTCCACCGGCCCGATGTGCTGTTCCTCGACGAGCCGACGGCCGGTCTCGATCCGGTCAGCGCCCGCATCGTCCGCGATCTGATCCGCCAGAAGCAGAAGGCGGGGACCACGGTGTTCCTGACGACCCACGACATGACGGCCGCCGACGCGTTGTGCACACGCGTCGCGTTCATCGTTGACGGCCAGATCCGACTCGTCGATCGGCCGGACACACTGAAGCACCGCTACGGTCGACGCGCCGTGCGGGTGATGTTCGGCCCTGACACGGCCCCCAGTCACTTGGACTTTCCTCTGAGCGGCGTGGCCGATGACCCGGCGTTCCTCGCGCTGCTCCGCCGCCACGACCTTCGAACCATTCACACGATGGAGACGACGCTCGAGGACGTGTTCGTCCAGATCACCGGAAAGGCACTGTCGTGAGACGAGTCGTCGCCGCGCTGCGCTGGGAGGTCACGGTGCAAGCCCGTCATCAGTTCTACGCGGTGACGGCGCTCGTGACTCTCGTCTGGGTGGTGCTCCTGCGCCTGCTCCCCGAGGTCGTCCGAGAACACCCTGCATCGCTTGTCCCGCTGTTCGTGCTGGTCAATCTGCAGATGACGGCATTCTACTTTGCCGCGGCGCTCATGCTCCTCGAAAAGGGTCAGGGCGTCGTCGCGTCACTCTTGACGTCGCCTCTGCGTCCTGGCGAGTACCTGTGGGTCAAGGCACTGACATTGGCCCTGCTCGGTGCCGCCGAGCACGTCGCCATCGTGCGGTTGGTGTTTGGACCCGAGCAAGGCTGGGGCCTGCTGCTTCTTGGCGCATCGCTGCTGAGCATCCTGTACGTGTTCCTTGGTCTCGCTGTCGTGGCTCGGCACGCGGGGATCAACACGTTCCTGATCCCGTCGATCGGATGGATCGCATTGTTCACGCTACCGCTGCTTGGCTTCTACGAGTTGCTGCCGCGCTGGGCGTTTGCGTGGCACCCGATGATGCCGTCGCTCGTACTGCTGGAGGGATCCAGCCGGCCGATCTCCATGGCGCTCGTCGCCTACGGTGTTCTAGGAAGCGCCGGCTGGTGTGCAGCCGCGTTTCTGTGGGCGCGATACCAGCTGGTGCATCGCGTCGCGCCTGCGGCTGCCTGAGCAAATGAATGCGATAGGCCTTCTCCACCGTCTCGGTCCGACGGATCTTCGCAACATCCGCCGCGACCCCATCCTGCTCTGGGCCCTCGTGTTGCCGCTGGTCGTTGCCGTTCTGTTGCGGTGGGGGGTGCCGATACTGGGCGGGTGGCTGCGTGTGCGTGTCGCGTTCGATCTCGCACCGTACCATCCACTGATCGTGGGCTCGTACGTCCTGGTCGGGCCGTCCATCGTCGGGTTCATCGGCGGATTCCTTCTGCTCGACGAGCGCGACGACCGGATACTCGACGCGATTCGCGTGACGCCGGTCTCGATCAACAGCCTCCTCACGTATCGACTGGGCGTTCCTCTCATCTTCGGCAGCCTGATGACTGTCGTCGGCTATCGCGTAATCGACCTCGTCGCACTGCCCGTGACGAGTCTGATCGTCTCAACGGCGCTGGCTGCCTGCTCGGGCCCTATCCTCGCGCTACTGCTCGCCGGCTTCGCGGACAACAAAGTATCCGGCTTCGCCGTGACGAAGCTGTTCTCGGCAGTCTCCAACTTCGCTCTCGTGGCCTGGTTTCTTCCAATGCCCTGGCAGCTCGCAGCAGGCGTCGTGCCCGCGTATTGGCCAATGAAGGTGGTCTGGCAGACGGCAGTAGAAGGTCCGTGGATGGGATACGCGCTCGCCGGACTAGCTGTCAATGGACTCGCGATCGCGGCGCTGCTACGCCGCTTCCGTGCAGTGCTCTCGAGGTGATTCGATGAATGACACCTGTTCGCGCGTGCGTGTGACGTACTGAGCAAGGCGCCAGGCCGCGAGATGGACGGTGATCGATGATCTGGATCAAGTTTCTGGCCACAGCGCTCGTCATCGTGTTCGCCGGCGTGCGCCTCGCACGCTATGGGGACGTGCTCGGCGAGAAGACCGGTCTGGGCCGCAGCTGGGCCGGCGTCGTTCTGCTCGCGGCGACGACGAGCCTGCCCGAACTGTTCACAGGCGTCGGGGCGACGGCGCTGGCCTCCCTCCCCGATATTGCGGTCGGGGACGTTTTGGGCAGCTGCATGTTCAATCTCTTGATCCTGTCGTTCATGGACGCCGTCCAGCCCGAGCCGCTCAGCACGCGTGCCCACCAGGGTCACGCACTCTCGATCGGGTTCGGCCTGCTGCTGATCGGTGTCGCGGGTCTGGGCCTGCTGGGCGGCGCTCGACTCCCATCGATCGGCTGGATCGGCCTCTACTCGCCTGTGTTCATTGCGGTGTACCTCGTGAGCATGCGGCTCATCTTCACGCACGAACAGCGCCTGCGGGCGCAGGAAACTCGAGAGGTCGCGGAGGAGTTGCAGTACGGAGCCATCTCGCTGCGCGCAGCGGTCTTACACTACACTGTGGCGGCGGGCCTCGTGGTTGGCGCAGCCCTCTGGCTGCCCCGGCTGGGCGCAGAGCTCGCGCGTCAGACCGGACTCGGTGAAGCCTTTGTCGGCAGTCTCTTTGTTGCCATTACGACGTCGTTGCCGGAGATCGTGGTGTCGCTCGCCGCTGTGCGTATCGGGGCGATCGATTTGGGCATCGGCAACGTCCTCGGTAGCAACCTGTTCAATATGCTCATCCTGGGCCTCGATGACGTGTTCTATCGCGAGGGCCCTCTGCTCCTTGCAGCAGACCCGAGTCACGGCGTCACGATCCTCGCTGTGGTGACGATGAACGCACTGTTCTTGATCGGGCTGACGTACAGGGTGATGACGAAACGCTTCGTCGTGACGTGGGACACCGGGGCAATCGCTGTGGTCTATGTGGCGGCCGTGGCTTTGTCGTACGTTCTGTAAAGCAGCCGCGGCAGCCGCGAGCCGAAGGAGACGGGGCTATGGCGTTCGATCTGATCGTCAACGGAACCGCGCATACCATCGATGCCGACCCGCAGACGCCCCTGCTGTGGGTGATCCGCGATCACGTCGGGTTGACGGGCACCAAGTTCAGCTGCGGCATCGGGCAATGCGGTGCGTGCACGCTGCATGTCGATGGCCGGCCGATCCGCTCCTGCAGCGTCCCCGTGTCGATGGCCATCGGCAAGCCGGTCCTCACGATCGAAGGAGTCTCGCCGGACGGCAGCCACCCGATCCAGGCCGCCTGGAAGGAATTCGACGCGCCCCAATGCGGATACTGCCAGTCCGGCATGATCATGAGCGCGCTCGCCCTCCTGCGGGAGCGCCCGGTCCCCTCTGACGCCGACATCGACGCGCAGGTGACGAATGCCTGCCGCTGCGGGACCTACCACCGCGTGAGACAGGCAATCCATTTGGCCGCGGACCTGATGAAGGAAGGGGCGAGGGTATGACAGTTGGTGTCAACCGTCGCGAGTTTCTCGCAACAGTCGCCGCTGCCCAGGGAGCCTTCGTTCTGGGCTTCTGGGTGCCGCAACGAGCGGGCGCGCAGGACGCGCCGGGCGCGTCCTGGTACGAGCCGCCTGCCACGCCTGAAATCAATGCGTGGATCGTGATCGCGCCGGACGACACCGTGACGATCCGCATCGGCCAGACCGAGCTCGGTCAGGGCGTCTGGACGTCCAACGCCATGATGGTCTGCGAGGAGTTGCAGTGCGACTGGACGAAGGTCCGGCCGCAGTACGCCTCCGCGAACCGCGATGCACGCGAGAAGGCGCCCGAATGGACGCTCGAGGTCCCGGGCCGGGGCGCCACAAATCCAAAAGGCGGCGGCGAGCCCACGTTCGGGAATCGCGACCCGAAGGGCGTGTCGGGCATTCCCGACAGTCTCTATCGACGCATGCGGACCAACGCCGCGTCCTCGGTCAAGGACGGCCGGTATTACCTGCAGCTCGCCGGAGCCGAGGCACGTGAACGGCTTCTGCTGGCCGCGTCGGAGCTCTGGAGCGTGCCGGTGACAGAGCTGACCGCGAGGGACAGCGTCA
>Ga0209640_10006242_pt1 | contig 10425 bp, 7 predicted proteins | sample RifCSP10_1_FD_184018 | JGI IMG/M metagenome (GOLD analysis project Ga0209640, IMG submission 184018) | Soil microbial communities from Rifle, Colorado - Rifle CSP2_sed 10_1 (SPAdes) (version 2) | ecosystem: Environmental > Terrestrial > Deep subsurface > Rock core/Sediment | place: Rifle...
TCGGGGGTCGGGCTGAAGATCGGCTCGGCGCCATCGGCGCGGAAACGTTTCCGCGTTTCCTCGTCCTGCATGACCTGCACCAGGTCGCGATGCAGGCGCACGATGATGTCGCGCGAAGTTCCGGCCGGGGCGAGGATACCGAACCACTGGACGGCCTCGTACCCGGGCACGCCGGCCTCGGCGAGGGTCGGTATGTCGGCAACCTCACTCGCGCGCTTCGCGCTCGTCACGCCGAATGCCCGGAATCTGCCGCTTCGCACATGAGGCAGCGCAACCAGCATGTTGCTCAGCATCACCGGCACGCGTCCCGAAAGCGCGTCCGTGAGCCCGGCGTTTCCGCTCTTGTATGGCACATAGGTCATCCTCACCCCGGCGCTGCTGAGGAAATGCTCCATCGCCAGATGCGAATTGCCGCCGTAGGCGCCCGCAGCGTAATCGAGTTCGCCCGGACGCAACTTCGCCAGGGCGACCAGTTCCTTGACGTTGCGGGCGGGCAGGGACGGATGCCCGACCATCAGCAGTGGCACCACGGCGACCCGCGAAATGGGAGCAAAGTCCTTGATCGGGTCGAAGCGGATTTTGCGGTAAACGGAGGGCACGATGGTCATGGTGCTCTGCGCGATGAGCAGGGTGTAGCCATCGGGCGCGGCGCGGGCGACCGCTTCCGTGCCGATCATCGCCGCCGCTCCCGGCCGATAGTCGAGGACGATCTGCTGCCCCAGGAGCGCGGAGAGCTTCGGGGAGATGATGCGCGCCGAGGCGTCGGTGCCGCCGCCGGGCGAGGACGGCACGATGAGCCGTATCGGGCGCGCGGGATACGCTTCCTGGGCATGCGTGAAGGCGATCCACTGCATGGCGAGCGCGGATGCAAACACGGATCGAATCCAGATCGGAACGGCGCACATGAGCTTTCTTTCCTGCCCGCAACGTTGTCCCTGGCAGTGCAGACAGGCGCGAGGATGGCGGGACGGAAAATAGGGTAAGGTACCCCGCGGGCAACGTCAACGCATTATCCCATCACACAGTCAGACATGAGCGACCGGCTACCAGCTTACTCGCGAAATCCGAAGGGCGACCCACGGGTGCGGCGCTGGAGCGAGCAGCGCTGGCTCATCGACAACGTGATCCGCGCGAACGGCGTCGATTGGGATCAGCCGCGCACCATGTATCTCAATGCGCCGTGCGGGTTTGAGGCCAACGCCGACTTCGCCGCGATCCGGCATCGAGTCCAGAAGTACGCGGACATCACGCCTGCGTTCGAAGCGACCGCGAGACGCCGCGAAGCGAAAGCGCGCGAGGCCGAAGAGCGCGGCTGGCGCGTCACTGCGCGCGACAACTACTTCATGGCCGCGGTTCACTGGGGCGCCGCGCAGTGGCCGTTTCACGACAACGACGAGCGCAACATCGCGCTCAATCAGAGCAAGCGCGAGTGCTACGAGAGCTATGCGCGGCTCTCCGATCACCGCGTGGAATCCGTCTGGATTCCGTTCCGGGGCAATCATCTGCCGGGCTGGTTGCATCTGCCGCCCGGCTACGCTGGAGGACGGATCCCCGTCGTCATCGAGATTCCCGGCATGGACGGCTTCAAGGAGATCGCGGTTTCGCTCTACGGCGATCGGTGGTTGAACCGGGGCTTCGCCGTGCTCGCGATCGACGGTCCCGGCCAGAACGAAGCGCCACTCGTCGGCATCCACGTTACGATGGAAAACTGGGTGGCGGCGGGACCGGCGATCGTGGACTGGCTCATCTCGCGGCCGGAAGTCGATCCCGGGCAGATCTGCGTGACCGGCAGAAGCTTCGGCTCGCTTTTCGCCACCATCGTGACGGCGAACGAGCCACGCGTGCGCGCATGCGCGGTGGTGATGACGTGCCTCGAGCCGGGGTGTCGCACGATATTCGAAGAGGCCTCGCCCACGTTCAAGAAGCGCTTCATGTGGATGGCGGGATACACCGATGAAGCGGCGTTCGACCGATTCCGGAAGACTTTGACGTGGGAGGGTCACGCCGAGCGCATCCGCGTGCCGTATCTGTGCGTGGCGGGAGAGGACGAGGAGTTGAGTCCCCTCGAACACACCGAAAGGATGTTTTCGGTGATGCCCGGTCCGCGCCAGTTGATCGTCTATCAGGAATCGCGGCATTCCGTGGGTTTCGTGCCATCCACCAATCTCGGTCCCTTTCCCTACACCGCCATGGCCGAGTGGATGGCCGACCGCGTCGCGGGTAAGCCGCTTGCGAGCGAGCGTTGGTACGTCGACAATGCGGGCAAGGTGCACAAGACGCCGTACTGACCCATGCGCCCATTGATCCGATTTGCATTGCTTGCAGCGGCCCTTTTCGCGGGCGGCCTCCATGCACAAACGGACTGGCCGGTGAAGCCCGTGCGCATCATCGTCCCCTCCTCGCCGGGCGGTGGCACCGACACCATCGGCCGACTGCTCGCGGCGCATTTTTCGGCGGCGCTGGGGCAACAGTTCGTTATCGACAACCGGGCCGGCGCGGCGGGCGCAATCGGCTACGCGGTCGCAGCGCGCACGCGTGGGGATGGATACACGCTGCTGGTCGCGCCGACCACCATTACCAGCATTCATCTGGTGCTGAAGAATCCGCAGTTCGATGCGCTGCGCGATTTCACCCCGATCACCCAGGTGGTGGCATCGGCCCAGGCGCTGGTGGTGCATCCTTCGCTACCGCCACGATCGCTTCGCGACCTGGTCGCGCTTGCGAAGAAGAATCCCGATGACCTTACGTTCGCCTCCCCGGGCGAAGGCAGCGTGCCGCACCTCGCGGTGGAATTGCTGAAGAGCATGACGAACATCACCATGCGGCACATTCCCTACAAGGGCGTCACGCCGGCCTTGACCGACGTCATCGGTGGACGCGTGGCGGCGATGATCGTGAACGTCATCTCGGCGAAGCCACACATCGACGGTGGGAAGTTGCGCGCATTGGCGGTGACGAGCCGCAAGCGCGCCGCGGTGCTCCCGAACGTTCCGACAGTATCCGAGGCGGGCTACGGCGAGTACGAGGCACTGCAGTGGTTCGGGTTGTTCGCTCCGGCGGGCACGCCGCCGCAGATCGTGTCGCGGCTGCACGTGCTGACGGTGGCGGCGCTGCGTGATCCCGAAACCCGCAAGCGTCTTGCCGACGAGGAGCCGATCGGCAACTCGCCCGACGAGTTCGCTCGCGCGATCAAGGCCGAAGTGGAGAAGTGGACCCGCGTTGCCCGCGCCGCGAACCTGCGCCCGCAGTAAGTCGCGCCGCGGCATGAACGTCCGTCTTCGACCCTGAGCGGTCATAGCTCGTTCCCGATAGCGGCCATACACGCAGGATTATTCGATCACTCGACTGGCCTGCAGCAGGATTTCTCCAGGAATCGTGATGCCGAGCGACTTCGCGGTCTTGACGTTGACCACCAGCTCGAACTTCGTGGGCAGCTCGACCGGAATGTCGGCAGGCTTCGCGCCTTTCAATATCTTGTCCGCCATCTGCGCGGAGCGGCGGATTTGATCGCTGCGAGGCGAGCTGTAGGACATGAGCGCGCCGTCATCGGCAAATTCGCTGCGGCCCCCGACCACTGGCAGGCGCCGGCTGGCCGCCAGTGCAAGAATCCGCTTGCGTTCACTCAGGAAAAGAGGGGACGTAGCGAAGAGAAGGGCTTCGACCCGGTCCTTAACGAGAGACGCGATCGCGGCGTCGAATTCCCCGACGCCTTCCGCCATTGCGGGAATTACGGTCACGCCGAGCGTCGCTGCTGCCTTCTCGATCTCTTTGGATTCCTGCTGGCTTGCTGAATCAGGATTCGGCTCGACCAGCACGCCGGCCCGGATTATCTTCGGTAATGTCTGCTTGAGCAGTTGTAGGCGCTTGCCCCCAAGTTCCCAGCCGATGGTCTGAACTCCCGTAACATTTCCACCGGGGCGCGCCAGCGTTTTCACCAGTCCTCGCTCGACCACATTGGTCGAACCTGAAAACACGATCGGGATCGTGCGGGTGCTGGCAAACGCCGCCAGCGCGGCCGAAGCCGGCACCACCCAAATGAGATCAGGGGCGCGGGCCACCAGCGCCGCGGCAAGCGCCGGCAGGCGCGACGTGTCATTCTCCGCATAAACGCGGTCATAAACGATATTGCGGCCCTCAACCCAGCCCAATTCACGCATGGCGTCGATGAATGTTTTGCTGACTCCCGCTTCGGCGGCGGCGCGTGTATCCGGGGAGAGCATCCCCACGCGCATTGTTTTTCCGGCGCGTTCTACCGGCTGCGCACGTGCCAACCCAGCCGAGGCCGCGCCAAGCGCGATAAGCAACTTCCGGCGTGTTTCCATGCTATCGAGCCGATCTACCCGCCCCCGTAGCTACCTATGACGAGGCGATTCTAACCGTCTTTCACGGGGCGGACGTGCGGAGCACTTCATTCGGAAGCCGTGAAATATTCACACTTGGGGCATGCAATCGCAGGGTTCTCGCACGGCGCTTGGCGACCGGCAGCGTTTGGCCGGTTCGCGACCGTCGACCAACGGGTACAGGGCGCCCCCACGTTGCCGGCCCTGCTTCTTGGGAGCTGCCTTTCGCTGGTGCTTGTGCCGGTTATAGGCCCGCCGAAAAAGGCGTTTCAATCGAGCCACATCAGCTTGGCCGGATTGTCGTGGAGCATTACGCGGACATCCGCTTCCTTGATCCCGAACGCGAGCAGGGCGCGAATGAACACCCTCATTCCGTCGATGCTGTCGATATGCAGGACCTGGCCGAAGTCGCTGCCGATGATGCAGCGCTCCGGGCCGATGGCCTTGATGGTGTTGATCGTCTCCATGGGATCGGCGACCGGCTGATACAGGCTCGGGATCATGGGCTGGCAGTAAGTGCCGACGTAAACTCCCTGATCGGCAAGCTGCTTCATTTCATCGAGCAGCAGCTTGTTGAGTTCCAGCAGGGGGTGATCCAGCGTGGCGCGTGCGCCAATTTCCCTGGCCTTTTTCGCGAGCGGCAGGAGTTCCACAAAATCGGTGTGCCCGAATCCGATCCCGACTTTCTTTTCGGCGGCCATTTCCATGATCTCGACGACTTCGGGGAGCACCTTGCCCGAATCGTCCACCAGTTTGACACCGCCTCGCTCCGGATGGCCGGCGCTGCGCCAGAAGCCGAACGAGGTGAAGGTGGGAAACCAGATCATCTTGAAGTTCGGATATTGCAGCGCGACGCGGATTGCCTGCGGGTTCATCCCGAAGCATGTCCCCGACCCGCCATAGATTTCCACGCGATGCGTCAGCTCCCCCTTTTCGATCATGTAGTCGAGGTGGCGCTGGGCGCAATAAGCGGCATTAGCGCTGACGTTCCAGTGATCCTTGAAGGCGAGTGCCCGCATGCCCGCTTTGGAAGCGTCGATGGCGACCTGGACCATATCCTGGGCACGGTGGACAAAGTCCGGATAAGCGTGGATGTGACAGTCGATCGCGCCCTTCAGAAGCGCATTCTCGATCCCCGGGTAGATCTTGAGCATCTCCGGGTTGTCCTTGAGCATCTGGTAGAAATAGTCCTTGGCATTGAGCTCGCGAACCCGCTGCGCGGTCAATGTCCGGCCCACGAGGAGTTGACGGGCCGTTTCTGCATCTGCCGCAAAATCGCACATGATTGACTCCCTTGAGAAAAGACGTAACCGGCCGTCCGCCGATGGTTACTTTACGACCCAAACGATCATTTGCGCAAAATGACTCGAGCGCCTTGACGGTGCACAGGATGTCTCGGACATGCGTGCGGCGCTTTATGGGCGATTTCCCGCACGGCGCAGCCACAGCATCAACCCGCCCAGGGTGAGCACCACGCACAGGGCAAAGTACACGCGCAGCCCCAGCACCGGTCCGATCAGGCCCGCGGAAAAAGGCACCAGACCCATGCCGATGCACTGGAACGAGGAGGCGTAGGAGATGGCACGCGCGTCCTTGCCTGGCGGCGCGTGCATTCTCACGAGTTGAATGATCGCGGGCAGCATCGCCGCGGAAGTCAGGCCGAACGCCAATCGCGCCAGCACGAGTTGCAGCGGCGTTTGCAGGAGGGGCAGCGGCGCGTGAGTAAGCACCGCGGCTGCGGTGGCGAACAGCAGAATACGCGCGGGTCCGAAGCGGTCCAGTGCGCGCGCCCAGAGCGGCATCGCGGCAATGCTGGTAACGGCAAGACCCATCGCCGCTGCTCCCACCCAGAATGCCTCGGTGCCTGCACTCGCGGGCCGCGCCGCGAGCAGTTCCAGCATGTAAATGCTGATGATCGTTACGTTGCCGTACCACAGCGCCGCAAACACAAAACTCAGCAAGTAAAGCGGCCCCATACCCGGCACCGCCACGAGTTCGCGCAGGCTGCCCATCCAGTCCGGGCGCCAGGGACCCGCCACAACCTGTTTCTTTTCGCGCACGAAACAAGCGACCAGCGTTCCGCCGCTTAACATCAGGCCGCCGCTGATCCAGAACATCCAGTGCTGCCGGTCGATCAGCGCGGCGAGCACGGCGCCCGCAGCGGGGCCGACGGTCTGGCCCATCATGCCCCCGGCCTGCGCGAACGCCAGTGCGCTGCCGATGCGTCGCGGCGGCGTGTTGGCCGCGAGCAAGGCCATACTCGCATTCATGTAGCCGTAGAACAAGCCTACCAGTACGACCATGACGGCGAACGCGAGTGGCGTCTGCGCGAATGGCACCAGCGCCATGACGACACCCATGCCGAACATTGCTCGCAGAACCATGATCTTGCGGCCGTAGTGGTCGGCTATGTCTCCCCAGATCGGACTGATCGCAAAACCGATGAGGTTGAATCCCAGCATGATGTAGCCCACCCACGTCTCGAGGTTTTCGCGCGCGCCCAGGCCGCGCAACATCAGCGGCAGGAACGGCCAGGAGAGGGCGAAACCCATGCTGCACAGCAGGTTGGCAATCGGCAGCACCTTGAGATTGTGTCGCCAGTACGGGAACTGCCGCGACTCCCTGGTATCGGCAGGGTCTACAGCGCGACGCGCGATCATGTCAGCACTCGTTCACGCGAACCCAACGAGTCAGTGGTGTCCGTGACGCCATAGTGGTGGTCACCGTATGAAGTCCACCGCGTCACGCGCGGCCACCAGGCGCGTTTCAGGCTATTATTTCGCGAGGCCGATCTCCGCCAGCACCGATTTCATGCCGGCGTAGTCCTTTTCGAGGTCCTTCCTGAACTGCGCGCTGGTGACGAAATCGTCGGACCAGAAGTTCTTCTCCAAGTCGTCCTTCCATTCTTTGGTGGCGGTCGCCTTGCGCAGCACGTCCTCCCAGTACGCGACCTGCGCGGGGGTCAAGCCCCGGGGGCCAACGAGTGCGCGCCAGCCGCCCATCACCACGTCGATGCCCTGTTCCCTCCACGTCGGAACATGGGCGAGCCCGCCGCCGAAGCGTTGCGGGGCCGACACCCCGACCGCCCGCAGCTTGCCGGAGGCGACGTGCGGGTGAGCATTGCCGCCGGCGGTGGGGACCACTTCGATATGGCCCCCGAGCAGCGCGGTGATGGACTCGGATGAGCCCTTGAAGGCGACGGTCTTGATGTCGCGTGGGTTGCCGCCCGCAGCCTTGAGGACCAGACCGACGGCAACGTGATTGTGGCTGCCGACCGCGACCACGCCGAGCGCCATCGACTTGGGGTCCTTCTTCAGGCGTTCGACGAGATCGTTCCCGTTCCTGACCGGCGAATTGACGTTCACCGTGAACACCACATAGTCGTTGAACAGCGACGCGATGGGCGTGAAATCCATATAGCTCATCTTGTTGGTGCCCATGATGTGGCCGGTGAGAAGCCCGGTCGTGCCGATCAGCAGGTAGTGCGGGTCGCCCGCGTGCTGGTCGACGTAGGCGAAGGCGATTCGGCCGCCGCCGCCCGGCTTGTTGACGACGGTGAGCGAGGTCCCCGCCAGCTTGTGCGCGGTAAGGATGCGTTCCACGGTGCGCGCGGTCTTGTCGTTGCTGCCGCCGGGGGCGGAGGTCACCACGATTTCGACGTTCTTCTGCGGCGACCAGCCTTGGGTCCAGCCATTGGCTCCGAAGCCAAGCAGCGCCAGCGCGATCAGCATGCGTACGAGTTTCATGTTCTCCCCTCAATCCACGCGTCACCGGTCACTGGTCACCAGTCATGCCTCCCGACACGGCCTCCGACAAGGCATTGCAACTTCCCACGATCGTCATGTCGGCCGTGAGCGTGTCACCGGGGGTGCGGCTGCGACTCGTTTGCCGCAGGGATCGGCGCAACGCGGAACAGGGACCCGCTTGCGGGATGTGACCGTGGAGCCGATCATGAGCGCGTCGAGTCAATGCCGATCCCATGCGCGTCTCCGGGGTCAGATCCCAGAGGGCCCCTCTTCCGCCCTGCGACGCGCCGTTTGCGGGAGCAGCCGCAGAAGCCCCGATTGAGAATGGCGAACGCAGCCTTGAGCGCCCCTTCCCGCACCACTCTGCGAGAGACCGAGTTCGGGGCGCATCCCCAACGAAGTGGGGCCCCTGTTCCGCCCCTCGACACGCTACTGCTTCGCCAGGCCCAGCTCCACCAGCACCGCCTTGGTCGCGGCGTACTCCTTCTCGAGCTCTTTCCTGAACTGCGCGCTGGGCATGAAATCGTTGAACCAGTAGTTCCTCTCGAGTTCGGTTTTCCACTCGTCCGTCGCGGTCACTTTGCGAAGCGTTTCTTCCCAGAAGGCGACCTGCGCGGCGGTCAGGTCTTTGGGCGCCGCGATGCCGCGCGAGGTGCCGGACACGAAGTCAACACCCTGCTCCTTCCAGGTCGCCGCGCCCGCGAGCGTGCCCCCGAAGCGTTGCGGCGCGCCGACGCCGATGATGCGCATCTTGCCGCTCGCGACATGGACGGTTGCGTTGGTAGCCCCGGTGCTGACGACGTCGATGTGCCCGCCGAGGAGCGCGACGATGGCCTCGGCGGAACCCTTGAACACCACCGTCTTGAGATCGCGCGGATTGCCGCCCAGCGTCCGCATCAGAATCGCCGTGGAAATGTGGCGGGTGCTCCCGAACGCATTCGCGAAGCCGATCGAGAGCGACTGCGGGTCCTTCCTCAGCCGCTCGGCCAGGTCCTTGCCGGTCTTGAGCGGGGAATCGGCGTTGACGGCAATGACGATGTAGTCGTTGGCGAGCGAGGCGATGGGCGTGAGATCGGTGTAGGTGATCTTGCTTGCGCCGAGGATATGATTGCTGAGCAGCCCCGTGCCGGCGATGACCAGATAGTGCGGATCGCCCGCGCGCTGGAACACATATGTGAAGGCGATGTTGCCGCCGCCGCCGGACTTGTTCACCACCGTCAGGGTCGAGGTGACGAGCTTGTGGGCGAGAAGCACGCGCTCGATGGTGCGAGCGGTCTTGTCCTGGCTGCCCCCCGGCACCGAGGTCGCGATGATTTCGACGTTCTTCTGCGGCGACCAGCCCTGGGCCCATCCGGTAACGCCGGAACAGAGTAGCGCCACTCCAATCAGTATGCGTTCGAGTTTCATGATTCCTCCCTTCAATTCACGCTTCATCGGTCACGCTTCATCCGTCACGCACGGCCTCCTCCACGGTGCTCGACGTTTCAGCGTCATCGTGTCGGCCGTCGGCGTGTCCCCGGGGGTCACATCCCCACGAAGTGGGGCCCCTGTTCCGCCCCTCGACACGCTACTGCTTCGCCAGGCCGAGGTCGACCAGCACCGATTTCATGGCATTGTAGGTCTCATCGAGGTCCTTGCGGAACTCCTTGCCGGTGAGAAAATCGTTCGACCAGTAGTTCTTCTCCAGGTTGGCCTGCCACTCCGGCGTCTGCGATGCCTTGCGCAGCGCGCCCTCCCAGAACGCGACCTGTTCCGGGGTCAGGCCCTTCGGTGCGACGATGCCACGAAAGCCGCCGTAGACGAGCTTGACGCCCAATTCGTTCCAGGTGGGCACGTCCGCGAGCGCGCCACCGAAGCGGCGCGGGCCGGCGACAGCGACGACGCGCATCCTGCCGTTTGCGACGTGGCCGGCCGCGTTGCCCGCCGCGGTGGTGACGAGATCGATGTGCCCGCCCAGAAGATTGGTGATCGCCTCGGACGAGCCCTTGTAGGCCACGGCCTTGAGGTCCCGCGCGCTGCCGCCGATCGCCTTCATCAGCAGCCCGGCGGCGATGTGGTTGTGGCTGCCGAGCGCGGTGGCAAATCCGATCGCGACCGATTGCGGATCCTTCTTGAGTCGAGCGCTGAGATCCTTGCCGTCCTTGATCGACGACTTGGCGTTCACCGCGAACACCACGTAGTCGTTGAACAGCGAGGCGATCGGCGTGAAGTCGCTGTGATGGATCTTGCTTCTGCCGGTGATGTGGTTGGTGAGCAACGCCGTGGTGCCGACCAGCAGCGTGTGCGGATCGCCCGCGTGCTGCGTGACGTAGGTGAACGCGATGCTGCTGCCCCCGCCC
>Ga0209640_10006243_pt1 | contig 10424 bp, 8 predicted proteins | sample RifCSP10_1_FD_184018 | JGI IMG/M metagenome (GOLD analysis project Ga0209640, IMG submission 184018) | Soil microbial communities from Rifle, Colorado - Rifle CSP2_sed 10_1 (SPAdes) (version 2) | ecosystem: Environmental > Terrestrial > Deep subsurface > Rock core/Sediment | place: Rifle...
CGGCAGGTCGCGAAACACGCGCGACAGGCAGTTGAGCGAGCCGATGCAGCGCCGCACTTCGTTGAGCCGGTCTTCCGCCGCTTTATGGATCAGTTCCGGGTCCGCAAGCAGCGGCCGGCACACCTCCCAGTAATCGAACTCGCCCCTGCCGAGGCACTCGTTCGCCATCACCGGGTCGGGCAGCCGGTTGCCGTATGCGATCAGCGTGTCCGGGCATTCCTTCTTCGCGCGGATCGCGAGATAGTTCCAGTAGCCGGGCGGCACGTCGCGGCCAATCGAGGATTCGGGCGCTTCCTGCCAGCCGACCGTGACGCTGATCATGTCCACACCGCAGCCGGCGGCCTGCCTCATCAGCTCGAAACACTCATCTTCGGTGTTGCCGCCCCACTGATCCATCAGCTCCGCCCCGTTCAGGCGCACGATGAACGGATGCTCGGGGAGCGCCTGCTTGATCGAGTCGATGAGTTCCCGCATGAAGCGGCCGCGGTTCTCGACCGATCCCCCATATTCGTCGCTGCGCTGGTTGGTGAACTTCGAGTTGAAGGAGGCGAGCAGGTAGCCCATGAAGCTCGTCACCTCGACGCCGTCGAACCCGGCTTTGATCGCGCGCTTTGCCGCGTCCACGTGCTCGCCGATGCAGCGCCGGATGTCTTCCTTCGTCATCTCGCGCGGCGGCCGGAAGTGCGGCAGCGTCTGCGGCACGACCGAGGGCTGCACGCAGTAGCCGAGGTCGATGCCGCCGTAGCGCCCGGCGTGCAGGATCTGCTGGATCGCGATCGCGCCGGCGTCGTGGATGTAGCGCGCGATCACCTCGAATTGCGGCAGGAACTTGTCGTCGTAGAGCGCGACCTGGCGGAAGTACGACTTTCCTTCGCCCTTCGGGTCGGGGTACGCCCCCTGGTTGGTGATGATGCCGCAGCCGGTGCCGGCGATCACGCGCGTGCGCGCCAGCTCCCGCGGCGTGATGAAGCCGTCGCGCGTGTTGTAGTTCGACACGCAGCAGGCGCCGTACTTGATCAGGTTGGGCGCGCTGTAGCGCCCGAGCCGTCCGGGTCTGAAAAGATGGGGGAGCTTGTGTTCTCCGGGCCTTGCGCTCATTTTCGTTTTTCCTCCGCCAGTTTGGCCGCGATCCGCTCGCGCAGCTCGCGCTTCAGGATCTTTCCGACGGGGCTCGTCGGGAACTCGGACACGATCTCCAGCCGCTCGGGAAGCTTGAAGCTCGCGATGCGCCTTTCCTTCAGGAACGCGATCAGCTCGGCGAATCCGAGCGTCTCGCCCGGCTTCGGAATGACGAACGCGCAGGCTTTCTCGCCGAAGGTGTCGTCGGGCATCGCGACCAGCGTCACCGCCTTCACCTTGGGATGCGCGAAGATGTAGTTCTCGATCTCGTCGCAGCTGATCTTCTCGCCGCCGCGGTTGATGATGTCCTTGCGCCGCCCTTCGGTGTACACCTGGCGCCCGCGTTTGCGGACGATGTCGCCCATGCGGTAGAAGCCGTCGGCGGTGAAGCCTTCGCGGTTTTTCTCCGGGGCGTTGTAGTAGCCGCGGATGGTGTAGGGGCCGCGCACGCACAGCTCGCCGGGCGCACCGTCCGGAACCTCGCGATCGTCGTCGCCGAGCACCTTGATTTCGTCGTCGTCGCACACCGGGATGCCGGAGCTTTCCAGCACCGCCTCGTCGTCGCCGTCCAGCGGCACCATGCAGATCAGGCCCTCGGCGGTGCCGTAGATCTCCTGCGGCGTGCACCGGAAGCGCTCGCGCAACCGCGCGCGCAGCTCCGGCGCAAGGCGCGCCCCGCCGTTCTGCACCACCCCGAGCGAACTCAGGTCGTGCTTCTCCGGCACGCCTGAATTGAGCCAGGCCGAGATCAGCGGCACCGCGGCGGGGACGGCGGTGACGCGCTCGCGCTCGATCAGCGGAAATACGGTTTCCGCATCCCCCGACGGAGCGAGCACCACCGTGCCTCCGTGGTAGAGCGCTCCCATCAGCCCGGGCGAGGCGAGGTTGTAGTTGTGCCCCAGAGGCAGGATCGGCATCAGCACCGTGTCCTCGCCGAAGCGCGCGAGCCGCCCGCACTGCTTCGCGTTGTACACGTAGTCGTCGTGCGTGCGCGGGATGAGCTTGGAAAGCGAGGTCGTGCCGCCGGAAAGCAGCATGAGGGCGGCTTCGGCGGGATCGAGGCGCACTTCGGCGAGCGTCTGCGCCACTTCTGCCGCCGTAAGTGGCGCATCGAGCAGGCCGCCGAGCGAAATCTGGCCCTTCCCGGCCGCACCGGCGACGAACACGCGCTTCAGCGTGGGGCAGGCGGCGCGCATTTCTTCGGCCATCGCGCGGTAGTCGAAATCGCGCAAGACATCCGGGATCACGTAGCCGGCCGCGCCGGACGAGACGATGAAATGCCGCACCTCGGTGTGCCGGTGCGCCCGCAGCGCCATGACCGGGATGGCGCCGGCGCGAATCAGCCCGAAAAACGCGTACAGGAATTCGGGGGCGTTATGCAGTTGCAGCACCACCCGGTCGAGCGGCTTCAGACCCGAGCGCACGAACTGCGCCGCGAGGCGGCTCACCCGCTCCCCGAGCTGCCTGTAGGTGATCCGCTCGGGGCCGTGCACGAGCGCGATCTTGTCCGGCCGCCGCTCCACCGAGGCGTCGAGCGCCGCCGGGATCGACCGCTCTTCCCAGTAGCCGCGCTCGCGGTAACGCCGGGCGTATTCCGGGGGCCACGGCACACATCCTGGAAGCATTGCCTGTCCTGTTCCTCCACAAAGGAGTCACGCTGCCAGAGCAGCGGGCGGGTGCCCTTGCGTTAAATCAAGAACCGGCGTGGTCAGATCTCGACTTGCGTACCCAGTTCGATCACCCGGTTGCTCGGGATGTTGAAATACTCGACCACGCTGCCGGCGTTGCGCGTCATGGCGGCGAACATGCGCTCGCGCCACATCGCCATGCCGTCTGCCGCCGTGGGAATCACCGTTTCGCGGCTGAGGAAGAACGAGATCTGCATGGGGTCGAGTTCGAGCCCCTGCTCGCGGCACAGCTCGAGCGCCTGCGACACGTCGGTGCGGTTCTTGAAGCCGAAGCGCACCGTCACGCGCCAGCAGTCGTGGCCGAGCGGCTCTACCCGCACCCTGCGGTCGAACGGCACCCACGGTTCTTCCTCGACGAGCGCAGTAAGGAACACGACGCGTTCGTGCAGCACGCGATTGTGCTTCAGGTTGTGCAGCAGGGCGTGCGGCACCACGTCCGCCGTGGAGGTGAGGAACACCGCGGTCCCCGGCACGCGGTGTGGAGGATCGCGGAAGAGCGACGCGAGGAACGCATCGAGCGGGATCGCGTCCTTGCGAAGCCGCTCGAACAGCATCTCGCGCCCGCGGCGCCAGGTCAGCATCACCGTGTAGATTCCGGCTCCGGTGACGAGCGGAAACCAGCCGCCCTCGTGGATCTTCAGCAGGCTCGCGGAAAAGAACGCCAGGTCCACCGCGATGAAGAACCCGGTCGCGAAGAGGCACAGCGCGAGCGGATACCCCCAGCCGTAGCGCACCACGAAGAACGTCAGGAACGTGGTCGTGAGCATCGTGCCCATGACCGCGACGCCGTACGCGGAGGCGAGCTTCGATGATGAGCCGAACCCGAGCACCGCGGCGAGCACCGCCGCGAGCAGCAACCAGTTGACTCCGGGCATGTAGATCTGCCCGATCTCTTTCGCGGAGGTCTGCAGGATGTTCATGCGGGGGAGGAACCCGAGCTGGATCGCCTGCTTGGTCATCGAGTAGGCACCCGAGATCGTCGCCTGCGACGCGATCACCGTCGCGGCCGTGGCGAGCGCCACCATCGGGTAGAGCGCCCACGACGGGTAGGCGAGATAAAAGGGGTTCTCCAGGGCCTTCGGATCGGCCGCGAGCAGCGCCCCCTGCCCGAAATAGTTGAGCACCAGGGCCGGGAACACGAGGCCGAACCACGCGATCCGGATCGGGCCTTTGCCGAAATGGCCCATGTCGGCGTAGAGCGCTTCCGCGCCGGTGATCGCAAGCAGCACCGAACCGAGAACGACGAACGAGGCCCAGCCGTGCCCGGTGCTGAAACGCAATGCGTGCACCGGGTTAAGCGCCGCAAGGACCTCCGGGTTCCTCGCGATTCCGTAGATCCCGACGGCCGCGAGCGCCAGGAACCAGAGCGCACAGACAGGCCCGAAGAAAGCGCCGACAAACGAGGTTCCCTTGCGCTGCAGGAGAAATAACCCGATCAGCACGCCGACCGAGAGCGGCACCACGTAGGGCTTGAATGCCGCCGTCCCGACCTCCAGCCCCTCGATCGCCGAAAGCACCGAGATCGCCGGCGTGAGCACCGCGTCCCCGTAAAAGAGCGAAGCGCCGAACACGCCGAGTACCAGAATGGGCGCCCGCCAACGCGGGGTTCCCTTCACCGACGAGGAGGCGAGCGCAACCAGCGCCATGACGCCGCCTTCGCCCTTGTTGTTGGCCCGCATCACCAGGCTCACGTACTTGAGCGTGACCACCACCATCAGCGACCAGAAGATCGCCGACAGTCCGCCGAGGATGTTTTCCTCGCTCAGCTCGATTCCATGCGCGGGGTTGAAAGTCTCCTTTACCGCATAGAGGGGACTGGTGCCGATGTCGCCGTATACGACCCCGAGGGCAGCAAGGGTGAGCGCGGCGCGCGAGGAGCGGTGCTGCGGCGATTCGCCTTCCATGCCTCTGCTCCTTGCGAAACCTGAATAGCCCTATTGCGGCGAGGTCTCGCGGAAGCTGGCGCGGGCGCGGATCGCATTTTGCGCGCGCATCACGTTGGCGAACTTCGGCAGCAGCTCCTTGCCCTCCGGAAACTGCTCGACGTAAAACAGGATCGGCGCAAGGAACAGGTCGGCCATCGAAACCGCCTTGCCGGCGAGGACGTCGCGCCCGCCGTACGCGGCATCGAGAATCGCCAGCTTGCCGGGAAATTCGTTGACCGCAGCGTCGATCACGGTGCGGTCGGGTTTGCCCTCCGTTCCCTTGGGAAAGATGTACTGCAGCACGTAGCGCCGGATCATCAGGTCGTAGTAATACGCGTTGATCGCGCTTACCCACTGCTCGCACCGCGCTCGGTCGCGGATCGTGCCGGGAACGAGGCCGGGGCCCTGAAAGGCCTCGTCGACATAGCGCAGGATCGCGCTCGTCTCGAACAGCGCCAGGCGGCCGTCGCGGAACGCCGGCACGCGGCCGAACGGGTGCACGGCGAGGATTTCCGGCGTATGCGGGCCCGCGACCTGGAGCGTGTACCGGACGCCCTTCTCAGCGAGACCCATGCGCGCCGTGCGGACATAGGTGCTGCGCGGGTCGCCGAGCAGCACCACGGTCGCCGCCTGGCCGCGCTCGTCGATCAGGTCGGTGAGCTTGCTGAGGCTCGAGCCCCAGCCCTCCTCGTGCGAGTCGCGCATCTGCGCATCGGGAAACCCGGAATGCGTCATGCGCAGCTCGGTACCGGCGGCGCGCGCGACGAAACTCACCGTGATCAGGGTCTCGACATTGGGCATCTGCCTGCCTTCCCATTGCCAGGTGTAGACGAGCCGCTCCGGGCGGGCGATTTCCCGGTACACGCCCGATGCGGTGAATTTCTGGCCGTCGCGCGCCAGCATGGTGACGCGGAAGCGCCCTCCCACGCGCGGGTCGAAGACGGCGCTCGGAATGGTCATCCCGCGCGGGCACATCCAGCGGTGCGCCTGCCTCGCCTGCACGAAGGCATCGAACACGTTCTCGCGCGATGCGCGGATGAACCGGATGAGGGTCAGGTCGAACGCCGCGTTGCGGTCCATGGCTTCCTCCTCTACCTGGTTTCGGTCAGCCGATCGAGGCTGTCCTGCCAATACTATCGCCTCGGGGCTAGAACCGGGCGGTCAGGCCGATCACGACCACCCGGCGCCCCTGCAGTTAGTATATTGGTTCCACGCGGATGCACGATTTCCTCATTCGATCTGACGTTTTTCAACGACGCGGGTTTCGGCCTGCATCTGCTCGGCCACTGGGTGCGCGAGCGCGAGGCTTTGACTCTTGCCGAAGCGGTGCGCAAGCTCACCGGCGACGCGGCGGCCTTGTTCGGGATCCGCGAGCGCGGCGTGTTGCGGCCCGGTTATTGGGCCGACCTGATGCTGTTCGATCCGTCAGAGGTAAACCGCGGGCCGAAGCAACGCGTTCGGGACCTTCCGGGAAACGGCGCGCGGCTCATGACGCCCGCGCTCGGCGTGCACGGTGTCTGGGTGAACGGCGTACGCGTCGCAGGTGCGGCCGGGGCGCTAGCACTCGACCGTTTTCCCGGGAAATTGCTGCGCGATTTTTCCGCGTAGCGTTGCCGGGCGACGACAGCATCTCGCGCTCGCGATTTTCAAGTCCTTGATTCTTCGCGCCCGCGCGCCGGGCACGAAGGATGCATGCGCTTGCTCTCCGGTGCAGTCAACCCAGGGAGACGAGCAATGCTGCAGAAGGATGGTCTGTTCCGCCGCCGCGACGAAGGAATCCTGCGTACACCGCCCGCCGCACCACAGGTGCCGCAATCCAGCCAGCCCGCGCCGAGCGCGCCGCTTTCCCCTTCCGCGACCGACGCCTCGAAGCACCTCGACAAGGGCGGCGAGCGCAAGGAAGCCAGGCTCACCGTCGGGCCCGAAATCAAGATGAAGGGCGTCGAGGTCACCGACTGCGACACGCTGGTGGTCGAAGGACGGATCGAAGCTACGCTCGACTCGCGCGTGCTGCAGATCGCCGAACACGGCGTTTTCAGCGGCACCGTCTCGGTGGACCTCGCGGAGATCCATGGCCGGCTCGAAGGCGAACTCACGGTGCGCAAGCAGCTCGTGATCCACGCCACCGGCAAAGTCAACGGAAAGGTGCGCTACGCGAAGATCAAGGTCGACGAAGGCGCCGAGCTTTCCGGAGAGATCGCCGTCCTCGACCGCACCGCGACGGGCGGCCCGCCGCGCGGCACCGCGCTCAGCTCGCGACCGGGCTGATAAAGCCCCAAAGGCCTTTGTCGCGGCGGCACGCGGCCGCGCGTACCTTTTCCTCGCTGCCCTTGGTGGTCCGAACGCGCATGGAGAATTCGCGGCAGGGCACGCCCTGGTGGGTATAGAAACCCTGCACAGGCGTGAATTCGTAGCGCACCCGGCTATCCGGATTGATCCACGCGACGGCGCGTCCGTCGGCGCCGAGTTCGAGCGCGTGCCCGATGCAGGCGCGATCCGTATCGTCGACCGGGCGGCCCACCCTCGCCGCGATCACGACCCCGATCGCGGATCCGAGGATGGTTGCAGCGGTACGCTCGGGTCCCTTGGCGACGCGCAAGCCGGCAACGCCGTCGACGGTCCCGCCGATCGCCGCAGCGATCGCCCCGACTTCGCAGCGGCCGCTGAGAATCCCGTAGTCGCGTTCCCACCTGTGGCCGGTATAGCCGAAGAAATAGGAATTGTGCTTGTTGCGCCAGCCATTGACCGGCGCCCAAGGCGGCGGATCAGCCGGCGCGGCGACCGGAGTCAGCGACAGGATCGCCAAGGCCAGAACGACAGGTTTTGCGCGGCTCACTACTTGCCTCCACGGCCGAAGGCGTTTCCGCGCCCGTGCGCAGACGTCGATCCCGAGCCCGCCGCCGATGCACCCAGTCCGGTCGTCACGCCTGTGCCGATCTTCGTGCCGTGACCGAACGCGTTTCCGCCTGCGGTCACGATCCCACCCTGTCCACCGCCGCGGTTTGCCGGACCCGCGGCACGCGCCGAGGCCGCGGTCGCCGGTGCGCTCGTGGCTGCGGAATTGGATACCTGCCTGCCGGGTTTGAGCCCAAGCGTGTGCGCGATCTGGCCCCAACCCATGCCCTCGCTGCGAAGCTGCAGAACACCTTGCAGCGTCACGGGACCGTCGGGTGTACTCACGGTGCCTCCGAGCATTGCAGCGTGAATTTCCTCGGCCGTCGGATCGGTGATCCCGGCCGCCGCGAGCTGCCTGCTGGCGAGATCCAGCGCATGCGTCACGTTGCCGTAGCCCATCGGGCGCGTCGGCGGAGTGAAACTCAGGCTTTCGTCGCCGCTCCCGACCAGCGTGATCTCGGTGCCGTGGCGCAGGCCGGTCGCAAGGCTCTGCAAATTTTCATCCGATCCCGCAAAGGTCCCGAACCGCCCGCTGATGCTCTGCACGTATCGCGCATCATGCTGGCCGGACGGCGAACTCGCCGCGGTATCCATAGCGGCCTGCGTTGTGCTGGTACCCGTGCCGGTCTGCGTTGCGGCGGTACCGCCCGAGGTTTGCGCCCATCCGGTCGCCGCGAGTGTCGCGCCGACCGCGGCGACGATGATCCGTGATCTGCGAATTTCCCAGAACTTGTTGCTCATGGCATGAGTCTCCCTCTCGTAGGGCAGCGTCGAAGGCGACACCGCACCGGGATCGGGGCAAGTCGCGTACCAGAAGTGCTCCGCCCGTAGAATCAGCCAGTTACATCGATGATCGCGAACGCGTGGTCGCCGAATCTGTCGCCGCGCGGCGACGTCACCCGGCGGCACGCGCGAAATCGCGTGATTGCAGGCTGAGTTATGCTGTCGCACGCGGGCGACAAGAACACGTTCATGGAAAATTCAAACGACTGGGCGTTTCCGTCCGAGATGCGGCCGCGAAGCGAGGATCTTCGTTTCGACCTCGACGCCGCTCTCGACTCGATGGTGCTGTTGCGCGCGGAGATTCCCGAGGACGCCTTCACCGCCTCGATTCTCGGCACCGAGCGAGCCGGCAACAGCGTGGTCATTCGCGACGACGGGCTCGTGCTGACCATCGGTTACCTCGTCACCGAAGCGAGCGCGATCTGGCTCACCACGAACCGCGGGAAAGTGGTCGCGGGCGATCCTCTTGCCTACGACCAGCCGACCGGCTTCGGCCTGGTGCAGGCGCTGGGCGCGCTCGGCGTTCCGGCGCTTGCGCGCGGTACCGCGGCATCGTGCCGCGTCGGGGACAACGTGGTCGTCGCGGGGCACGGAGGTCGCGCGCACGCGCTCAAGGCGAGCGTTTTCGCGAAGCGCGAATTCGCCGGCTACTGGGAGTATGTGCTCGATGAGGCGGTGTTTACCGTCCCGGCACACCCGCAGTGGGGCGGTGCGGCGCTGCTCGGCGGCGACGGACGTCTGCTCGGCATCGGTTCGCTGCTGGTCGAGGAGAAGCTCGAGGGCGAAACCGTGCAGGGAAACATGATCGTGCCGATCGATCTGCTCGAGCCGATCCTGGAGGACATGCTGCGGCTCGGCCGCGCAAGCCGGCCGCCGCGTCCGTGGCTCGGACTGTACGCGACCGGGGTCGGGCGGCATGTCGCGGTTGCGGGTGTCGCCGAGCGCGCGCCGGCGACGCTTGCCGGCGTCAAGGTCGGGGATATCGTCACGGAGGTTGCAGGCGAGCGCGTTTCGGGGCTCGCGGACCTCTTTCGCAGGATCTGGCGGCTCGGCGATGCGGGAACCGAGGTGCCGCTCACGATCGCGCGCAAAGGCGATGTCTTGCACCTCATGGTGCGTTCGGCCGATCGCAACGATTTCCTCCGCAAGCGGTCCGTGCACTGAAGGCGCCGCGATGGCGGAGTGGTCGATCGCGCCGGTCATCGACTGGCTGCTGCACAAGGGGCGCCTGCTCGGCAGTCCCGACGCGGTCGTCGGCGAGTTGTGCGCCCGCGTGCGCGCCGAAGGCATGCCGCTCGACCGCGTCGGTTTCTTTTTCTGGACGCTGCATCCCCAGTACTTCGGGGTCGCCATGTTCTGGGACGGCGAGCAGGTCAGGGTCCTGCACGGAACGCGCGATCTGCTGCGCTCGGACACCTACCTGAACAGCCCGGCCGCGCGTATCCGGGAAGGCGAGCGGGTCATCCGGCGGCGGCTCCAACGCGCCGATTGCCCGCTCGACTGGCCGCTGCTCGCCGAAATCAAGGCCGAGGGCATGACCGACTACGTGATCGTGGAAGTCGTATTCAGCACCGGGGCGCGGAACGCCGTCAGCCTCGCCACGCGCCGGCCGGGCGGCTTCAGCGAGCACGACATCGCCGAGGTGCAGCGGCTGCTGCACCCCTTCGCGCTGGCGATGGAGAACTTCACCAACCGCGAGCTCGCGCGAACGCTGCTCGAGACCTACCTCGGGCGCATTTCCGGCTCGCGCGTGCTGGACGGCCAGATCCAGCGCGGCGACGGCGAGCAGATCGAGGCGGTGATCTGGTTCTCCGACCTGCGCGACTCGACGCCGCTGTCGCGCGCGCTCGGCGAGCGCGCTTTTCTCGAACTGCTGAACGAGTATTTCGAGTCCACCGCCGGCGCGGTGCTGGAGCACGGCGGCGAGGTGCTGCGCTTCATCGGCGACGCGTCGCTCGCCGTGTTTCCGATCGCGGCGGGCGCGCGGGGCGAGGAGCGCCGCGCCACCTGCGCG
>Ga0209640_10006244_pt1 | contig 10423 bp, 14 predicted proteins | sample RifCSP10_1_FD_184018 | JGI IMG/M metagenome (GOLD analysis project Ga0209640, IMG submission 184018) | Soil microbial communities from Rifle, Colorado - Rifle CSP2_sed 10_1 (SPAdes) (version 2) | ecosystem: Environmental > Terrestrial > Deep subsurface > Rock core/Sediment | place: Rifle...
CAGTCTCATTTTCTTTGAATTCATATATTGCAGGAAACTTAACCTCACCGCTTATTTTCACAAACTCATCAACTTTATCTACCATTACGACATCACCTTCCATTAGCATTGGATTCTGCTGATAGTCTCCAAAACGAAGGAATGAAAGGAAATCAATACTTCTTTGTTCTCCATTTTTCGAAATTATTTTTATGTTCCTATAGTTAGAAGTTTTGCTCAATCCGGTCGAATTTGTAATCAGATCCAGGAGCCGGGAATTAGCCGAAATTATATAACCTGCAGGTTTTATAACATCTCCGGATAATGCAACTTTTATTTTTCTCAGATCAATTAAAGAAATAAATATTTTTACATTCTTATAGTATTTGTTTATCTCTTCAGTTATTTTTTGCCTGGTTTCGGCAAGTGTTAAATTCTTTAGATTAATTCCACCAACTTTTGGAACATATAACCAGCCTTCCTGGTTAATAACTAAATTGTGAACTATTTCACTTATCCCGGTTATTGAAATAAATATTTTATCTCCAGGACCCACTTTAAATTCATCAGGATTAAGACTTCCTTCAGTTGCTGTTATGGAAAAAAAATCCGGCGAGGATAAGGCTTTCAGCGAATCTAAATTTTCTACAATAGCCCGTTCAGGATAATCAGGCATAATCTGTGAATTAAGGTCTAATGCAAATGATGAAATGAAAAATAAAATGCAGAATAATTTTTTAAAAGTTTTTAACATTTATCAATGTGTTAGTGGCTTTGAAATGCGCATACAAGAATTAATAATTTTAATTTTAATAAAATTAACAATTATAAAACCTACATCAAATTTTTAGGGTAATCTTCCTTAATGCATAAACCGTTACCAGGAAGCTAAGAGTTGGTCCTGTTACAAAAAGTAATAGAATATACAAGTAACCATGCTGTTCGATCAAATCAACAATAATGCGGAAAGAGGAAATTTTTGTAAATAGAAACCAGAAAGCTACGAATGCTAAAATACCTGAAAGCAATCCGGCAACTATTCCATTCAGAATAATTGGGATTTTGATTGTTGATAATTTTGCACCGACCAATTTCATAGTTTCTAATTCTCTCATTCTTGCATTTGTAATTAGCCTGATTGTAGTGTACACAAGGTAAAGTGCAACAAGGAAAACCAAAACCGTCACGATTGCGAGATAAAGCTTACTTTTATCAATGTAATCGAAAACCTTATAAACAAAACTGTCCTTGAACACCACCTCATCAACCCATTCTAATGAGGCAATATGATCGGCAACAAGGTGTAAGGAATCATAAGCAACTTCATCAAAATTTAAGGTTACCACAAAAGAAGCAGGAAGAGGATTATAGCTAAGTATCTCTCTGAAATCTTCGCCGGTTTCTTTAATGAAAGTTTCAGCAGCTTCATCCTTACTTATAAAATTCACTGATTTTATAGATTTAAAATTTTCAAGTTCCTTCTTAAAAGTTTGGATTTCATTTGCATTGGTATTTTCTTTAATGAAGATGTTAAGATTAATATTATCCTTTAATTTTTTCTCAAGAAGGTTTGAAAGTTGAATTGCAGCTACAGATGCAATGATTAATACAACAGCAATTCCCAATGAAATGAATGTTAAAATAAATGATGCTTTTGCTCTTGAAATGGATTTAAAAGCTTCCCTTATATGAAAAAAGATCATTGGATTTTTAATGTTAAATTATGCCAAGAAGTGATATTAATTCCATTAAAAATTGGATTCATCAATCCACTGTGTTATTTGCCATTTGGATGTTTGCACATCCTTTCTCATAGTTAGATTGACTCTTCCATCGACTCTTACCACATCAGTTGGATTGAATGTGATGTTAAGGTTAAAACTTCTGACAATATTTGCATTTAAAGAATCTGCAGTACTAAAAACAATATTGTTCCAGATTAAATCCAGCCGTTGTGAATTCCTGAAAAGTCCATGCGTTGTTCTCATTTCCTCGACCCGTGCCCAGGAAACATCAAATCCTTGTTCATAATCACGATAGGTAAAATTAAAGTCCGTAGCTATTAGTGCACCATAGATAAGTGTATCCTTAAACGTATACGAGTACTGAAAATTCTGAAATACGCCTTCGATAGTTTTCTGATCTGAAATGGCAGGACTTCCTGAATCAAAATTCTCATCATAAGCCGGTGCGAACGGATTAGTGCAAGCAACGAAAAAGAATAACAATGCTGCTGAAAGTATGATATAAAATTTAATGTACAATTCCCTTCAATTCACTCCAGCTGGTTGAACCTTCTATCGCATTGTCTTCCCAAATATAAACTGACCACACACCCCCAGCATCCCTGAACATTGTGAAATTAAGATTTCCTTCAAAGATAAGCGATTCATTATTCAACTGAGGAACAACCAAAGTATATTCGGCAGTGTAGCTTGCGCTATCAGCTATTACTGCACCATAATTTTCATTCCTGAAACTCAGGCTGATTGGTAAACTTTGCGGGACGTCATTAATCAGATTATTGAAATATTGTATTTCATCACTGATGTTCCAGTTTTCCCATATTTGAAATCGCAATGCTGTGCTCGATGGATTAAAAAAAAATAATTTACCAGTCAGATTCGGATCTGAAAATGTTTTAGTATAATTATTTGTGTTCTTGTCGCTGAATGAATTAATCAGGTTCTGTATTAAAATTGTTCTCTCACTGGGTGTTGTGTAATTCGATCTTATCTCATCAGGAAGCTCGGCATCGCGAGTTTCGAAAAGATCACAGCCGTTAATAAATCCTATAATCAATATGAAATAAATGCTTTTCAACTTAAAGTAATTAAAATAATTCATGGTGAAGAATCAATCTCAAACAGGATACCATTATAATTTGCGAATATGTTTATAATGTAAAATCATTTTTTTTCAGAAACGATCTCATTATGGTCAAAAATGTTAGAAATTCCAAGTAATTTTTAATTAAGCCGATTTTATTTGATTTATGTTATAAACCTGCAATTGTTCCATTGTATAAATCGAGTGATTCTTACAAACTGCTTCTGTTCAAAATTGCCCTTCCAACTGTTGCTTCATCTGCAAATTCCAGGTCACCTCCGATAGGTAATCCACGGGCAATTCTTGAAACTTTGATACCAATCGGTTTGAGTAATTTTGCAAGATATAGAGTTGTAGTCTCACCTTCGGTATCAGGGTTTAATGCCAGTATAACTTCCTGTATCTCTTCACGCTTAAATCTTTTTAATAACTCTTTAATTTTCAGGGAGTCAGGACTTATTCCTGAAAGCGGAGAAAGCACTCCACCAAGTATATGATACAATCCATTGTACTCATTAGTTTTTTCAATTGCAATCACATCGCTGGCTTCTTCAACCACACAGATAATATTTTTATTTCGTTTTTCACTTTTACAAATTAGACAAAATTCTTCTTCTGAAAGATTAAAGCACTTATTGCAAAATCTTAATTTCGTTTTCAAATTTTCAAGTGAACTAATAAGATTTTTGAATTGCTCATTATCAGTTTTTAATAAGAACAATGCAAGCCGCTGAGCTGTCTTCCTTCCAATACCGGGCAGTTTACTCAGTTCCTCAATTGCAATAACTAAAGTTTCGGCTAACTGCACTTCAAAATCCTGGGATATTCATTCCCGGAGGTATCATACCTTTCGTAACTTTTGCAAGCTCTTCTTCTGCCATTTTATTCGCAGATTGCAGTGCTTTATTAACAGCTGCGACGACAAGGTCTTCAAGTATCTCCTTTTCATCTTTATTGATTACCTGAGGATCAATTTCAACAGAAATTATTTCCTTATTTCCATTTGCAGTTGCTTTTATCATACCACCACCAGCTTCTTCAGTGACTGTTTTATTTCCCAGCTCACCCTGAACTCGTTGCATCTCAGCCTGCATTTTCTGAACCTGCTTAAGCATTGCCTGCATTCCGCCCTTCATTTAGTTTCTCCTTTATAAAAATTTTAACTGTTTTAGAAAATAATTCGGTTAATTTTTCCTCAAATATAGTACATTCGATTGACTTTATACACTTTATTTTCCTAATTTCTATTTCAAATTTCAGGTAAGAGATTTAATTGAAATACAAAAATATTGACACAAAATGATCGAAGAAAAGAACATCAGGAATATTCCTTTTGACGAATCTAATTACCAGCTAATCGAGTATACAGATACAATTGTATTAGACCAAAATAAAAAAGTAAAGGTAAAAGATTCAGGTCAGAAATTTGCTGCAATTGCTTCATTCTTTTATGAATATATTAAAGAATTTAACATCCCGTGTGCTTATATAAAACGACACGGTAAGGAATCTCTTGTATTTGTTAAGTTTGAAAGATTTCCATTTGAAGTAAAAATTTTAAACTCTGCGGATAAACGGATTTCTAAAATCTTTTCAGTAAAAGAAGGTCATCTTCTTAACCTGCCGATCTATGAGTATCATTACGGAACTTCAAAATATTCCAGTATATCAGAAAGCCATTTGATCTCTTTTGATTTATGTACGATCGAGGATATTAAATCCATAAACAGAATTTGTTCAAAAGTTAATGCGGTAATAAAATCATTTTTTGAAAGAAGGAACGAAAAAATTGGTGAATTTACATGCACTTTTGGTAAATTTGAGAGCAAAGTTTATTTAATTGATGGTTTTACACCACTCAATTTAAAAGTACTCCCGGTAGAACAAAATGGAAAGTGGCAGGATCCTTATAACTTGAATACAACGTTACAAATAAAAAAGTATACTGAACACCTGTTTAAAATTACATCCGGCTGAATAAATGTTTACAAAATATGGTTATCATACCATTGGCGTTGTTACAATAATTTCCTTCCTTTTAATAACTTTAAGTTTTTTTATACATAACCTGCCAGGTAAAATTTCTGTAATCTTTATTGCAGCAGCAATTTTATTATTGACACTGAATTTTTTCCGGGACCCTGAGAGAACCACTCCAGATAAAAAAAATATTATCGTATCCCCTGCCGATGGCAAGGTTTTATTCGTTAAAAAAATTCAGGATGATAAATTCGTTAATGGTGAAGCTTATCAAATTTCAGTCTTCATGTCTCCGCTTGATGTTCATGTTAACAGAATTCCAATTTCGGGTAAAGTGGAGTTATTAAATTATTATGAAGGAAAGAATGTCGCTGCATTTGAAGATAAATCCTCATTGTTAAATGAAAGAATGGAAATCGGGATTACAAGCCCGCAAGGAAAAATATTTTTTACACAAGTTGCAGGATTCGTGGCGAGAAGAATTGTCAATAAATTAAAAGCCGGAGATGAAGTTAAAGCCGGAGAGCGGTTTGGAATGATTAAATTTGGCAGCAGGTCGGATATTATTGTTTCTTCAAGTTGGACACCAATGGTAAAAAAAGATGAGCACGTAACTGCAGGTGAAACAATTTTATTTGAACTAACCTCCAGATGAACCGCCGGCGTATTACTCCTTCTGTAATCCCAAACTTATTTACTGCCATAAATATGTTTTGCGGATTCTACTCAATAATTGAAACAAGCATTGGAAACTTTAATTATGCCGCATGGCTGATATTTGTTGCAGCATTATTTGATGCCCTTGATGGAATCGTTGCGAGGTTGACAAATTCAAGCAGCGAACTTGGCGTTGAACTTGATTCACTTTCAGATATTGTCAGCTTTGGAGCCGCACCAGCATTCATTCTATACAAAACTTATTTATACCAGTTTGATGTTTACGGAATTATCATTGCTTCTCTTCCAATGATTGCCGGCGGATTCCGGTTGGCAAGGTTTAATGTCCAGCTTGTGGGATTTGAAAAATCTTTTTTCATCGGGCTGCCAATACCTTCATCGGCTTTAACGATTGCTTCATTTGTTCTTGCATTTTATACAGATAGTTACAGTCCACCATATCTGCACTTTATCATTCCGCTGGTGATTGTCGTTTCAATTTTGATGATCAGCAACATAAGATATGAAACGTTACCAAAATTTTCCTTTAAAAGTATCCTTGAAAAACCATTTCACTTTTTATTCTTGTTAGCAAGCGTAGTCGTGGTGATACTTCTTTACAAGAAGGGATTGTTCTTCGTTTTTGTTTTCATGATCGTAATTGGTATTTTTCGACATATTTATCACCTGTTTACATCACGATCCGAATCATAGTTTAATTGATCTTTTAACCGAAAGGGAAATAAATTGTACAGAGCAAAAGTATTGATTAAAAGAAGACCAACCATCCTCGATCCGCAAGGCAAAGCTGTTGAGATAGGCGCCCACAATCTCGGATTATCAAATATCAGGAATACACGTATTGATAAATATATTCAGTTTGATATTGATACTCCTGATAAATCCTCAGCAGAAAAAGAAGTAAATGATTATTGCAGCAAACTTCTTGCTAATCCGATCATGGAAGATTTTGAATTCAACCTTTCCGAATGGACTCCTCCGGAGGAAAAAATTAAATGAGCAAACCAAAATTCGGTGTTGTAGTTTTTCCGGGTTCTAATTGTGATCACGATACTTATTATGCTTTGAAAAAATTATTTAATTATGATGTAAATTTTCTCTGGCACAAGGACATTGATTTAAAAGAAAGCGACGTGATTATTCTACCTGGTGGATTCTCTTACGGGGATTATTTACGCACCGGAGCAATTGCAAAATTTTCTCCGATAATGAATGAAGTAATAAATTTTGCTAATAAAGGCGGCTATGTTTTTGGAATCTGTAACGGATTCCAGATTTTGCTCGAAACAGGATTGCTGCCCGGAGTAATGCTGAGAAATATTTCTCTGCAATTTGTTTGTAAAGATGTTTATCTTTTGATAGAAAATAAAAAAACCGTGTTTACAGATGGGATTCAGAAAGAGAAAAGTGTCTTGAAAATTCCAATTGCTCACGGTGAAGGTAATTACTTTGCCGATGAAAAAACTTTGAATCAATTGATAGAAAATGATCAGATAGTATTCAAATATTCCTCAAAGGATGGAGAACTAAATGATGAATCAAACCCCAACGGATCAGTTATGAACATTGCCGGAATAATTAATAAAAAAGGAAACGTGTTTGGCATGATGCCTCACCCGGAGAGAAGCAGCGATACGGTTCTAGGTAAAACCGACGGAAGTTTGATCTTTAATGCCTTAGCAAATAATATTTTAAACTAACAGGTGATATAATGTTTGGTAATCTTGGTGCCGGTGAAATAATTCTTATTCTCCTCGTAATCCTCATACTTTTTGGTGCTAAAAAAATTCCTGAACTCGCCCGCGGAATTGGTAAAGGAATGAGTGAGTTCAAAAAAGGATTGAAGGATGTTGAGGAAGAGATAAAAAGCCCTGATAAAAATCCGAACAAGATTGAAGATAAAAAAAGTTAAACTGATTAATTAATTTTTTTTTTCTTTAACCTTTTTTATTTGAACTTCGAGATTAAGTTCCACATACTTTATTAATGATCGTAATCAGATTTCTGCATTAACTCTTCGGGCACTGTCAGTTCTTCTTTAATGATATTTATAACAAATTACTTAAATTTAATAACTTAATTTTTTCTATATCTTAAATCCAAATTATGAATGAATTTATATGAGCATTTTAGTTGATAAAAAAACCCGCCTTATAGTCCAGGGAATTACCGGCGGAGAAGGATCGTTTCATACAAGCCAGATGATTGAATACGGAACTAAAGTCGTAGCAGGAGTAACTCCCGGTAAAGGTGGGACCGATTTCGCAGGAATTCCTGTTTTTAATACAGTCGCAGAAGCAGTCAAGCAGCAAAAAGCAAATACATCAATCATTTTCGTTCCTCCAACGTTTGCAGCAGATGCAATTCTTGAAGCAGCAAACGCTGGTGTTAAAGTGATTGTTTGCATTACCGAAGGCATACCAGCTGCAGATATGATTAAAGTTTTTAATTCAATTAAGAATAAAAACGTTGTACTTATTGGACCAAATTGTCCCGGTGTGATTTCACCCGGAAAGGCCAAAGTTGGTATAATGCCGGGTTTCGTTCACAAAAAAGGAAACATCGGTGTCGTCTCACGGAGCGGGACTCTCACTTATGAAGCAGTTAAACAATTAGTTGACGTTGGATTAGGACAATCAACCGCGGTTGGAATCGGCGGTGACCCGGTTATAGGTTCCAGATTCATTGATATAATAAAATTATTCAATGAAGATGATGAAACTAAAGGAATCGTAATGATCGGAGAAATCGGCGGTTCTGCGGAAGAAGAAGCTGCTGAGTTTATAAAGAAGAATGTGAAGAAACCTGTCGTGGGATTTATTGCCGGTAGAACAGCTCCTCCTGGCAGAAGAATGGGTCATGCCGGTGCAATTATTTCCGGTGGGAAAGGAACTGCTGCAGAAAAAATGTCTGAAATGAAAAAAGCAGGTATTCATGTTGTTGAGAGTCCATCTGATATCGGCATTACAATGTTGAAAGCTGTTACGCCCAAGGCAAAAAAATCAAATAAGAATTCTAAACCAAAAAAGACCGTTCGACCATCCAAACAAAAAAAGTTAAAGACGAAAAGGAAATAATTTGAATAACAAAACTCTGGCAATCATAAAACCGGATGCTGTTGAAAAAGGTTACACCGGTGCAATAATTTCAATGATCATCAAAGCAGGATTTAAAATTAAAGCGATGAAAATGATTCGACTTACTAAATCTTCTGCTGAAGGATTTTATGCGGTACACAAAAGCAAACCATTTTTTAATGAGCTTGTTGCATATATGACTTCCGGTACTTGTATACCGATTGCATTGGAAAAAGAAAATGCAGTTGAAGATTTCAGGAAACTAATTGGCACAACAGATCCATCCAAAGCTGCCGAAGGCACAGTGAGAAAACGATTTGCAGTCAGTATTCAGTTCAATGCCGTTCACGGTTCAGATTCTGATGAAAATGCTGCTAAGGAAATATCTCACTTTTTTTCCAGCGATGAGTTATTAAATAATTATAAAGATTAAAATCAAAATCCCTTTCCAAATAAATGTTGCACTCCGGCTTTCATTTAATAAACAGATGGAATTCTTTAAAATATTCTTAATTTGTTTTTGCTTAAGTGCAGCTTGTAAATGTCAGCCGTCTGTTAAAAATTCAGAAATTTTATTCGGAGCTGATATTTTAATCAAAGAAAACCTTGACCTGCTGAAAAATAAAAATGTCGGTTTAATAATTAATCAAACCTCCCTTCTGAAAAACGGCACACCACTTCTTGATTCTTTGATGAAGATTGGAATTAATGTAAAAGCAATTTTCGCGCCCGAACATGGATTCAGAGGACAGAATGCTGCCGGAGAATTGCTTGAGGATTTAATTGATGATGATACCGGAATAAAAGTTTATTCATTATACGGAACAGAAAAAAAACCGATGACTGTAATGTTAAAAGATGTCGATCTGCTTATTTTTGATATCCAGGATATTGGCTCAAGATTTTACACTTATATTTCAACATTATACTATATCATTGAAGCCTCTGCTGAAAATAATATTCCGTTGATAGTTCTCGATAGACCAAATCCCCTCGGTGGACTTAATGTGGAAGGACCTGTTCTAAATAAAAACTTTAAATCATTTATTGGTATTGCAGAAATTCCAGTTTTGCACGGAATGACAATCGGTGAGCTTGCAAATTTATTTAATGACGATGTTAAAAAATCCATAAACGGTGCAGAATTAACCGTTGTAAAAATGTCCGGCTGGAAGAGAAATTTTGACTGGGAAGATATTAACTATAACTGGGTATCAACTTCACCAAATATTCCTGATTTTGAAACTGCTTTGATATATCCCGGAACTTGCCTGCTGGAAGGTACAAACATTTCTGAAGGAAGAGGAACAGAAAGTCCTTTCAAAATTATCGGCGCTCCTTTTATAAATTCAGATGATTTAATCTCAGCTTTGAATAATTACGAGTTACATGGTGTTCTGATTTCAGATGTTAGTTTTATTCCAGGTGATATCCCGGGTAAAACGACAGATCCAAAATTTGAAAATGAGCAATGCAATGGGATAAAAATTCAAATCACTGATAAAGAAAAATTTAAGCCGGTGGAATTTGGTATAAAATTAATTTGTTCATTGAATAAACTTTACCCGAATGATTTTCAATTCAGGAAAGATCATTTTGATAAATTAATCGGAAGTAATTATATACGAGAAATGATCAGTGATGGTATTCATCCTGATTCAATAATAAATTCCTGGCAGAAAAAATTAGATCAATTCAAAGAAAAAAGAAAAACTTATTTATTATACTGAGGAAAAAATGCTAAAATATATTATGCAGCTAACTGTAATTCTCTTATTGTTAATTGCTTGTGGGAAAAATACTGAGAGCGATGAGCAGAATCTCGAAGAATCCGAATTAAAAGATGCCGACACAACAAAACTCAATACTACTGCAGCGGA
>Ga0209640_10006245_pt1 | contig 10422 bp, 6 predicted proteins | sample RifCSP10_1_FD_184018 | JGI IMG/M metagenome (GOLD analysis project Ga0209640, IMG submission 184018) | Soil microbial communities from Rifle, Colorado - Rifle CSP2_sed 10_1 (SPAdes) (version 2) | ecosystem: Environmental > Terrestrial > Deep subsurface > Rock core/Sediment | place: Rifle...
CCCGCCGCGCCGAGCTCCGACCGCCCCTGGTTGCGCGTGCCGTTCGCAGACCAGGATCCGGCCGCACGCTCCGCTCGCCGCCGCGCCGTGCCGCCCCCCGGCGCTCCGGCCGACGCCGAGAGCCGGATCATCAAGGAGCGGATCGCACGCGAGTGGAAGCTGCTCACCTATCCCTCCGACCGGATCCCGGCGATGCCGTGGACGCGCGCGCGCGACTGGGTGCGCCGCTACGTGCCCGACGCCGAGCCGTGGCAGCTCGAGGGGGTGCCGCTCGTCGGCGCGCGCGGCGCGGTCGAGTCGAGCGTCCCGACGAGCTCCAACGAGTGGGTCTGGTTCGGGCCGCAGCCGCTCGACACCGTGGGAACGACCAACAATGCCTGGCGCTTCGGCATCACCGGCGGCCGCACCGGCCCGAGCGCGCTGGTGAGCGATCCGGTCTCCCCTGACGTCGCCTACGCCGGCTTCGTCGCCGGCGGCCTCTGGCGCACCGACGACATCGGCTCCGCGGTGGTCGAGTGGACTCCCCTCTGGGAAGACGAGGAGATGGTCACCCAATCGGTGGGAGCGATCGCGATCGATCCCAACGACCACCTCACGCTCTACGCCGGCACCGGCGACTGGCCCGCCGCCGACCAGCACTCCGAGGGGATCATGAAGTCGACCGACGGCGGCGTCTCCTGGACGCAGCTCGGCGCTTCGGTCTTCACGCCCTATTCGCCGACCCACCCGGGCGGCGGCAACCGGTGGGCGAGCCAGAACGTCAAGTCGATCGCGATCGACCCGCACGATTCCGACCGGATCCTGGTCGGCACCCGCTACGACCTCTACCTCTCGCACGACGCGGGTGCCAACTGGGAGATCTGCGGCTTCGGCAACAACTACACCGACCCGCTCGACGGCGGCCCGGCTACGGACGCCATCAACCGGATCAGCGACCTCTATCTCGACAGCCGCGGCGTCGACACCGTCGTCTACGTCGCGGTGGGCTACCCGGTCTCCTCGAACAACGGCAACAACGGCGTCTACCGTTTCACCCTGCCGTCGAGCGGCTGCCCGACCTGGCCCGGCGACTTCACCACCCTCTTCGCCGGCTTTCCCGCCTCCACCGGCACCGCCAACGGCAGCCTCACCGGGCGGATCGAGCTGGCGGGGGGAATCGGCGGCGACGGCCGCCTGACGCTCTACGCGCAGGTCGCGGAGGCCACCGGCAACCTCGAGAACGAGGGCACCTACGTGCTGCGCCCGGACCTCGGCTCGACCACCTGGACCAAGCTCTCCGGCTCGACGAAGAGCGCCTACGAGACCTGCACCGGCAGCGCGGCGATCACCGGCCAGGACTGGTACGACCTCCTCCTGGCGGTCGACCCGGCGAACGACAAGACGCTCTACGTCGGCCACGTCGACCTGTTCAAGGCGACGGTCAACGCCGGCTACACCGGCTTCACCGCCGATCCGACGAACCTCACCAACGTCTACGCCGCCTCGTGCGAGCCGCACGGCACCGTCCATCCCGACCAGCACGCCTTCGACTTCGTCGCCGGAACGAACGGGCAACAATTCCTGCTCGGCAACGACGGCGGCGTCTACCTGAACGGCGACCGCGGCGCGACCTCGGCGTGGCAGCAGCTCAACGACACCATCGGCACGATCCAGTTCTACGCCGGACAGATCGGCGCCGACTTCGCCGGCGCGGGCATGAGCGACGGCAAGCAGTGGCTGTTCGGCGGCTCGCAGGACAACGGCAGCGCGAGCTGGGACTCGTCCGAGAGCGGCCGCCAGTGGACGGCGCGCTCGATCGGCGGCGACGGCTTCTTCACCTCGTTCGACCCGCTCGCCGGCACGGAGACCACCGGCTGGTGGATCACCGAGTACGTCTACGGCGATCTGGCCTGCTCGGTCGCCTCGGGCGCCGACGGCCCGTTCGGCACCAGCTCGTGCGGTCCGGCCTGGGGAACGGCGTCGACCGACTGGTCGACCCCGTTCCTCATCGACCAGCTCCACTGCACGAGCTCGCTCTGTCGCAACTATCTCGCCGCCGGGCAGCAGGTCTGGGTGGCGGGCGCTCTCGGCGCCAGCGCGCCGAGCTGGGTGAGAACCGCGACCACGAACCTGACCCGCTGCGCCTTGGGCTGCGGCGCGGCGGCGATCAGCGCCAACTTCGCGCCCTCGGAGCCGAAGGCGGCGCTGGTCGGCACCAGCGACGGCAAGGCGTGGTGGGCCGAGAACCTGTTCACCGGCACCAACTGCACCCAGGCCGCGGCGAACAGCTCGAGCTTCGCCTGCACGCCGAACAGCTCGGCGACCTGGCGCGACATCGACGCGACGAATGCCGTGCTGCCGAACCGCGCCATCCTCGGCGTCGCCTTCGATCCCACCGACCACACCCGCGGCTACCTCGCCGTCGGCGGCTTCGACGAGAACACGCCGTCGACCACCGGCCACCTGTTCGCCGCGGAGTGGGACGGCTCGAGCTTCACGGTCACCGACAAGAGCGGGAACCTGCCGAACGTGCCGGCCGCCGCGGTGGCGGTCAATCCCCACCTGCCCGACACGGTTTTCGTGGGCACCTACTTCGGCTTCTACTTCACCGACGACATCACCGCCTCGCCGGTGGTCTGGCAGCGCTACCAGTACGGGCTGCCGAACACGGTGATCCGCCACCTGACGATCGACCGCGGCCCGGCCGGGAGCCCGCTCCAAGGCACCACGCTGGCGGCATTCACTTACGGCCGCGGCGCCTACGCGCTGAAGCTGCCGACCAGCGGCACGTTCTGCGCGCACCCCGACGCGCCGACCGGAGTGGAGGCGATGGCGAGCGCGCCGAACGAGATCACCGTCGACTGGGAGGCCGCGGCCGGCGTCACCTGGAACGTCTACCGCTCGATGGACGGCTACGCCTTCGATCTGGTGGCGCCGGATCTCGCGACCAACGGCTACGTCGACACCGACGTCTCGGGCGGAACGACCTACTTCTACCAAGTGACCGCCGAGGACGGCTGCGAGAGCGGCGCCAGCGCGGTGACCAGTGCGCTCGCCACGGGAGCCTGCACGCTGCCGCCTCTATTCGACGGGCTGAGCGCGCTCCTGGCGCAGCCGGGGGCGACCTGTTCGCTCCAGTTGCAGTGGCACGACGCGACCTCGCGCTGCGGCGGCGACATCACCTACAACGTCTACCGCGAGACTTCGACCGGATTCACGCCCGGACCGGGGAACCTCCTCGCCGGCGGCGTCGATTCCGTGTCCGCCTGCAGCGGCGGAACCTGCACCTTCGACGACGGCAGCATCGCGCCCGGCACGATCTACTTCTACGTCGTACGCGCCGTCGACTCGGTGAATTCGTTCGAGGAGTCGAACGGCGTCGAGAAGCAGGGCTTCGGAGTCGGGCCGTTGAGCGCGGATCAGGAGCTGCTCGCCGACGACTTCGACGGCGCGACCGTCGGCACCCTCGGCGGCTGGCTGCTGCGCAACTTCGGCGGCGCCGGGACGAGCAGCTGGAAGGGTGTCGAGCAGTGCGGCGCCCAGTCGGGCACCAACGAGATACGGTTCGGCGGGCTCGAAGGCGGCGGCGCGGACTGCGCGAAGAACTACACCGTGAACAATCTCCACGGCGTCGACCCCAACGGCGGCGCCGGAGTCGCGGTACCGTTCGGCGCCGACAGCGCGCGTCTGAGCTTCTGGCACCATTGGGAGTTCGAAGTCTCGTCGCCGTTCTGCGGCGGACCGTGCGACGGCGGCTTCCTCGCCGTCGACGCCGACGGCGACGACAACTTCGCGGTCGTGCCGTCCGCGGCGATCCTGACCAACCCCTACACCGGCACCGTGCCGGCCGGATACCCGGCGTGGACGGGGGCGCAGTCGAGCTATCTCCAGTCGACGGTCGAACTCGACGTCGCGTGCGACGCCGACACCGGCGCCCTCGACGGCTGCGGCGGCCGGACGGTGCGAGTGAGCTGGATCGGCTACACCGACTCGGACGCCAACAAGGACGGCTGGTTCGTCGACACCGTCCGCTTCGCCGCCGACGTGCCGAGTGCGTGCGTCCAGTCGGGTCCCGCGCAGCTCTCGGTCTCGAAGAGCGGTAGCGGCGGCGGGACGGTGACCAGCGACCCGTCGGGGATCGACTGCGGCGGCGATTGCGAGGAGACCTATTCCTTCGGCACCGACGTCACCCTGACCGCCACCGCCGACGGCAGCTCGGTCTTCGTCGGCTGGTCGGGCGCCGGCTGCGCGGGGACCGGGACCTGCATCGTCTCCATGACCGCGCCCCGTTCCGTCGCCGCCGATTTCCAGCCCGCCACCGTCGCACTCGACGTCTCGGTGACCGGCAGCGGCACGGTGACGAGCGCGCCCGCGGGGATCGACTGCGGCCTCGACTGCGACGAGAGCTACGACTTCGACACCGAGGTGACACTGACGCCCGCCGCGGCGACCGGCTGGACGTTCGGCAACTGGAGCGGTGATTGCAACGGAAGCGGCGCGTGCCAAGTGACGATGACCGCGGCGCGCTCGGTCACCGCGACCTTCATCATCAGCAGCTACTCATTGAATGTAGATGTGACCGGCAGCGGCACGGTGACGAGCGCGCCCGCGGGGGTCGACTGCGGCCTCGACTGCGACGAGAGCTACGACTTCGACACCGAGGTGACACTGACGCCCGCCGCGGCGACCGGCTGGACGTTCAGCTCGTGGGGCGGCGACTGCACCGGGAGCGGCGCTTGTCAAGTGGCGATGAACCAGGCGCGCTCGGTCACCGCGACGTTCACCATCAATACCCATTCATTGAACGTCTCTGTCACCGGCAGCGGCACGGTGACGAGCACGCCCGCGGGGATCGACTGCGGCCTCGACTGCGACGAGACCTACGACTACGACACCGAGGTCACGCTGACGGCGACGCCGGCCGTGGGCTGGACGTTCACCAGCTGGTCGGGATCCGGTTGCTCGGGCACCGGGAGCTGTCAGGTGACGATGGACGCGGCGCGCTCGGTGGCGGCGAACTTCGAGCTCTCGTTGCTGATCTTCGTCGACGGATTCGAGTCCCAGGACACGAGCGCCTGGTCGAGCTGCCAGGGCTGCCTGGAGTGACCTGGCGCAGGAAACCGGGGAGACTGGGGACAGTTACCGACTCCCGTGTCGATCAGCGTGGGCGCGGTCGTTGGCCGAGGTCGAACGCCCGTCCCCGGTTGCCGCTCAGCTCCCCGGCGCCGGCCGCTGCGCCGCCTGCCCGAAGGCGTACTTCCATCCGCCGACTCGCGAGCTCCGGGCCGCGGCCGCATCGCGTGCCCGGGCGGGTCGTGGCGGAACGCTAGAGCAAAACGCTCGAGACCTCGCGGCGCGGGCTCGGAGGGGCGGCGCGCTCCGGGTAGCCGAGGCGGAACGGCAGCACGGCGTGCCAGTCGGCGTCGCCGACGAGCGTGCGCAGCACGTCGCCGAAACGCGGCGCGAGGCCGAGCTCGACCTCGCGATCGCGCCGCTCGACGAGCTGGCTGAGCGGCTGGCCCGCGACGCCTCTCGCAGTCGCGAGCAGATGGACCCGCTGCCAGAGACGTCCGGCCGCGAGCCGCTGGGCGCGCGCGCCCGGGTCGCGCACCAGAACGGCGCCGAAGAGCGGCGCCGTCGCCGTGTGGACTTCTTCGGTCGCACGCAGCCAGCCGTCGTCGATCCGCTTGCGGTTCGGGGACGGCAGCATCTTGAGCAGACCGGCGACGAGCGGCGGGAGGCCGAGCGCATCGACGCCGAGACCGTCGCGGTGCCGCTCGATCTCGTCGGCGTCGAAGCGGATCCAGCTCGCGCTGGCGTGCGCCTGCTCGTCGTCGGCCACGATCGCGCGCGAGGCTTCGAGCGTCTCGCGCGCGAAGGCGCGGCGGTCGGCCTCCGATCGCCAGAAGGCGAGGCGCGCGTCGGGAAGGTCGCCGGCCAGCCGCTCGAGCTCGTCGAGCAGCGCCGTGGAGAGCGGGCTCCCGAGGCGGTACGGACCGCGATTCGTGTGCCGGTGCGGGATCGCCTCGAAGAGCGCCGAGCTCGAGGTCGGCACGGAGTCGAGCGCGACGACGGCCACGGGGGCGGCGGGATCCGACGCGTCGGGGAAGCGCACCTCGGCTCGCAGGCCGTGCGGCGGCGCCGCCAGCAGCAGGTTCTCGAGCGCGCAGCCGAGCCCGATCTGCATCTCGCGACGTTCGCCGTCGATCGCCCCCAGGTTGCGCGACTCGTCGGCGAAGAGCTCGATGCGATCGGCCTCGACGCGGAAGAGCCAGGGCTGCGTGTTGTGGGGGCTCGCGGCGAGGATCGCCGCATGGACCAGCGCGAGCGGCCCCACCGCCTCTTCGCCACGCCAGGCCTGCCACGGCTCGATCGAGTTGCCGCCGGCGTCGAAGACGTCCTGGTCGACCGCCCGCCAGAGAGCTCCCGCGGCGGCGGCGATGCCGATCCCGCCCGCTGCCCGCAGGAGATTCCTCCGATTCCAGCTCCGCCCGCTCGTCTCCATGATCTCGGTCTCCGTGTCGAGGCGGCGGCTCGGTTGCCTGCGCCACGCATCAAACTACGTCACGGCCGGCGGGACGGCGACCGCGACTCGGTCAGCGGAGGCACAGCGCCGGTGAGCGGCGCGCACCGAGAGGCTCGATGTCGGCGGGCCCGCACCGCGGGCGGAGGTCCGCGAGGGCTCTCGCCATTACTTCGATACGATCGTTCCAGCTCGAGCTCCGGCCCGGTCGCGGCCGGAGCGGAGCGCACGGCGGCGCAGCGGCGGGTCGTCGGGATCCGCACGGGGTCGTCGCTAGAGAGGAGCCACCAGGATGTACATCGTGCGCGAGGTCATGAACTGCAAGCCGGGCAAGGTGCGGCCGATGGTCGAGAAGTTCCGGGCGCTGGGCGACGTGATGGAGAAGCTCGGGTTCGGGCGGCCGCGGGTCATGACCGACGTCAGCGGCGAGCCGTACTGGACGGTGATCGCGGAGATGGAGGTCGAGCGGCTCTCGGACTTCTTCGAGATGGACGACAAGGTGTTCGCCGACGCGGGAGCGGCCGAGATCATGGCCGGCTACCACGACCTGGTCGACCACGGGCGGCGGGAGATCTACAAGGTCGAGAGCTGACGGCGCGCGGGTCTCAGCCGCGGAGCTGCTTCAGGAAGGCGACGAGACGGCTCTCGCCGTCGCCGGCGAAGCTCAGGAACGAGACGCCGAGTCCCTCGGGGCGCTCGCGGGTCGCGGCGACGTAGCGCACGACTCGTCCCTCGCCGCGCACGCCGATGCCCGCGCGCGCGAGCTCGAGCGTGAACTGCAGCTCCGAGCCGACCGGAAACCGCTCGCCGGTGATGACGAACATGCCGTTGTGCGACAGGTCCAGGGTCTGGCAGAGGCGCTGCGCCACCGTGCCGTCGATCCGGACCGAGAGCCGCGCCATCACGCGCGCCGCGAGCCGGAGCTTGGCGTGGAGCATGCCGAGCACGATCGCCTGGAGGTCCGACGCGCCGAGCGACATCGGCACCACCTGGTTGACGCCGGCGGAGAGGTACGCGCGCGCCAGCGGCATCTCGTCCGGAGGCAGGAAGAGCGCGACGGTCGATCCGGCGCTCGCCGCCTGCGGCGACCGGATCCCGGCGAGCAGCGCGTGGAGCTCGTCCTCCTCCAGCGCCCGGGCGATCAGGAGCGCGTCGAAGCGGACGAGCTGGGCGAGTCGCGCGGCGTAGGGGAACGCCGAGGCGCCGGTGACCTCGAACTCCGCCCGCGACAGAACGGGCGCGAGCTTCGACTCCAGTTCGGCGTCGAGGCCGACGGCGAGGATGAGCTGCGTCCGGGCCGCCCGGCCTGGATCCGGATCAGAAACGGTCAATCGGCGATCCTCCGGGATGTCGAGCGGATCTTGAGGGGATCCCACGGCGCCTCCTGTGAAGAGTTGCGCTGCCCGCGATCGCGGGCGCGCCGGCACCGGGCTAGCCACCGACGTGCTGGTGGAGGAACGCGATCGTGCGCTGCCAGGCGAGCTGGGCGGCGGCGGCGTCGTAGCGCGGCGTGGTGTCGTTGTGGAAGCCGTGCTGGGTGCCCGGATAGAGATGGCGCTCGTAGCGGACGCCGGCGGCTTTCAGCGCGGCTTCGAACGCCGGCCAGCTCGCGTTGATGCGCTCGTCCACCTCGGCCGACTGGATCAGGAGCGGCGCCCGGATCTTCGCCACGTCGGCGGGGTCGGGCGCGGCGCCGTAGAACGGTACGGCGGCGGCCAGGTCGGGGAGCTGCGTGGTGAGCCAGTTGACCATGCCGCCGCCCCAGCAGAAGCCGACCGCGCCGATCCTGCCCGTGCATTCGGGGCGCGCCCGGAGCCAGCCGGCCGCGGCCAGGACGTCCGCCCGGGTCTTCGCCGGATCGAGCTTGCCGAAGAGCGCGCGCGCCGCGTCCTCGTCGCCCGGATAACCCCCGAGCGGGAAGAGCGCGTCGGGGGCGAACGCCGCGAAGCCTTCGAGCGCGAGGCGCCGGGCGACGTCCTCGATGTGCGGGTTCAGGCCGCGGTTCTCGTGCACCACCAGGATTCCGGGCAGCTTGCCGGCGGCCCCGGCGGGCCGCGCGAAGTAGCCGCGCATCTTGCCCGAGCCCTGTGGGGAGTCGTATTCGAGGTGCTCGGCACGGAGGCGCGCGTCGTCGCTCTTCACCACCTGCGCCTCGGCGAACCTCGGACTCAGCTCGTCGAGCAACATCGCCGCCGTCACGCCGCCCACCGCGAACTTGGCGGCGCGGTCGAGAAACCCGCGGCGATCGAGGTCGCCGTGCACGTAGGCGTCGAACAGCACGAGCAGCTCTTGGTCGAAGTCGTGGGCGGTCTTGCGGGTCATGGGCGGCGTCCTCCGGACGCCGCCGAGCATACCCAGGCTCGCGCGCGAGGGGATCCCGGGGCCGCCGGTCGGCTCGGTGGCGCGCCGGCGCGACCCGCCGCCGCCGCGGCTAGACTCGAGATCGCGTGCCCTTCGTCTATCTCCTGCGCTGCCGCGACGGCTCGCTCTACGCCGGCGCGGCGGTCGACCTCGAACGGCGGCTCGGCGAGCATCGCGCGGGCCGCGCCTCGCGCTACACTCGTGCGCGGCTTCCGGTAGATCTGGCCTGGTCGGTCGAAGTGACGACCTGGAGCGACGCGTTGCGCGAGGAGCGGCGCGTCAAGTCGTTGCGCAAGTCCGAGAAGGAGAAGCTGGTGGCGAGGAGGACTCGCACTTGAGCCCGGAGACGGCAGCGAACGCGCCGGTCCGGTACGCGGCGATCTCGGTCGCGGCGGCGGTGGCGACCATCGTCCTCAAGACCTGCGCCTGGGCGCTGACCTCCTCGGTCGGCCTGCTCTCCGACGCGCTCGAGTCGCTGGTCAACCTCGCCGGCGCGGTGATGGCGCTCTACATGCTGCGCGTCGCGGCACGCCCCGCCGACGAGGATCACGCCTACGGGCACACCAAGGCCGAGTATTTCGCGAGCGCCTTCGAAGGCTCGTTGATCGTGCTCGCCGCCTTCGGCATCGCGCTCGCGGCCGTCTCGCGCCTGATCCATCCGCGGCCGCTCGAGCGCCTGGGACTCGGCATCGCGGTGTCGCTCGCCGCGGCAGCGATCAACCTGATCGCCGCGCTGATCATCCTGCGTGGCGGCAAGCGGCTCGGCTCGATCACGCTCGAGGCCAACGCGCGCCATCTGCTCACCGACGTCTGGACGTCGGCGGCGGTGCTGCTGGGAATCGGCGCGGTGGTGGCGACCGGCTGGCAGCCGCTCGATCCGATCGTGGCGCTCGCGGTGGCGGCGAACATCGTGCGCACGGGCATCGGTATCGTGCGCCGCTCGGTGCTCGGCCTGATGGATACCGCGCTGCCCGACGAGGAACGCGAGCGGCTGCTGCGCGCGATCGAGCGACACCTCGAGGGAGGCGTGCAGACGCACGCGCTGCGCACCCGCCAGTCGGGGCTGCGGCGCTTCGTCTCGTTCCACGTCCTGGTGCCGGGGGATTGGACGGTCCGGCGCGGGCACCAGCTGCTCGAGGAGATCGAAGCCGACGTGCGGACGGCGCTGCCGACGGCCACCGTCTTCACCCACCTCGAGCCGCTCGACGACCCCGCCGCCTGGGAAGACACCGGCCTCGACCGCCGCCGCGGCGGCTGAGCGCCTCCGGTCTCGCGCCGCGTGCCGCGCGAGCCGGGCCGGCGGCGCGATCAGACGTTGAAGCGGAAATTGATCACGTCGCCGTCGGCGACGACGTACTCCTTGCCTTCGAGCCGGAGGAGAGCCTTCTCGCGGCAGGCGGCAATCGAGCGCAGGCGCAGCAAGTCGTCCCAGCGCGCCACCTCGGCGCGGATGAAGCCGCGCTCGATGTCGGAGTGGATGGCGCCCGCCGCCTCGCGCGCGGCGGTGCCGCGCCGGATCGTCCAGGCGCGCACTTCGTCTTCGCCGACGGTGAAGAAGG
>Ga0209640_10006246_pt1 | contig 10422 bp, 8 predicted proteins | sample RifCSP10_1_FD_184018 | JGI IMG/M metagenome (GOLD analysis project Ga0209640, IMG submission 184018) | Soil microbial communities from Rifle, Colorado - Rifle CSP2_sed 10_1 (SPAdes) (version 2) | ecosystem: Environmental > Terrestrial > Deep subsurface > Rock core/Sediment | place: Rifle...
TAGATCTGATACGCCTGTTCGAGCTCAAGGGCCTCCTGCTCGCACGGCTTGCACCACGAGGCCCAGAAGTTGACCACGATCACCTGCCCCTTCAGATCGTCTGTTGAAACCTGGCCGCCCTCGAAGGTGGACAGGGTGAACTCGGGTGCCCGGCTGCCGATCCCGACCGGCCCTTGCTGGGCCCGGATCTGGCCGAAGCCGACCAAGAGCAGTACCGCCAGCACCACCCCCCATACCATGAGGGTGACCGAACGACGGATCGGTGGTCCTTGGGTAGGGACGCGCTCCGCGTCGTCGGCCATTGGCTCAGCGCTCAGCCTCGGGCCCGCAGCTCTTCTTCAAGCCGATCCAGGTACGGATCTGCCGCCGCTGTGTCGTGGCCGACGCGGGTCTCAACGGGAGGCCGCCTCCAGGAGCGCATCGCTCCGACCAGGACGGCTGCGCCTAGGAGGAAGACGGCCGGCGGGATCAGGTATACGGCCCAATTGAGGCCATGGGCCGGAGGTGCGGCGAGAACCCGATCGCCATACTGCTCTACGAAATACTGCTCAATCTGCTCTTGGTTCCAGCCAAGGGTCAATTTCTCTCGGATCGTCTCCCGCCACTGCTTGCAGGCCAGGGTCGGGCAGACATCCAGCGGCACGTTTTCGCAGACCGGGCAATACATCCCCTTGGCGATGGCATTAACTTCGTCGTCGGTGGGTTGCTCAGCTTGAGCGGCAACGAGGGTCGGCGGCGCACTCGCCGCCAGGAAGCCGGCCAGCAGCAGTGCAGCGAGTGGCTGCCTCACGCCCTAATCGCCCGACACCCAGGCCCGGGCCTGCACACTGCGCCGGAGCGGTGCGGTTTCGCGGTCCGGCCAGGCTGCAACCAGAGTCCCCAGGATAAACACGACACCGCCGAGCCAGACGAAGTTCACCAGCGGGTTGTGGAACACTTTGAACGTGGCTCCCTGCTGGGCGATCGGTTCCCAACCGACCAACAGCAGGTAGAGGTCCTCTTCCAAGGTGGAACGCACGCCGGGGATGGTCATCGGCTGGTTGGCGGCCACGTAGAAATCCTGTCGGGGAAACAGCTGTCCGACGAACCGCCCGTCTTTGTAGACTGAGACTTCTGCCCGCGAAACTTCACGCCCGTCGGGCGTGCCGAACTGAGTCAGCCCCTCAAATACCAGGACGTGTTGGCCAAGGGTGAGCTGCTCGCCTCGAGCCAGCGTCCCCTGGGTCTCGGTCTGGAACAGCTCGATGCCGATGATGCCGAGCGCCATCAGGACGACGCCTAAGTGGATGATGTAGCCGCCGTAGCGCCGCCGATTGCGTCCCGCCAACCGCACGAGGGCCAGCGGCACGCTCTCCCCATGCCGCCGGTGCCGGGCCAGCGCCCCCCGCCAGAATTCGTAGAGGGTGACCAGGGCGACCAGGCCGGCGAGCCAGTAGCCCAGGACCGCGGCCCAGATCCGCACTCCTCCCAGCAGCAGGCCAGCCAGCACCACAAGCGAGAGCGCGCCGGGCACCCAGAGCTGGCGTCCCAGCAGCCTCCAGGAGGAACTTCCATAGGCCGACAGGGGCGCTACGCCCATCAAGAGCAGCAGCCCGGCGAACAGTGGGCCGGTGATTCGCTCGTACCACTCGGGCCCGACCGTCACGGTCTGGCCAGTGAACAGTTCGGAGGCCAGCGGGAAGATCACTCCCAAGAAGCAAACCGCCAGAATGATGATGAACAGGAAGTTGTTGAGCAGGAAGAGCGATTCGCGCGAGATGAGCGAGTTGAGCTGATTCTCTCCCCGCAGGTCTCCCCAGCGATCTAGCAGCAGCCGGACGGACACAATGCTGGTGATCCCGATGAAGGCAAAGAACATCGGCCCAATCGCCGATTGGGCGAAGGCATGGACCGACGAGAGCACTCCAGAGCGGGTCAGAAATGTGCCAAAGATAACCAGGACATAGGTCAGAATGATCAGCAGCACGTTCCAGTGCTTGAGCATCCCCTTCTTCTCCTGCACCATCACCGAGTGGAGGAAGGCCGTTCCGCTTAGAAAGGGCATGAAGGCCGCAATTTCGACCGGGTCCCAACCCCAGTAACCTCCCCAGCCCAGCACGTCGTAGGCCCAGCGGCCGCCCAAGATCAACCCCAGTGCCAGGAACAGCCAGGCGACCAAGGTCCAGCGACGGGTGACCCGGATCCAGCGATCGTCCGTCCGGCGGGTCACCAGAGCCGCGATGGCAAAGGCGAACGGGATTACGAAGGACACGAAGCCCAGATAAAGCATCGGGGGATGGATGATCATGCCCGGGTGACGGAGCAACGGGTTGAGGCCCTGTCCATCGGCAGGCACCAGCGGACGAGCGCCGGCTGGACGGAGGAAGGCGGTCACTGTGTTACCCACCGGGTCGAGCCAAAGCCGGCGGAAGGGATTCTCGACAAAGATCACCAGCGAGAGGAAGAAGGCCAGGGTGACCATCGTTACCACGATCACCCAGGGCAGCAGATCCCGATCGCGATCCCAGCGCCGCAGCCCGACTGCACTGGCGAAGGCCGCCATCAACCAGGACCAGAAGACCAGCGAGCCCGCCTGCCCGCCCCACAGCGCAGTGACTTTCAGATAGGGCGGCATCGTGCTGCTGGTTACCTTAGCGACGTACTCGACATCATAGCGTCCGGAGACCAACAGGGCGATGATCGCCAGGGCGGCCACGCTGATCAACGGCCAGGAGAGCACCATCGCCCGCCGGGCACTCTCAACCAGTTCGGGACGTTGGCGCTTGGCGCCGAAGGCCGCCGCGGCGGCCCCATAGAGCGCCAACAGGAATGCCATCACCAATGCCGTGTATCCGATTTCCTCAGTCATTTCTTAGCCCTCGCGCAACGCCGACGGCCAGCTTCCGTGCTGCCGTCGGCGTTCGACTTCATGATCTTCGATCGCCCCCGCTAGCCTTCGACGACTTGGAGGGGTACCTCCTCCTCATAGCGGGTCGGGCATTTCAGCAATAGCTCATCGGCCCGAAAGACCCCATCCTGTCCCAGTTCGCCGGTCACGATGGCCTGCGCTTCGTGCCGGATGAGATCTGGCTTGGGACCGACGTAGATCACCTGCAGCCGGGAGGCCGCCGGATCGAGAAGCGAATCATGCAGCACCTTGGCCAGCCCGCCGCCCGCTTCGATGACGTCGAGCTCAGCGGGCACATTGGCCATGCTGAAGCTCAGGGTCAGGGTCGCTGAGTCGTAGGCGATCGAGTCCCCATCCACCGCCCCGGCAAGTTTGAGCGGGCGGCCGTATACCTGGCTGCCCATGCTGCGCATTTCATCGATTGTCAGATAGTACTGGGCCGCGGCCTGGGTAGACGAGACGATGAGGTAGACCACCGCCGCCACGATCAGCAGGCCGCCGATCAGAAACTTCACTCGGCCGCCGGATTCAACCTGAGAACTCACTGGGGTGTCCAAGATTGTCGACCGAGCGAGATTGTATCATCGGGAGGCGGAGACAAAAGTCACCGAGACGGCGTATTTTGTTCTTACCACCATCTTCCGGCGCCCAGATTAATTGTAGATGAAGCCCCCAGAATCGTGGAATGAGAACCGTGGCTGGGTATACTTCTGGCTATGACAGCTACCCGCATCCTCCTGGTCGACGATCACGAAGTCGTCCGGCTTGGCCTGCAGAGCCTGCTGGATGCCCGCAAGGATATGAGGGTCGTGGCGGCGGTCGGAACGGCCGAGGAAGCGCTGGAGGCCGCCCACGCCCATCATCCAGACGTGGTGCTCATGGACATCCGGCTGCCGGGACGCAGCGGGATCGAAGCCACTGAGCGGATCAGCAAGGAACTCCCGGATACCAAGGTCATTATCCTGACCTCGTATGCCGAAGATGAGATGTTGTTCGCGGCCATTCGGGCCGGGGCGGTTGGATATGTGCTCAAGCAGGTCGGTACCGATGACCTGGTTCGGGCCATCGAAGCGGCCGCCCGAGGCGAAGCCTCGCTCGATCCGGCCTTGACCCAGCGGGTCTTCTCCGAGATCCGCAAGTCCATCCGACAGCAAGACGCCTCGGCCTTTTCCGAGCTGACCGAACAGGAATTGCGAGTGCTGGCCTTGGTCACGGAGGGCAGAACCAACCGCCAGATTGCCCAAGCGCTGTTCCTCGGCGAGGGCACCGTCCGCAACTACGTGAGCAACATCCTCTCCAAGCTCGGCGTCTCCAACCGGGCCGAGGCCGCGGCTTATGCGGTGAAGCACAACCTTCGGCAGATCCTCGGAGAGGGCTGAGCTCGGTTTGCCAAGCGACCGGTCGCGCGCCAGGGCCCTGGAGGCGCTCAATCAAGCCGCGCTGGCAATCGGGCGCGAACTCGATCTAGACCAGACCCTCCAGCAGATCGTCGATTCGGCGCGTGAGCTGGTGGGGGCACGCTACGCGGCGGTCGGGGTTTTCAACTCCGAAAGAGCACTCGAACGGTTTGTCTTCTCCGGGATTTCTGAGGCGGAAGCCGGGAGGATCGGCGACCTACCCACCGGACGCGGATTGCTTGGGGTGGTACTCGACGAGAAGGGTCCGCTTCGGGTCGCCCGGATCCGCGAGCACCCTTTGTCGGTCGGATTCCCGCCCAATCACCCCCCGATGGCCCGTTTCCTCGGCCTGCCTATCGCCGCCGGCGAGCAGGTGCTCGGCAACTTGTACCTGACCGACAAAACGGATGGGACCGAGTTCTCAGAGTCGGACGCGGAGTTCGTTGGGATGTTTGCCACCCATGCGGCGGTGGCCATCCAAAATGCCCGGCTGTACGAAGAGGTGGGCCGGCTCGCCATCGTGGATGAACGCTCCCGGATCGGGATGGATCTGCACGATGGAGTCATCCAGTCAATCTACGCGGTGGGTCTTAACCTGGAGACCATCCACCTGCTGATGGATCAGGACCCGGCCAAGGCCCAGGAGCTCATCAGCCAGGCCATCGCCGGGCTGAATGATGCGATCCGAGACATTCGCAACTTCATCCTCGACCTGCGGCCGCGCCGGTTTCAGGGCGACCTAGCGGGAGGGCTTGCCCAGCTGGTGCGCGAGTTCCAGGCCAACACGATGGTCAAGGTGGACGTCCAGGTATCCGACCAGCTGCCCGGCTCGCTCCCGCCATCGGTGAGCCTGGCGATCTTCCTGACCGCTCAGGAAGCACTTGCCAATATCGCCCGTCACGCCCGGGCCTCTAAGGTGAGGCTCGAGCTGGAGCATTCTGGGCAGGCGGTTACTCTCAGCGTAGTGGATGACGGGCAGGGCTTTGACGTGCTGCAGCAGCACCAGATGATGGGGCACGGGCTGGCGAACATGCGAGCCCGAGCCGAGGAGCTCAATGGCAGTTTCGACGTGAGCTCCGTCCCCGGTACGGGAACCTCGATTACCCTGGCTTTTCCGCTCAGGCCCTAACAGCAGCTCTGTCGGCATCCCGGTTGACGAATGTCAGAGCCTACGGCGACCATTGGCACTGTCCCGGTCCGCCACCGGCTCATAAGCTCTAACCGTCGGTCCTGAATCTCGCGCCTTAGCCAGACGGGCCGGATTGTCAGACCAATAGGATTCCCAATGAAACGGGTTCGGGTGCTTATTGTCGATCGAAACCCGGAGGTGCGGCGGGCGTTGGCTGCCCGACTTGACTCATCCCGCAGGATTGAAGTCCTCACCACGGCTGCCGGTGCTCGGGAGGCCTTTGCCCAGATTTCGGCGCTCGCCCCGCAGGTGGTGGTGCTGGACTCAAAGTCCCTGGGCCAAGCTCCCGGGGCCAGCGAGATCGACGAGTTGGTTCGCGCTCTCCGGCGGCTGGGTCCTCGGATTATTGTCCTGGCGACCTTCTCCGACGAGAGCGAGCGCCAAGCTTATTTGCAGGCCGGCGTCAACCGCTACTTGCTCAAGGACATCGACTCCGCCGCGCTGATCACCGCGATCGCGGAAGTCGCGGCGGAGCAGATCTTACCCGCCCAAAGGGAGTGACTCGATGATTGCCGCGGTGCGCACGTTATCCATGATCCTGTTGCTGGGCTCGACCCTGGCCCGCCCGGCGGCTCTCCAAACAACGGTCGCGCAGGCAGTCCTGTTCTACACCCCGACCTGCCCGTATTGTCACAAGGTTATGACCGAGGACCTCCCGCCGCTGCTAGAGACCCTCGGCGGCCAACTTGAGATTCTGGCCGCCGACACAGCAACGGCTCGCGGCCAAGCTCTCTACCAGGCCGCAATCGACCAGTTCCAGATTTCAGATGAGCGGCGAGGGGTCCCCACCCTGATCATCGGGGAAGATATCCTGGTTGGCGCCGAGGAAATCCCACAGCAGTTCCCGGGGCTAGTCCAGGCGAGCCTGAATCGAGGGGGAGTCGCCTTTCCTTCGCTCCCGGGATTCGGGGCGTATGCCGATCAGTTCCCGCGTTTCACGGCTGACGGTGTGGTCGGGCTGAATAGTGAGAGCATTGGGGACCGGGTAGGCCGGGATCCGCTTGGAAATGGGTTGGCGATTGGGATCCTGGTGGGGATGCTGTTGAGCGTGTATCAGGTCGTCTCCCGGGTGAGAGCGTATCGGAATCGACCCCGCAGCTTGCGCAAGAAAGCGGAGCAGGAGGGTGCTTCCCAGCTTGGCGGCTGGGCGATCCCGCTGCTGGCCGTCGCCGGGCTGCTCATCTCCGGCTACTTGACCGCGGTCGGGGCCGGCGGCGCGGAGGCTTTCTGTGGACCAGTCGGCGACTGCGATGCGGTCCAGGAAAGTCAGTACTCCCAACTGTTTGGGGTCATCTCAGTTAGTGTCATCGGCCTGCTCGGCTACGCCGCGATTCTTGTTGTCTGGGTCATTGCCAAGTTTGGGGGTGAACAATCCGCGGCCAAGGCGGGCGCCCTACTGCTCCCGCTGACCGTCGGCGGGACGTTGTTTGCTATTTATCTAACGTTTCTGGAACCGTTTGTGATCGGAGCAGCCTGTTCGTGGTGTTTGATTTCTGCGATCCTCATCACGGCCCTCATGTGGTTGACCGCGAGGCCGGCGTTGGCCCGCACTCGCCGGCCAGCTTGATAATGCATAGGAGGTCCACAATGTTCGAGCGAATCCTCGTCCCACTCGATGGATCCGGGTTAGCCGAGCGAGCACTCCAGCCAGCTCTGCGCCTGGCCACCGCTCCCCACCACGAACTCTTCCTGCTTCGGGTTCCGGAAGCTAAGACCATGTTCGAACCGGGACAGTCCGGTCTATTCGATTATGGGCTGTTGTGGCCGCAGCAGGCGTTGGAACGGAATTCTCACGAGGCGCGGAAGTACCTCCAGTCGATCTGCCGGCAAGTTCCCGATCCTTCTCTGCGGCTGCGGATTCTGTTATCCGAAGGCGACCCCGCCTCCGTCATCGTCGACACTGCCTCTCAGGAAGGCATCGATCTCATCGCGATGTCCTCCCATGGCTATTCAGGTTTCACTCGCTGGATGATGGGGAGTGTGGCCGACCGGGTAGTGCGGGCCGCCCGCTGCCCGGTGCTTATCGTGCGATCGGAGGAGCCGATTCGCAACGTTCTAATCACCTTGGACGGCTCCGAATTGTCCGAGCGGGCGCTCGAGCCGGGGATCGAGCTCGCCGCGAGGCTGGACTGCCCAGTCACTTTGTTTCGCTCGGTAACTGACCCGGCGATGGACGAAGGGATGGCGCGGCAGCTTGATTTGCTCGAGCCTGGCCTCGGTGAGCGGCTGCTCCAGCACCCCTACCGGGCAGTTGAAACGTACCTGGAACGCATCGCGCGGGATTACCGCCGTGCCGGGTCTGATCTAAAGACCGTGGCAGCCAGCGGCTCGCCGGCCTCCAGGATCCTGGATCACGCCGCAAGCTATGGTGTGGATCTCATCGTGATGGCGACCCATGGGAGATCCGGCGTGAACCGCTGGGTACACGGAAGCGTCACCGAGAAAATTCTGCGGGCCTCGGGTTGCTCAATGCTCATCGTGCCCGCGGGATTCGCACCCCGACCAACGGTCCCCGCTCATCAATCGGTCGAGGAACATTTCGAGCTCGCCCGCCCGAGTTTGAACTAAGGAGGGCCAGCATGCCCGATTCGATCGCGACCCTCGACGGCAATGAGGCCGTCGCCCGAGTCGCCTATCTGCTGAACGAAGTAATCGCCATCTATCCGATCACCCCGGCCTCCGCCATGGGCGAGTGGGCGGATCAATGGGCGGCGGAAGGCCGGCCGAACTTGTGGGGAACGGTTCCCCAGGTGATCGAGATGCAGTCTGAGGGCGGAGCGGCCGGCGCAGTGCACGGTGCACTTCAGGTTGGTTCGCTCACTACCACCTTTACCGCCTCCCAGGGGCTGCTGCTCATGATTCCCAACCTGTATAAGATCGCCGGCGAGCTCACCCCGGCGGTGTTCCATATTGCAGCCCGTGCGCTGGCCGCCCAGGCGCTTTCGATCTTCGGCGATCACAGCGATGTCATGGCCGCTCGCAGCACCGGCTTTGCCCTCCTGGCCTCCAATTCGGTGCAGGAGGCGCAGGACTTTGCCGCCATCGCCCAGGCCGCAACCCTTGAGGCTCGAATTCCATTCCTGCATTTCTTCGACGGCTTCCGCACCTCGCACGAGATCAACAAGATCCAGCTATTGACCAACGACCAGCTGGCGAGTCTCATCGACGATAACCTGATCCGTGCTCATTTCGAACGGGCCCTCACGCCGGATCATCCCTCGATCCGCGGCACCGCCCAGAACCCGGACGTCTATTTCCAGGCCCGAGAGACGGTCAATTCTCATTACGTAGCCTGTCCGGGGATCGTCCAAGGGGCGATGGATCGCTTCGCAGCCCTGACCGGGCGCCGATACCAGCTCTTCGAGTATGTCGGAGTCCCGGACGCCGAGCGGGTCGTGGTGCTCATGGGCTCTGCGGCCGAAACGGTGCAGCAGACCGTAGAGCTTCTCGCCGAACGGGGCGAGAAGGTGGGGCTGCTGAAGGTTCGGCTGTATCGCCCATTCGATGGCGCACAATTCGCGACCACACTGCCCCAAACGGTTCAGTCGGTAGCCGTGTTGGATCGCACGAAAGAACCGGGAAGCCTCGGCGAACCGTTGTACCTGGATGTGCGCACCGCGCTGGCCGAAGCCGGGCGCCACCCGATCGTGGTCGGCGGTCGCTACGGCCTGGGCTCCAAGGAGTTCACGCCCGCAATGGCCAAGGCGGTCCTGGACGAACTGGCCCGGCCGCAGCCGAAGAACCACTTCACCGTCGGGATCGAGGACGACCTGACCCATACGAGTCTGGCCATCGATCCGAGCTTCGAACTCGGACTGGGCGACGCGGTGCAGGCGGTGTTCTACGGGCTGGGCGCCGACGGTACGGTGAGCGCCAACAAGAACACCATCACGATCATCGGTGAACAGACCAATAAGCACGCCCAGGGCTACTTTGTGCTGGACTCCAAGAAGGCCGGGTCACGCACGGTATCCCATTTGCGCTTCGGCTCGCGGCCGATCCGTTCCCCGTACCTGATCCAATCAGCAGACTTCGTTGCCTGCCACCAGTTCGATTTCATCGAGCAGTTCGACGTGTTGCGGCTGGCCAAGCGAGGCGCCACCCTGCTGCTGAACAGCCCCTACGGACCTGAGGAAGTTTGGGACCAGCTGCCTCGCAGCGTTCAGCAGACGATCCTCGACAAGCAGCTTCGCTTCTACGTGATTGACGGAGTGCGGGTGGCTCGGGAGGCCGGGCTGGGACCGCGGATCAATACGGTCATGCAGACCTGCTTCTTCGCCCTGACCGGTATCCTCCCGCTGGAAGAGGCGGTCGAATCGATCAAGCGGGGGATTGAGAAAACTTACGGCAAGCGCGGGCAGGAGATCGTCCGTCGCAATTTCAGCGCGGTCGAGGCAGCGCGCAAGCAGCTCCATCCGGTGTCGGTGCCAAGCGCTGTAACCAGCGGCTTCGACATGGAACCGCCGGTCTCACCGCTGGCTCCCGAGTTTGTGCGAGAAGTGACCGGCGTAATGGTCGCCGGCGACGGCGATCGGCTCCCGGTCAGTGCGTTTCCGCCGGATGGCGCTTACCCACCCGGCACTAGTAAATGGGAACGGCGAAATCTGGCAGAGGAAATCCCGGTCTGGGACACCGGCTTGTGCATCCAGTGCGGCAAGTGCGTGTTCGTCTGCCCACACGCAGTTATCCGCCAGAAGCTGTACGACCCGGCGCTGTTAGACGGGGCCCCGCAGGGCTTTCGCTCCGCCCCGGCCCGGTTCAAGGAGTACAAGGAGCTGGTGTACACCCTGCAGGTCGAGCCGGAGCAGTGCACCGGCTGCGCACTCTGCTTCGAGGTCTGCCCGGTCAAGGACAAAGCCGAGCCGAAGCGGCGGGCCATCAACATGTCCCCCCAGCGGCCGTTACGGGAGACCGAGCGAGCGAATTGGGACTTCTTCGTCCAATTGCCC
>Ga0209640_10006247_pt1 | contig 10421 bp, 11 predicted proteins | sample RifCSP10_1_FD_184018 | JGI IMG/M metagenome (GOLD analysis project Ga0209640, IMG submission 184018) | Soil microbial communities from Rifle, Colorado - Rifle CSP2_sed 10_1 (SPAdes) (version 2) | ecosystem: Environmental > Terrestrial > Deep subsurface > Rock core/Sediment | place: Rifle...
CGGACGCTGCCTGATGGGAAACCCGGAGCTGATCATGTTCGACGAACCCTCGCTCGGGCTCGCTCCCACGGTGGTGCAGGAGGTGCTGCATACGATCCGCGTGCTTCACGGCAAGGGCCTCACCATTCTGCTCGTCGAGCAGAACGTCGCCGTCTCGCTCAAGCTGTCGCAGCATGCCTTCGTTCTGGAGAACGGCCGCATCGTGATGAGCGGCTCGGGGGCGCAGCTCCTGCGCGACGACCGCGTGCGGCAGGCTTACCTCGGGCTGTGATGTCTGTGGACATCGGAAGGTCAAGCGCCTTATGCTTGAACCGATGAGAAGTACCGTCGACCGATCATCGGGAGGTCTGCGCACATGAGCGAAGCATGGTGGATCCGGGGCGAGTACCTGGAAAACTGCAACTGCGAGTTCCTCTGCCCGTGCCTGCTGGGGCCGCGCAACCAGCAGGGCGGCGCGATGGCCCGCCCGACCGAAGGGCATTGCGATGTGCCGCTGGTATTTTCGATCCGCGAAGGCGCTTCCGGAAATACATCGCTTGCAGCGACTCACGTAGCCTTGGCGGTGCATACGCCCGGCGCGATGGGAGAGGGAAACTGGCGCGTCGGCATCTACCTCGACGATCGCGCGAGCGCCGAACAGCGCCAGGCGCTCGAGCGGATCTTCACCGGCCGCGCGGGCGGCGTCATGGCGCGGCTTTCTGCGCTGGTCGCGGAGTGGCTGCCCGCGCGCGTCGCGCCGATCGAATCCGGCAAGGACGGCCGGCGCCGCTGGGCGCGCATCCCGGGCGTGCTCGATATCGAGATCGAAGGCGTCGAGGGTGCCGTGCCGGGCACGGAATCGTGGATCGACAACGTGCGCCATTTCGTTTCGCGACGGCTCGCCGCGGCACGGGCCACGCGGGGCTCGTATCGCGACCACGGATTCGACTGGAACCACGCCGGGCGCAACGGCCACTACTCCGGCTTCGAGTGGGCCGGGCCGTAATCCTTCAGACCAACGCAGACAGCGCGGCGACGCCCCTCTCAAGCCGCCAACGCCTGACGCAGCACCCTGACGTAGTTTCCGCCGAGCACCGAGCCGATCTCCTCGTCCTTGAGCTTGCGCCGGGCAAGCTCGTCTTCGAGCGCGGCGAACTCCTCGTAGCCGGGCATGATCGTCCTTACCAGACCGAACAGGTCGCTGCCGATCCCCACGTGCGCCGCCCCGAGGGCATCCACCATCCGGGCGAGCTCGTCAGCGTACAAGTTCATGTCAGCGAACACGAGCCGGTTCGGCCACAGTCCGACCACGCCACCTTTCGCCGCCATCAGCCTCGCGATCGGCGCATGAATGGCGCGGGCCACGCTGCCTGCCTGCAACGGATGCGGCAGTCGAGCGCTGATGTGCCCGTGCGAATAGACGATCGGTTTCGACGAGATTTCGAGCGCCTGCTCCATCGCTGCATTGCTACAGTGCGCCACGTCTACAAGGATGCCGAGCCGGTTGCAGGCGCGCACGAGATTCCCGCCGAACTCGCTCAGCCCGCCGTGACGCGGCTCCTCGGTGGAAATGTCGCCGATCCCGGACTGCGCGTAGTAGTGCACGAGTTGCAGGTGCACCAGGCCCTCCGCGCGTGCGCGATCGAGGTAGGCGGGATCGCCTTCGAGGAAATCCGCGCCTTCTGCCGAGAGCACGACCGCGGGAGTGTGTTCCCTGAGCACCCGGTCGAGCGACTCGGTTGAAGCGACCTCGACGAGACCTTCTTCCCGGATCCGCCGGCGCCGCCGCTCCATCCCGTCCTCGAAGTGGCGCCGCAGCTCGCCCGGTTGCGCCTCGCGAACCGACGCCAGCCGGTTGCCGACCAGTCGCACGATCGGCATGTCGGAGATCACCTTTTCGGCGACGATCAGCATCCCGCCCCGCGCCATCGCCTCGCGAAAACTCAATCCCTGCCGGCTCCCGAGATGCGCGTGCATGTCGGCGAAGCGCGCGGCACGTTGCTGCGCCGATGCCGGGAGCGGCGCAAGCAACGGGCTCGCCGCGAGTGCGCCGGCGCCTCGCAGGAAGGCTCTTCGGTTCATGCTACCTTTGGGGATCCTCCGGAGACATTAGCACCACGGAGGACGATCGATGCAAACCGATTACGTCCAGCGCTTTCTGTTCGAAAACCTCGACATCCGCGGGCGCCTGGTCTGCCTGACGGGTGCGTGGCGCCGCATGCTGGAGGGGCGCGGCTATCCGCCGCAGATCGCCGAACTCCTCGGGCACTCCACGGTACTCGGCGTGCTGCTCGGCGCAAACCAGAAGGGCAAGAGCCGCGTCACGCTGCAGGTGCAGGGTTCGGGCCCGGTGCGCCTGCTGGTCGCGGATTGCACCTCCGAGCTGAAGATACGCGGCATGGCGAAATTCGAGAGCGCGGCGAGGACCAGCGAGCGGGCCCTGTTCGGCGACGGGCGGCTCGCGTTGACGCTGGAGGACAGCGAGAGCGGGCAGCTCTACCAGAGCCTGGTGCCGCTCGAAGGCGAGACGCTCGGGGAGATCTTCGAGCACTACCTGGCGCAGTCGGAGCAGCTTCCCGCGTTCCTGCGCCTGCATGCCGACAGCGGCGCGGCGTGCGGGCTGCTGCTCGAGAAGCTTCCGGGAGCGGACGCGCGCGATCCCGATGGATGGAGCCGGTTGTCGCAACTCGGCGCGACGCTCCGGCTCGCCGAAACCATCGATGTGCAACCCTACGACATCCTGGTGAAGCTGTTTCCGGAAGAGCTGCTGCGCGTATTCCGGCTCTACCCGGTCGAATACCGCTGTCCCTACGACGAGGAGAACGTCAAGCGCATGCTGCGCAGGCTGGGGCGCAACGAGGTGGAGTCCATCCTCGTCGAGCAGGGCGAGGTGCGCATTCGCAACGAGATGTGCAACCACGAATACCGTTTCGATCGTGCGGCCGTGGAAGCGCTCTTCGCCTGACGCGGCAGAGCGCCGGAACTCCTTTCAGCCGGCAAAGGCGACCGTCGAGTCTGCGGCGACGAGTCCTTACGCTGCGAGAGCGCGAAGCGCAGCCACCGCCGCACGGCCCGCTTGTTCGACCACCTTGTCCTTCCAGTCGTCGGCATCGCAGTAGAAAGCGTCCCGGATCTGCCGGCGCATCGCGGCGCGCTGCGCGGCAGGCGCACCCGGATTGCGGCGCAGCCAGTTCTCGGCGCGCAAGGCCTGGAGCACTTCCATGACCGGCAGCGTCCCGTACTCGATTACGCACCCGGTGTACTCAGCCTGCGGCAGCTCGTCGTAGGCGGCAAAGGCAAGCAGCCCGTCCAGCCGCGCCGAAACCGAGGTGCCTTTGTAGATGGATTTGACCTCGCTTCCCCACACTCCGGTCGCGCGCGCAAGCTCTGCATCGTCATCGCGCCCCGATTGAATGATTTCGCCATGGCCGCAGGGGCCGAGGCCGGTGTGAAAGTCGATCCACAGCACGCGCCGCACTCTGGCGCGAAAGGCTCGCAGCACTTCGCGGATTGTCATGTTCGACCAGCTCGGCGCGCTGCCGCCGAAGAACAGGCCCTCCGGGTATTCGTACTGGCCGCCGGAAACCGCCTGCTGGAACGCGAACTGGCCGCGCTCTGCGATGTAGCGGGCGATTTCCGCTTCCCGCGCGGGCGCTGGCGGCCACGTGTCGCTCACCAGCAGCGGGTGGACCACGGCGTAGCCCGGGTTCGGCGGATGCGGCCGCGCGTGGTCGCGAAAGTTGCGGTTGAGATCGACGTTGTCCTCGTTGGTCCGCCCCCAGTGCGAGAAGCCGTACGGATTCACCGCGTGGACGAAAAGCGCGGCCGCGCCGCTCGCGCGCGCGCGCGAGCGGAAGTCCTCGTCGTGCAGCAATGCGACCTGCGCTCCCGAGCCGCAAAAGCCTTCCACGCCATGCGTGCCGCTGCTGAGGATCAGCAGCCGGTCGGGCTGCGCGGGACCAAGCCGCGCGCAATCCATCGAAAGAACTTCGTCCTCGTAGCCGCGCACGCCCGGATGAACGTGCCGCTCCACGGCAAGATCGTGCGCCTCCGCCGCTTGCAGGAACTTCGCCCGCCCTTCCGCGTAGCTCTGCGCAAAGTGCCGTGCGGCCATCTCAGGCGACGGCGCGCGGTTTCGCGCCAGCCGCTTGCTGCGGCCGCACCAGCGCCGCGCCCGGCCAGACGGAAGGATGGCTGCGCGCGTACTGCGGCGGGTAGTCGAGCTTGACCCCGAAATGCTCCGCGGCGTGCCAGACCCAGCGCGGGTTGTCGAGCAGCGCGCGCGCAAGCGCCACCATGTCGGCTCGCCCGGAGGCGACGATTTCCTCGGCCTGGTCCGGGTCTGCGATCATGCCGACCGCGCGCACCGCGATCGGCACGTTTTGCTTCACCTGGGCCGCGAAGGGTACCTGGTAGCCCGGTTCCACCTTGATCTTCTGGTGCCGCACCAGGCCGCCGCTGGAGACGCACAGGAAGTCGAAGCCGATCGCTTGCAGTTCGCCTGCGTAGGCGACGGCATCGGCGGTGGTGAATCCGCCATCTGCCCAGTCGCTCGCGCTGATGCGCGCACCGAGCGCCCGTTCCCTCGGCCACACTTCGCGCACGGCGCGCGCGACCTCGAGCGGAAAACGCATGCGATTCTCGAGGCTTCCGCCGTACCGGTCGGCGCGGCGATTCGACAGCGGCGAAAGAAATTCGTGCAGCAGGTAGCCGTGCGCAGAGTGCAGCTCGACCACGTCGAAACCGATGGCGAGCGCGCGCCGGGCCGCGGCCGCGAACGCATCGACCAGCACGCGGATGTCGCCGGCGCCCAATTCGCGCGGCGTGTGCCAGTCCGTGTCGTAGGCAATCGCGGAAGGGGCGACTGTCTGCCAGGGAGATTCGGCCGGACCGAGCGGCTTGCCGCCGTGAAACGGCGGGTGCACCGAACCCTTGCGCCCCGCGTGCGCAAGCTGGACGCCAATCGGCGACGAGGTGATCGGGCGGCACGCATCCACGACCCGCTTCATGGCCGCCTGGTTGTGCTCGTTGTAAAGCCCGGTGCAGCCGTGCGAGATGCGGCCCTCGCGCGTCACACCCGTCGCCTCGACATTGAGCAGCCCCGCGCCGGAGCAGGCGAGGCTCCCGAGATGGATGAAGTGCCAGTCGCTCATGCAGCCGTCGTCGGCCGAGTACTGGCACATCGGCGAGACGACGATGCGGTTAGGGAGCGTCACACCGCCCAGTTGAATGGGCGTGAAAAGTTTTGCCGTCATATCTTCTTCGTTTTCCCCATCTACGGTGCGGCGATGGAAATGCCATGCTCCTTGAACGCGGCGCGCAGCGCTTTGGCGAACGCGACCGCTCCCGGCTGGTCGCCATGCAGGCAGAGTGTTCCAGGCGCGACCGCAACGCGCTTGCCCGAAAGGCTCGTGACGTGTCCCTGCTCCACCATCGCGAGCGCCTGCGCCACGGATTTCTTTTCGTCCACGATCATGCCGCCCGCAGCGTCGCGCGGAGCGAGCGTGCCGTCGTCCTGGTAGCCGCGATCGGCGAAGGCTTCGCCGATCGCGCGAACGCCCATCTTCGCCGCGCACTCCACCATGCGGCTGCCGGAAAGCGCATAGAGGATGATGCTTCCGCCGAGGTCCTTCACCGCGCGCGCGCACGCCTCCGACAGCGGCTCATCGTTCGCCGCCATGTTGTACAGCGCGCCGTGGCACTTCACGTGGTGCAGCCGCGCGCCCGCAGCGCGCGCGAACGCCTCGACCGCGCCCACCTGGTATAGAACGAGGTCGTACATCTCCTGCGGCGCGATCTTCATCATGCGCCGTCCGAACCCCTGCAGGTCGGGAAGCGAAGGATGCGCGCCGATCGCGACGCCGTGGTCCACCGCGAGGCGCACGGTCTTGCGGATCGTCGCCGGGTCGCCGCCGTGAAAGCCGCAGGCGATGTTGGCCGAGCTGACGTACGGCATCACCTCGGCGTCGGCGCCCATCTTCCAGGCGCCGTAGCTCTCGCCCATGTCGCAATTGAGGTCGATCGTCTTCACCCGCCATACTCCCAGGAGATCGCGCGCAGCGCAGCGTCCACCCGTGTCTTGAGCGTGCGGCGCAACTCCAGCGCCTGCTCGAGCGAACAGCGCGCGAAGCGCATGGTTGCGCCCGGCGCGAGCTGGGCGAACCGCGGCACGTCCGCTCCGGCGACCTCGGCGATCTTGGGATAGCCGCCGGTCGTCTGGTGATCGGCCATCAGGACGATCGGCGCGCCGTTCGCCGGCACCTGCACCGTACCGAGGCACGTCGGCTCCGATAGTATCTCACCGCCCTGCGGGCGGGCGAGCGTTGCGCCTGCGAGGCGGAATCCCATGCGGTTCGAGTCGGGCGATATGCGCCAGATGGTTTCGTAGAACGCGCGGCGCGAGTCGGCATCGAACTCGGCGTGATGCCGGCCCGCCATCGCGTGCAGCACGATCGGCTCGCGGTCCGGAAGCGTCGGCGGCGGCGCCGACCAGCGGACCGAATCCAGCCCGGCGCGGCTGCTCGCGCGCGAAGCGAGACGCTCGAAGCGCTCGGCAGACAGCGCGGACGCGCCCGGTGCAAGCGGCAGGATGTCGCCCGCACGCAGCGCTCGGCCTTCCAGGCCTCCGAAGCGCGCGGGCAGATACGTGCTCCGGCTTCCCAGCACCGGCGCCACCGCGACACCGCCCGCGACGGCAAGGTAGCCGCGGGTGCCGCGGCGCGCCCGCCGCGTGGCGAGTTTCGTACCCGCTTTCAGGAACACGGGCCGGTCGCGCGGCAGCGTCTTGCCGTCGGCTGTCGCCTCGAACTCCGCACCGCAAAGCGCGATGAGCGCATCGCCGCCGAATTCGATCTCCGGACCGAGCAGCGTGAGTTCGAGCGCAGCCTCGCCGCGGCGGTTGCCGACGAGCGCATTGGCGAGCGCGAGCGCCACCGGATCCATCGCGCCGCAGGGCACGACGCCGAGATGCTGCATTCCGTGGCGGCCCAGGTCTTGGACCGTCGTCAGCAATCCCGGCCTGAGGATCTTTAGGGTCATTTCAGCCGTGCAAACTCGGCGCGCGGGATGGCGACGAACCGTACCCGGTCGCCCGGCGCGAACAGGCTGGGCGGTTCGCGCGCGGGGTCGAACACCGCGAGCGGGGTGCGGCCGATCACGTTCCAGCCGCCGGAGATTTCGAATGGGTAAACGGCCGTCTGTGCGTTGGCGATGGCCACGGACCCGGCGGGCACCCGCGTGCGCGGCGTGGCACGCCGCGGCACGGCGAGTTTCGGGTCGAGGCCGCCGATGTACGGTTGCCCGGGCGAGAAGCCGACCATCAGCACGTGGTGCTCGCTCGCGGTATGGCGGCGCGCGATCTCTTCGGGGGCGTTCCCGGATTTCTCGGCGACTTCGACGATATCGAGCGCGAATTCCGGGTCATAGCAGACGGGCACCACGAGCCGCCCGCCGCGTTCCGCGCGGTACGACGCCGCCCCGAGACATTCGTCAACGAGCGCTTCCGCGGCGGCGAGCGGCGCAGCAGGCAGATCGGCGTGCTCCGGGTCGAAGTGCAGCGCGATGCCGCCGAGCGCCGGCACCACTTCCCGGATCCAGGGCGGAGCGCGCCAGCGCAGCTCGGCCGCCACCGCGTGGAGCGCCTGGTTCACTTCGAGGTCGAGCGTCGCCGAGAACTCGGCGTAAGCGGCCGAATCGCCGAGCGGCTCGAAGCGCAGCGGCTTGCGAAGCTTCTTCAGGTGCCGCTCAGGAAACCTGCGGGATGGCGACCCCGATCATGCAATCGCGGGTCAGGATCGAGGCGAGTCTCGGCTCGTCCCAACCTTCGGTGCCGGCCGGGCGCATCGGCAGCACCATGTAGCGCATGTCGGCCGTCGAGTCGTGCACGCGCACTTGCACGCCGTCCGGAACCTGCAGGCCGAATTCGGCAAGCACGGCCCGCGGTTCGCGCACCACGCGCGAGCGGTAGTTGCGCGACTTGTACCAGTCGGGCGGGATGCCGAGGAGCATGCGCGGATAGCACGAGCACAGCGTGCACACGATCACGTTGTGCACTTCCGGCGTGTTCTCGACCACAACGAGCCTGAGCGCCGGTACATCGAGGCCAAGCTCCTCGCAGGCGCGCGTGCCGTTTTCGAGCAGGCGCTGCTTGAATCCGGGATCGGTCCAGGCGCGCGCGACCACCCGGGCGCCGCGCTCGGGCGTGCGACTGCGGATGTCCTCGACCGTGGCGTCGATCTCCGCGTCGGTGACGATCCCCTTTTCCACCAGCAGCTCACGAAGGCTCACTTCCATCAACTGGAAGTACGTGAGCGGCTGGTAGCTGCCAAGCTCCTTCGCGCCTTCGCTCACGGTGTCGTTCGCTCCTTCGCAGGTTGCAGCCAGTGCTGGAAGATCTCGATTTCCACCACGTCGTCGTCGAACCCCCGGTAGTCCGGCCAGACTTCCTTTTGCCTGAAGCGCACGCGGTACAGCGGCTGCGCCGGCAGGCCGCTGCGCATCTGCGCAAGCTCTTCGGGAACGGGAAAGCTGCCGCACAACCGCTCGATCGTTCCCGAATGTCCGCGGATGTAGAACGGAGTCCGGATATGGCCGGGCGGCGCGGTTTTCCGCACCCTCACCCGCTCGCCCACCGCAAAAATGGGGTCAGAGTAAGATTTCCGCGACATTCTTACTCTGACCCCATTTTCCCGCGCGAGCGGATCTCTTCCATTCTGCGGCCAAGCTCGTCGGTGGTGACCACGCCGCGCTGGATCATGGTCTGTACGATCGAGGTGATCCACCGCTCGTAATAGCTCATCCGGTCGTAGGCGTCCGGGCCGATCGCCTCGATGTTCTTCCGCAGCTCGTCCACCGTCATGAGTTTCCTGCCGCCCTTCACACCGGAAAGCAGCACCATCAGCGCGTCCACGCGCCGCTCCCACTCGGCGTAGTCGTGCTCGCTGCGTTCGACTTTGCCGGCCGCGAGCCCGCCCATATCGTGATGGCCCCGGCCTGGTTCCAGTTCCCTGCTCATACCTTCATGCTACCCACTCGGATACCGGCACCCTCGCCTCCTCGAGCGGCTGACAGACTACATCGACAAGCGACGGACCGCCGTGGGCGAGCGCCGCGCCGAGCACGCTCGCCAGATCTTCCGGCTCGGTGACGCGCCAAGCCTTCAGGCCGAACGCCTCGGCGACCCGCGCATGGTCGGTCGGCGTGAAATCGACCGAGAAATACCGCTTGCCATAGCCCGCCTTCTGGCCCGCCTTGATCCAGCCAAAGGAGGAATTCGAGATCACGATCAGCGTGAGCGGCAAATTCAGTCGCACAAGGGTCTCCAGTTCCCCGGCGCACATGCCGAAGCTGCCATCGCCCATCACGGCGACCGTCTTCACCGCCGGACGCGCGATGTGCGCGCCGATCGCCGCCGCCATCGCGTAACCGAGGGCGCCGTGCGCCCGGTTGGAGAAGATCCGCCTCCCGGTACCACGCACGGGAAAGTATGCGGAAAAATACGGGCAGGGCGTCCCCGGGTCGAGCGCCAGCAGCGCATCCGGGTCGAGCGCCTCCGCAAGTGCCGCCACCAGGCGCTCGGGGCGGATCGGCTTCTCGACCGAATTCGCGAGCGTGCGGAACTTGGCGAATTTCTTTTCTTTCGCGGCGCGAACGGATTCCGCCTGCAACGGCCGCGCAAACGATCCGAGGCATGCGTTGAGGGCTTGCAACGCGAGCTTCGCATCGGCGACGAGCGGCACGTCAACCGGGTAATTCGCCCCCATCACCGCCGGATCGATGTCCAGGTGGATGATTTTCGCCTTCCCCGGCGCCGGATGCCGCCAGCGCTCGGTGGTGACGGAACCGGCGCGGCAGGTGACGAAGAACACCAGATCGGCCGTGTCGACCACATGGCGCGTCTCGGCCGTGCCGCCGTTCGACCCCACCACGCCCACTGCGAGCGGGTGATCGTCCGCAATCACCCCCCGCCCGCTGATCGTGGTCGCGACCGGCGCGGAGAGCCGCTCGGCAAGCTCGATCAGCTCGGCTTCGGCTCCCGAGGTCACGACTCCGCCGCCGCAGATGAAGAGCGGGTTACTCGCGCTGCGCAGCAGTTTCGCCGCCGATTCGACGCCGGAAGGATCGGGCGCGATCCGGCGCGCCGGGACGCTTCCAAGGCCCGGCTCTGCCCAGATGTCGGCACGATCGACTGGTCCGTTTTGCACGTCGAAAGGCAGCGAAATATGCGCGGCTCCCGGCCGGCCGGTGCTGACCTGGTTGAATGCGGTGCGAAAAACGCGCGGCACGTCCGCGGAACGGTCCAGCACCGCGTTCCACTTCGTGGCCGGGCGCATCAACGCGCCCTGATCGATCTCGGTGAGCGTGTAGCGACCGCGCGAGGAAACCGCAACGTCGCTGGTGATGCAGAGCAGCGGCACCGACGATTCGTTCGCTTCCGCCACGCC
>Ga0209640_10006248_pt1 | contig 10420 bp, 10 predicted proteins | sample RifCSP10_1_FD_184018 | JGI IMG/M metagenome (GOLD analysis project Ga0209640, IMG submission 184018) | Soil microbial communities from Rifle, Colorado - Rifle CSP2_sed 10_1 (SPAdes) (version 2) | ecosystem: Environmental > Terrestrial > Deep subsurface > Rock core/Sediment | place: Rifle...
CGCCTGCCGGTCGACGCCGGCGCACCGTCCCCACCCCATCGCGCAGAAGACGCGGGGCGGGGGCCCCGGGCGGAGGCGCCGCTCTCGCCACCGCGGGCTGCCCGTCGCGCCCGCCGCGTGCGGACGCGCGCCGAGGCGCTGGCGCTGGCCACGTCCGCACTCGAAGACGAACGGAGCCTCCTGCTCCGCTATCGTGAGTTCTTCCAGGTGTTCGAGGCGCTTGCCGGTCACGAGCTGAAGTGGCCCGACGGGCAGGCATTTTACGTTGTGCTGCGGACAGGCGCCGGCGGGGCGGCGGGCGAGATCAGGCGCCGGCTCGAGGACGCGCTCGACGGCGAGGTCGAGTTGCTGCACCGCGAGCTCTCCAGCGGCGAGTCGGCCGTCTTGATTCTGGCGTCGGCGCGCGCCGCGCCGAAGGTGTCGGCCCTCCTGTCGGCATCACGAGTCGAGGAACTGCCGGCGCCCGCAGGGATTGGAGAGAAGAATCTGCTGCGTGCACTGCCCGCGATCAAGGCAAGGCTTGGGCAAATCCAGGATTCTCTGCGCGCGGTCGACGTCCAGCGCCAGGCGCTCGCGCAGACCGAGGGCGCGTGGCTGTCCGGTCTTCGCGCGTTCCTGCGCGACGAGCTGTTGCGGCTGGACGCACGTGCTCGCGTCTTTGCCGCGGACTACCTGTTCGTCATCGAGGGCTGGCTGCCTGCCCCTCGTCTGGCCGACCTGCAGCAGCGCGTGCAGACCTCGCTCGGACCCGAAGTGGTGGTGTCGACCATAGGCGCCGAAGACTGGACGGCGGAGACCGCACCCGTGGCGTTGCACAATCCACCGCTGTTCCGCCCGTTCGAGATCCTCACGCGGATGTTGCCGTTGCCCAAGTACGGCACGATCGATCCCACGCCGTTTGTGGCCATTTTCTTTCCTGCCTTCTTCGGGCTGATTGTTGGCGACGTCGGGCACGGCCTTCTGCTGGCCGCGCTCGCGGGGCTTCTCCGTGTGAAATCGGAACCCGAGACGACACTCCGGTCGGTGTCGACGGTTGCCCTGGCGTGCTCGTCGAGCACCATCGCCTTTGGTCTTCTCTTCGGCGAGTTCTTCGGCTCGCTGGGTCGAGCAATGGGCCTGCGGGCATTCTTCGATCGGGAACACGCCATAATTCCCTTCCTTGGGCTCACTGTGGCGCTCGGCGGCGTGCACATCGCGCTGGGCCTGGTGCTGGCGGGCGTGAGCGCGTGGCGCCGGGGTCACCGGCGCGAAGCCGTGGGGCGAAGTATCGCCCTGGGCATGTTGCTCCTGACCGCGTTGTCGCTGCTCGCAGCGCTCGAGGTGCTGCCTGAAGGGCTGTTGACGCCGCTGGTTGTCGCGGTTCTCGTGGCCTTCACCGTACTCGTGGCGCTCGAGGGCATCGTCGCGGTGATCGAACTCGTCTCGACGCTCGGCCACATCCTGTCGTACGCGCGCATCATGGCGCTCGGGACGGCATCACTGATGCTGGCCATCGTGGCCAACGAGATGGTCGGCGCCCTGGGCAGCGTTCTCGTCGGTGCGGTGTTCGCGCTGCTGTTTCACCTCGTGAACTTCGCCATCGGGATCTTCAGCTCGACCATCCACGCGCTGCGGCTGCACTACGTGGAGTTCTTCGGTCATTTCTTCAGTCCAGGCGGCGCTGAGTACCGGCCGCTTGGGCACTGGCATCCGTCGCCGTGAGGCTCGTTGGGAAGGACTGCGTATGGAAATGGCACTACTGGGACTTGCTGCGGCGCTGGCCATCGGCCTGCCGGCGCTTGCGACCGCCTGGGCACAGGGCCGCATCGGACCCGCGGCCGCCGCGAGTCTCGCGGAGAAGCCGGAATTGTCGACGACCGCCGTCATCCTCATTGCCATTCCTGAAACGATGGTCATCCTCGGTTTCGTGGTCGCGGTCCTGATTCTGCTCGGCGCGGGCGGCTAGGAACGGCAAGGGCGCCATGGCGCTGTCGGACCTCATCTCCCGCCTCGAGCACGAGGCGCAGCATCAGGTGCAGGCGATCCAGCGGGAGGCCGAGGCTGAGGTGCGCGCGATAGACGCCGCGACCGAACAGGCCATCATCGACACCACGGCGCGTCATCTCGAACACGAACGTGCCCAGCGGCAGGTCGTCCGGCAACGCGAGCTCGCGCTCGCCCGCCGGCAGGCGCGCGCCCGTGAGCTCGAGGCGCGCCACGCGCAGCTCGCCCGTATTCTGCAGCGGGCCCGCGCGCTCGTGCCCGAGATCGCCGCCTCGAGATCCTACGTTGACGCGTTGCCTTCGCATCTCGAAGACGCGTTGTCATATCTCGAGAGCTTGCAGCCGCGGGTCCGGTGCCAGGCTGCCTTTGCCCGGATACTGGAGCCGGCGGTTGCTCGACACGCTGGCGCAGATCTCGTGATCGACGAATCTGTGGGGCCGGGCGTGGTGGCGGAAGCCGGCGATGGCTCGGTAACCGTTGACAACACGCTCGCCACCCGGCTCGCGCGGGCCGAAGCCCGCCTGGCCATCGAGTTGCTGAGAGAGCTGGGCAATGCCCGCCCATGAGATTGCGCTCGTGGCCCGCGCGAGGGGTGTGGGCAGGCATCTGCTCGCGCGCGAGACACTCGAGACGCTGGCGGAGGCTGACGACCTCCCGGCCTTTGCCGATGACCTCTCACGTCTTGGCGCGCCGATCGATCCCATCCGCGAGCCACTCGACGTGTTTGCCATCGAACGTGCCGTCGGACACACCGCAGGCCGGCATCTGCGGACGCTGCGCCGGTGGCAGGAGCGGACGCCGGGCGCGCTCGATGTGTTCGACGCCGATCAGGACCGCCGCAGTCTCAGGGCGCTTCTGCGAGGCGCCGTCCAGGGCGCGCCGGCGGAGGCGCGTCTTGAAGGGCGACGGCCCACGCCGTCATTGCCACAGCTCGCCTTGACCGGGCTGGCGCACCAGGCATCACCAGCAGACGTGGTGAGGCAGCTCGTGCTGTTGGCTCACCCTGATGCCCCGCGTCTGCTGCCTCTGGTCCAGAAATCACAGCCGGATCTGCTTGCGGTCGACGTCGCGCTGCTCTTCGGGTTTGCGGAACGCGCAACCCGCGCGGCCGCCGGCGGCGACGAGACGCTGCGTGAATTCGTCAGCACGCTGATCGACATCGGCAACGCGCAGAACGCGCTTCTCATGTCCAGCGGACCTCGCGACATCGATCCGGCGGGCACGTTCGTGCGCGGCGGGCGATGGTTGTCAGCGAGCGCATTCGTATCCGCTGCCGGCGCCGGCTCGCAGCAAGAGGCATTGACACGGCTCGCGACAGCATTCGCGAATTCACCACTTGCCTCGCTGCCGGTGGTGGCGGGCGATGTGGCGCATCTGGACCGCGCATTTTTCACCGCGGCTCTGGAACGACTCGCGCGTGCCGCACGCCTCGATCCGCTGAGCACCGCGCCGCTCCTGCGGGTGTTGCTGCTTATCGAGGCGCAGAGCCGCGACCTGCGCGCCCTGGCGTGGGGCGCAGCTCTCGGCACACCAGCCTCCCTCCGCAGGCAGCAGTTGGTGACGCCGGCATGAAGGTGCGGGTGGTGAGCCGGCCGGTGCTCGCAGCCGGGTTCGAACTGGCGGGACTGCCGGTGACCCGTGTGGACGCTGGCGCCGCCGCCGCGGAGGCGGTCAAGCGATGGGCTGCAGATGCGGAGGTCGGGATCGTTCTCGTAGACGACGCACTGTATCGAGCGCTGCCGCGCGACCTTCTGACGCGGCTCGACCGTCAGGCGCCGCCCATTGTCGCGCCGGTCCCCGCGCCGCGGTGGGACGAGCGGAGTGAGGCCGAAGCGTACATCCTGGAAATCCTCCGGCAGGCCATTGGCTATCGCGTGAGGCCACGGTGACGCCGGCAGGCAGGCTGACACGCGTGGTCGGCGCGCTGGCCGAGGTCAAGGGCCTCGCTGGCGTCGCGCTGAACGAGCTCGTGCGGGTCGGCCATCGGCAGCTGCTCGCCGAGGTCCTCCGCGTCACCGGAGACATGGCCACGCTTCAGGTCTTCGAGGAAACCGCGGGCCTGCGCGTCGGGGAGCCCGTCCGGCGAGAGGGCCTGCCGCTCACGATCGAGCTGGCGCCGGGACTGCTCGGCAGCGTGATCGACGGCATCGGTCGTCCACTCGGCCGGATCGCCGAACTGACGGGCCATTTCATCCAGGCCGGCACCACCGCCCCCACGATCGATCGTGCCCGCCGCTTCCAATTCACCCCGGCCTGTGCCGTGGGCGATCGTGTCGAGCCAGGCGACGTACTGGGCACGATTGAGGACCGCGGCGGATTCGCGCTGAAGGTGTTGACGCCGCCCGGACGGTCCGGGCTCGTACGCACGGTCCATCCGGGCGGGCTCACGGTGACCGACGCCGCCGTGGTGCTGGATTCGGGCGAACCGATCGCGGTCATGCAGAAATGGCCCGTGCGCCGCCCGCGGCCCGGGGCCTCGCGCGTGGAAGCCACGCGCCCGTTTCTCACCGGGCAACGGGTCCTCGACTTCCTCTTCCCCGTCGCCGAAGGCGGGACGGTGGCCATGCCCGGTGGCTTTGGTACGGGCAAGACCGTGCTCGAACAGGCGCTCGCGAAATACGGCGAAGCGGACGTTGTCGTGTACATCGGCTGCGGCGAACGCGGCAACGAAATGGCGGACGTGCTCCACGACTTCTCGACGCTCACCGATCCGCAGAGTGGGCGGCCGCTGATGGATCGAACGGTGCTCGTCGTGAACACCAGCAACATGCCGGTGGCCGCCCGCGAGTCTTCGGTGTACGCGGGGCTCACGATCGCCGAGTACTTTCGCGACATGGGCTACCGTGTGGCGGTGATGGCCGACAGCCTGTCGCGGTGGGCCGAAGCGCTGCGCGAGGTGGGCTCACGCCTGCAGGAGATGCCCGGCGAAGAAGGCTACCCGACCTCGCTCGCCAGTCGAACGGCGAAGCTCCACGAGCGTGCCGGCCGCGTGCGATGTCTGGGCCGACCCGAGCGCGACGGCAGCGTGACGGTCATCAGCGCCGTGTCCCCGCCGGGCGGTGACTTTTCGGAGCCCGTCACCCAGGCGTGCATGCACGTGGCGGGTGCGCTGTGGGCGCTCGACCCTGCGCTGGCGCATCAGCGACTGTTCCCCGCGGTGGACTGGGAGACCAGCTACAGCCTGTACGCGGACGCGATGGCTCGCTACTTCGACGCGTCGGTCGATCGCCGGTGGTCCTCCACGCGTGCGCGCCTGCTCGACCTGCTGCAACGCGACGCGGAGCTGCGCGAGGTGGCGGGCATCGTTGGGTCCGAGGCCCTCGAAGACAAGGACCGCCTGTTGCTTGCCGCCGCGGCGGCGCTGCGCGAGTTCGTGCTCGGCCAGAGCGCGTTCGATCCGAACGACGCCTTCTCCCCGCCGGGCAAGACGTTCGCGCTCGCCGACGCGGTCCTTCGTGCCTTCGACCGCGGGGGTGAAGCACTCGCCCGCGGAGCCAGCTTCGCCGATGTGTCGTTCGACGGCGTTCGCCGGGCGCTCGCGCACCTGCGCGCCGCGCCCGCCGCCGAGAGCGAATCCGCGCGCCAATACGTCGATGAGGCGATCGGCGCCATGGCATCCGTGCCGCCAACGGGCAGCGCGAGTGAAGGGCGCCCGTGAGCATCGCGCGGACGTATCGCGGCGCGCGCGCGGCGGCGGGTCCCCTGTTGTACCTGAGCGGTGCCCAGCGCGTGGCGCTTGGCGAATGGGTGACGGTGCAGTCACCCGGTCAGCCCGACGCGCGCGGCCAGGTGATCGATGCGGGAGAAGACGTGACGGTGGTGCAGGTGCTGGAGGAGACGCTCGGATTGACCCCTGCCTCGGTGCGCATCACATTGACCGGGGATCTCGCACGTGCGGTCGTCGGACGCGATCTGCTGGGCCGCGCTCTCAGCGGGGCCGGCGATCCGAAGGACGGGCTCCCGCGTCCCATTGGTGAAGCGCAGCAGCCGCTCTGGGGCGCGCCGATCAATCCCACCCGGCGCGTGCCGCCCGGCGATTTCATCGAGACCGGCATTTCCGCGATCGACGGCTTGAACACGCTGGTGCGCGGCCAGAAGCTGCCGGTGTTTTCGAGTCCCGGTCTCCCGGCGCTCGATCTGGCCGCCACGATTGTCGAACATGCGCGTGCGCCACACGACGAGCCGTTTGCCGTCATCTTTGCCGCCATCGGGATCACCGCGCGCGAGACACACGCGTTCCTCGAGCGGTTCCAGCAGAGCGGAGCGCTCGAGCGGAGCGTGCTCTATCTGAACCAGGCGGAGGATCCAACCATCGAACGACTGGTGGCGCCGCGCGCCGCACTCGCGTGCGCCGAGCACCTGGCGTACGTGCACGGATTGCACGTGCTCGTCGTCATGGCCGACATCACGCATTACTGCGAAGCCCTGCGGGAAGTGGCCGCGGCACGCGAGGAAGTGCCAGGGCGTCGAGGGTATCCCGGGTACATGTACACGGACCTCGCCTCGCTCTTTGAGCGGGCGGGTGTGATCGAAGGTTCGGCAGGAAGCGTGACGCAGCTGCCGATTCTCACGATGCCCGACGGCGACATCACGCATCCGATTCCAGACCTGACCGGCTATATCACCGAGGGACAGATCGTGCTCAGCCGCGAGTTGCAGCGGCGCGGCGTCTTTCCTCCGATCGACGTCCTGCCGTCGTTGTCACGCCTGATGAACGCGGGCATCGGCCCGGCGCATACGGTGTCCGGGCATCGCGCGTGGGCGGACCAGATCTATGCCGTCTATGCGCGCGGCCGCGAGGCACGCCTGATGGTGGCCATCGTCGGCGAGGCGGGGCTGCCGCCGGTCGATCGCCGTGCGCTGGCGTTTGCAGAGGACTTCGAGCGCACGTTCGTGGGACACGGGAGCACACGACGCAGCCTCGCCGAGACCATCGAAGCCGGATGGCAGCTGCTCGATCGGCTGCCCGCCTGCGATCTGCTCAAGCTCAACGCCGAGTTGCTCGCCGGGCGCGGGCAGCAGCGCCGCGAGGCGGGGGCGGCGGCCTCGTGACACGGGCCACGCGGGCTCCGGCCACGCGCTCCAGCCTGCTGCGATACACGCGGCGCCTGGACCAGGTGCGAAGAGGTGCTGCGCTCTTGAGGCGCAAGCGCCAGTCCCTGGTCGAGGAGCTGTTCGCGCGGGCCAGAACCGCGGTGACGTCGCGGGAAGCGATCGACGCGCAAGTGCATCGCGCATGGCGGTCGCTGTGGCTCGCACTCTCCTCGAACGGAAGCGACGGCGTGACGCCGCTCGGGTGGCCCACACGGGAAGTCGACGTGGAGCTGAGGGCCGTCGAGCTCTGGGGCATCCGGGCAGTGGAGCTGATGGATCGGCCGACAATAGTACGCAGCCTCGCCGCACGGGGTGTGCTTCCGGGCCCGGGGGAGGCCGTCAGTCAGGACGCCGCACGCGAATTCGAGACGCTGGTGGAGCACCTACTGGACGCCGCGCCGCAGGAGCACGCGATGCGGCGTCTGGGTCAGGCCTTGTCGCGTACGACGCGGCTCGTCAACACGCTGGAGCAGCGCATTGCCGTCAAGCTCGTCGTCGACGTCGCCGGGATCCGCCGCACGCTCACCGAACGCGAGCGCGAGGAGCACCTGCGGATCAAACGGCTGATCGCCCGGCGGCACCCGTCCCCCGGTGCCATGCGGTCCTGATTTCCACCGCCATCCTCGCCTGCTCCAGCCACGCGAGCCAGCGGTGCATCCCCTCGCCCGTCCGGGCCGATACCGGAAGATACAGCGGCTGCGGCATGACGCGCGCCAACGCATCGGCAATCGTCTCGATGCGGACGTCAGGCAGATGTGGCAGCAGATCAATCTTGGTAATCAGGACGAGATCCGCCTTGCGGAACATGACGGGATACTTGAGCGGCTTGTCCTCGCCCTCCGTCACCGCCAGGGCGACGACATTGGCGGCCTGGCCAAGGTCGTAGATCGCCGGGCACACGAGGTTTCCCACGTTCTCGATGAAGAGGTAATCGAGCTCACGCCACGGGAAGTGGTGCAAGCCGTGATGCACCATCCCGGCGTCGAGATGGCAGGCCGAGCCGGTCGTGATCGACTTCGCGATGATGCCGGCCGCGCGCAGCCGGTCGGCGTCGCGCTCCGTCGCCAGATCACCGGCCAGCGCCCCGAGACGCTGATGGCCGCCCAGCCGGCTCGCGGTCGATTCGAGCACGGCTGTCTTGCCGGCCCCTGGCGATCCCATCAGGTTCACCGCCACCACGCCTCGTTCGGCGAAGTGCTCCCGATTGTGCGCAGCCGTACGGTCATTGCCGGCCAGGATCTTCTCGTGGACGTCGACCGGCACGATTTCCGAGTCCCCGCATCCACAGGTCTCGCACATCAGAGCACCTCCAGTTCAATCCGGTCGAGCATGATTTCGTCCCCCTCCACCAGGCGCGCCGGTACCGCGCACGACGGACAGGTGAGCACACTTCCTCGCGCGATCGGGCCACGGCACCGCGGGCATTCCCAGCGCGCGGGCACAACCTGCAGACAGAGTTCTGCCCGCTCGCAGATCGTCCGCTCCCGGAACGTCTCGTACGCCGTCGTCAACAAGTCCCTCTCTACTCCGGACAGCTCGCCGATGCGCACCGACAGTCGATGGACGGCGGTGGCTCGGCGGGCTCGGGCTTCGGCATCAACGCGTTCAAGGAGCGCCTGGACGATCGAATACTCGTGCACTGCTATCCCTGCCGGAACGTTGGTGGCCGCTTCGCGAAGAACCCTTCGAGGCCCTCGGCGAACTCGGCACCATTGGCGATGCGACTGAGGGCGTCAAGCTCCCGATCCAGGTGGAAGTCGAGTCGGTCCATGCCTGACGCCTGGTTGAGCAGCCCTTTAGCCACACCGAGCGCCTCTGTCGGCCCCTCGGCCAGGCGCGCGGCGATCCGCCGCACGGCCTCGTCGAACGTTTCCGTCGAATGGACGTCGTTGATCAAACCCATCTCCAGAGCCCGCCGGGCATCGAGACGTGGGTTGAGGAGCACGAGCTCCATGGCCCGGCGGAACCCGATCAGCCGCGGCAGCATGAACGTCGAGCTTTCAGCACCGGTGAGACCGGTCTTTGAGTACGCCCATTCGAAGAGCGCGCGCTCTGACGCGAAGACGAGGTCGCAACACATCGCGAGGCCGAAGCCCCCCGCGGCGGCGACGCCGTCCACGGCGGCAATGAATGGCTTCGGAGCGCGGCGGATCTCGGCAATCGTGCTGTGGATGTATTCGAGGATCTGCTTGAAGCGCTCGCCGTACCCCTCGGGTGTCTCACGGGCATCCGGACTCAGATAGGCGAGCTCGTCAGGCTCGCCTCCCGCCCGGATGTATTTGAGATCAGCGCCGCTGCAGAACACCCCGTTGACACCCGACAGCACGACAACGCGGACGCCGGTATCGCGGGCCATCATCAGACCCGCCCGCCGGAGGTCCTGCGCCGTGCGCACGTCCAGCGAGTTGAAGCGATCGGGGCGATCGATTGTGATGTAGCCGACCGCGTCTTCACGACGTACGCGGATGTGTTCGGTGATTACCTGCTCCATGGTGTCCTTCAACAAATCCTCGGCAGCGGTTCGCCCTCGGGCTCGGTGACGAGACGCCGCCCGAAGCCGGTGTCGAGCACGATTGCGCCAATGCGTTCGTCCGTGCACGTGCCCACGATTGCCGCGTCGCGGCCGAGGGGATGCGCACGCAGCGCCTGCAGCACCTCGGCGGCGGCCTCGGGACGCACTCCCAGCACCGCCTTGCCCTCGTTGGCGACGTGCAGCGGATCGATGCCGAGGAGCTCACCCGCCGCCCGGACCTGGGGCGTGATCGGCAGCGAGATCTCGTCGAGCACGATGCCGACCCGGCTCTTGTCGGCCATTTCGTGCAGTGCTGACGCGACGCCACCGCGCGTCGGATCTTTCATCGCGACAACGGCGCGGGGGACCGCATCGAGGGCAACACGAATCAGCCGGTTCAACGGTGCGACATCCGACCGCAGATCCCCGTCGAGTGCCAGGTCGTGCCGCCGCGCCATCACCGCCATGCCGTGATCGCCCAGCGTACCGGTGACGATCAGCCGGTCTCCCGGTCGCAATCCTGAATCGGGCACGACGCGATCGGTCATGGCGATCCCGGTGGTGTTGAGAACGATGCCGTCGAGCTCGCCCTTGCCCATGACTTTCGTGTCGCCGGCGACGATGACCGCTCCGGCCTCGTCGCAGGCCTCACGAATCGAGCGCTGGATCCTGACCAGATCCGCGCGACTGAAGCCTTCCTCGATGATCACTGCGCAGGTCAGGGCCAACACGTCCGTGGCGCCCATCATGGCCAGGTCGTTGACTGTGCCCGCCACGGCGAGACGCCCAATGTCGCCGCCCGGAAAGAAGATCGGATGAATCACGTGCGAG
>Ga0209640_10006249_pt1 | contig 10419 bp, 8 predicted proteins | sample RifCSP10_1_FD_184018 | JGI IMG/M metagenome (GOLD analysis project Ga0209640, IMG submission 184018) | Soil microbial communities from Rifle, Colorado - Rifle CSP2_sed 10_1 (SPAdes) (version 2) | ecosystem: Environmental > Terrestrial > Deep subsurface > Rock core/Sediment | place: Rifle...
GAACTAAGCCCGTAGTCTAGGCTTTACTTCAGGCAGCAATTTTAGATTCTGTTGTATCAGATTCTTGAGGACATGAGTCCCATCACCACGCTTTGCGGAAATTACAGTGTACAGTGAATCTCCCATAACATTCTTGACTGCCATCAGGTTCTCTTTCGAAGCTGCATCCGATTTGTTAAGAATGGTTATGACCTTCCCTGGTATCTCCAGCTCTTTCAGGATACTTAAACAGCTGTCATATTTTATTTTCATGTCAGAATCTGGTTCGCTGGCATCTACCATTAGGAGGACCAAGTCTGCATACTTCAGTTCATCGAGGGTCGACTTGAACGCTTCAATCATGTATGTCGGTAATCTGCTAATGAATCCCACGGTGTCTGAGAGAAGTATTTTCGTGAAGTCTGGTAACACCACACTCCTGGTAGTTGTCGTAAGAGTAGTGAACAGGCTGCTCGCGACTTCTTTGTCTTCACTTGCTAACCTGTTGAACAGGGTTGTCTTTCCCGAGCTTGTATAGCCGACAAGGGAAACGAGGGGCATCTGTAGTTTTTGCCTCTGTGACCGATGTAGCTCGCGTCTCTTCTCAGCTTCACGAAGTCTTTCCTTTATGAAAGACATTCGCTTCTTCAATGCTCGGAATCGAACATCAACAGCATATTCGCCCATTCCTGAAAGACCCTGGCGCTCTCCCTTCTTTGAGAGGTGGACATTTGCCTTGGCTCTAGGCATCTCATATCCTAGCTCTGCGAGTTGGACTTGGAGCTTTGCCTCGGTAGTCTTGGCCCTGCTTGCGAAGATGTCAAGGATGACCCTCTCTCTGTCCATAACATGCTTACCGGTTATCTTTTCAAGGTTGTTTAACTGAGATGATGTTATTCCTTCATCAACGATAATGTCTGCGCAATCCGCTGCATCTGCGATCTGCTTGAGTTCTTCAGCTTTGCCAGAGCCTACTCCAAACTCTCCATGTCTTAAGTATCGCTGAACAACTGTCTGAGCAACTTCAAACCCGGCGGCTTCGGCTAGCCCGATTGCCTCCTGCTTTGTAAATGCGTCGGGATATGTGACCAGAATAGCCTTTTTGTCCAGCACCATTCATTCCACCATTTTGCCTAAACCGCTGTAGGTCAGCGACTAGACGTAGTTAGCCATTGTGCGCAGTGATGAGGACCCCCGCTAAGATTGAACGGACGCTGGGGCCTACCTAAATTGCCCATCCAAACAATTTCTTGCTCGCAGAACTTGCACTGGGAAAATCGCTCCATTTCTAGTGTCTCTTACTCCATTCCTTCCATGCCTCCTCTTGGAGGCGTCTGTGGTCCCCTCATCTTACTTCCAGCAATAACATCATCAATCCTTAAGATCATGCAGCTACATTCGGTTGCCGAGTTGATTATCTGCTCCTTTACTGACGCTGGTTCGATTACATCCTTTTTGTATAGGTCTTGGACCCCGCTTCCTAGGACGTCAACGCCATGCCATGTTTTGCCCGCTCCATGCTTTTCTCTTAGTTCAACCTGTATATCTAACGTGTCGAAGCCAGCATTCTCAGCCAACGCGAGCGGAATTGATTCCAAAGCGTCAGCGTATTTCCGTACTGCAAGCTGCTCTCTCCCTGGCAGAGTACTCGACCATTGCATTAGCTGGTGTGACAACTCCTCTTCTACAGCGCCCCCACCTCCGACAATCATGGGCTTTTCGACAACATCCTTTATGGTCATAATTGCGTCGTGCACGGAGCGTTCAGCCTCGTCAATGACTCTCTGGCTTCCGCCTCTTATGAGCAGTGTCACTGCCTTGGGGTTCTTGCAGCCCTCGATAAACACCCATTTATCCTCTTCAACTTTCCGCTCTTCTACTAGGGCTGCGTACCCAAGGTCATCCTTCGATAGATCACCAAGTCCTGTCACAACCCTCGCCCCTGTAGCTTTGGCCAGTTTGGTTATGTCGGATTCTTTAGCTCTTCTTACACTTAGAATACCCTCCTTTGCGAGGTAGTGTTGAGCAACATCATCGATGCCCTTCTGGCAGACCAGAACATTTGCCCCTGAGCCAGATATCTTCTCCACCATATCCTTCAGCATCTTGTTCTCTTCGTCTAGGAACCGCTTGATTTCGCCTGGATTGTTAATATTGATTTTCGCATCGAACTCTGTCTTTTCGATTTCAAGAGCTGAGTTCACCAAGGCAATCTTTGCCTTCTCGATACGTTTTGGCATACCTGAATGCACCACTTCCTTGTCTAGGATGATTCCTTTTACCAGTCGGGTATCTTTTAGCGAACCACCTGCCTTTTTCTCAACCTTCACGTTGTCTATGTCGACTTTGTATTTCCCGTCCTCAACCTTCTCCGCGACTTGTAGAAGTGCCTCAACTAGGAGATTGGCCAAAGCTTCGCTGTCATTCGAGACAAGCTTCGAAGCCATGGTAGTTCTTGCAACCTTAGTCAAGGTTACAACATCGGTTGGTTGAACTTTGATCGCTATCTGATGCAATATTTTTCGTGCCTGAGCTGCCGCCTTCTTGTAACCATCAACGATTACCGTTGGATGCACTCCTTTGTCTATTAGCTCCTCCGCGTTACCAAGTAGAGCACCGGTTAGAACTACTGCTGAAGTTGTTCCATCACCTACTTCATTGTCCGTAGTCTTGGCTATCTCTACCAACATCTTTGCGGCTGGGTGCTGTACATCAATATCCTTCAATATGGTAGCTCCATCATTGGTTATTGTAACGTCGCCCATGCTATCTACAAGCATCTTGTCCATGCCCCTAGGACCTAGAGACGACCTAACAATGTTGGCAATCAGCTTAGCCGCCATAATGTTATTACTTTGAGCTTGTTTTCCACGACTTTGCGATGTTCCTTCCTTCAAGATGAGAACTTGCTGTCCGCTGTCTGTCCTTCCGTAAGATACTTCTGCCATTTGTCCTCACTTGCTCCTCTACTTTTTCCGTTGGAACCTAGTTTTAATTCGAACGAAAAATTCCTTAATCCCGTTACCAGTGACACTTGTTTTTTTGGATGTTATTTCCTGCTCGTTAGTGCTCATTATTTTATTACCTAGTTGTAATATGTATTACGTACTATATAGATATATTGGCTTTAACACACAACTGCAGGGGGAAATTTAAGATGCGATATTACAAATGTCTTAAGCTGGATTTGAAGGCGATTGTCACCGCGGCTCTCGGCTAGCAATGACGGCAGGGGGGACTAGGGCAAGGTTGGAGGAGGGTGATCACTGCGGCGATAAACACTATCGCAGGGCGTAACTGAGCCAATCGGAAATAAACTTCGCACACATCAAGAATTGCAAAGACCACGCCCGCAAGAGCAATTCCCGGTGTTTCATAAGGTCTGTTTTCAGAACTCCCGCCAAGCCTTCCGATGGAATTCCGTATCCAGTTGTTGTAAATTCCTGCTCTACAGCCAGAATTGCCCTCGACAGAGGCAGATATCGTGATGAGAGCAAAAACATTACGAGGAAATTGACATATCGATCATCTAATCCTTGCGTTTGTAATCGAGCCGAGACACTGTCCAGATTGCATGTTGCAACAGTTTCTCGTCGTAGCCTTCTTTAGCCAGTAGCGCTTTGGCTCTGACCTTGGCATCATCAACATCATTCGCAAATATCCCAAGTTCCCTTTCAAGACCCATTTCAGTTCAGTCACTGTCTGGCATATATGAGGTCCAGACCGTTTCTTTAAGCTTGCCTTGACTCGAAATTTCCTAATTGTCCCATTTCTCCGACCGAAACAACATATCGTGCATTGTTATAAAAGGTTAGTCCGTTTGGATAGTCCCCCGCTCTACTATCCTGATACCTGTTTCTGGATACTTTAACCTCTGATTAGAGGCGCTCCTCTCTGCATGTAGCTGGTGGTCTTTACAAAGAAGGTAGGTTCGCATCTCTTTTGGTAGGGTTGGCCAACTGTACTCTACCAGAATCCAGTGCGTGGCCAAGTTTTTACAGTCCTCGCTTGACTGACAAATAACCATGACAGCGTAAATATGTGGGCGGTATAAATTAATTCCAATGGAGTTCTGTGAGTTGATCAGTATATAATTCGCTTAAAGAAATGACGTTCTTACTGGAAAAAGGTAAAATCTGGACGTGGGCGTATTATAGGTCTGAACACAAAGAGTTACATGCAAAAAGAACTGCTAGAACACTGTGAGCTTCGGGGATGAAGTTCTGACGATTGGTCAGAATATCGAGCGAAAAAAGGAACTGAAAAAAGGAAGTTTGAGATACCACTTCCCAAGAGAGACTTCTGGTTTCTCAAATTGACCAGCTTCTAGGATTAGGCTCATTAAAACTGAGGACAGTTTGATTTGTTACATTAATATAGTAATTAAGAACCTCTAGACATAAATATTTCATTTTGTCAATAAATCCTTATATAGAGACATATATAATACAACACTATGGCAAACATACATACAGCAAATGGACTACCAACATACCTGTTCGCAACTGTCGAAAAGCAAAAGCTTAAGTCAGTACTGAACAAGTTGAAGGAAGTCGCATACATACACTGGTTCGGAAGTACGTCAGGTCGATACGACATCGTAGCATCATTCAAGGGCAATGATATGCAGAAAACATATGCAGCAATCAAGGAAATCAGGTCTTTCAACGGCATAGTCTCTACTACCTCTCTCTTCCCCTTTGAAGGTCACGTGAAACCACAGAGGAATGGAGAACACGCAATAGGTCAAGTATTCCTAAGAGTAGACAAACCTGCCCAGGAAATGATTCAATCATTGAAGAGCATTTCAGGCGTATCAGAAGCACTGGCCGTATCAGGACAGTGGGACGTACTAGCAACAGTACGAGGACAGTCCTACGAAGAGATTCTCGCGAAGACCATACAAGAAATCTCTCAAATTGACGGAATTCGAACAAGTGAAACAACATTCGTCTACAATCCGACAGTATCCGCGTAGACGGATACCCCTTTTTTTCTTAGCTTTCTAGAGAAATTCTAGTAACCTTATCTTTCAGAAGAGACATCGAAAATAGCCGAACGAACTTAGAAATACTGAAAGGGAACTGCTTATTCAATATGGTTGGATGATTTGAATTGTTAAGCTGTTTAGGCTAGACTTTGACCTCTTCTTCAACCAAAGCTGTTCTGCTTTTATCGATCTCCTGCCGCAAGACCTCATAGGCTCTCGGGCCGTCAGATCTACCAAGAATAAGAACAGTTTCTTCTCCGATGTAAGTATGACGAATGTTTATCCCGTGACGGTAGAGCACTTCAGTAAGGAAAAGCCCGAACTCGGGCGTCATCTCAACTGCAGGAGAAAGGTGAATATCTAGTCTTGACAATTGAGCTGTCTCCCTCGCAATTTGTATACTCTCAAGAGCTGAACGAATCGAAGAGTTATATTCCTTCTCGTCTGCAATTAGCTTGATTGCGTTTGAAAGCTGGAATAGATGGATAGGTTCATTTAGGCCTGCCGATAACTCAGCTATCCGCTTTACGATCAAAAATAATTCAGATCTCTGTGCCTTAATAGTTACGTCTACTATGTCGCTGGCGAGCGTTATTCGGGCGTCTCTTAGAATGAGCAACGGTTCAGCCGTTCTTACTTCGGTGATTGTATTAGAAAACCTCATAATCGAAACCACGATTGTATTTATACTCGTAGGTCTTCCCGCCTCTCTCTCAACCTCGGATTTGATGCTTGCAGCCAGGGCGTGATAGTTGATTATCTTCTGCTTTAGACAAGTATAAACAGCTTGGTTGTGTGTTATTATGGATGCTACCACAGTGGGTATAGAGAGGTTTTTGTTAGGTGAATCCAACGTACTGCAGTACGGTTAAATGTAATATTTAATCCTTTATCATAGATATACCTATATATGAAGTAATACCTGTTACTATCGGTAAATGAATCCCATGAATCCTGATGAACAAGGAACAATATCACAAAGCTGGAATGCGTCAGGCAGTCCAGTTCAGGATTATCTTGAACTAATGAAGACGAAATCTCAACACCTATCATTATTTAGAGGAAGACGATAATGGGAGCCGTTTCAGCCAATATCGTGACCATCACTAAGATTCTCTCCTCACGGTGTTACTACACAGAACACTTGCAGTGTCACGCTGCTCAGTGTAGATGTCTGTGTCACTCGAATGCAGAGATGGCCAGGATCTGGTAGTTGCTTCCCCATGGTTGCTAGTTTTTGAATGTGGCTGTAAATGCTGAACACATGAAATATAACTAATACGCCGATATGACGAATGGAGCGATGCTCAAAAGATATGCGCAACCTAACATCTGATCGCAAGCATTACAGGAGTATCAAACCTATTATTGTGCGCCCTCCCCCCGTTTGAAAATACCGTGTTTAGGCGCTCTACTAAATCAACGCGTGTGATTAGTCAGAACGAGCTAGCGATGTATATCATTTTGCTGCATTGTGTCTTCCTAACTCATCCTGTCGTTTTGCTCTAATATCTCTAGTTTTAGATCTTTTCTTGGATAACGATTTTTTCATTCCTTTGCTTTGTCTTTTGAGCATTCTATATCTTGTATCATAGGTTGCATGTTGTTAATAAACTAGTTAAAGCCAGATACGTTTTATGTCTTGGATACAAAGATCGTGTAATCATGCCAGATAGGAATGTTTGCAAAAGGTGTGGTAAGACCTTCTACGGAACCCTAGTCTTCAGAAAGCATAGGAAGGAATGCTATGCGGAAGGTAAAAAGAGCAGGAGCAATCGCTAGATCCAGAGTTATCCTTGTCAATCTAGTCAAGGAGGGGTTTGGTATGTATTTTATAGGAACTCAAAGTACGATTACCCCCTCTCGTAACTTCTACGGAAGCTCGATTTGGGAGATCCAAAAGTCAGCTTTGTATCTCTTTTTATAGTGCCGTCGTCTTTGAAAAGTCAAATATGAATAATCAGAAAGAAGCTCAGGACATCAGGGCCAAATTCTACAACAGCCAAACAGTTGTTGGATACATTAGAGCCAATGGGGTGCCAAAGAGCAAACACTCGTTCCACGATATGGTAGCTTCAGGCACCTCTGAGAAATTAGACGCCGAGAAAGGCCTTGAGCTGATAGATGTCTTGGGGGATGTAGTCTTCAGCATGCATCCTCAGCAAATTAATGTCATGGACAGGTCAAACGGCAAGACGATAGCATCAATTAGAAGATAGTTAGTGCCCCTTCATTCCTGTAGGATCAAAGGTTATTCAAAAGTCTCACACACCTGAATAGTGTTTTCGTCTTTAAATGAGGTTTCATCCAGCATGACATCCAGACTGTGTCCCATTAGGAACACAGTTAGCCGTTGCAAAACAACTATGGTTTGAACTCATGATTCCAAAGCCAGTTCTAGAACCATTCCTATTATGTTTGATTAGAAGTTTAATTCCAATCAAACTTATCATAAAAGAAGTTTGGCATCAGGTTCAAGAGCCTGCAATTTCACCCATTAGATAACTGCTTGTAAACCCAGTTATCTTTGCATTTACTTTCTTGCCGAAAAGTTTCTCCGAGCTTCTTATTGCGACAGGCCTGTAGGCTGAGTTTCTGCCGACCCACGTACCTGCTTTAGAGCCTTCTTCATCGATTATTATTACTCCTTCACAGTTAAGCCATCTTTCGTTCCTCTTTTTCCCTGCAGCTTTGACAAGCTCTACGATCTCCTTTGTCCTTTTGCTGACCATCGTTGTAGGCAATTGCTTTAATTTTGCAGCGGCAGTTCCTGGCCTTGCGCCGAATTTAGAAATGTTGACGACTTCTGGCTGCACCTTTTCTATCAATGATAATGTATCCTCAAAATCAGATTCGCTTTCATCTGGATAGCCTACTATGATGTCGGTCGATAAACTGGAATCTGGATGACTGTTTCTGAATTCATTGGCTAATAGCTCAAAGTCTTCAACCGAATGTCCTCTTTTCATAGCTTTGAGGATTGTTTCGCTCCCAGATTGCACTGGTATGTGCAGGAACTTGAAGACCTTTGTACTTGAATAAGATTTCGTCAGAGCTTTAGCAGTTCTCCGCATATGTACTGGGTTCATCATCCCGACCCTTATCCAGAACTCTCCATCGATTTCTACAATGGCATCAATAAGTTCGGGAAGGCTTGTCATCATCTCCTTGCCGTAGCATCCATTGTCCGTGGATGTAAGCCAGATTTCTTTGCATCCCTGATTTATCGAATTCTTAGCTTCCTCTACTATAGAGTCCATCGGATAGCTCCTCAGCTTTCCTTTGGCTATCTTGACTTGGCAGAATGTGCACGAGCTAAGGCATCCATTGGCAATCTCCAGAACTTCTACGATAGGGTTCATCCTAAAGCGCGGGAGGTTGATCTTTGGCCTTGGTGAATCATTTAGAACGATTAGTTTCTTTCCAAACATTGTTGATTTCACAACATCGACAGTTTTGTCTATCGAATTTGGCCCCAGCATGCTTGCATTAGAGTTGATCTTTTCGATTGCTCTTTCTTCTGTCTTTGGCATGCACCCAGCCACGACAAGGGGAAGTCCTGTATTGGAGAGTTTTCTTATTCTGGAGAGCATATGATTGGCGGTTGCAGATTTTACGCTGCATGTGACAATGACATTGACATCCGAGTCAGCCATATTGTTTGTAAGTTTGAAACCGTTGTTCAGAAGCTGGCCTATCGTCATTTCTGCATCGGCCATGCTTGCGCTGCAGCCGTACGTTTCGACATAGACCTTTGTGGCTGAATCTTGAGGGATTAGTGCTATTATGTCGCCATTAGTTATTTGCTGTTCTTTTCCTGCTGGTATCCCATTTATTAGAATCTTTGAGCTCTGAAAATCATTATTGTACTTGCTTTCTAACTTGGCAATCAGCTCAGCGACGGTTTGTGCATCAACATATTCTTCTTTTCTTCCAGTAATCTGGCTCAGGGTTCGCATGTACCTAACCGTTGCAGGGCTCTGCATCGCAAGCATTTGGCTTGGGCTCAATTATTGGCCATTTAATTCTATAGTCTGGAGCCCGCCCCTGTGCAACGACGGGGGGTTGCCATATAAAGCAACAATAAATAGTGCAGAATAGTTTATTGTTCAGTAGGTCATAACAAAACTTTAGAGTATAACAATTATGTTGCGGCTTTTAGCTCTAGTGATTATCTTGACGTTCAGCTTTATCCCAGCAAGCATCGCTCAGGATTCCGAATGGATCGTCAGGAGTCCCATACCTACAGCTAGAACAGAACATTCTGGAGCTTCCATAGAAAACAAAATCTATATTGTCGGAGGTTTAGGGGAGGGAGGTTTCAGGTTAAGCGCTGTCGAAGTTTATGATGTTGCTGCTAATACATGGTCAAGTGCAGCTTCTCTTCCTGAGCCTCTAAACCATGTTGGGATAGCATCCTATGATGGTAAAATCTATGTAGTTGGAGGGTACTTTGCTGATGGCTCACCTTCAAACCGCCTCTACATTTACGATCCAAAGACTGATCATTGGAATAGAGGCAGGGATATGCCCACCCCTAGAGCTGCTTTAACGGCACAGTTCATAGATGGGACTCTGTACGCTGTTGGCGGAGCAGCGGCAGGAAGCATACCACTGGGCACAAACGAGGCTTATGATCCTGCAACTGATTCTTGGAGTACAAAAGGGACTATGTCTACTCCAAGAGAGCATCTTGCTTCCGGGGTTGCAAAAGGTAAGATGTATGTTATAGGCGGTAGGCAAGGAGGGCTCATCAACAATATGGATGTAAATGAAGAGTATGATCCCAAATTGGACAAATGGACTAGCAGAGCTCCTATGCCCTCAAAGAGAGGAGGAATCGTCGGAGCATCTCTGAACGAAACTGTTTTGGTATTTGGGGGAGAGGGTCCATTAGGAACATTTTCGAACAATGAGCAATATTTCCCTGCTAACAACACTTGGAAGGTAAGGCAGTCGATGCCTAATGCTAGACACGGCCTTGCAACTGCTGTAGTTAGGAACCAAATATTCGTGATTGGAGGAGGGAGGATTCCAGGGTTATCTGTAAGCGATGTCAACGAAGTTTTCACACCTAGAGAGCTTAGACCAATTACCGTTCCAGCACCTCCACAAGCTCCGCCTCCCGCTCCTCAGCAACCACCCCCAATACCTATAATAATTCAGCCGCCTGTCCAACTTCCAATTCCAGAAGCTCCACAACAGGAACCAAAACTGCAGCAACCTCCGCAACAGGTAGGTTCAGAAGAACTTGCTCAAAATGGACTGCTGATAATTTCAGGAATCATCATATTGGTAGTTGTTTTCGTTGTATTCCCAATTCTAAGGTCTCGTGGAAAAGAACTCAAGACCAAAATATAGCACAAAAATGAGTAGCTCCTAAATACAGAGGAATCGATGAGGCTGAATCTGCGGGGTCGTCGGCTAGTCTGGTCTAGGCTTTATGGCTC
>Ga0209640_10006250_pt1 | contig 10418 bp, 4 predicted proteins | sample RifCSP10_1_FD_184018 | JGI IMG/M metagenome (GOLD analysis project Ga0209640, IMG submission 184018) | Soil microbial communities from Rifle, Colorado - Rifle CSP2_sed 10_1 (SPAdes) (version 2) | ecosystem: Environmental > Terrestrial > Deep subsurface > Rock core/Sediment | place: Rifle...
CCTCCGAGGCGGTTACGAGGCGTTCGCGAAAGGCGACGTCCCGACGGTGCTGGGCCTCTTCGATGCCAAGGTGGAGTGGAACGAGGCCGAGCACGTGACGTACTGGACCGGCGGCCCGTTCCAGGGCGCCCAGGACATCGTCAACGGCGTCTTCGCGCGCATCCCGAAGGACTTCGACGGCTTTCGGATCGAGATCCGCCGGATGGTCGCATCCGGCGATACTGTCCTGGTTGAAGCCCGCTACCGGGCCACCGCGAAAGCGACGGGGAAGCCCTTGGATGCGCAGGTCGCCCATGTCTGGGACTTCCGTGACGGCAAGGTGGTCCGGTTCCAGCAGTACACTGACACGTGGCAGTTCGCGCAGGTGACCGGCATTACGCCGAAGAGTTGAACGGACGCAGGACGACGCACGGCGGGGCTGATCGCCCGATGGGAGGATGGTCAACACGAACGCCCTCCGGCGGCGGTCGCCCCGTCCGTAGGCCCCCGTCACCGTGACGTAATCCGTCAGACTCGGACGCTGGCCGCCCTAGGAGCCTAGGCACAGCAGACGTATTTCATGGCCGCCTCCTATTTCTTGAATGGCGAAGTCCGCCTCGTCAAGAATCTGACGGATCTCAATCACGTCGCCTTCGTCGGCGGGGCACCGCTGCGCCCATTTCGAGCTCTTCGTTTGCATTGGCCTTCACCATCCAATAACCGCCCGCAGCGCTGCGTCGACTGGCGGAAGTGTGTGGCTCATTCACTGAGGGGCAGCAAGCGCCCGCGGTCCGCGCTGCACGGAACCTGCTGGAGCGTCTTCAGAGCTGAGCGAGCCTGCGGCGGGCTGCTCAGACGTGGTCATAGCTGCAGACGTCTTGGCGGGATTGGCCGGCACCTGGGTCGGTGGCGCTTCGCGGCTAGGCTGCCTCAGGCCACCCAGACTTCACCCAGGGAATTACCCAGGAAGTGGCTCCCAACGAGAGCCAAAGAGCCCCAAGGTCATTGACGTGAGAAGCGCGAATTTACGACGTGTGGCCAAGTGTTGTTTGTGGCGCTTAGGCTCTGGTGTCGAATCGGGAAGGGCTCATAACCCACTGTACTGGTTTCAAGGCCATCCACGGCGACAAAGCAAAATCGAGAGGTTACGACGCGCATTGAAGGCTCATTGGGTTTCCAGCCCAAAGTCGATCCTCGCCTGAGGGACGTGACCGGGCACGATCCTCTGTCTGCGAAATCCCTCAAGCGCGTTCGCGGTACGTCGTCAGTTGGGTGGCGCCCTGGGGCAGGGTATCGAGCACACGAAGCGACGAAAGCCGGGGACGAGAGCTGGATTTCCCCTATCCTATGAGCCTCGGCGGTGATCGGCGTCGGCGGGCTGGTGTTGGCGGGACGGCTCGGCGCGGGCCGACTCGCGGGGTGGCCGCCGCGCTGGGCCACGGAATCTTGCGAAATCTACGTAATGTCTTTTGAGGTAATATCCGGCCGAAATGCCGTCGGGATTCGATCTTGAGCGACCCTGAAATCACGCAACGCCTGTTGGCCATTCTTGCGGCCGATGCGGCTGGCTATTCGCGGTTGATGTCGGCCGATGAACACTCGACCGTAGCGGCTCTCGATGCAGCCCGCGCGGTCTTCCGTCACGAGATCGAATCCCGGAGGGGGCGGGTCGTCGATATGGCGGGCGATTCGGTGCTCGCGGTGTTTGAGACGGCAACCGGCGCGGTGTCGGCAGCGCTGGCCATTCAACGACAGCTCGACGCTCTCGGTGCGCAGGTGCAGGAAGAGCGGCGCATGCGCTTTCGCCTGGGCGTGCACCTCGGCGACGTGATCCAGAAGGCCGACGGCACCGTGTACGGCGATGGCGTCAACATCGCGGCCCGTTTGCAAGGCCTGGCCGCTCCCGGCGGCATCACGGTGTCGGAGTCGGTTCGTGCCGCCGTCAGGGGCAAGGTCAACGCCAGGTTCGAGGATCTGGGCGTGCAACAGGTGAAGAACATTACCGAGCCGGTGCGCGCATACCGGATCGCGCCCGAAGGTGACAGGACGTCCGTGGCGGCGGGTGTGGCCGGTGAAACGCACCTCTCCCTTCCCGATAAGCCATCGGTCGCGGTCCTGCCGTTCGACAACATGTCGGGGGACCCCGAGCAAGCGTACTTCGCTGACGGGATCGCCGAGGATCTCATCACCGCTCTGTCACGGGTGTCGTGGCTCTTCGTCATCGCACGGAACTCTTCCTTCGCCTTCAAGGGTGAGAAGGTCGATATCCGGACCATCGGGGCGAGGCTCGGTGTGCGCTATCTGGTGGAGGGGAGTGTCCGAAGGGCGGGGGAACGTGTCCGCCTAACGGCGCAGCTGATCGAGGCCTCGTCGGGTCAGCACCTCTGGGCCGACCGGTACGACGGTCCGCTCGACCGGATCTTCGAGCTGCAGGACCAGATCACGGCGAGCCTGGTCGGCGCGATCGAGCCGAAGCTGCGCTCCACCGAGATCGCGCGAGCGCGTCGCAAGCGGCCGGATAGTCTCGACGCATTCGATCTGTTGCTACAGGCGTTGCCGCACGTTGCGACGATGACCGGCGACGGCCTCGGCCGGGCGATTGAGCTACTGGATCGCGCGATTGTCCTGTCGCCCACTTACTCGCAAGCGCTCGGGTACAGCGCGTACTGCCGCGCCTTGCGACCGTTTCATGGTTACAGCGCCGATGCGGCCCGTGATTTTCTCGAGGCGTCGGAGCTGGCCAGACGCGCGCTCGACTCCGATCCCGAAGATCCCGTTGGTCTCAGGGCCGCTGCCGTGACCGTCGTCCTGGTGGATCGCGATTACCAGGCGGGCTGGGATCTGATGGACCACTCGCTCGCCATCGACTCGAACTCGGCGTTTTCGTGGGCTCTACGCGGCTGGATCAGCATCTGGGCTGGGGAGCCGGAGCAGGCGATACCCGAATTCGAGCGGGCGATCCGGCTCAGTCCATACGATCAGTGGATCAGCAACTATTCGCTCGGCATGGCATTCGCGCTGAACACGAGCGGCCGGTTCGAAGAGGGTCTCCGCTGGGCGCGCCGCGCCATGCAGGAGAATCCCAGCTGGATCGCTTGTCACCGGCAGCTCGTCGGCGCGCTGTCCCTCGTCGGTCGGCTCGAAGAGGCCAGAGAAGCGGCCCGAAGACACCAGTCCATCGATCCGAACTTCACGGTGCGCCGGTGGGTGGAGACCGGCCCATTCCGTCGGACACCGAACCAGGAACGCTTTTTCGCAGCGTTGCGCGAGGCCGGGCTACCCGGATGACGTGCCCGTCTGCGAAGTCCCCCGTGACAGGGTGCGTCCGCGGTTGGAGGAGGCCTTCACTGTGCGCCCAAGCGGCTCGGGACGACGGTTTCGTGATAGCCCGCTCCCGACGAGCAACCATCCACCCAGACTTCACCCAGGAATTACCCAGAAAGTTGCTCCCGACGAGAGCCGAAAAGGGCCAAGGTTACTCACGCTGGAAGCGCTGATTTGCGAGCGTTTGTTTGTGGCACGTTGGGTCTACTACCCAACCGCGAAGGGCTCATAACCCACTGTACCGGGGTTCGAAGCCATCCACGCGACCGAGCAAAATCACCGGGTTACGACGCCCATTGGGTTTTGAACCCAATGGGCGCTGAATCGAACAGGCCGCTATCATCGAGCCACCTCACCGAAGCAAGGGTGTGCTCGTTGACGCGTCGCCACCCGCGGGCTATCGTAAGCCTGCCCCTACGTCCGGCCCGATTCATTGGAGGCTCGGCAATGAAGTGTTCCCGGTGCGAGCACGAGAACGAGGCTGGCGCCAAGTTCTGCGAAGAATGCGCCGCACCTTTGGCCCGGGCGTGCGCGAAGTGCGGTCGGCAACTGTCTCCGACGGCGAAGTTCTGCTCCGAGTGTGCGCACCCGACGGGAGTATCCGCCGCGCCGCTTCCGGCTCAGAGATTTGGCTCGCCTGAGTCTTACACCCCCAAGCACCTCGCCGAGAAGATCCTCACGTCCAAGGCCGCCCTGGAGGGTGAGCGCAAGCAGGTCACGGTGCTTTTCGCCGATCTCAAGGGCTCGATGGAGCTGCTCGCTGACCGTGACCCCGAGGAAGCGCGCAAGCTCCTTGACCCTGTCATCGAGCACATGATGGAGGCGGTGCACCGGTACGAGGGTACGGTCAACCAGGTGATGGGCGACGGGATCATGGCCCTCTTCGGCGCCCCGCTTGCCCACGAGGATCACGCCGTACGCGCCTGCTACGCCGCGCTCCGGATGCAGGAGTCGGTAAAGCGCTACGCCGAGAACGTGTTCCGGCGCGATGGAGTTCCGGTCGAGATCCGTGTGGGGCTCAACTCGGGCGAGGTGGTGGTCCGAGCGATCGGCTCGGATCTCCACATGGATTACACGGCGGTCGGGCAAACCACCCACCTGGCCGCGCGCATGGAGCAGATGGCCAGGCCGGGGACCATCCTGCTGGCGCCGGATACGCTGGCCCTCGCCGAGGGCTTCGTGCAGGTAACCTCGCGCGGCCCAGTGCCTGTGAAGGGCCTGGCGGCGCCGATCGAGATCTTCGAGCTCGCCGGCGCGAGCCCCGTGCGCAGCCGGCTGCATGCCGCCGCCTCCCGCGGGTTGACGCGCTTCGTGGGCCGAGACGCAGAAATCGAGGCGTTGCGGCAGGCCCTCGGCCGGGCGGGCGAGGGCCACGGCCAGGTGGTCGCAGTCATGGGCGAGCCCGGTGTGGGCAAGTCGCGCCTGGTGTGGGAGTTCACCCACTCGCACCGCAGCCAGGGGTGGCTGGTGCTCGAGACCGCCTCCGTGTCCTACGGCAAGGCAACGACCTACCTCCCCGTGATCGAGCTCCTGCGCAGCTACTTCGGCATCGAGCCTCGTGACGACGACCGGAAGATGCGGGAGAAGGTGACAGGCAAGCTGCTGTCCCTGGACCGCGCGTTGGAACCGACGCTGCCCGTATTCCTCTCGCTACTCGACGTGCCGGTCGAGGACGCCGAGTGGACGAAGCTCGATCCCTCGCAACGGAGGCGGCAGACGCTGGACGCGCTGAAGCGCCTGCTGCTGAGGGAGAGCCGGGTGCAGCCGGTCCTGCTCGTGGTGGAGGACCTGCACTGGATCGACTCGGAGACGCAAGCCTGGCTGGACCTGCTGGTCGAGAGCCTGCCGACGGCCCGGCTGCTCCTCCTCGTGAACTACCGGCCCGAGTACGGGCACGGCTGGGGAAGAAAGACCTACTACCAGCAGGTGCGGCTCGATGCCCTGCCGATCGCCGGCGCGGAAGAGCTGCTGGAGGCACTGCTTGGGACCGACCCGGGGCTCGCGAATCTCCGGCGACTCCTGATCGACCGTACGCAGGGCAATCCCTTCTTCCTCGAGGAGAGCGTGCGGGCCCTGGTCGAAACACAGGCCCTCACCGGGGAGCGCGGTGCCTACCGCCTCGCGGGCCCCGTCCAGAGCCTTCAGCTTCCCGCCACCGCGCAGGCGATCCTGGCCGCCCGCATCGACCGCCTCGCTCGCGAAGACAAGCGCCTGCTCCAAGCGGCGGCGGTGGTCGGCAAGGACGTGCCGTTCCCGCTGCTGGAGGTGATCGCCGAGGAGCCGGAGGAGCGGCTTCGGGAAGGACTCGCGCGGTTGCAGGCCGCCGAGTTCCTTTACGAGGCCCGGCTCTTCCCCGAGCTCGAGTACACCTTCAAGCACGCGCTGACCCACGAGGTCACCTACGCGGGCCTCCTTCAGGATCGTCGTCGCACGCTCCACGCCAGCATCCTCGAGGCGATGGAGAAGCTCTATACCGACCGGCTTGATGAGCACGTAGAACGGCTCGCCCACCATGCTGTGCGGGGCGATGTGCAGGACAAGGCCGTGCTGTATCTCCGGCAGGCCGGCCACAAGGCTGGCGCTCGGTCAGCACTCCGGGACGCCCGAACCCGGTACGAGCAGGCGCTGGATATCCTTGAAGCGTTGCCGGTGAACCAGTCCACGCTGGAGCAGGGCTTCGAGATCCGTCTCGAGTTGCGGACAGTGCTGACCCAGCTCGCTGAACTTCGCGCAGCGCTGGAGCGCTTGCGGGAGGCCGAAACTCTTTCCGAGCGGTTGAATGACGACCACCGCAGGGTCCGGGTCTGCTCCGTCCTGATGACACTTCACACGTTGCTAGGTAACATGGATGAGGCGGTCGCGACCGGGACGCGCGCGCTGGAGATGGCCGGGCGCCTCGGTGACCTGAGACTCCGCATCCTCACGACGAGCTATCTCGAGCAGGCCCAGTACTACCGGGGCGAGTACGAGCGGGTTGTCGAGCTGGCCACAGACGCCCTGGCGGTCCTGCCGGCCGACTGGGTCTACGAGCATTTCGGAATGGTCGCCCCGGCATCAGTCTACGCCCGCTCTTGGCTCGTCATCAGCCTCGCCGAGCTCGGTAGATTCCGCGAGGCGGCCGAACACGCCGCCGAGGCGATCCGGATTTCCGAGGCGACGCATCACGCGTACACCATCGGGCTGGCGCACCGGGCCGCTGGCACGCTTCACCTCCTCGCGGGCGACTGGCCGAAAGCGCGTTCAGTGCTCGAGCACGGCGTCGCGGTACTCAGGGCGGGAAACGTCAGCCTCTCGCTTCCCCCCACGGTGGCCGGCTCTGCCTGGGCGTTGGCGCAGCTCGGGGAGGCGAGCGAGGCTCTGAACCGACTCCGAGAAGCAGAGCACGCCGTCGCAGGTCACGCCACGGCCGGAATGCTGCGGGCCTGGGACGACCACATGCTCGGCCGTACGTACCTGCTGCTCGGCCGGCTCGACGAGGCGCGACGCTTGGGTGACCGCGCGGTCGAATTGCTTTCGTCTCAGCCGGGCGGCGTCGCCCACGCCTTGCACCTGCTCGGCGATATCGCGGCGCATTCCGACGGCCTCGATGCCGGGCGCGCCGAGGCCTGCTACCGACAGGCCCTCGCCCTGGCCGAGCCGCGCGGCATGCGCCCGCTTGTCGCCCACTGCCACCTCGGCCTCGGCAAGGTCTGCCGACGCACCGACAAGCTGGAGCAGGGTCGCGAGCACCTCACCACCGCGACGACGATGTACCGCGAGATGGGCATGACGTATTGGCTGGGGAAGGCGGAGGCAGAGCTCACATAGTACACAGCGCGGGGAGAGCTGCGCGTCGCTTGCAGTTCATCGCACCCAGACTTCACTCTGGAGTTACCCAGGAAGTTGCTCCCAAGGAGAGCCAAAGAGACCCAAAGAGACCCAAAGCCAGTTACGTCAGAGGCGCTGATTTTCGAGGCTTTCTTTGTGGCTCGTTGGTTCTTGTGGCATTTCAGAAAGGGCTCATAACCCAAAGGTCGCTGGTTCAAATCCAGCCCCCGCAACCAGCAACGACGAGGGGTTAGCGGACGCAGGCGCCGCTAGCCCCTTTCGTCTACCCAGGAATTACCCAGGAAGTCGCTTCGTCGGCCTGGCTCCAGCGCGTCACGCCACGGGCTACTCGATGACCTGATCCGCCCGCCCCAGCAGCAACGGCGGGAGCGTCAGCCCCAGCGCCTTGGCGGTCTTGAGGTTGATGACGAGCTCGAACTTGGTGGGCTGCTCGACCGGCAGGTCGGCGGGCCTGGCCCCCTTCAGGATCTTGTCGATGTGGTGGGCGGCCCGTCGGTAACTGTCCGGAAGGCTCGCCCCGTACGAGATCAGCCCGCCGGCGTCCACGAACTCCCTGAAGTTGGCAAACGTCGGCAGCCGGTTCTTGAGGGCAAACTCCGCGATCCGGCCCCGCTGAACGTAGACCACCGGAGTACCCAATACCCAGACCCCGTCGGCCTGAGCCTGCAGAATCCCGGCGAAGGCCTCGTCGAAGTCGACCGGTTCTCGGACAAACGCCCGGTGGATCCTCACTCCCAGCTTTTGGGAGGCGGCCTCCACGACTGGGAAATAGGCGCCCAGCGAGGCCTGAGCGTCCCGGATGATGGCCACTCGCGAGGCAGTCGGCACGGCCTCCTTCAGGATCTCCAACTGCTTGCCGGCTTGATCCAGGGAGGCTTCAAAGGCTATCCCCGTGGCGTTGCCGCCTGGCCGGGACAGGCTCGCGACGAGGCCAAGGGCGACGGGATCGGGAACCACGAACACGATCGGCGTCGTCGAGGTCGCTTGCTTGGCAGCAAGCGCCGGATGGGGATAGCCGGTGAAGATGACGTCGACTCTGAGCTGGACCAGTTCCTTCGCAAGTCCGGCGAGCCTATCGACTTTGCCCTCCGCGGACCGGTATTCGAGGACGATGTTCCGTCCTTCATCGTAGCCTGCCTCGCGCAGCCCCTGCCGAAAGGCCTCGAGCACGGGGGCTCCCATGGCGAGGGAGGTGGGGCTCAGCAGCAGGACGCCGATCCGCCACACCTTCCCCGCCTGCTGCGCCTCGGCGGCGAGCGGCACGGCGAGGAGACCGGCGACTGTTGTGAGGAAGATCCGGCGGTCCATCATGGGGCACCTCCCGGTTGGCCAGGTGGCGCGATTGACGCGAGGCGGTCAGTCTGGTCACTGTCGCCTCGGCAGTGCAATGAGGCAAACGCGTTATTGTAACTAGTGCCCGCTTCGGCGCAGCCTCCACCCACTCCTAGCGCGCTGCACCGTCCGGATCGGGGGAGGCAGCGATGCCCCGCATCGTGCGACAACCCTTCCAGGCCCTCCTTAGCCACTCAGATGGCTGGCGAGGGCACGGGTGCCGTGGTCCTCCTACTGCCTTGCGGTGTCCCGGTCGGTGGTTTTTCACCCCGTAAGCATGCACCAGCACCGGAGCCCCATCGTCAGTGGACTGGTGAGATGTGAGGACAAGGCGATGACAAACCGGACCATTCGCGTGGATCACCAGCGCACCAGCGATTGGCGAACGCCCGGCCCGAGCCATCGCCGGAACGGAACCAGCGATGGAACGAGTCTTGGCCAAGTGGGCTGGGGCGGATGCGGAACACCTGAACAGCCTCATCGCCAAGTGTCGAGGCCACAGGATCGAGGTCAAGCCTTCCTCAACGCATAAGGAGATGACAACATGAAATCCATAGCCAGCATGAAACTGTACGTTGCATGGCTTGGTCTGGCAGCCGCCGTGCTCACTGGCGGGTGCGCAACGGTGGAACCCAAGGCGGAGCGCTACATGGCTCCGCCGCTTGGGTCGACCTGGACGACGGCGCAGCGCAATACGGGCAGCTTCGGGTCGGGCGACGTGCAAGTGCAGACCACGCGCGGGGAGCAAACGTGGCAAGGCAGGCAGGTCGTGACGTTCGTGAATTCGCAGGCGACAATCCTGGCGAATCCGGACACCGGGGCGTGGATAGCCGTTCTGGGACCGGATGGCAAGGCGGTCGTGAGCTTTGACCCCCCGATTGGTTTCAACTTCCCGCTTTCCGTCGACAAGACATGGACCAACAGCATCAAGATGACGATGCACGCCGCCAACCGAACGATACCTTTCGATGGCACGTGCAAGGTCGAGAGCTACGGGGACGTCAAGGTGCGGGCCGGCACATTCAAGGTGTTCAAGTTGGGCTGCACTTACACGACCGGTCTTGAAGAGACCTTCTGGTTCAGCCCCGAGATGGGGATCTTCCTGAAGTCGAGCCAAAAGCGAGCCGCGAACAACCCCAGTGGCGCTGGGACGCGCGAGACAGAGCTTGTCTCGGTGACAATCAGGAAATAGCTTGTTGGCCTGTGCCATCAGCTCCTGGGGCGGCCGGTGTCTGAGTCTGGGAGGTTATGTCACGGGGATGGGGGCCACGGACGGGGCGCCCGCCGCCGGAGGGTGCTAAAGTTGCCTTCGCTCTGCAGGTGGCGCGCCCCGCGTGACCTTGTAAGCTCAACGGCGTCGATGCATGCGCTGGCTGGCCGATGTGCTGGCGGCGACTAAGCAGATACCGGAGACAGCGCGATGACCACTGATCACGGGAATAGCGCCGAAATCGCTGCCTGGAATGGACCGCTCGGCCGTACCTGGGTGGATTGGCAGGCGGAGTTCGATGCTGTGCTGGAGCCGATTGGAGCGGTGACCCTCGCGCGAGCGGATGTGCGGGCCGGCGAGCGCGTCATCGACGTCGGCTGCGGCGCGGGCGCCACAACAGTGGAGCTCGGCAAACTGGTCGGACCCAGCGGATCGGTGATCGGCGTTGACGTTTCCGGCCCGCTTCTGGCGCGCGCCAGAGAACGCCTTCCTTCCGGACTGCCGGTCACGTTCGTCGAGGCTGATGCGACAGCGCATGTATTTCCTTCCGGCGAGTTCGATCTCCTGTTCTCTCGCTTCGGCGTCATGTTCTTCGTCGATCCGACCAGGGCCTTCGCTAATCTTCGAACTGCGCTGCGGTCGGGCGGACGGCTCGCGTTTGCTTGCTATAGGGACCGGGCCGAGAACCCGCTGCTCATGACGTCGCTCCGGGCTGCTTACGAGCACGTGCCGCGGCTGCCACGTC
>Ga0209640_10006251_pt1 | contig 10417 bp, 9 predicted proteins | sample RifCSP10_1_FD_184018 | JGI IMG/M metagenome (GOLD analysis project Ga0209640, IMG submission 184018) | Soil microbial communities from Rifle, Colorado - Rifle CSP2_sed 10_1 (SPAdes) (version 2) | ecosystem: Environmental > Terrestrial > Deep subsurface > Rock core/Sediment | place: Rifle...
AACAGAATTTGGCTCGAAGTTGTCATACCCGAATATTTGATTCCGCTGAAAAACCCTAAGAATGCTTCGACAGGCTCAGCATGAACGAAAAAATCTTCTATGATTTCAACCGCTCCTCCGTTCGTCCTGAGGCTCTCGAAGGATGAACGGAGGGTTTTTCAGCAGAATCAATATTTTTATCGGGCGTCCAGGTCATGATTTCGTTTAGATTCCACTGCGACGAGACTCACGGTGGCGAACACAGTCGAACCACCGATACAAGCATTTGGGAATGACAAACTATTAGAAATCCGGGACTAGCTTTTGACAGCAAGCATTAAATCCCTATGGCGGAAACTTCGTCTCGATTCATTGGCCGTAGCATAAAGCCGTACAAATCGAAACGTTTCGTTACCGGGGACGGTACGTACGTCAGCGATGTGCGCCTGCCGAACATGCTTCATGCTGCGCTGTTGCGGAGCATGCACGCGCACGCGCGCATCGGCGCCATCGATGTCAAAGAAGCTTTGGCTATCGACGGGGTTGTTGGAGTGTGGACCGGGCGAGACATCGAGGAGCGGATATCGCCATTTCCGGAAAGCTTCGAGATTCATCCCCTTCCCTGGTTGGAAGGAGTAAAGCCGGTGCTGCAAGGCCCTCGCCCGACGGCCCTGGCCAAGGGAAAAGTTCATTATGTCGGTGAGCCGATAGCGATTGTTGTCGCCGCGGATCGCCACCGCGCCGAAGACGCCGTGGATGCAATTGGGATTGAATACGAACCATTGCCCGTGGTGGTCGATCCCGAGGAGTCCTTGCAGCCCGGCGCGACCCTCGTCCATGACGGCTCAAACAATAACGTCGTGTTCAGTTTCAGTATCGAGAAAGGCAATGTCAATCGGGCGCTGGGCGCCCAGCCCTACACGTTGCGCGAACGCTTCCGGCACCACCGCTATTGCGCCGCGCCTCTCGAAGGCCGCGGCGTCGTTGCGTGGGTCGAGCCCAAGACCCACACGATTACCGTCTGGTCCTCGACCCAGATGCCTCATCTGGTGCGGCGCCAAATTGCCGCTCAGCTCGATCTTGCCGAGGAGAGCGTGCGCGTGATTGCGCCCGACATCGGCGGAGGATTCGGCCCGAAGGTGTTTGTCTATCCGGAGGAAATTCTCATTCCCTTCCTCGCTCTGCAGTTAGGCCGGCCGGTGAAATGGATCGAGGACCGCAGCGAACATTTTATCAGTACGGCGCACGGTCGCGATCAGCTCCACGACATCGAATGCGCGTTCGATCAAGAAGGCCGGATCTTGGCGCTGCGCGATCGCTTCCTCCTGGATAACGGCGCCTACAACCCCATGGGCCTGACGGATGCCTATAACACGGCTGCCCATCTTCAGGGCCCCTATAAGATACCTAACCTGTCAGTGAGCGGAACATGCGTTTCCACCAACAAGGTGCCCAACGCGCCTTATCGGGGCGCCGGACGCCCTGAAGCCGTTTTTGTCATGGAGCGCTGCATCGATATGATTGCGACGCGCTTGCATCTGGATCCCGCCGAAGTGCGCCGGCGCAATTTTATCCAGCCGCAAGAGATGCCTTATCAGGCAGGGATTTTGTACCGCGACGGACAGCCGGTCTGTTATGACAGTGGAGATTATCCCGAAACAATGAACCGGGCGCTGCAAGGGGCGGGCTACACCGAGCTGCGAGCGCGCCAACCAGAGCTACGCCGATCGGGGCGCTATGTCGGCGTTGGGATCGCGTGTTACGTGGAGGGGACGGGCGTCGGTTCCTTCGAGGGCGCCAAGATCCGCATCGACGCGTCCGGCCGCGTCATCATCACGACCGGCGCCTCCAGCCATGGACAGGGTCATGAAACTGTCTTTGCGCAGATCGCGGCGGATCTCTGGGGACTCACGCCGGAGCAAGTGAGCGTCGTCGAAGGCGACACCGCATCGATTCCGTTCGGCTGTGGCACCTTTGCCAGTCGCAGCACCGTGACGGTCGGGTCCGCTATTCACGGCGCATCGGCGCAATTGAAAGAGAAGCTCCTGCAGGTAGCCGCGCACATGCTCGAAGCCAACCCTGACGATCTGGAGCTGGCCGGAGGACGAGTGTCTGTGCGGGGACTGCCGCAGCGCGCCGTTTCCTTCAGCGAATTAGCCCGCGCGGCGGTGCCCGGCTGGGCCTCTAAACTGCCCGCGGGTTTGGCGCCCGGGCTCGAAGCGACTTTTTACTTCGAGCCGCGGACAGTGACATGGGCCAATGCCGTCCATGTTGCCGTTATCGAGGTGGATATCGAGATCGGCACGATCAAGCTTCTGGACTACGTCGTCGCCCACGATGCCGGCAAACTGATCAACCCGTTGCTGGCGGATGGACAGGTTCATGGCGGCGTAGCCCAGGGAATCGGCGCGGCGCTTTACGAAGAGCTCGCGTACGATGAAAACGGTCAACTGCTTAGCGGCAGTTTCGTAAACTACCTCCTGCCCGGCTCCATGGAGGTGCCAAAGATCAAGATCTTTCACCTGGAATCGCCGTCCCCGCTTAATCCTTTGGGGGTCAAAGGATTGGGCGAAGGCGGCGCCATCGCGCCACCGGCGGCGATTGCCAATGCCCTGGCGGATGCGCTTAGTCCATTCGCGCCGCGGGTGAACGCGATTCCTTTGACTCCCGACCGTGTGCTGGAGTTGCTGGCGCAAAAGGAGGTCCGCTCTGAAGCCAGCGCCGTTTGATTATCTTGCGCCGCAAGACCTTGAAGAAGCATTGGCAGCTTTGCGGCACAATGGGCTCGACGCCAAAATACTGGCCGGGGGCCAAAGCTTGGTGCCGCTTTTAAACCTGCGCCTGACCAGGCCGAAAATCCTCGTCGATCTGAACGGCGTCTCCGGTCTTGATCACATTCGTGAAAGTTCGGAAGGTTTAAGAATTGGCGCCATGACGAGGCAAAGCGGAGTCGAGCGCTCTGCGATCGTGCGGGAGAAATGTCCTGTGCTCGCCGAGGCTATCCGACATATTGGCCATTTGGCCATCCGCCACCGCGGCACCATCGGTGGAAGCCTGGTTCACGCCGATCCCGCAGCCGAGCTTCCCGCCGTCGCGCTCGCGCTCGATGCAAAGTTTGAGGTGTTGGGGGATGGGATGGTTCGCGCCGTCTGCGCCGATGAATTTTTCATCGACTACCTGACGACATCCCTTCGCCCTGATGAGATTCTTGGCGAAATCATTTTTCCCGTCCTGCAACCGTCGTCGGGTTATGCCGTGGAAGAGGTCGCCCGGCGCCACGGTGACTTTGCCGTCGCCGGCGTTGTTGCCGTTGTGGATTTGGACGGAGAGGGTAAGATAATCGGTCCGCGCGTCGCGCTTTTCGGAGTGGCGCCGACCGCGGTGCGGGCCAGAGCTGTTGAGCAAGCAATGATAGGGCAACAACCCGGTGACGAATTGATCAGAGATGCCGCGGCGCTGCTGCGCGACATGCTGGACCCGCCCGGGGATAGCCGCGCGTCGAGCGCATACCGCAAGCGCGCCGCCGCCGTGCTCACCGTGCGGGCTTTGACAAAAGCGGTTCAACTCTGCCATACGCGACGATTATCATGACAACCCATTGCGCCATCGAGATGACCGTGAACGATAAACGATATACCGGGCTCGTCGAGCCACGGCTGTCGCTCGCTGATTTCCTCCGCGATCACCTCGGACTCACCGGGACTCATGTCGGCTGCGAACAAGGGATATGCGGCAGCTGCACCATTCTTCTTAACGGCGAAACCGTGCGCTCGTGTTTGCTCCTCGCCGTGCAGGCGCATGGCGCAACCATCGTCACCATCGAGGGGCTGGCGGCAAAAGCCAAGAGCGGCGACCGGCTCCATCCGATTCAGCAGGGATTTTTGGAGACGCTTGGTTTCCAGTGCGGCTTTTGCACGCCGGGTTTTCTTATGACCGCCTATGAGTTTCTCCAGGAAAATCCGTCCCCTTCCGAGGACGACATACGCGAGCGACTGAGCGGCAACCTGTGCCGCTGCACCGGTTATCAAAATATTGTTGCCGCCGTGCTCTGGGCCGCAGAGCGTGCCCGCTCCAGGTGAATCAACGATGCCAATCGTTTTGCACATCAAAGATATCCGCAAGGTCTGGCATATCGAGCGGACCAAGGAACAAGTGGTGGCGCTCGATGGCATCAGTTTGGATGTTGAGCGCGGGGAGTTCCTAGTCCTGGTTGGCCCGTCGGGCTGCGGCAAATCAACTTTGCTGCAGATCATTGCCGGATTGGAAAACCCTGCCAGCGGCGGAATTGAGCTCAGTAAATCTTTAGACGGTCACAAGGAAACCGGCATGGTTTTTCAGGAATACGCGCTTTTTCCTTGGCGGACGGTCTTGGAGAACATCGTTTTTGGTCCGGAAGTGAGAAGCGTGCCAAAAGTCGAGCGCGAAGCGAATGCTCAGCGATTGATCGAGCTGGTTCATTTGCGCGGATTTGAGCATCGTTATCCACACGAGCTGTCAGGCGGAATGCGCCAGAGGGTCGCGCTCGCGCGGGCTCTTGCCAACGATCCCGCCGTTTTGTGTTTCGACGAACCGCTCGCATCACTGGATGCCCAGACCCGAAAAGTGCTTCAAGTCGAGCTCGTGCGCATTTGGCAAGAGACAAAGCGGACGTTTATCTATGTGACCCATGCCCTGGACGAGGCGGTCCTGCTCGGCGATCGGGTCGTTCTGTTTACGGCGCGTCCCGGCCGCATCAAGGAAATTGTGCCGGTCCGTCTTCCCAGGCCGCGCACCATCACGGGCAAGCAAGAAGTGGAATTGCTCGAATATCTTTCGGAACGAATTCGCGATGAGGTAGAACGTTCTTTAAAAGCCGAAGGACTGACGTAGGACGGAATGGAGTATTGCAGTAATGGATTACTGGAGTGCTGGGTGAAGCCCATGACTCCACGGTTCGTAGGGTGCTCCCGGCGCACCCTAATGGTTTAGACGCTTTTGAACGGCTTGAACGATTGAAACGATTTGAACGTCTGGAGGATTTCACATGTGGCGACGCTACCGGCCGCTTCGGTTTATTTCCCCGATCGCTTTCCTCCTGATCTGGGAAGCCGTGGTACGACTCGGCGAAGTCAATCAATTGTTGGTTCCTGCGCCCGCTTCAGTTCTGCGCACCATGTTCGACATGACCCTCGACGGCCGTCTGCCGTGGGCGATCGCCGTGAGCCTCCACCGCGTGCTCCAGGGCTTTATCTATGGCTCCGTGTTCGGAATCGGTTTGGGCCTTTTGGTCGGGTGGTTTCGCTGGCTCGAAGACGCGGTCGATCCTCTCGTCGGCGCGATCTATCCCATACCGAAGTCGGCGCTCTTCCCTCTTTTCATCCTCTGGTTCGGCCTCGGAGAAACCTCTAAAGTGATGACGATCATGATCGGCGTGGTTTTTCTGGTTCTTATCAACACGGTTACCGGCGTCAAGGCCATCGATCCGGTGCTCCTCAAGGCCGCGCGCGATCTCGGAGCGAACCGACGCCAGATTTTCACGAAAGTGGTGATTCCGGGGGCTTTGCCGAATATTTTCACGGGCCTCAGGCTCGGCGCCGGAATGGCGTTGATACTGGTTTTCATTACCGAAATCGAAGCCACCAAGGCGGGACTCGGCTTCTTGCTCTGGGAATCATACCAGTTGCTTCTCGTCAAGCAGGTGTTCGGTTGCACGATTGCCTTCGGCATTCTCGGCATCCTCACCACCTGGATTCTCCAGTGGCTCGAAAAAGTGCTGTGTCCGTGGCGGCGGGTATAATTCGTGATCGTGCTCGTGACTCGTGTTCTAGGCGACGCGGCGATCCTTTGACGGACAGCCTTTGCCTCGCATTGACACACCGGGAGTCACCGTGGTAAATGCGGCTAAAGTCTGGTTTCCGGCCCGAAAAAATATCAACTATTTAGGAGGGGAAATATGGCAAGCAAAATGGTAAAGCACGTAAAATCACCGTGTCGCATCCTGATTGTCGCGCTTGGCATTGTGTTGCCCTCGATGGTCAGCGCGCAGTTGGAAACGGTGAAGCTTGGAGATCTGGCTGCCATCTCCAACGCCGCCGTTTATATCGCCATCGAGAAAGGACTCTTCAAGGAACAGGGTGTGTTCACCGACATCACCAACTTCGCGTCGGCGGCCAAGCAAGTTCCCGCTCTCGTCGCGGGTGAGCTGGAAGTTTCGGTCGGCTCAGCCAGCGCCGGCCTCTTTAACGCCGTGGCTCAGCAAGCGCCTTTTCGCATCGTTGCCGACAAGGGCCAAGCTCGAGCAGATTTTGGCTTTTCGCTTCTTACAGTGCGCAAAGACCTGGTTGACTCGGGGCAAGTCAAAACTTTCAAGGACCTCAAAGGAAAAAAAATCGCCATACTGGCGAAAGGTAACATCCAGCACTACCTAGTGGGCAAGATGGCGGAAGAAGTCGGGCTTACGATCAACGATGTTGATCTCACCTTTCTCGGTGCTCCCAACCAGGTTACCGCCTTCGAGACCAAGGCGATCGACGCCGCCTACGCAGTCGAGCCGTGGCCGGCGCGCTTCGCCGAGCGCGGGGTCGCTGTCCGTTTTCGCACGCCGGATCAGGTCAAAGGTTTGGGTCCGGTCCAGGTGGGCGTCATCATCTATTCCGGAAAGTTTATCAAAGAGCGTAGGCCGGTCGCTCAACGCTGGATGAACGCGTATCTCAAGGCAGCCGAGTTATTTCACAAGAACGGCACCAAGGACCCGGAGATCGCGGCCATTCTGGAGAAGTACACAAAGGTGCCGGCCAAGGTGATCCAGACGGCCATTCCGCCCTATCAAGAACCCAATGGCAAGCCGCTCGTGGAAAGCCTGGCAGATCAAGCCCAGTGGTTCGCCCGCAACGGAATGCAGCAGAAGATTAGCATCGAAAACGCCTTGGATCTGAGTTTTTTGAAATGACCAGCAGCAGTGCTGGCTTACGAGATTGAAGGGAACGCTTTTTTGATCGCGCCCGGCTTGCTTTACGGGCCCCCACCTCTTTCCGCCGCGCGGAAAGTCCGTGTCGTAACGGGCAAAAAGTCAGGTTGTCATCCCGAACGAATGTGAGGGATCTTAGATTTCTCACTGCGTTCGAAATGGGAAAGCGCCACATAGCGCGTCTTGTGAATGGCGACACAGTCTCAGACGTGGGGCAGGAGCAAGTAGGGGGCAACGGCTGGAACGACTGGAACATTTTGAGCGGTTTGAACTTTTCGAAGCCTATGAAGGGAATGCCATGGCAAAAGATTTAAGAAGCTTTTTAAAGGAAATTGAGACCGAAGAGCCCGATCAAGTGCTTCGCGTGACGCGGGAAGTCGATCCGCATTTCGAAGTGACGGGCGTGCTTGCCAGGCTGGAAAAGGAACGAAAGTTTCCAATCGTCATCTTCGAAAAGGTTAAAGGCTCGGCTTTACCGGTCGTAACCAATGTTCATGCGGACGCCCGGCGGCTGTTTCGAGCAATCGGCCTCAAAGACGGAACGCTGCCGCAATTCATCCGCGAGTATTCTGCCCGGGAGGATTCTCCCAAGCCTCCTCTCATCGTCAAAGAAGCGCCTGTGCAAGAGGTAGTGCTTGCCGGCAACGATGTAGACGTAACCCGGCTGCCAATTCTGACTTATCATGAGAAAGATGCGGGCCGGTATATCACCGCCGGGTTCGGCATCATGCGCGACCCCGACTCCGGCGTGCGTAACGCGGGCATTTACCGGCTCATGGTTCATTCCCCGGATAGTTTCGGCGTTCAGCTCTCCGAAACCGCTCACGGCCACTATATTTGGCAAATGTACGAGAGGCAAAATCGACCGACGCCGATGGCTGTGGCGATCGGCCATCATCCGGCGTTTTACGTCGGCTGCCTTTCCTTTACGTCTTTGGAAACGGACGAGTTTTCCGTCGCGGGCGGAATCATGGGCGAGCCCGTGCGGCTGGTGCCGTGCCGGACTATCGATCTGGAAGTGCCGGCCGATGCCGAGATCGTACTCGAGTGCGAAATCCTTCCCAAGCAGCGTAAGGACGAAGCCCCGTTCGGGGAATATCCGGGAACTTACGGACCGCGGCGCAAGAATCCGATCGTTCAAGTTAAAGCGATCACCATGCGCCGAAATGCGCTGTACCAATCGAGTTTCGTCGGTCATGCCGACAACCTTCTACTCTCGGGAATCGTTCGCTCCACAACCATCATGAAAACCGTCAAGTTGGCATCGCCCAAAGTGCGGGCGGTCCACGTGCCTGCTTCGGGCAGGTGTCGTTTCATATGCTATCTTTCGATCGAGAAGATCATCGAAGGCGAGCCCAAGAATGCCGCTATGGCGGCTTTCGCCGCGGACCCGTTTCTCAAATACGTTGTCGTTGTTGACCAGGACGTTAACATCCTCAACGATGAGGAGGTGTTGCACGCCATCGCCACGCGCGTACGCGCCGACACAGACACTTTCATGGTGACTTACGCGAAAGGTTCGCCGCTGGATCCCGCATCCTATGATCCGGCGGGCGGATCTCATCTCGTCACCAAAATGGGCATTGATGCCACCCGCAAATCGAACTATCCGGAAGAGATCAAAGTCCCGGGATCGGACGACATCAAGCTCGAAGACTACTTTCCCGGCTGGCGATAGCGGACAGGGCCGACACACAGGTCGGCCCCTACAATCATAAGGAGGCGCCTGTAGGGGCGCACCTGTGTGTGCGCCCGGAAACCTACTGTCGCAGCGCCGGCAAGACTTCGCGTGTGAAAAGGTCGAGAGAGGTTTGGCAGGCTTCACGCGGAATTCCTGGAACCGAGAATCGGCACACGAGATGGTTGGCGCTCAGCTCGTTCCGAAACCGGATGATTTCATCGACGCAGGTCGCTGGGTCGCCAAAAATTATCCGGTCTTCGGCGAGTCGCGCAATCGTGAGATGCCCGGCGGGGCGCTTAACGATCGGGTGCGGCCAGCGGAAGTACATCCTCTCGAAGGCTTGGATAAACGGGTCTCCCGCGATGTCGATCGCTTCTTGGGTGTTGCTCGCCACGAAGACATAGCGAAATAAGGCAACCTGCCCCGCGCCCTTGCCCGACTCCCGGCACGCTTTTTCGTAGAGGCGGGCGCAGGGTTCGATCTCGTTGAGATTAGCCGAGGGTCCTACGAACCACGCGTCTCCCAAGCGCGCCGCGCGGCGTATCGCCGGCTCTGCCCAGGCGCCGAACCAGATCGGCGGTCGTGGTCGCTGAACCGGGCGGGGCGCAACCGTTGTATTGTCCAGCTGATAGTGCCTTCCACGATGGGTGACATTCTCTTCGGTCCAGAGCCGGTGCAGAAGCGCCGCGCTCTCCTCCAATCGGCTGCCGCGTTCTTTGAGCGAGCATCCGAAAGCGGCAAATTCCTCCGGAGCGTAGCCGGCACCCACGCCTAGAATCAAGCGACCGCCGGAAATCACGTCCACCATTGCTCCCTCCTCTGCAACCATCACGGGGTGGTAGAGAGGGAGCAAGAGAACGCCCGTCCCTAGACCGATAGAACGTGTCCGGCTCGCGACGGCGGCGAGCCCAATTAGGGGAGCCGGATATAAGACGGGGTTGTTGTGATGCTCGCCCAGCCAGATCGAATCGAATCCGGCCGCTTCGGCGCGCTCGCATTCTTGCAAGGTTTCCGCAAAACTTGCCTGTCCTTGGAGAGGGCTTAGACCGATTTTCATAATGCACCCCGCGCTTGTCGAACTACGGCCTGATCTTCGCGACGTATCCCAGCTCGGTCGTGCGCCGAACTTATCACGTAGACGCTAATTGCGAAAACGATTATTTAGGGCACAAGGGAAACCGGATTTGTAGAGGGGAAAGAGGCTAAATCCGACGTAGGATTGAACTGTAAGACGCTTCAGTTCAATCTCGCGGATTGAGCGGCCAATTATTAGAAAATGTCGCCATCCTATACGGAGCCGCTTTGCCGGGGATAAAGGATACACCGAATATTTTCATTACTTACCGGTCCGTCTGGCTTGATATAACAGACCCAGGTTCGATTCGAGGGAACAGCTTTAAATACTTCTTTGTCGACAGCGGTCTCAACGCCTCCTATGTTCACCACTATCTGCTTTCTCCTTTGGTCCTTAATCACAATTGCAACCTGTTGAGGTCTGCAATCTCGCTCCAGACAACAAGTCTTCCAAATTTGCGTTTTTTCCAACTCCGGCTCTCCGACATCATGTCCCCAGGAACGCGAAATCAGAAGAACGAAAGCCGCCGAGATCGCAATCGAAAAACAAATAAAATACACCGAGTGAGTAAATCTACGGCTCCGTGCCCGAGCAAAAATCATATGTCACCTCATCTGTTTAGTCACGAGGCTCCGTACCATAATTTTCTATTTTTATCATACTCCTATCTTGGAATTTTGGACAGCAGCATTTGCACTGGAAGCGGCAAGCATAAAAGAACCTTCTTCATAAGCGT
>Ga0209640_10006252_pt1 | contig 10413 bp, 10 predicted proteins | sample RifCSP10_1_FD_184018 | JGI IMG/M metagenome (GOLD analysis project Ga0209640, IMG submission 184018) | Soil microbial communities from Rifle, Colorado - Rifle CSP2_sed 10_1 (SPAdes) (version 2) | ecosystem: Environmental > Terrestrial > Deep subsurface > Rock core/Sediment | place: Rifle...
ACAGCGCGCACACGGCGGCCAGCAGCACCCCGACGCCCATCTTCGTGCCCTTCGTCGACTTCGTGGCCTTCGTGCTGTTCATGGTCATCTCTCCGGAGCGCCAAGGTTGGCTTCAACGTCCTGCCCGACCCGCTGCACGGTGCCGTCGGCCAGCTTTATCCAGGGCGACGCGTAGCGGTTCGGCTCTCCCGTCCGCGCCGCGCACCCCCGGACCGTCACCTGCTTGCAGACGCTTTTCATCAGCGTCGGACGATCGGCGCCGCCGCGCTTCAGATTGGTCGTCGACGACAACTGGAACGTCGCTTCGACAACCTTGCCGTCAGGCTGCGTCACGTTGACGAAGATGTAGGAGTGAGGATTCTCGTAGTTCACCTTCGTCAGGATCCCGGTGATATCCGAACACTTCGTCGCGTCGAACTCCGCCGAGAACGAATGATGGGCCAGCGCCGGCGCTGCGCTGCACAGTACGCTGAGCACGATGCCGTAAACAACTTTCATGGCCGCTCTCCCTCCAGAAGACTGTGCAGGCATGCCCTAGCTGCCCGATGCCCACGCGTGGTGCGCCTCGCCGCACTCGACGTGCATGATGTTGAACCGCTCGACGTCGTCCTTGCTGACAAACGGGTGAGGATCGCCGGGTCTGCGGGAACGGAGCGCCTCGATCTTTTCAAACGTGCCGTCGTATTCGGCGTGGGTATGAATGATCGCGTCGACTCCTGCCTTCTCCTCGATCTCCTTGAAGCGCTTCGAGGAGGCGACGTAGGTCTGCGCCATCGACTTGCGGTCGGGGAACATCAGGATCCCTTCCTGCACGATCCGCATGAAGTCGCCGCCGATCATGCCGCCGACATGACGCTGGTTCCCGTCCTTGAGCGGCGAGATGATCGCCGACATGTTGGTGGGCGTCGACGTCGGGGTCGAGTAAAGCGTGACGGTCGTATCGCCCAGCGCCACCTTGTAGCCGTCGCCCGCCACGATGTCTCTGGTGGGCTTGAGATACTTCGGGGTGTTGTCCCTGGCCAGCAGATCCCACTCGCCCGCGGCCATGATCACCCGGGCCGTCGGCACCATCTTCTTGAGGGGGTTGATCCCCCACGCCTGGTCCGAGTGCGAGCGAAGCACGACGACGTATTTGATGTCGGCGGGGTTGAGCCCGAACGTCTTGAGCTCGCCGAGGAGCTCCGGCATCACCCAGTCAAAGTTCGTATTAAGGAGGATGATCCCCTCGGAGGTTGTCAGCGCCCAGGTCGATTCGTTCTTCGTACCGATGTAGTAGAGATTGTCGAAGACGCGGGCCGGCGGGACGTACCACTCTTCTCGAGGAGTCGGCTTCGTCTTGGCGAGCTCGTCGGACTCGCCCGGGCCGACCGCCGGCTCGCGCGCACCGGCACGCGGCTGGGTGCAGATCAGCCGGAACATCGCATCGAAGTTCTGCCATGGCTTGGGGTTGGCGGTCTTCGGTGAGATCACCGCCTTGGCGGCGGCCACGTGCGCCTGCGCGGATGACCCCTGCGCGGCGGCGCTGACCCGCATCAGGCTAACTGCCGCGGCAACACACAGTAATGACGTCCACCAACGGTCCATCGCCGGACCTCCTCGCGAGGTGACGCCGGCAGGACCGCTCTCCGCGGTCGCGGTGTGCCCGGCGACACTGTCATGGTTTCCGCTACAGCGCCCAGCGGCTGCTGTGGCTTCGCGCGCTCGGCTTCCTGCTCCGCCAGTATCCGGAAGTGATCGGAGTTCTGCTCGTTTGTCCGAATTTTAGCTGGAAGCCAGCGATTGCCCGTGTCAAACAGTGTCTCCACAATGTCTCTGAGTTGTCTTGGCGCGCGGCCGCCGGAGAACGCGCCGCGGACGCGCTCAAACGAGCAGCTGGTATCCGCTCCCGTGCACCGTCACGATGTACCGGGGGGCGTGCGGGCGCGGTTCGAGGTGCGAGCGCAGCTTCGCGATGTAATTGTCGACCGTGCGTGTCACGGTCTGATCGTCGTACCCCCAGACGTCGCGGAGCAATTGCTCGCGGCTGACGATCTCGCCACGGTGCACGATCAGGTAGCGGAGCAGCTCGAACTCGCGCGCCGAGAGCTTCACGCGGCGGTCGCGGCGAGTCAGCAGCCGCCGCCGCAGGTGGACCTTGACGTCGCCGAACGCGACCTCGTCGCCCGAGTCGGCGCTCAGCAACGAGCGCCGGAGGTGGGCGCGCACACGGGCCAGCAACTCGGCGATGCTGAAGGGCTTTGTCAGGTAATCATCCGCGCCCACGTCGAGCCCGACTACGCGGTCCGACTCTTCCGCGCGCGCCGTGAGCATCACGATTGGTGCCCGCATCCCGCGCGCTCGCAGCCGCCCGCACAGCTCGAAGCCGCTCATGCCCGGCAACATCAGGTCGAGAATCATCAGGGCGCACGTGCGCTGCTCGAGCCAGGCCAGCGCGTGCTCGGCGCTCTGGACCGCGGTCACCCGATAGCCTTCGAACTCCAGGTTGTCGGACAGCAGCATCTGCATGTGCGGCTCGTCTTCGACGATGAGCACGTGCGGTGCGGACCGAGGCGCGGAGGCGGCGATGGCGCTCATGTGGACGTCACCTCGGGCGGCCGCGGCGCGGCGACCGCGCGGCCGCGGATGCGAAATCGGATGCGACGAGCCGAGTTGGGGAGCGGAAGACGGACGCGGAACACGCTTCCGCGCCCCGGTGTGCTCTCGACCTCGATCCGTCCACCATGGGCCCTGACAATCTCTTTCACGATGGCGAGTCCGAGCCCGAAACCGCTCCGCTGTCCTGCACCGCGACCACGATAAAAGCGGTCGAAGATCCGCAGCTGCTCGACCGCATCGATTCCAATCCCTCCGTCCTCGACTTCCACAACGGCCTCGCCTGCGGAACGGCGCACTCGAACCATCACGTCGCGGGATCGATCGGAATACTTCACGGCGTTGTCGAGCAGATTGACCAACGCCTGTTCGAGCGCCGCCGGATCCGCCTGAACAGCCGGCGAGCTGCCGTCGTCGAGCACCCTGATCGCGAAGCCCTGTGCGGCTGGCTTCTCAGCGAACGCGTCCACGCTCTCGCGGACGAGCGGAACGAGGTCGACGGACTCGAGCTGATACGTACGGCCTTGGCCGTCCACGCGCGAGAACTCCAGAATGCGTTCGACGAGCGTCGACAACTGTTTCGTTTCCGTTCGCATGATGTCGACGTACCGCGCCAGCTTTTCAGGCGACTTCACCCGGTCGAGCGCAAGCGTGTCGGCCACCGTGGTCAGGAGAGACAGGGGCGTCCTGAGCTGATGCGACACGTGCGAAACGAATTCCGCCTGCATGCTGGCCAGCTCCGAGGCCCGCTTCTGTCCCCGAATGGCGACGGTCAAGGCGACCAGCATCAGCAGAACGGACAGTCCGAGAAGCCACTGGCTTTGCGCGCGTATCGAGGGCGGTCCAGGGGACGATGAGCTGACGCGGACGGTCCACTCGCGCGGAGGGAACTCGTTTGTGGAAGAAGACAATCTCGGACGAGAGAACTGTGCCGGAAACGCCACGCTGGCGGCAATGCCGGGTGCGACCTGCGCGGAGCCGAAGATCAGCCGGCGCTGCTCGTCGAAGACGTGCAGTTCGAGCCGGGCTCCGCCATCGCTCCGGCTGAGCCTGTCTGCAAGGCGATCACCGTACATGTCGGACAAGAGGCGCTTGCCCCCTCTTTCGAGGCACACGACGAACCCCAGGAGAAAGAAGTATCTGTCGCGCTCGGGCTCGAGCCAGGACAGCGCTGGAATATCGTAGGTGCAGTCGCCGAGGCGATACTCGAGCGCCGTGTAATTTTTCTGAGCCAGGCGCGAGGTGAGGATACCTTGGTAAATCAACGTGCCCAGCTCACGGTCACGCCAGAACGCGCTCCAGAGGTCGTCCACGACAGGCCTCTCGGCGCCCGCCGATGGTCGGCGGACGTCCCCATCGCGCACAGCGCCCTGGCGATCTCGAAGGCCGTCGAAGAAGAGCACTTCTCCCGGCGCTCGCGCCTCGGTCTGTTCGCTCCACACAAAAAACCGATCAATCTGCGGATATTCGTGGAACGCCTCTTGGTACCTGCGCAACACGCGGTCGAGACCGCCAGCCTGCAACTCCGCCCTCGTGAACCCTCCCAGAATGTCGTACGCAGGCTCCTCGATGGCGGCACGGATGTCGAGGGCGATCTCGGCGGCGGTCTGCTCCACAATCTTTTGGAGGACGACGGTGGACTGCTGATCAAGAGCAATAAGTGCCCGGCGCTGGAGATGTACGACCAGGATCGCTGCGCAGAGAAGCGTCAGCGCGACGACGAGAACGGGATCCAGCCGTAGCCAGCGGTAGACGGGCCGCAACCGTGTATCTCCTGTTTGTAGGGGTCCCACGACGTTAGACCCGCGACTCCGGTAGTGTCAAGTGGAACTGCAGAGGCACGAGGCGTCGGCCATGCACGGCCCCGGACTCCGGGCGGCAGCGGCGGCAAGTCGACACCTCGAGGCTGTGACGGCGGAGCGCGCGATGCCACACCGCCGTCACCCTTGCACCTGTCAGCGTGCAGCCGGCGGCTGCTTCGCGCGCTCCGCTTCCTGGTCGGCCAGGATGCGGAACTGCTCGCTGTTCTGCTCGTTGGTGCAGTAATTCTCGAGCAGGTGGTCGTCGTCCTGCGCGAGCGAGAACCTGCGCCAGCCCGACGTCCAAGTCTTCGTGAGGACGTCCGGATCTTCGACGGTGAACTGGTACTCGAGGTAGTTCTTCGACGGGCGGCGGAGCCGCTCAATCACCCGCAGCTTGTCGCTGTGGTACCACCCGTTGCCCGAGATCCAGGTGCGCTCTTCGAAGGCGACCGTGTCGATGATCAGCGTGTCGCCCTCCCACCACGCGCTGCTGTTGCCGTTGAACAGCGGATCCGGGTACTTCGGGTGTGGCCGGTCCCCGGCGTATCGAAGAAGCTTCGCGACCCGCAGGTCGACTTGATTCACGCGCTCGCCGAAGCGCGTGCCCTGGGCGACGAGATTCACCGTCGCGTTGGCCGCCCCGCCCGAGAGGCTGCGGCCAAGGCTCGGCGCGACCAGAGCTTTGGGTGTGTTGCAGTTTGCGGCCAGGGAGGGGCCCGACAGACTCTGGAACACGCCGCTCAGCAGCACGTCGATGCGCGGAACCGTTCAGCTCCTCGAGCGCGTCCCAGGTCAGTCCGAGCTTGCTCGCCCGGCTCAGCACCGACGCCACGACGCCGGTGCTGATCCCGAGACTGCGCGCCGTCTCGCGGTGGCTGCGGCTCAGGCGCCATTTCAGGCGCAAAATCTCTCGAATGTGTCGCATGGGCAGTCGTTCCGTCGCCATCACCCTCTCCGCCGAACCGCGTTTGACCAAAACGGCAATGGTAAAACGATGCCTCGCGACGCTCCCGAGCCACCCTCGTCAGGTGGCGAGCGAAGTGATCACGATGCGGTGGAATCGGTGATCACGACCCGTGGAACGGGTGATCACGATGCTGTGGAGTGAGTGATCTCGACGCCGTGGCGCGCGCAGTAAAGTGCCCGAAATCCGTCACGGGTTACGAGAGAGCCGGAAATCATGCTGGGCGCTTTGGCGTCGGTGACCCTGACGCCGACCCTGTTATTGAGACTGTACTCCGAGCGCGGCGGGGGCAATGATCTGTGAATCGCTCGGACCGGTCTTTACCGTCGGCTTCGTCCAGCGGATGGTGCCTCGCAGGTTGGCAGTTCCAGCCCGTGACAGGGTAAGTGTGTACGTCTGATGATCTCCGGGCGCCATGCGCGAGACTCCCCAGACGGCCACCTCGGCTTTGGCCCGCTCATCGCGGCGGACGCCTTGATACCCTGCACCGGTCGCCGTAACCACGGTCGCCCCGGCCGGCACGGCGAGTGTCACGGTCAGATCTTCGGCCGTCAGCCCCGCGCCCTCGAGACCCGTGTTTTCCACATCCAACGTGTACACCACGCCGTTGGTTGACGGTACTCCCGCGCTCACCTGCCCATGCATCTTGGGGCGAAATCCGAGGTCGACAATATACGTCCACACGTCCTGCAGCATCGATTCCGGTAGGCGAGCGGGGGAGAAATTGCCCATCGCCAGGCGCTCGTACGGCGGCTCACCCAGGCGAGCACGGGTCGGCGGATAGGCGACCGTATGCGCGTAGACAATCGCCTTGAACCAATCGAAGTCCGCATTGATTGCGCCCATCACGCCGCGTCCGTTGTTGAACAAGGGATGGTGGCATTGGACGCACCCGGCGGTGGTCGCGACCTCCAGCCCGCGCGAGGCCCCCGCCGCCACCTGAACTCTCCAGGGTCCCGGCTGGTCGACGCTCGGCAGACCGTCAAAGTAGGCGATCAGATCAAGCAATTCCCGGTCGCTGATCTGCGAGGTGGCGTAGGCGGGCATGATTCCCCACGGTTTCCGAACCGCGTGGATGAACTGCGCGGTGGTCAGGTTGCGACCTGCCAGGTCTGGCCCGAAGCCGCCTTCACCGTTGGCGCCGTGACATTCCCTGCACTCGACGTGCTCGGTCTGCTTCCAAAGAACCTTCCCCTTCTCGGGATCGCCAGCGGGCGCCGGCGGAGCTTGTTGAGGCAGCGGGAGCAGAAACAGCAACACGAGAAGGGAGCGCGTCGTCATGGTGGAAGAACCTCCCTGTCGCCAAAGACTTGCCGAAGCGCGGGTACCTTACCTCAGATTCGATCCGTGGCAAAGTCGCCGCCGGCTCCAGATGGCAAGTTGCGGCCCGGTTTTGTGGGGAGTAGTATGCCCTCTGCGGCGGGGAATGATGGTATCGGTCGATGGAATAGCGCGAAGCTCAAACTCGAAAAGGAGCGGTAAGGTCATGAAGCTGTGTTTCCTGGGGGCATTCGCTGTCATGTCGGCCGTTCTGGCCGTTCCGGCCGGCGCTCACCACTCATTCAATACGTTCTTTGACGGCTCCCGGACCGTCAAGATCGAGGGCGTGATCAAGACGTTCCGGCTCGTCAGCCCGCACTCCGACATGACGGTCGAAGTCAAGGATGCCAGCGGCAAGGTCGCCACATGGCACATCACGGCGCGGACCGGCGCCGTCAATGCCAAGCGCGAGGGATGGAGGGTCGAGGAGTTCATCGGCAAGCGGGTGACGATCGAAGGGAACCCGACCCGCCGCCAGGGCGGGACAGCCATGGCCGCCGGCGTCGTGACATTCCTCGATGAGGGAAACAAGGTGGTGTGTCTCGGCGGCTGCCCGGGCGGGCCTCCGGTCGAGTAAGCGGAAGGGGATGAGCGTCATGACGCGGATGAAGCGTGCTGTGCTGACCGGCGCGTGCTTCGCGCTGGGCATGGCTATTGGAACGGCGGATCTCCGAGCGCAGACCGACGAGGAATTCGACAAGATCTACCCCTTCATCGGGAACTGGGATGGCCAGATTGGCAGCCCGAACGAGCAGGACCGAGGCAACTGCGGCGGCCGGCTGGGCGATTACGGCGAAAAGCTTCTCAACTGCACGATCCCGGTCGGCCAGCTTCCCTTGAATGCGCGCGCCGAGGCGTGGCTGCAGTACATGGATGCCCGTCAGTCGCCATCGATGGCCGACTGCCAGCAGATCCCGTATCCGGCCGTGCTCGCCGAAGGCAGCGAGATTATGGCCTACCCTGGTCGTCTCGAGATCCGCATCTCCTCGAACCCCTGGTTCCTGTACCGCACGGTGTGGATGAATGGCACGGGGCCGAAGCCAATGCCAGGGCAGTTTTTCCAGCATGGCATCTCCTACGGCCACTTCGACGGCAACGACCTCATCATCGTCAGCGACCATTTCACCTTCGATCCCGACGGTCTCGACGATCACCTTCACATGGCCTCGTCAACCCGCAAGAAGATCACCGAGCGCTACACGATGATCGACAACGACAATCTTCGGTTGACGATCACGCTGGAAGACCCGACGTTCCTGACCAGACCGTTCAAGTACGCGTTCCTGTGGACGAGGATCCCGCGCGGCGGCCTGCAGCCCGGGTGGGTCACCTGCGATCCAGAGGTTGCGCGGGCCGAAGTGGAATACGGCTACCCCGGCACCAAGTATCAGGAACCTGCAGAAACCGCCAGGTAACGCGAGGAGCGAGAGTATGACGCGCTATGTCGCACCCGTGTGTTGTGCTGTGGTCCTGGCGAGTGGGGGTGTCGGAAGTGCGAACGCGCAGTCCGCCGCGGCCAAGGTGCACGTAGACGCCGCTCGGGCCGCTGTTGCGCCGTCGGTCGCGAATCCGAAGAGGCCCTACGAGACGTTCAAGGCCCTGTTCGATCAGGCCTGCACCGAACCGACGCTGCCGGACGCGATGCGGACCAATGATCGCTCCGCCGTCGTGCCGCGCAAGGAGTGGTTCACGTGGCCGGTGGAGATTTTCGACAATCTCCACTTCATCGGGACCAGGACGGCCGGAGTATGGGCGATCAGCTCGTCGGCAGGCATCATCATCGTTGACACCAGCTTCCACTACTCCAGCAAGGAGCTGGTGCTCGGGCTGCTGAATTTCGGCCTCGATCCCAACGACATCAAGTACATCATCGTCACGCATGCCCATGATGATCGCTACTGGGGAGCCAAGGGCCTCCAGGACACGTATCCCGACGCGCGGGTGGCCATGTCTGCCGCCGACTGGGACATCGTGGCGAAGGACAACTCACCCGCGCAGTTCAAGCCGCGGAAGGACATGGTCGTCACCGATGGTCAGAAGATCACGCTCGGCGATGTGACCGTGACGCTGTACATCACGCCAGGTCACACGCCGGGAACGCTGTCGTTGATCATCGAGCCGCTCACCAACAGGAAGAGCATCGCGTCGGACGACGAGCGGCACATCGCCAGCATCTGGGGTGGGACCGATCCGAGCATTGGGCGCCAGGGCGTGCAGTACTACCCGGATGGCCGGACGATGATGAGCACACACATCGCGTCGCTGAAGCGCTTCATCGATCTTGGAACCAAGGCGGGCGTCGATGTGATTCTGTCCCCGACGTTGAGTCATGCCAATATGGTCGAGAAGATGCGGTATTGGAGAATGGCGAATCCCGATCACTCGGCCGGCTCCGAGGCGGGAGACCGACTCGCAGGCGAGGCTCATCCCTTTGTCAGCAAGGAGGGGGTCTCGCGCTACAACCAGATCCTTCTGAAATGCTACGAAGCCCAGTTGGCATGGAGAACGGGCTCGTAGTTCGGAATGGGATCGCTGCTAGAGCAGATCGAACAGAGCGGCGTCGCGACCTGGATACGTGAAGGGGGGGTGCTCTACGGCTACCCCCTCATCCTTTTTCTCCACACCTTCGGCTTGAGCACCCTGGTCGGGCTCAGTTCAGCCATCAACCTTCGACTCCTCGGTTTCGCGCCAGGCATTCCTCTCGCATCGCTCGCCAGGATCTTCTCGTTGATGTGGGCCGGTTTCGCCCTGACCGCCGCCACCGGGATCCTGCTGTTCGTTTCCGACGCCACACGGCATGCGTCGAATCCCGCCTTTCTCCTGAAGCTGGTCTTTGTCGCACTGGCCGTCACGGCGCTCGCGCTCACGTGGACGCGGGTCTTTCGCGGGTCGCACAGCGGCAGGATCCTGGCGGCCGTGTCGCTCGCGTGCTGGTTCGGCGCGCTGAGCGCGGGCCGCCTGATGGCCTACATCGCTGAGTTCGTCGCGTGAACCTCGCGCACCTGCATCTCCTGCTGAATCACTTTCCAACCATCGGACTTGGCATCGCGCTTGGCCTGCTTCTGGCGACGCTGCTGAAAAAGAGCGAGGATCTGCAGCAAGCCAGTTTCGTGGCGTTCTTCCTCCTCGGGCTGGTCGCCATCCCGGCATATCTGACCGGCAGCGCCGCGCAGCTCGTGCTGCAGGATCAACCCGGCGTGTCGCAGGAGGTGATGGCCGCGCACCAGGACGCGGCACTGCTGGCGCTGATCCTGATGGAAATCACGGGCTTCCTGGCCTGGATCGCATTGTGGCGGTTTCGACAGTGGCACCGGACCGCTGTCATGGTTCTCGCGATCGTGACGTTCGGGCTGATGGCCAGTGCCGCGAATATCGGTGGTCACATCCGCCACCCCGAAATACTCGCCGCAGGAACCGCCGCGCCCGTGCCGGGGTGGCCCCGGACCGCCGTGGCCGGCGCCGCATTGGTACTCGATCACCCGTGGGTGTGGCCGATCTGCGAGGTCTTCCATTTCGTCGGGCTGTGTCTGCTGTTTGGTGTCGTCTTGCTCCTCAATCTGCGACTATTGGGCTTCGTCAAGGGCGTAGCCTTCGCTGACGTGAACCAGCTCCTCCCATGGGCAATGGCGGGACTCGGCATCAACATCGTCACCGGCATGCTTTTCTTTTTGGCTACTCCCGAGCAGTACACGCACAACCCCGCGTTCGCGTGGAAGATCGGTTTGATACTGATCG
>Ga0209640_10006253_pt1 | contig 10412 bp, 11 predicted proteins | sample RifCSP10_1_FD_184018 | JGI IMG/M metagenome (GOLD analysis project Ga0209640, IMG submission 184018) | Soil microbial communities from Rifle, Colorado - Rifle CSP2_sed 10_1 (SPAdes) (version 2) | ecosystem: Environmental > Terrestrial > Deep subsurface > Rock core/Sediment | place: Rifle...
GCACACCCGAAGATCTGGAACCCCTGATTGAAATTCCGCCGGATCTGAACAAAGGGGATCGGGCGCTCCCCTGCTTTCGATTTGCCAAAGAAGAAAAGTGTTCGCCGCAGGAGCTGGCCACCCGCTGGAAAAAAGCGATCTGTTCGAAACGACTTCCCGAAGAGATTGAAAGAATCGAAGCCGCGGGCGGATACCTAAACTTTTTCATCACGAAAAGAATTCTCACCGCGGAAGTTTTGCAGGGAATATACGCCAGCCAGGGGAAATACGGATTCGAGAAAAGAAAAAAGCCGCCGGTGGCCGTGATCGAGTTTTCGTCGCCGAACATCGCCAAGCCTTTCTCCATCGGCCATCTTCGATCCACGAACATCGGCGCGGCCCTCGCCCGGATTTTTGAAGCCCGGGGGTGGCGGGTCATTCGAATGAACCACCTGGGAGACTGGGGTACGCAGTTCGGCAAACTGATGGCGGCATACCGCCGATGGGGAAACGCCGAAATGTTGCGCGAAGATGCGATCTTAAACCTCTACAAGCTTTACGTGCGGTTTCATGAGGAGGAAGTCAGCGACCCCACGCTCATCGAAGAGGCGCGAGACTGGTTTTCCCGCCTGGAGAGCGGCGATGCCGAAGCGAAAGAGCTTTGGCAGTGGTTTCGCGATCTCACGCTGGCTGAACTCAAGCCTCTCTACGACCGCCTTTCCGTCGAATTCGATTACCTTTGGGGAGAAAGTTTCTACATCGACAAACTACCCACCGTTCTTAAAGAACTTGAGACGAAGGGTTTGCTGAAGGAAAGCGATGACGCGACGGTGATCGACCTCGAACCTCACGGCCTTCCCACCGCGCTGGTCCAGAAAAGTGACGAAAGCTCGCTCTACCTGACGCGAGATTTGGCGGCGGCGATCATCCGGTTTCGTCAGTTTGCGTTTGATCGGATGATTTATGTCGTCGGGTCGCCGCAGCGTTTGCATTTTCAGCAAGTGTTCAAGGTGCTCGAGCTTCTCGGGCACGAGTGGGTGAGCCGATGCGAACATGTTCCGTTCGGCCATATCTCGTTCGGGGATGAAGGGATGTCCACGCGGAAAGGAAATGTCGTCTTCCTCGCCGATGTGCTCGACCGGGCCGAGCAGATGGCTCGAAAAATCGTCGAGGAGAAAAACCCGAATCTGGAGGAAAAAGAGGCCGTCGCAAAGGATGTAGCGTTGGCCGCCATCCTCTTCGCTGATCTAAGCGCGAAACGAGTGAAAGATGTCCGGTTTTCGTGGGAGGAGATGTTGTCTTTCGACGGCGAGACCGGGCCCTATCTTCAGTACACATTGGTTCGCACGGAAAGCCTGATTCGAAAGTACGACCGCCCGATCGACGGAAAAGCGAACACGGATTTGCTGAGCACATCGGAAGAGAGTGCGTTGATCCGCGAACTTTCTCTTTTCCCGGTTGTGCTTCGGCGCTCGGAGTATGAACGGGAGCCCTTTCTAATCGGCCAACAAATGATTTCACTGGCCCGACAATTCAACCGGTTTTACGCCGCTCATCGAATCGTGGACGCCCCGGAGGGGACCAATCACGCGAGAATGCTCCTGGTGTCGGCCGTGCGGGAAGTTCTCATCACGGGTCTCAAGCTTCTTGGAATTCCAACGCTCAAAAGGATGTAGCGATCCTTTCAATGAATCTGGGCGAACGATTCTTTCAGACTGTTTCCACCCACGCCGACCGGAAGGCGCTTCGGTGGAAGGAGGAGAACGGCTGGCGGAGCTGGACCTACGCCGAAATGGGCGATCAGGTTCGAAAATACGCACGAGGTCTCCTGGCGCTCGGACTCTCCAAGGGGGATCGTGTCGCGATTTTGAGCCGTAACCGACCCGAGTGGGCTGTCGCCGATTTGGGCGCTGTTTCTATCGGTTGTGTGACGGTTCCAATTTATTCCACCAGCACGCCTGAAACGATTCGCCATATTCTGGATCACAGCGAAAGCCGCATCTTGGTCCTTTCGGCGGGGGACTCCTTCGATTGGTCTCGGTCCAGGCGCGAGCAATTCCCTCGGCTCGACCATGTGATTTTGCTGGATCCGGCCCCTGGGAACTCAAAAGACCCGGGGATCCGTTCGTTTTCAGACATCATGGGGATGGGACAGGGGGTTCCGGCCGAGGACGTTGAAAAAGCGATGGATCGCGTCGATGCGAGTGACATTTCGACGTTGATGTACACGTCGGGGACGACGGGAAAGCCGAAAGGGGTCATGTTGACGCATCGGAATGTCGAGACCAACGCTTCGTCGATGACCGGTTGTTATCCCGTCGGGCCGAGCGATGTCGTTCTCTCTTCGCTTCCAATGAGTCACGCGTTCGAGCGAACCATCGGAATGTACATGATGCTCTTCGCGGGAGCGGAGATCGCCTACGCGGAAAGCTTGGCCACGGTCCCGCAAAATCTATTGGAGGTTCGGCCGACGATCATGCTTGCGGTTCCCCGAATGCTCGAGAAATTTTACGGCCGAATACACGAAGCCATGGACCAAAAGCCAACGTTGATCCGATGGCTGTTTAAACGTTCAGTTCGCCACGCGGAGAAATGCAGGTGTCGGACCTTGTGCCCTTGGGTTCGAGGAAGTGATCGGCTCTTTTTTAAGAAAATTCGCGAGAGAATGGGAGGCCGAATGCGGCTCATCGGTTCAGGAGGAGCCGCGCTCTCCGAGGGAATCGCGAGGTTCTTCGGCGCCGTGGGCCTCAATGTCCTTCAAGGCTACGGTCTTACGGAAACCTCGCCGGTCATGGCGGCGAACCGCCCGGATCGCAATCGTTTCGGGACGGTCGGGCCGGCGATCCCCGACGTCGATATCAAGATTGCGGACGACGGCGAGGTCCTGGTGAGGGGTCCGAACGTCATGAAGGGGTATTACAAGGATGCGGGAGCGACAGCGGAAGTGTTCACTCCCGGCGGTTGGTTCAAGACCGGCGATATCGGCGAGATCGATGCCGACGGATTCTTGCGAATTACGGATCGAAAAAAAGAGATGATCAAGACGTCGGGAGGAAAATACATCGCGCCTCAGCCGATGGAGAATGAACTTAAACTGTCGCCTCTTATAGAGCAGGCCTGCATTGTCGGGGAGGGCCAAAAATACGTGGCGGCGTTGATCGTTCCCAACTTTTCCCTTTTGGAAACCCGGACACGCGAAGAGGGAATTCAGGCCGCCACGCGGGGTGACCTGGTCGCTAACTCGACCGTGCGCGAGTGGTACTCGGACCTAATCAAGAAATTCAACGAGAACCGGGCATCGTATGAAACGATCAAAAGGTTCGAGTTACTCTCCGACGAGTGGACGATTCAAGACGGAGAAATAACGCCGACGTTAAAATTGCGCCGAAAGGTCATTGCGGAACGCCACGCGACCGCGATTGAGAATTTATTTCGATAGTGATCGTAGAACCGAGAATTTACCCATATCGAATCGCGATGCAGTTCGCAGCTGACTCTCTGGCCTAAGAGCGGCCGAGAACAAAGCCACGCGGAAAAAGAACTAGGCGGGAGAAAGTGAGCCGTGTAGGAGTCGAACCTACGACCCGCTGATTAAGAGTCAGCTGCTCTACCAACTGAGCTAACGGCCCATACGCTCGGTCTTTTTCCGCGCAGCGTTGTTCTCGGTCGCTGCGGCCTAGCTGCGGCGGAAAAAATCCTTCGCTAGGTCAATGGCGCAGTCAGGCGATTGCCAACCTTCCACCGCTCCAGCGAGAGGCACAGAAATTTATCATTCAGCAGGGGGAGGCGCAACCCTTGGAGATTATAGGTAGAAGTTTCGCGGCCAAGCGTGGGTCTTGAGTTCCGCGAGAAGTGCCGCGGGCAAGAGTGTTCCATCCGAGGCGGTCACGTTGCTTTCGACATGGGTGACTTTCCGCATTCCGGGAATCACCGTGGACACGACCGGAGTGGAGAGACAAAATCGAAGCGCCATTTCCGGCAACGATTTGGCACATTCGCCGACGAGCGGCAGCAGGCGCTGGACATGCTCGTCCACCTGCTTGGGCCGATCCCCCGAAAAATAGTCGTTCCGCCAATCTCCGTTGGGGAACGCTACGCCCGGCCGGACCTTTCCGGTGAGTCCCCCTTCGTCGAAGGGGCAGCGCGCGATCACGCCGATGTTGTACTCTTTGCAAAGGGGAAAGAGGGCGTTCTCCGCCGTCGGATCAAAAATATTGTAGATGACCTGAACTAGATCGGCGAGTTTGTGCTGGGCCACCAAAATGGCGCTTTCCGGATCGTGGTCGTTCACCGAGACTCCGATGAAGCGAATTTTCCCCTCTTTTTTTAGCTGGCAAAGTTCCTCCATCCAGCCCGGTTCTTCGAGCCAATGATCTTGCCAAACATGAAGTTGATGAACGTCGATATAATCGGTCCGAAGGTTCTTGAGCGTCGCCTCGGTCGAGGTCCGAATGTAATCCCGAGGAAACGTCTCGTAGATCTTCACGCCGCACCGAGCCGGCCATTCCCGATTCTTGGGCGGAATTTTCGATGCGACGAGGATTTCGTCTCGCCCCACCTCGCGGGCGAACTCGCCGAGCAATGTTTCAGAATGTCCGGCACCGTATGCCAGGGCCGTGTCGTAGAAATTAATCCCCAGCTCAAACGCCCGCCGCAAGGCTTTTCTCGATTCAGCGTCGTCGCCGCCTCGCCACTCCGAGCCGCCCCCCATTCCCCACGTGCCGAACCCGATTTCCGAGGCCTTGAGACCGGTTCGGCCGAGCGTTCGAAATTGCATCCACGCGTCATACCAGATTTTCGTTCGAGGGGGGACTCTTGTGCCTCGCGGCGCGATCAGGTAATACCGCGCGCGGGAGGACATTATGCTCAAAGAAGGCGACAAAGCACCGGAATTTCAGCTTCAGGACGATTCGGGGAAGGAAGTTTCCCTCAAGGATCTAAAAGGTAAAAAAGTCGTTCTCTATTTTTATCCGAAAGACGATACGCCGGGATGCACGAAAGAGGCGTGCAGCTTCCGAGACGATTATGCGAAGTACAAGAAAATGAACGCCGTCATTTTCGGCGTGAGCAAAGACCCGGTCGACTCACATAAAGAATTCAAGACAAAGTATTCACTCCCGTTTCCGCTTCTGGTCGATCCGGACGCGAAACTTGCCCAAGATTACGGAGCTTGGGGAGAAAAGAATATGTACGGGAAAAAGAGCATGGGCTTAATCCGCAGCACATACGTGATCGACGAAAACGGGAAGCTCGAAAAGATCTATCGAAACGTAAAAGTGGACGGGCATTCCGAAGCGATCCTCGGGCATCTGTCGGGCAAATAAGACCGGAAGAATTTACAAGACGATACGGTCGCCGACCCTATAGTCGACGGGCGCACGGTTCCACTCGAAACGCCGCACCCGATTTCGGCCGACGACGCGAATTTCGTCTCCCTCGATCCATAGCGATGTCTGTTCTTCGATCCCCAAAACAGTGTTGCTGTTGGCTTTGTGGTATTCGGCGATCCGCTCGTCGCGCGTTTCGCTGTGCGACGCCATCGCCGGGTCGGTTTCGAGGTAATGGGGATTGATGCTGAACGGAACGAGGTTGAGCGCTCGGAAATCGGTGAGGCTCACGACGTTCCAGTCATTCGTCGTCAGGATTGTGGGGCCGGCGACGTTCGCCCCGGCGCTCCAGCCGATGTATGGCATCCCTTTCTTTACGCGATCCCGAATCGCATCCAGCAGGTAGGTCTCTCTCAATTTTTTCAAGAGGCGATACGTGTTTCCCCCTCCAACGAACAGGGCGTCCGAACGCGATAAGACCGGCATCGGGTCTCGGTCCACATTCAGATGTTCGAGCTTGAAAGGCGCGGGGAGGAGGGCGTCGCAAACCTTCCGAAAATATTCTTCGGGATCGATAAACAGCGCGGCCGATACGAAGGCCGGGCGCTTAGAAGATTTGAGAAACGGAAGAATGTCGGCCTTGCAGTGTTCCAAATAAGGCCGGCCGGAGTTGCTGATGAGAAGGAGCTTCATAGTTGGGACACTCATGGCTCATGAACCGGGGTGCGTCAAGTGGCGCTACCAAATCATTTCAATTCCCGTCAGAGTCCTGATTTCCCGGTCCTCCGTAACCAGCGGAACTCCCAGAGACTTCGCCGTGGCGGCGATGACGCGATCCGCAGGATCCGCCAAACGGTCTGGAAAGAGGGTGCTTTCAAAGACAATTTCGGGAGTCATGGGATGAATCACGATCCGTGAGCGGGTTACGGCGCTTTCCAGCCACGAAAGAAAAGATCCCGAAATCTCGATCCTCGCTTTTTTGGAAAGCATCGCGATTTCCAATAAGGAAATGTCCGATATACCCAGTCCCCCTTTTAAAGCTTGCTTTTCGACTCTCCTTTTTGCAGCTTCGCCCAGCTGAGACGGATTACCGATCATCCAGAGCCAGGTATACGTATCAAGAAGAATCAAGGCCGGGCTGCGTCCCAATGATCAGGATCCATCGCCGGGCTCAGGATATCGCCCGTGATGTTGAAGGAGTCTTTCATGCATCCCATAACCGTGGTTCCGGAGATTTCGTCGGCGGGGATGTCAAGTGTGGTGCCCCTCGTCATCAGAAGTTGGAACCGGGCTGTAACGGAAAAAAAATATTGCCCATTTAAGCCAACCCCCGCCTACCTTAAATTCAGTCTCGATAGGCCTCTTTTCGATGGTGAACAGCGGTCATAAATATTACGAATGATTTTTCGTCAATTTCGTAAAAGAAGCGCCAATCGCCAACTCGATATCGCCATGTCGGTGGTTCCCAGTTCCGAAGTCTTTTTATTTGTGGACCAAAATGAGGTTCTGTCTCCAGCTGAGGGTAAACCGTCTTATTGAGTTTTTCGACAATTCTTTGGGAACCTCCCCTCAAAACGTCGTTCAAATTCTTTGTGAAGTTCTCGGTCTCAAAGATCCGATATTTCAAGCAACAAAACGTCCCTTCTTCCTCGCAGCATCTTGAGATCCTTTACGAAGTCGTTCGACCAAAGTTTGGTTTCCAAGAATTTCCAACGTTTCGAATTCATCGGAAAAATCCGCTTCCTGAACATATCGTTTCAAAGCATATTCAATAAAATTAGCAATTGGTCGATGGTCGAGTTCGGCATGTCTCTTAATAGTGTTGTATGTCTCTTCATTTACTCTCAACGTGAGGGTTTTGGGCATAAGCTTCCTTTCGATTCACTTCGCTTCAATTATATTCGTTTTACTTCTTTTAGTCTAGAGTTGTTGGAACATCCAATCATCCAAAGAATTCAGCTTCTTACAGAAAAAACCGCCTCAAATACAAGTGTATGGTGGACCCCAAAAACTGGACAGCAACCGACCCTCCAACTAGGGGGGTCTTAAGGAGGATCCAGGATGGGGATGAGGAAGAATCACACGAACGAATACAAGGCGAAAGTGGTGCTGGCGGCGTTGAGAGAGGACCGGACGATGTCGGAGCTGGCTTCGGAATTTCGGGTACATCCGATTCAGATCGGGTTGTGGAAGAAGGCCGCGACCCATGGATTGGCGCGACTGTTTGAAAAGGGAAACGGATTTCATGCGAAGGAGGAGGAGCAAAAGGAGCTGATCGAAAAGCTCTACGGGAAGATCGGCGAGGTCGAGGTGGAAAACGACGGGCTTAAAAAAAAGCTCGGGCTTTGAGCCGGGAGGAGCGATGGAGTTGGATCGACGCGGGAAATGGAGCGCCGAGTTTGACCTGGCAATGCGAGGTGTTGGGATTGGCCCGGTCGAGCTTCTACTACTGCCCGGCGGCCCCCAGCGCGGAGGATCTGATGTTGATGAATTTGATCGACGCCCAATACACCAAGACGCCGTTTTAAGGGAGCCGAAAGATGGTGATCTTTTTGCGGACTCAGGGACGCTCGGTCAACCGCAAGCGCGTGCAACGACTGATGCGGCTCATGGGGATTCACGGAATTTGTCCGGGGCCGAACACGAGCCGGCGTCGGCTGGAGCACGTCGTCTATCCGTATCTTCTTCGGGGCGTCGTGATCGAGCGGCCCAATCAGGTCTGGAGCGCGGACATTACGTACATCCGCCTGATGCGTGGCTTTGCCTACCTGGTCGCGATTCTGGACTGGTTTTCCCGCTACGTGCTCTCCTGGAGACTCTCCAACAGCTTGGAGACGGCCTTCTGCACGGAGGCCCTCGAAGAGGCCTTGGGGAAGGGATCTCCCGACATTTTCAACACGGATCAGGGGTGTCAGTTCACGAGTCAGGATTTCACAGGGCGGTTGAAAAGCCAGGAGATCCAGATCAGCATGGACTCCCGCGGGCGAGCCTTCGACAATATCTTCGTGGAGAGGCTCTGGAGAAGCGTGAAATACGAGGATGTTTATCCCAAGGGCTACCAAGCCAGGACCGAAGCGCAGGAGGGACTCAACCAATACTTTCAGTTTTACAACGACGAGAGGTTCCATCAATCCCTTCAATATCGAACTCCCTCCATGGTTCATTTCGGAGCGAAAAAGATCCTTCGGTGCGTCCATGACGGAAAACGGCTTGCGAGATTGGCGTAGAAACGACGATCCGACATTGGGACGACCGAAACATCGGCGTTCTTTTGCCCCGTCGCCCCCTTTATCCACTCTGGACTTATCCACAGCGGGGGCTGTCGTCCCTTTTTTGAAACAAGAAAGAAAAAAGGAGCAAAAAAGAAAGAAGGAAAAGGAGGGGGGAGATCCTGGGACCTATTGGAGGGTCCCGTCTCTCCCCCTTTTATTATTGGAAAAAAACAAACAAGTGCTACCCAAACAATTGTCTAGACAATGGGGTCCACCTCAGCTTTGCCGCAATGGATTCTTAAGCGTGCGCGTTTGTTACATCTGCTCGCTGGGTCGCTGAACGTCGGTCGCCTTCTTCCCTTCATGAAGAATCGTGATTTCTACTCGACGGTTCCGCTGTCTTCCGGCGCTGTTGGTGTTCGGGGCGATCGGAAAAGCCTCGCCATAGCCCCTCACCGTGATTCGGTCCCGCGGAATATCGTTCTGCTCCAACACTTGTTCAACCGCTCTGGCTCTTTGTTGTGACAGCTCCTGGTTGTAGGCATCCGACCCCATACTATCGGTGTGTCCTTCAATGAGGATTTGCCGTGAGGGATTTTGTTGAACGACCTGCGCCACCTTTTCGATTTCGCGAATGGCTCCCGGCGTGAGATCCGCCTTTTCAACCTCGAACATCATTTCGCGAAGGGTAATTTGCGTTCCCGCCTTCGTCTCTTTGGCCTTCAATTCTGCAAGCTGCTTTTCCAAGTCTGCTTTGGCTTGCTGCGAAGTCGTTTCAATCTCTTGTACTCGTTTTTCCGCTTCCCGCGCCCGTGCCTGCGCTTCCTCGGCCTCTTTCCTGGCTCGCTCCGCCTCCAGAGTTCGAGATTTTAGAACGATCTCTTGCCTCCCCTCACTCATGCCTGCCAGCTCGGCCTCGTACTTTTTCTGATTCGACTGATTTCGTGCGATCTGGATTTTTCGCTCAACAATATAAGCAACGTGGTCCATTTCCTCCGGTTCCGCTCCCTCTTGGACCAAGCTATCCGCCCGATCCAGGGACTGCTTGGCATCATGAAGGGCCAGTGGGGCGTTTTGGGAAATCTCCGGGTCCTGCGCAGCCGCGTCGTACGTTTGGCGCGCTCTTTCCACCGCGGGACTCGTGGAAGCACAACCTCCCTGAAACAGCATAAAAGTAACCACGGCGCCCAAAAGGGCCGAATTTTTGAGTTGGATTGAAATCATGCGTCCTCCGTTTCCCACGACTGTCACTGTGTGATCCCGCGACTGCTTTCTTTGCGCAGCGTCTCCATGGTCTTGCTCGCCTCCTCAGACAAACGCTTGCTCTTATCTGCGGCACCCTTGGACTGAGCCACTTGGGCGTCGACCATCGCTTGTTCGGCCATGCGGCGCGCCTGATCGTACTCTTCATCCGACATCGCCTTTTTGGCCTTTTCGAGCTTTTCCTTTGCCATTTGAACGTCCAACGGGGCCGCACTCATCGTCTCCGGTTTCTCGGCTTCCCGAAGCGTCGCCTCGGCCGTTGAAAGAATGTCTGTCGGGGGTCTAGCGTGGCTACACCCCAAAAGAATGACGGCATATGCTCCCACGCAAGTGGCGAATTTCCAGTTCATCGGCGCCTCCTATAAGTGCTGCGTAGGTAAATAGATCAAAACGCCCCCTCTCAGCAAGAAAAAGAGCGCACCCTTCGAGAATGGCGACCGGCGTGGAACCTAGCGGAAGTGTTAGGGCAGCGTTATGGTTATGCGTTACGATGAACGACACCAAAAAACAACTGCCTATTCCGTTTCGATCCCTGCCGAAGTTCGACGGGCCGTTCGACGAGATCTTCCCTACCTGCCGAGTCACGTACCAGGCGATTCGAGCGGGACCGTAATGAAACTCGTCTCGCAAG
>Ga0209640_10006254_pt1 | contig 10410 bp, 11 predicted proteins | sample RifCSP10_1_FD_184018 | JGI IMG/M metagenome (GOLD analysis project Ga0209640, IMG submission 184018) | Soil microbial communities from Rifle, Colorado - Rifle CSP2_sed 10_1 (SPAdes) (version 2) | ecosystem: Environmental > Terrestrial > Deep subsurface > Rock core/Sediment | place: Rifle...
ACGCATTTTGTCATGGCTAGATGGCAAAAATTGGTATTATCAGGCCGGGGAATATGGCAAAGAGTGAAAGTGATTTCTCAAGCTCCGCCGTCTAACCTAACTCATCAGTCATGAAGCTCAATCCGGGCGCCGGGACTCCCCAATGCTGGCACAACCATTGCAAAACACCCGCCCGGTTCTAGCAGTTCGACAGTTTTGAAAACCTCTTCTGCTAAGAGCAACTGCGGGATGCAGAACTAAAGTGTGGAGAATGGAAGGGAGGATGGGGGCCCTGCCTTCCATTCAACGCATTGAGATCACGAAGGAAGCACAGAACCTTCGGGTCACAAAACACGAAGCTCAGTTACACTGAGAGAAGCGACAGAAACGACAACTCGAGATGCGGGGGCACAAGGGGGCGTGGCCCCGCATCGACAGTACCACGAGCCGCTGATTGCGTAAGTGATCGGCGGCTATTATTTTGCCTGCCTGCCGCCGCGTCACTCCAGCCGGCCGGGGCTCAAAACAATAATGAGGAACATTATCAACAGGAAGGCGAGCGTCACGGCGAACGTCAATCCAACCGAAGTTACGAATGCCTTCAACGCGCGGTAGCCTAGCCTCGTGTCGATGAGACGATTCCCCGAGCGACTCTCCTCGCGTTGGCTGACCTTGGAATTGAGGAATATCAGAGACCCCGCGTAAACCGCGAGTATCAGCACAAAGATGATGAGGCCAGCTTCCATGACTACCCGCACCTCGTTAAACGAGGCTCGCGCGAGTATAGGCGACTTCGCACTGAGCTTCAATCGCGACGATGTTCGACGCGGGTTGAGCAATTCGCGAACGCGTCAAAACGAATGCTGATTGACACTGCTTGGAACGCGGTTTTATGCTGATGCGCTCAGGTGGATGACATTCACACTGGACGGCGCAAGGGAGCGGCTGAATGGATCCCAAAACAGTTTTACGATTCGCGGTTGACGAACAGGTGAAGTTCGTCGACCTGAGGTTCACCGATTTGCCCGGCGCGTGGCATCACGTGACGGTGCCGATCAACCAGTTCACCGAAGACTCGTTCGACTCGGGCGTTGGGTTTGACGCGTCGTCGCTGCGGGGCTGGGCCTCGATCAATGAGTCGGATATGCTGCTGATCCCCGACTCGTCGAGGTTCTGGCTGGATCCATTCTACGAAGAGCCGACCCTGTGTCTGTTCTCGAACGTCGTCGATCCGATGACCAAAGAAGGTTATGACCTCGATCCGCGCTCGGTGGCCACACGCGCCGAGAGCTACCTGCGATTCACAGGCATCGCCGACCACTGTTACTTCGGCCCGGAAGCCGAGTTCTTCATCTTCGACCACGTCAGCTATCACAACGAAGTCAACAGCGCGGGCTACAGGTTCGATTCCGGCGAAGGTATATGGAATTCGGGCCGCGCGGAAGAGAACCTGGGCTACCGCGTGCGCCACAAAGAGGGCTACGTTCCCGTGCCGCCGGTCGATTCGCTGCACGACCTTCGCTCGGACATAGTTCAGAATCTCCAATCGGTCGGCATCGAACCCGAAATGCACCACCACGAAGTAGCCACGGGCGGCCAGTGCGAGATCGATTTTCACTACTCTACACTGCTGGGCACGGCAGACAACGTGATGCTGTTCAAGTCGGTCGTCAAGAACACCGCGTTCTACTACGGCAAAGCGGCCACGTTCATGCCCAAGCCGATGTTCGGAGATAACGGCAGCGGCATGCACTGCCACCAGAGTCTATGGAAAGGCGACAAGCCGCTCTTCGCCGGAGACAAGTACGCGGGCATTTCCGAAACCGCGCTTCATTATGCCGGCGGCATACTCAAGCACGCGGCGGCGCTGGCGGCCTTCGCGGCGCCGACGACCAACAGCTACAAGCGGCTTGTGCCGGGCTACGAAGCGCCGGTCAATCTCGCGTACTCGCGGCGCAATCGCTCGGCCGCGATTCGCATCCCGATGTACTCGCCTTCGCCGGGGGCCAAGCGCCTCGAAGTTCGCTTCCCCGATCCGTCTTGTAATCCGTATCTGGCGTTCGCCGCGATGATGCTGGCGGGGCTGGACGGCATACAAAATCGGATCGATCCGGGCGAGCCGCTCGATAAGGACATCTACGATCTGTCTCCCGAAGAGTTGAAGGACGTGCCGACGTTGCCGGGTTCGCTCGATCGGGCGCTCGAAGCGCTCGAAGCCGATCACGACTTTTTGCTCAGGGGCGACGTCTTCACGGCGGCCCTGATCGAGCGCTGGATTACCTACAAGCGCACGAAAGAGGTCGATCCCATTCGTATGCGGCCGACACCGCTCGAGTTCGCGATGTACTTCGACGTATAGACTGCGTTGAGTGATTCAAGAGACCTTCCACCGCTTATTCTGACCAAGCTTGCCGAGCAGGTAGAGCGCACCGAGCATCTCTTGTCGTTTGTTCCGCCCGAGTCCATCGAGTGGCGGCCACATGAAAGCGCACGGCAGTTGGGTGAACTCCTCGGACACCTGCTCGAATGTCTGGCAGGCTTCTGTGCGGCGCTCTACGCAGCTTACCCGGAACGGCTCGCTCACTTCTCACGCTTGCGCGGCCTGCCCGTGAATCACCGCTGCGGGATTGACGAAGCGCGCGCGCGAATTCGCGAGTACATGTCCTGCATCGAAGAAGGCTTCGCGCTAATAACGGACGACGACTTAGGACGCCGCATCCCCACGGTATTCGCAGCGGAAGGCGAAGCGCTGCTGACGATTTTGCTTGGGAACTTCGAGCATTTGGTCAATCACAAGCACGAGCTGTTTTTCTATTTGAAACTGCTCGGCGTGAGTCTCTCAACGAGCGACCTCTACTTCCCGCGAGAGATCCATGGATGAACACGTCTCTCGAGTACATCCAACGGTCTGGCTTCAGTTTGATTTCGGTTTTTCCTCCCTTGAAGTCAGAGTGAGGGCGGATGTGGTTTTCAGGACAAACGTGGTCCCGCTCTCGATCACCGGTCTTGCGGACAGGATTTCGAGCGTCGTCGCCGAGGTCGCGGTCGCCGTTGCGTCGGTCAGGATTTGAATCGTTCCTCGCGTGAGTCCTCCGGTCGCGCCTCCCGCATCGGCGCCCGCTCCCAGTGTGCCCTTCGTTGTCGAATCGACAGTAGACGTCACCTGACCGGCAGTGGCGCCAACGGTGCTCGTCACTCCTCCGAGCAATCCGCCGTTGGCCTGACGTTGCCCTCCCTGTTGGCGGCGAGGAGGCGCCATCGGTTCATCTGCCGTCGTCGACGCGCTCTGTTCAACACGAGTCACCGCCAGGACCCTGGCGTGAAGCGGGCCCGCCGCGCCCGTCTTCTTGTCCTCGATCTGGTCGAACAAGAGATTCACCTTGGTCACATTGCCGGCCCGGGTCACTTCCTCGACGTGGCCGGTAATCGTTGAGCCGCGGCTGATCACCTCTTTGCCGCCGCGCTTCACAGCCCGCTTGGTCTTCATCTTGAACGAATCGCCGGGTTTTGCCTTTCTCAAATCGAGCGAGGAGTTCAGGTTCGCATCGATTCTGGAGCCGGCATCCAGCGTCGCCTCGTTCGCCTTTGCTTTGGCGCTGGCCTCCGATTTCGCTTGGGTGGCAGCCGTCGATGAGTTCTTTCTTTCATCCGTCTGAGCAAGAGCGGCCGGTCCGCTCAAGGCGAGCGCAGTAAGAACCACAAGAATCGCTTTCATCGTCACCTCCTATGCCAATGGTCGAAGTTGTCGGCCCGATCAAAGTCCAAGCCAGACGTAGTCGAGAGTCCATCCACATATCTCTTTCGGAGAAGTGAAAGAATCCCCGGCAGGACTTTGAGCTTTCTTGGGGAGGGACCAGTCTTGTTTCAAGGGCCGTGCCGGAGAGAACGGCGTCGGGATTAGGCTGAATTGATAGGAATCGAGGGATGAACGCGCCCCTATTGGAAGTAGCCCGGAAGAAATTACACGCCGACCTGGAAAGTTTTACAGCAGCTTCACGTCGGCTGACGAACCTCGGTCGCTTCCTCATTCTGCGGACAGTATTGTCGGGCCGACGTGGGCTTATTCATCCTGCGCGCTCAATTCCGTGAAGAAGCAACTGCGGGCACCCGTATGACAAGCGGGACCTCGAGGTTCGACCCGGACCAAGAGCGTATCGCCATCGCAATCGAGCGAGACAGAGACCACCCGTTGCGTATTACCCGAAGTCTCGCCCTTGTGCCAGAGGCGGGCGCGGGAGCGGCTCCAAAACCAGGTTTCGCCGGTCTCGATGGTCTTCTCCAACGACGCTGCGTTCATGTAGGCGAGCATCAACACCTCGCCGGTCCCTGCGTCCTGCACGACCGCCGGTACTAAACCCCGCTCATCGAACTTGATCTGAGGAATGTTCATTTCGCGATTGTATCAGCACCGCGTGTCACCACCGCGTATCAGCACCGCGAGCGGTGGCAAGCGCCTTACCCCGCGCAAGAGGCAGGCAAGTTGGTACGCTCGCTACCGCTCGCGGTGCCGCATGCAGCCCAGCCCGCAAGTCATCTCACCGGCAAGCCTCGGTCGCGCAGATACTGTTTCGCCTGGCCGATCGTGAACTCTCCGAAATGAAATATCGACGCTGCCAGCACGGCCGATGCTTTTCCGTTGCTCAGCGCTTCGTAGAGATGCTCGAGTGCGCCCGCCCCTCCCGATGCGATTACAGGAATCGAGACCGCTTCCGAGACCGCCCGGGTCTGCTCGATGTCATATCCGTCGCGCGTGCCGTCGCGGTCCATGCTGGTCAGCAGTATCTCGCCCGCGCCGAGCTGTTCCACTCTTCGCGCCCATTCAGTAGCGTCGAGGCCGGTCGGGGTGCGGCCGCCGTGTGTGTAAACCTCCCAACAGGGGGACGCGGGGCCGGGGGGAGGGGGCGACGGGGCGAGGACGCGGCGCGCGTCGATTGCTACGACGACGGCCTGTGAGCCAAACGCCCGCGCGCCTTCACTGATGAGCGTCGGATCGTTAATCGCTGCCGTGTTGATCGAGACTTTATCCGCGCCCGACGCAAGAATCGCGCGCATGTCCTCGACCGTGCGGATGCCGCCCCCAACCGTGAAGGGGATGAAAACCGAATCCGCCACGCGCCGGACCATATCGCGCACGATCTCGCGACTGTCGGACGAGGCGGTGATGTCGAGGAAGACAAGCTCGTCTGCGCCCTCGCGGTCGTAGCGGCGCGCCTGCTCGACCGGATCACCGGCATCAATCAAATCGACGAAGCGAATCCCCTTGACCACGCGGCCCCGATCAACGTCCAGACAGGGGATGATTCTCTTGGCAAGCATCCTGTTAGTTTCGTGCGCAGGATGAGAAGCGGATTGACCTCAGGCCTCGGCGCGCCGGGCGGCCGAGATCGCTTGCTCAACCGTGAAGCGCCCTTCGTAGAGCGCCTTTCCTACTATGACGGAGTCCACGCCGTCAGCTTCAAGCCCGCACAGCTTCTCGATGTCCGCAAGCGTCGAGACGCCGCCCGAGGCGGTCACTCGCACTCCCGAAGCGCGCGCGATTTCGCGGGTCATATCGAGGTTGGGACCTTCAAGCCTCCCATCGCGCGTGATGTCGGTGTAGATGATCCGCTGCACTCCCATCTCAGCCATTCGCTTCGCCAGTTCAAGCGCGTCGACGCTGGTTACCTCTTTCCATCCTCTCGTCGCGACTTCAGTGCCGCGAGCGTCGATGCCGACGACTATCGAGTCACCGAACTCCGAGAGCGCGGCGCGAACGACGTCGGGTTGCTCGACGACCAGAGTCCCGAGAACCACATAGCGCGCGCCGACTTTTCTCAGTATTGTCTCGATATCGGCGAGCGAACGGATTCCTCCGCCGACCTCTATCGGAATGCCGGCCTCAATCGCGATTCGTTTGATGATTCGCTGATTGTCCGACGTTGAGCCCAGAAACGCGCCGTCAAGGTCCACGACGTGAATCAACCGCGCGCCTGCCTTCTCGTAAGCGCGAGCTACCTCGGCGGGATCGCGGTCGTAGGTTTTCGCGCTGTCCTCCCGCCCTTCGAGCAGTCGCACGCAGCGGCCGCCCTTCAGGTCTATCGCGGGGATGACGATCAATCGGGGACCTCCCATTTGCGTTGCGAAAAGACCAGCCGCCGCCGTCGCTGTCGCGTTGAATCCTTGAGCCGTTCGACCGCTGAACTGAAGCGCCGGCGTCAAGAATATCGCGAGATCGTGCCCGCCGGGGGGTGGCGTTGCTCGCGCGGCCTCGAGGCGACCGCTCGTCACTGTTGAATCGGCTAAGCGATCTCACGATGAAGCGCTGAAGCCTCGCTGCAAGCGATACGTGCCCCACGCAACCACCATCGAAGCACCACTGCCGGTTTTCTCGAGCGTGAACTTGAGCAGTTCCTGAGACGGCCCGTCTTTTGTGAACCGCAGCGGCGCTTCGAGCACTACCGTTGAGGGGTCGAACTGCCGCGCGATTGCGGATGAGATCAGCAGCGTCCAGTTCCGGTGTTCATCGGCGCGCGCGAAGATCGCGTACTTTCCCGGCGGAAGCTTCTTGCCGTCAAAATCGAGCGTGGCCGTTGTCTCCAGCGTAGTCGGAAAGTTCATGCCCATGAACCACGCGAGGCCGGGCTTTATCATGTCGTCGAGGCTTCTGCCGTTGAGCTTGGGGGTGCCGTAGTGGATCGTCACTTTGCCCTTGCCCAACTCGATGGTTGTCATGTCTTCGCCGGGATCGTGAGTCGCCGCCGCGCACGAGGCCGTGAGACCGATCAGCAGCAAGATCGATACTGTCTTCATGTTGTATCCTCGCCGAAGTTATTGGTGAGCAAGAAAGGTAGTCCAGCGCCCAACGGCGGTCAACCCGGCAGTCATCGCATACCTACGACCCAGCCAACGCGCGGTTTACGACTTCATCCAGCCGGCGCGCATCGGCTTCGGTGTAGCCGACGAAGTGCGCAACCGCCTGGCCCTTTCGGTCAAAGACCAGCGTCTGCGGTATCGCGGTCTCCTCCGTGCCGAGGTAGGCGACGAACATCTCGTCGCTGGCCATCCCAATCGTGTAGCTGATGTCGTAGCGGGCGATGAACAGTTTGATGTCATCTGGCGAGGACCGGCCCCGGTCGTCTATGTGCAAGCCGACGACTTCGACGCCGCGCGCGCGATTCTGATTGGCTATGCGGACAAGTTGAGGGACCTCCTGCCTGCACGGCGGGCACCACGTAGCCCAGAAGTCGACGACGAGGACTTTGCCGCGATAGTCGGAGAGCTTGAATGAGCGACCGTCGAGAGTCTTGATGTCGAAGTCCGGCGGGACGGTTTTGGACACCGGGTCGGCGACTTCAGCGCCGGGGAGCACGACGTTCGAAGCCGTCTTCATTCCCGAGTTACACGAGAACATCGTCGCGCCGAAGATCGCGATGAGAGCGACGACCGCGACCGTTGCGAGGATGCGGCTGACCGACCAGTTTAGTTTTTGCTGGCTGTTGTCTTCGGGCATCGGGCACCTTCAAGCAGACTCGAGAGATTGAAGATCTGTCCAACAGGCTAATCTTGCGATTGTGGGAGACTCTCGTCAATGTCCTTGAGTGGCTGCGAGACCTTGTACTCCTCAGAGGACCAATTTGCGAGGTCGATGATTCGGCAGCGCTCGGAGCAGAAGGGACGGGTCGGGTTGTTTTCCCACTCGGTAGGCTTTCCGCATATCGGGCACTTCATCGACTCGTCACCTCCGTTGCTCGCAGGTAATGATACTACGATCGAAGTGCGTCCGCAGCCCGCGGACCTTATTCTGTAAGCGATAATTGGACTTCACGGCGAGAGCGACGACGATTGGGAATTGGAATTGCACGGTTGCTCTGAACGAATAATGGAATTAAGCTACCGTTATGACGACGGTTCAAGAGATCGAGTGCGCGGTGCGCGGTTCGTCGCCTGCGGATTTGGCGGCATTTCGTTCCTGGTTCGCCGAGTTTGATGCCAGCATTTGGGACCAGGAGTTGGAAGAGGATGTTGCAGCCGGCCGACTAGACAGTCTCGCTGAGGAGGCGCTGCAAGATTCCCGTCACCGGCGCTGCACCGACCTGTGAGACACCGAGCTAATCCACGGTTCTGGCGAATTGCGATGGTCCGTCGTGATGATGCGCGCCCGAAAAGAACCGGGATGCTCCGGCCTGTTAACGTTCCTGCGGCATCCCCTTCTTCAAGTTTGTCTCGAATAGCTTGAAAATGCGTTTGTATTCATCCGCCCAACTGGTCGGTTCTTGGAATCCGTGATCCTCCACGGGGAAGACTGCAAGCTCCCAGTTCTCCTTCCGCAGTTCTATCAGCCGCTGGACGAGCCTGACCGTATCCTGGAAGTGAACGTTCGTGTCGACCATCCCGTGACAAATCAACAGCGCGCCCTTCAGCCCTTGAGCGAAATAGATCGGCGATGACTTCTTGTATGCCTCTTGGTCCTTCTGAGGGAGATTGAGGATGTTGGATGTGTAGGGGTGATTGTAGTGCGCCCAGTCGGTCACCGGACGCAGCGCTGCGCCCGCCGCGAACACGTCCGGTTCGGTGAACATAGCCATCAGCGTGATGAAGCCGCCGTAGCTCCCGCCATAAATCCCGATTCGCTTCGCATCGACGCCGTGCTCTTTCACTAACCAGCGGGCCGCGTCGACCTGGTCGTCCAGGTCTTTCCCTCCCATGTGACGGTAGATGCCCGTCCGCCAGTCGCGCCCGTAGCCCGCCGACGCGCGATAATCCACGTCCATCACCGTGTAGCCGTTCTCCATCAGCAGGTGATGGAACATGTACTCGCGGTAGTAACTCGACCACCAGCGATGCACGTTCTGCGCGTAGCCTGCCCCGTGGACGAAGATCACGGCCGGCCCGCTTCGCTTGACGTTCTTCGACTTGTAGAGACGCGCATGGACCGTCGCCCCGTCGCGAGCCGCAAACGTGACGATCGGCGGCTCGGTCCAGTTGTAAGTCCAGAACTCCGGCGCCGGTGAAGACGTGACCTTGATGGCCGTCGCGCCCGCGCGGTTCTCCTGAATGTGAAGCTCGGGCGGCTTGTTGCTGTAGGAGTAGATTAGCGCGAAGGCCTTCTCATCGGGTGACATGACTACCTGATTGTTTCCGGGCATCGCCGTGACCTTAGCGCGCTCGCCGCCTTCCGCCGGCATCACGTAGAAGTGGCGCTCACCGGGATGCACTTCGCTGGTCGTCAGGAAGAACCGGGTCTTGTCATCCGACATCTGAACGCCGGTGACTTCCCACCTACCTGATGTGAGCTGCCTCGGTTCGCCGCCCTCGAACGAGACGGTGTAAAGGTGCGCGTAGCCGCTGCGCTCGGATTGAAAGTAGACGCGCTGACTGTCCTTCATCCATCCGAGTGTGAAGGCGCCGGGCCCGTCGATCCATGCGTCGTCGTGATCCGAAGCGATGACGCGCGTCTTGCCCATAGCAGGATCGAGCGCGAGTATCCAGCGGTCCTTGTTGTCAGCCGCGCGCGCTGAGACGACTGCTTTGGTTCCGTCCTCGGACCACAGGGCTTGAGACAACTGGACGGCGCGCTCACGGGGTCCGGTCGGACGGCGTGGCTGGTCGGTTTGCACGTCGCCCTGCTGAGCTTCACCTTCGCGGCCCGCCTGCTGTTGCGTCTGATCTTCGGCCGCACGCTCCTGAGACCGCGCGGTTGACCTCTCTGCCCGCGCTTCCGTTTGCGGCGTTGCATCCTTCTGGCCGTGATCGACCCACTTCACTTCGCCGGTCTCAACGCTGATGATGGCCAGTCGCACACGGGGCTGAACGTCGCCGACCTTCGCGCGGCTCTGAATGTCTTCCGAGTACGCCGACTCGGTGATGTAGTTGGGCACGATGGTATTCTTCCCGCCCTCGCTCGACTCGGTGACCAGGGCGAGGACGGACTTCTCGTCGGGCGAGAGTTGGAGATTGGCGGCGGACTGCCGGGCCTGAAGCTGAAACGGCTTTCGCGGGTTGTCGCGTTTACGTTTCGCTTCGTCCTCTTCGCGTCGCTGGGCGCGGCGTTTAACGACGTCGAGCAATTCCTTCTCTTCCTTCTTGAGGTACTCCTGACTGTCGGTGCCGCGTTGTTGCTGGCCGGTGTCGCGCCTGGCTTGCTGGCCGCCTCCCTGACCGAACCCGAAACCGGCTGCTGGAGCCTGTTGCGGAGCTGCGCCGGCCGGGCGAATGTCGGTCATCTGGACGAGCGAGCCGCCATCGAGCGACATCACGAAGAGGTTGCTCGATCTCGTGAAGTAGACGTGTCGCTGGTCGCGGGTGAAGTGGACGTTCGTTTCGAGGTCGGTGGTTTTGGTGATCTGGCGGCGTTGTCCGGCGGCGTGGTCGTAGAGGAACAGATCGCCGTCGTTGATGAAGACGGTCAGCTTCTTGTCTTTCGATTGCTCCCCGCCGACGGGGGGCGCGTTC
>Ga0209640_10006255_pt1 | contig 10410 bp, 8 predicted proteins | sample RifCSP10_1_FD_184018 | JGI IMG/M metagenome (GOLD analysis project Ga0209640, IMG submission 184018) | Soil microbial communities from Rifle, Colorado - Rifle CSP2_sed 10_1 (SPAdes) (version 2) | ecosystem: Environmental > Terrestrial > Deep subsurface > Rock core/Sediment | place: Rifle...
AGTCGGTCGGCGTGCCGTCGACGGCGTACCAGTTCTCCTCCAGGCGCTGCATGCGGAGCGGGCGCGACAGCGTCAGGCTGTGGCCGGTGGCGCTCTGTTCCCGGTCGGGCGCGACGACGGTCACCTCCGCGACGCGGCCGAGCGCGCGGGCGAGGAGCCGGACGCCCTCGGAGTAGACGCCGTCGTCGTTGGTGACGAGAATGCGCTTCACGAGACGCAATTGGCGCGCGGCCGACGCCCTCAGCGCTTCCAGGACAACCGTTCGCCGGAGCGATCGAGATAGCGGCCGACGATCGGCTCGAGGGCGGCGAGCGTCTCTTCCGGGACCAAGTGCGCTTCCGTGATCAGCGACATGTGGAGCGCGTCCGCGCAATCGTTCACGACGCCGTCGAGACCGGCGACGGCGCGCCGCACGACGCGCTGCGCCAGGGCGACGTTCTTGCGCAGCACCTCCATCACGCCTTCCCCGGTGACCGCTGCCTCCTCCTCGTGCCAGCAGTCGTAGTCGGTCACCATGGCGAGCGAGGCGTAGGCGATCTCCGCCTCGCGCGCCAGCTTCGCCTCCTGCAGGTTGGTCATGCCGATGACGTCGACGCCCCACTGGCGATAGACCAGCGACTCGGCCTTGGTCGAGAACTGCGGTCCCTCCATGTTGAGGTAGGTACCGCCGCGGTGCACCTGCGCACTCTCCGCCTTCGCCGCAGCGTGCAGGACGCCGGCGAGCGCCGCCGAGACCGGCTGCGCCAGCGAAACGTGCGCCACCAGACCGCCGCCGAAGAAAGTGTCGGCGCGGTGGCGCGTGCGGTCGAAGAACTGATCGGGAACGACGATGTCCCCGGGCGCGTACTCTCGCTTCATCGAGCCCACGGCCGAGACCGAGATCAGAAACTCGACTCCCAGCTTCTTGAAGCCGTAGACGTTGGCACGGAAGTTGAGCTCGCTCGGCAGGATGCGGTGGCCGCGGCCGTGGCGAGCCAGGAACGCCACCGGCCGGCCCTCCAGCTCCCCGACGACGTAGGCGTCGGACGGCTCGCCCCACGGCGTGTCGATGCGCCGCTCCTCGCGCACGACGAGGCCGGCCATCTCGTACAGGCCGCTGCCTCCGATCACACCGATCCGCGTTTCGATCATCGCGTCCTCCGCGGGGCGCTCGCTGGGGAATTTGCCGCAGGGGCCCGGCGTCGCGCGCCAGGAGGCGCGCAGATTAGCACAGGCCGCCGCCTCAGCCGGCCGGCGCCGCAGCCGCAGCGACCGCCGCGGCGGTGACCAGCGCGCGGCGGGCGTCGGCGCCCGAAACCGAGCGTGACGGCTCGCCGCGGCAGGCGGCGAGGAAAGCCTCGAGCTCGCGCCGCAGTGGCTCTCCCTTCTCCACCGCAATCGTCTCGGCGACGATCTTGCGCTCGCCCCCCGCCACGTCGAGTCGATACCCCTTGATCTCCTGCTGCTGGTAATCGAGCGAGCGGTAGCGTTCGGGGTAGAAGGCGCGCAGCTTGCGGACGCGCTCGCTCGACACTCGCGACGCCGTCACGTTGGCCACCATCCCCGAGGCGAAAGCGAGCCGCGCGTTGACGATGTCGACGCGACCCGAGAGCACCGGCACGCCGACGGCGCGTACCTCGACCAGCTCCGATCCGTCGAGCGCGTGCAGGATCTGCAGGTCGTGGATCATGAGGTCGGCGACGACGTCGATGTCGAGGCTGCGGGGAGAGAAGACCCCGAGCCGTTCCACCTCGACGAAGCGCGGCGAGCCGCCGACGCCGAGGAGCGACGCCACCGCCGGATTGTGGAACTCGACGTGGCCGACCGCCAGCACGCGGCCGGCGGCGCGGGCTGCGGCGATCATCGCGTCGGCCTCTTCGGCGCTCGTCGCGATCGGCTTCTCGACCAGCACGTGCACGCCGCGCGCCAGCAGCTCACAGACGAGCTCGCGATGACTGACCGTCGGCGCGGCGACGACCGCGGCGTCGATCGCCGCGGCGAGGGAGTCGAAGCCGGTGAACTCGCGTGCGCCGTACTCCTCGGCCACGGCGCGCGCCACGCCCGGATCGGGATCGTAGAGCCCGACTCGCTCGGCTCCCGCCAGGTCGTCGAGGAGCCGCACGTGGTGGCGCCCGAGGGCGCCGGCTCCGAAGACGCCGCAGCGCAGCTCAGTCGGCGGCAACGTCGTCCTCGTTCCCGCGCCCGCCCGGTCGCGAGCGGATCACGCCCCGCCGCGCCGAGCGCACGAACTCCACGAGGTAGGCGATGTCCTCGTTGTCGGGCATCTCGGCGGCGATACGCTCCATCGCCTGCCCGGTGTTGAGGCCCGAGCGCAGGACAATGCGCATCGCGGCGGAGACCGCGCGCACGCGAGCCTCGTCGAATCCCTTGCGCTGCATGCCGACGCGATTGACCCCCAACACCACCGGCCGAAGGCCGCTCGTCTTGACGAACGGCAGAGCGTCGTTGAGCAGCCGCGTGTAGCCGCCGATATAGGCGTGCCGGCCGATGCGACCGAACGGCTGGATGGCCGAGAAGGCGCCGAGGGTGGCGTCGTCGTGCACCTCGCAGTGGCCGGCGAGGGTCGCGTTGTTGGCGAAGATCGTCCGGCTCCCCACCTGGCAGTCGTGGGCGACGTGCGAATAGACCATGAGCAGGTTGTCGTCGCCGATGCGCGTCACGCCGCCGCCGTGGCCGGTGCCGCGGTGGATGGTGGTGAATTCGCGGATCTGGTTGCGGTCGCCGATCTCGAGCGACACCCGCTCGCCGCGATACTTGAGATCCTGCGGGTCGGTGCCGACGCAGGCATGGGGATGGATGTGGTTGTCGCGGCCGATGCGCGTCGGCCCGTGCACCTGCGCTCCGGCGCCGATCTCCGTCCCGGCGCCGATCTCGACCTCGGCGCCGACGACGGCGAACGCTCCGACGACGACGTCGTCGGCAAGGCGCGCCGACGGATCGACCGCCGCCAGGGAGTGAACGCGCGCGCTCATTTCGCGGCGGCGCCGCGCGGCACGAAGGTCGAGAGCAGCTCGGCCTCGGCGTGCAGCACGCCGTCGACCAGCGCCTTCGCCGACAGCTTGGCGTGCGCCGCTTTCAAGCGCAGCACCTCGACCTCGAAGCGGACCTGATCGCCCGGCACGACCGGGCGCCGGAAGCGGGCGCGCTCGATGGCTCCGAAGTAGAGCAGCTTCTCGTCGCGGTGCGGATCGTCGTGCAGCAGCAGCAGGCCGCCGGCCTGCGCCATCGCTTCGACGAGCAGCACGCCGGGCACGATCGGATGCTCCGGGAAGTGGCCCTGGAAGAACTCCTCGTTGACGGTGAAGTTCTTGATCGCCACGATGCTGCGCCCGGGCTCGATCGCCAGCACGCGGTCGATGAGCAGCAACGGATAGCGGTGCGGCAGCACCGACATCACCCATCGCACGTCGCGAACGCCTCCGCTCACCTCACTTCTCCCCCTCGTTCGCTGTCTCGACGCCCAGGCGCCGCGCCAGGCTCCGCAGCAGCCGCCACATTTCGCCCAGCTTGCTCTCCAGCACGCGGCGCCGCTTCCACTCGCCGAGCGCCACGGCCGGAATGCCGGCCACCGGTCCTCCTGGCGGCACGCTGCTCAGCACCGCCGATTTCGAGGCCACCTGCACGCCGGCGCCGATCTCGACGTGATCGGCAACGCCAACCTGACCCGCCAGCACGACGAAATCGCCGAGCGTGGAGCTCCCGGCGACCCCGCTCTGGCCGCACAGCAGCACGTGTCGCCCGATCTGCACATTGTGTCCGACCTGTACGAGGTTGTCGACCTTGGTGCCCTCGCCGACGCGCGTGTCGACCAGCGCCCCGCGGTCGATCGCGCTCAGGGCGCCGACCTCGACCCGATCGCCGACCTCGAGCCCGCCGACCTGCGGGATCTTGCGGTGCCCGTCCGCCGAGGACGCGTAGCCGAAGCCGTCGGCGCCGAGCACCGAGCCGGCGTGGATCTCGACTTCGGCGCCCAGCCGCACGCCCGGATAGAGCACGACGTGCGGATGCAGCACCGAGCGTGGGCCGACCGTGCAACGCTCTCCGACCACTACGTGCGGGTGGAGCACGGCGCCCTCGCCGATCGAAGCGTCCCGGCCGACGACGGCGTACGGGCCGATCGAGGCGTCGGCCGCGACCGTGGCGCCTTCTCCCACCACCGCCGTCGGATGGACTCCCGGCGTCGGCCGCGTCGGCGGGTGAAAGAGCTCGAGCAGAGCCGCTACCGCGCGCGCCGGATCGGCGACGCGAATCTGGTCGACCTCCAACTCGGGCGCCGAGCTCGCCACGACGAGCGCCCCGGCGCCGCTGCGGCGAGCGGCCGCCAGGTGCTTGGCGGCGGTGACGAAGGAGAGATCCGCGGCGCCGGCCTCGGCGAGCGGGCGAATGCGCTCGACGACGCGCCCGGGGTCTCCGCGCACTTCGCCGTCGACCCGGCGGGCGAGCTCGCCGAGCGTCCAGCTCACGCTTCAGGAAACGCCGGCGTCGATGCGGCGGATGAGCTCTTCGGTGACGTCGGCGGCGGCATCGGCCCAGACGATTCCGGAGGGCAGGTTCGGCTGGTTGAAGAAGCCGATGTTGAGGATGAAGAGGAAGCCCCCTTCCTTGCCATACGCCTCGACGACCGGCGCGACCTTGCGCTCGAACTCGTCGAAGGCCGAGCCTTGGATCTGCTCCATCTCGCGTTGCAGGTCTTCGCGCAGCCGCTTCGCCGCCGTCACCTTCTCCTCGAGCTCGCGCTGCATCTGCATCAGCTTGTCCTCGGAGAGCGAGACCCGACCGTCGGCGATGCGCTTCTGCAGCGCCTGGATCTCGTCCTGGCGGGGCTTGAGCTGGGCACCCTTCTCCTCGGCGATCTTGTCGAGGCGCGCGATCACCTGCTTGCCAGCGTTCGATCCGGTCAGCAGCCGGCGCGTATCGACGATGCCGATGCGACCGGCCTGAGCGAGCGCGGCGTTGGTGGCGGCGAGCGAGAGAGCGGCTGCCGCCAGCAGGCAGCGGGCCGCGAGACGGTGATTCATGGGGCGTCTCCTTGCGAGCGCGGAAGGGTCAGAAGGTCGCTCCGATGCTGAACTGGAAGCCCTCGAAGCGGTCGTCCGGCAGCGGGTCGAGATTGGTGGCGTAGATGAATCGCAGCGGGGCACCGAAGACGGGCACGAAGATCCTCAGCTCGGCACCGGCCGTCTGGCGCAGACGACCGACATCGATCGACTGGTCGGCGCCGTAGACGTTGGCGGCGTCGAAGAACGCGATGATGCGGAACGGCCCGCCGAGAAGCAGATGGTACTCCAAGTTGAGCTGCAGGAAGCGGTCGCCGCCGAGCAGGGCGCCCGTCGAGTCGATCAGGCGCTCGTCCTTCCGGCACGGCACGTCGGGCCGGCCGGGGTAGGGCTCGCCGCCCTCGCAGCGCACCGTGAGGTCGCGGAAGTCGAAGCCGCGGATGTTGCTCTCGCCCCCCAGGAAGTAGCGCTCGAGGGGAACGATCGCGCGGCCCTCGATCGGCTCGATCCATCCCGCCCTGACGTTGGCCGCGAAGACCGAGCGCAGGGGCACGGAGGTCACGGGTCGGAACCAGCTGGCACCGATCTCCGGCCGCACGAAGTAGTTGTTGCCGCCGAGGAGGCCGCCGGCGTACTCCAGCGAGGCCGTCAGCCTCTTGCCCACCGTCGGCTCCAGGCGGTTGTCACGACTGTCGAAGGAGTAGACCGGCCGCAGCGAGGAGTTCTCGACGTCGAAGGTCAGCGGCACGATGGCGCCGTCGGCACCGAGCACCGAGACGCGGTCCTCGCGGTCGAACCAACTGTAGGACACCGCGAACTGCTGGAAGAAGCCGAGATTGCGGCCGTAGGTGAGCACTGCGCCCGTCGCTTCCTGGCTGTTCTCGAAGGAGGAGAGCTGCGTGTAGTCGACCTTGCTATTGAACACCTGGAGCCCGATCGTCTGCGGCCGGTCGAGGAACCACGGGATCGAGTACGAGACGTCGTACTGGTCGCTGTAGCGGCCCGACTGCACCGAGACGCCGAAGCTCTCGCCGCGCCCGAGGAAGTTCTGCGTTCGCACCGAGACCTGGCCGAAGAAGCCGAACGCCTCGCTCCAGCCGCCGCCGACTTGCAGCTCCGTGCGGTCCGCCTCCTCGCCGCGCACGAGCAAGTCGACGGTCTTGTTCTCGGTGTCGAAGTTCTCGAAGGCCACCGGATCGTCTTCGTCGAGCTTGAAATAATTGAGCTGGTTGATCTTGAAGAGGCTGTTCTTGACCGCGCCCATGTTGAGCAGCATGCTCTCCTGGACGCGGAACTCGCGGCGCAGCACCTTGTCGCGCGTCCGCGAGTTGCCCTGGAACTCGAGGCGTCCGACGCGGAACTGCTCGCCCTCCTCGATCTTCAGCTGCAGGTCGGCGACGTTGCTCTCGCGCTCGACGAGCTCGTTGCGCACATCGGCCATGATGTGCCCGGTGTTGCGATAGAGGTCGCGCACGCCGTCAACGCCCTCTTCGATCGCCTTCGCGCGCAGCCAGCCGCCGCGCGGGCGCTTGAACTGGGCGAGCAGCGGCTTCTCCTGGAAGAACTCGTTGCCCTCGACGCGGATCTCTCCCAGCTTCCAGCGCTCGCCTTCGTCGACCGCGAGCGCGATGCCCAGCCGCCGCCTGCTTCCCTTCTCGATCACCGACAGCTGCGGCTCGCCGATCTGGACGCGCTTGTAGCCGACGCCGCGGTAGAGATCGCGCACCTTGACCAGGTCTTCGGCGATCGTCGCCGGGCTGTAGATGTCCTTCTTGAGCAGGCGCATGACGAGACCGGTCTCCTTGGTCTTCTTCATCTTCCACTTCAGCCGCCAGTCGCCGAAAACCTCGTTGCCGTCGAAGCGGATCCTGCCGATCCGCACCTTCTCGTTCTCCTCGATCTGGAAGACCACCCGGCGCTCGCCGGGTCCGACCTCCTCGAGACGATAGGTGGCGTCGGCGAAGCGGAATCCCTTGTCTCGGTACATCGATTCGACAAGGCTCTCGAGCCGCGCGATCTCGCCGAGGTCGAGCGGCTCGCCCTCGCGCACGCTGACCTGCTCCTTGGCCAGCCGCTCGTTGAGGTCGGTGCGCGAGATCCCCTTCAGGCCCTCGTAGTCGATCGAGCGCAGGACCGGCCTCTCGACGACGGTCACCACGAGCCGAATGCCCCCGGCGACCGGCGAGCGCTCGATCTGGATGTCGTCGATCAGCCGGCGCTCCCAGAGCTCGCGGATGCTGCGGTCGAGCGCCGCCTCGTCGAGCGCCACGCCCTCCTCGAGCCCGAGGTAGAAGCGCAGGGTCTCGTCGGCCAGCGCGCGCAGGCCCCGGAACTCGATTTCGCGCACGATCTCCTGCGCCGCCAGTCCGGCCGGCGCCAGGAAGAGGACGGCGACGACGGCCCAGATCTTCCGAATGCGCATTCCTCCCCCTCGGTCCCCAAGAGGTCCCACGAGCTTGCAAGGCCGATACCGGCCCGTCTAGGTGACCAGCTCCCGACGGCGGACAGCGAACTCCAGCTCGTCCGCGACGACGTCGCCGACGAAAGCCTCGATCTCCTCGCCACCGGCGCGAATGAGGAGATCCGAGATGGCGTCCTGGACGTTGCGCTGGATCGTCCGGCGCAGCGGCCGCGCCCCGGTCGACGGATCCAGCCCCGCCCGCTCGAGCAGCCAGCGCTTGGCCGGGGCCGTCAATTCGACGCGCAGATGGCGCTGCGCGAGCGTCTCGTTGACCTCGGCGAGCTGGATGTCGACGATCTGCTCGAGCTCCGGCGCGCCCAGCGGATGGAAGACGATCACCTCGTCGACGCGATTGATGAACTCCGGGCTGAAATTGCGTCGCAGCTCGGAGAGGATCTCCTCCTCGATGCGGCGGAAGCTCTCCTCCTCGCTCTGGCCGCCGAAGCCCATGCGGCCGCCGCGCACCACCAGCTTGCTGCCGAGATTCGAGGTCATCAGCACCAGCGTGTTGCGGAAATCGACCTGATTGCCGTACGAGTCGGTGAGCTGGCCATCCTCGAGGATCTGCAGCAGCAGGTTGGCGAGGTCCGGATGCGCCTTCTCGATCTCGTCGAAGAGCACGACCGAATAAGGCTGGCGCCGAATGCGCTCGGTGAGCTGACCGCCCTCCTCGTGGCCGACGTAGCCGGGCGGCGAGCCGATCATCTTCGACAGTGCGTGCTTCTCCATGTATTCGCTCATGTCGAAGCGCACCAGCGCCTGCTGCGAGCCGAAGAGAAACTCGGCGAGCCGCCGCGCCACCTCGGTCTTGCCGACGCCCGAGGGCCCCAGGAAGATGAACGAACCCATCGGCCGGCGCGGGTTGGCCACGCCGAGGCGCGAGCGGCGAATGGCGCGGGCGATGCCGTTGATCGCCGCGTCTTGGCCGACGACGTGGTGGCGCAGCGTTTCCTCCATGTTGAGCAGGCGCTCCGCCTCGTCCTTGCGCAGGGCAGCGACCGGGATGCCGGTCCACGCCGAGACGACGTCCTCGATGTCGCGCGCGGTGACCTCGAGCTCGCGCTCTCCCTCCTCACCTGGCGCCCGCGTCACCCGCGACAGGTCGTCGCGCAGCTCGACCTCGCGCTCGCGCAGGTAGACCGCCGCGTCGAAGTCGCGATCCGAAATCGACTGCTTCATCTGCTTGACGACGTCGCGGATCTCCTGCTCGAGCTTGCGGATATGTTGCGTGTCGCGCACGCGGCGCAGCTTGACCTTGGCGCCAGCTTCGTCGAGCACGTCGATCGACTTGTCGGGCTGGAAGCGGTCCGGAATGTAGCGCGCCGCCTGGTAGATGGCGGTGCGCAGTGCCTCGTCGGCGTAACGCACCTTGTGGAAGGCCTCGTAGCGCTCCTTGATACCTTCGAGGATCGACAGCGTCTCGTCGTTCGACGGCGGCTGCACGAGCACCGCCTGGAAGCGGCGCAGCAGCGAGCGATCCTTCTCGATGAACTTGCGGTACTCCTTGAGCGTGGTGGCGCCGATGCAGGCGATCTCGCCGCGCGACAGCGCCGGCTTGAGGATGTTCGCGGCGTCGAGGGATCCCTCGGCCGAGCCGGCGCCGATCAGCGAGTGGATCTCGTCGACGAAGACGACGATCTCCTTGTTCTCGCGCAGCTCCTTGAGGATGCCCTTCAGGCGCTCCTCGAACTGGCCGCGGTACTTGGTGCCGGCGACGATGAGGGAGAGATCGAGCGCCAGCACCTTCTTGGTGGCGAGGAAGACCGGCACGCGGCCCTCGACGATGCGCTGCGCCAGGCCCTCGACGATCGCCGTCTTGCCCACGCCCGGCTCGCCGAGCAGGATCGGGTTGTTCTTGGTGCGCCGCGACAGGATCTGGATGATGCGCTCGACCTCGCGCTCGCGGCCGATCAGGGGGTCGAAGCCCTCCCCCGCCGCCAACGCCGTCAGATCGCGGCTGTACTCGGAGAGAAACGGCAAGTCCTTCTTCTGCTGCGCCGACTCGCGGTCGCGGGCGATGGCGACGACTTCTTCGCGCAGCGAGTAGACGTCGAAGCCGTGCTGCACGAGCACGCGCATCGCGACGCAGCCTTCGACGCGCAGCACGCCCACCAGCAGGTGCTCGGAGCCGACCGTCGGATGCAGCATCGACTCGGCTTCGTGTGCCGCGTAGGCGAGGATCTTCTTGGCCTCCTCGGAGAGCGGCAGCTCGGCCGTCGAGCTGATGCGCTCGACGAAGACACGCTCGCCCTCGATCTCGCGGCGGACGTCGTCGGGCTTGACGTGGAAGCGGCGGAAGAGCTCGGCGACGGTCTCCTCGCCCTCGCGCAGGATGCCGAGCAGGACGTGCTCCGACTCGATCACCCGGCTGCCGAGTTTGGAGGCCTCGTAGCGGGCGAAGAAGAGCGCCCGGCGGGCCTTCTCGTTGAATTTCTCGAACACCGCTCCTCGTCCTCGCCTTCGTGCGGATCCCGGAAGTGCTCCGGATTCAGAGATTTCCGCTCCGGATCACGCCATCCTCGAGGGTCAGGATCCTAGCACAGCGGCGGGCCAGCTCCGGGTTGTGCGTGACCACCAGGGCGGTGGTGCCGTGGCGCCGCTGCAGGTCGAGCAGGAGATCGAAGACGACGCTGCCCGAGGCCGGATCGAGGCTGCCCGTGGGCTCGTCGGCGAGCACCAGGGGTGGCTCGAGCAGGAGCGCGCGGCAGATTGCGACGCGCTGCTGCTCGCCGCCGGAGAGCTGGCCCGGGAAGCGGTCGAACAGCTCGCCCAGCCCGACCTCGGCGAGCAGCCCGGCGGCGCGGTCGCGCAGCTCGGCGCCGGAGCGCCCGGCGATGCGGCCCGGCAGCGCCACGTTTTCGAGCGCGGTGAAGTCGGCGAGCAGCTGATGGAACTGGAAGACGTAGCCGATCGTGCGGTTGCGCATCGCGGCGAGCTCGGCTGCATCGAGCC
>Ga0209640_10006256_pt1 | contig 10410 bp, 13 predicted proteins | sample RifCSP10_1_FD_184018 | JGI IMG/M metagenome (GOLD analysis project Ga0209640, IMG submission 184018) | Soil microbial communities from Rifle, Colorado - Rifle CSP2_sed 10_1 (SPAdes) (version 2) | ecosystem: Environmental > Terrestrial > Deep subsurface > Rock core/Sediment | place: Rifle...
TGGTCCGCACCAATCTGCTTGTGGCCCGTGAACACGACGAGCCCGTTCGGCGGCGGCATCTTGTACGACTTGAGACGCTGCATCGACGACTCAATCGCCTGCATCACGTGCTTTCGAGTGCTCGCGCTCTTGATGTTCGACGACTGCGAGTACTCGGCCCGCAGGTAGTTCGTCACGTCGAAGATCGGACGGTCGGGGGGGATGTAGACCGTGACGAGCTCCGTCCCCCGTCCCGTCGCCTGATCGATTTCCTCCAGGGCACGGCGGAACTTGTACCGGTCCATCGCGGACATTTCGGCCATTCGCTTGTACCACACACAGTTATTTATCGTTCATTACCTTTTGCGTCGAAACTGGAGTCTCCATGGAGAAAGTCGTCGTCTCGCTCGGCGGTTCCATCATCGTGCCCGGGGAGGACGATGCCCGGCGGATCCGCGCCCTCGCGCGTCTCTTTCGCGATGTGTCGTCCCGAGTCAAGTTGTTCCTCGTGACAGGCGGCGGGCGCGTCGCACGATACTATATCGAAACGGGCCGCGCGCTCGGCATCGGCGAGCGGCCCCTGGACGAAATGGGCATCGCGATCACGCGGCTGAACGCCCGCCTGCTCGCGGGAGCTCTTCGGGGAAGCGCGAACCGCGAGCCAGCGACATCGTACGCGCAAGCCGCGCGCCTCGCACGGCGTTTCCCGATCGTGATCATGGCGGGCACTCAGCCAGGGCACACCACGGACCGCGTCGCGGCGTCCCTGGCGCGCTTTGTCGGCGCGGCGCGGATCGTCAACGCAACGTCCGTCGAGGGGGTCTACTCCGCCGATCCGAGTCGGAACCCGAATGCCAAGCTGCTCCGCCGCGTGTCCTTCGAGGAACTCGTCCGGCTCACTCGTGCATCGGCGAGCTGGAAGGCCGGGCCCAATGTGGTCTTCGATCCCGTCGCGGCCCGCGTCGTCGCGAGGGACCGCACGCCCCTCCGGGTCGTCAGCGGTCGCGATCTCGGCTCGCTCCGCTCGGCAATCCTCGGCCTCCCGTTCCGGGGCACCGTCGTGGACGACTAACCGGAGGACACCTCCTTGAACCGGTCCTGGTACACGGTCCTGGCCACGCTCAGCCTATCCATGGCAAGCACGGCGGCCATCCTGGCGGCCGTCGGGGGGCTCCTCGGGCAGACCCTTGCGGCGAGTGCGTCGCTCCTCTGCGCGGGTGTGTTCGGCGTCCCCGGAATCTACTTCCTCGGACAGGTGCGCCGACTCGCGGCCCGCGACGTGGCCCTGGCCCACGCGGGGCGCTTCGCGCAGCGCCACCGGGTGCTCGACATGGCAGACCTGGCGTCGGAGCTGCACGTCTCCCGGGAGGACGCGGAGAGGATCCTGAGGACGGCAATCCGAGAAGGGTACGCGAGCGGGACCTTCGACGACCGGGGTCGGTTCGTTGCGGCCGAGTCGCACGCGACGAAGGAGGATGGATGACGTTCCGTGGCTTCATCGCGGCGGACATCCCGCCCACTCCCGGCTTCGGGAGCTTTGCGGCGGATCTGCGAGCCGCAAGCGCGGCCCTGAAGGTGGTCGCCATCGACCAAGTCCACCTGACCCTGAAGTTCCTCGGCGACATCGAAGAGGGACTTGTCCCGGACATCGTCGCGGTGATCCGTGAGGCGTGCACCGGCATCGCGCCCATGGCCGTCCGCGTTCGAGGGACGGGAGCGTTCCCAAGCCTCTCCCGGATGAACGTCGTGTGGGTCGGTGTCGACGGCGCGGAGCCCTTGGGACGCATCGCCGCGGCCCTTGAGGCCGCCCTGGAACCGCTCGGTTTCCCGCCGGAGAGGCGTCCGTGGAAGGCCCACGTCACCCTGGCGCGCGTGAAGGGGCGGCAGGACCTGGACCGTGTCCGCCGGCTCCTCGAGTCCCATGCGATGGATGAGTTCGGTGTACACCGAATCGATTCCGTGCACCTGAAGAAGAGCGTATTGACGCCGCAAGGGGCGCAGTACTCGATCGTCGAGAGCGTCCGGCTGGTCTCCGAATGACGCATCCGTCGGCGCCTAGGCCTCTTTCTTGTCCGCGAAGAGCTTCAGCTGGTCCCATTCGATCGTGTGCTTCAGGCGGTACTTCTGAAGGACGCGGCTCACCTGCTCCGTGACGCGGGCCACTTCGATCGTCTTCCCGCGGCCGTAGATGTAGAACTCGACACGGTCGGAGATCGGGAAGATCATCCGCATGATCCCGTCGCGGTTGTAGCCCTCGGGCTTGCGGTTGCTCCGCAGCTCGCGAAGGTTTTCCTCGACGAGGACATCCACGCTCTCGGAGTCCTCCGGCAGCTGCTGCGTCTCCTCGAGGAATTTCAGGAAGAGGGGACGGAAGGCAGGGACGAGGTTCTTCCACTTCACCTTCTTATCGAACTTGACGTGTCCGCTCCGGGCCCGCATGGTCGGGTTCGCATGAGCCACGGCATATTTAACGGTGCGCGGGTTCAGCCGAGTCGAACGGCTCGGCGCGTCATCCTTAAGCCCGCCGCGCAGATGGCGCGCGCGATGAGAACGGCGTTGACGATCGCGGGCAGCGACTCCGGTGGCGGGGCGGGGATCCAGGCGGATCTGAAAGCCTTCGCCTCCGTCGGGGTCCATGGGACTTCCGTGCTCACGTGCATCACGGCGCAGAACACGCGCACGGTCGCCTCGATCTTCGCGCTCCCGGTTGCGGAAATCCGGGCCCAGTTGCGAGCCGTCCTCGATGACTTCGACGTCCGTGCGGCGAAGACGGGGATGCTGTACTCCGCGCGGATCGTGCGCACCGTGGCGAGGGAACTCCGCAAGACCTCGTTTCCCCTCGTCGTGGACCCCGTGATGGTCGCGACCGTGGGCGCGAGACTCGAGCGAGACGATTTTCGGAACGCCCTCGTCGACCACCTGCTCGAGCGGGCCACGCTCGTCACCCCGAACCGTTTCGAAGCGGAGCGCCTCGCGGACATGCGGATCACGTCCGTCGGGAAGATGGAGGAGGCCGCCCGGGCGATCCGCGACCTGGGGCCGCGGGCGGTCCTCGTGAAAGGCGGCCACCTGCGCGGCCCCCTCGTCGACGTCCTCTTCGACGGCCGACGGATGCACCACCTGCGCGGCGCGCGGTACCGCAAGGACCTCCACGGCGCGGGATGCACCCTCGCCGCCTCGACGGCGGCGTACCTCGCCCGCGGGCAGCCCCTCGCGAAGGCGGTCGACTCCGCACGCCGCAAGGTCGCCCTCGGCTTCCGGACATCGTACCGTGCAGGCCGGGGGGTCGAAATCATCAATTCCCACGCGATTCCGGAGTGAATTCGGATCTCTGGAGACCCCCCTCCATTCGGTCCGCGGAACCTGCAGAAACCCTCAGAATGTCGATTATCATCCGCTACGCGGTCCCCCATAAACTTAAAGTAGGCACATCAAAATCCGAGCGGGCTGCGGTCTGCGAACCGCGTCGGCATGTCTCTCGACCGTTTACGGCGGCCGGAGATGCGTCGGCGAGGATCGGACGGACCGCACGCGGAGTCGTGGAGGCGGGGACGATCGTAGCTCTCACAATCGAGACCGGCAGCGTCGGGCCCGGAACCCGGTTCCGCGGACGATGATCCCATGCGAATCGCTCTCTTCACGGACAGTTACCTGCCGACGGTCGACGGCGTCGTCACGTCCGTCCTGACCACACGGCGGCAGCTCGAGACGGACGGCCACGAGGTCGTCATCTTCGCGCCGGAGGACCCGAAGCGCCGCGGGGTGCGGGAGGCGGGGACCATCTACGTGCGGGCGAAGGAGTTCCACCACTACCCCGGCTACCGCCTCGCGATGTTCCCTGGCCGCGAAGTGGACCTGATCAAGGACCTCGGGATCGACGTGATCCACATCCACGGGGTCGGCTTCGTCGGGATCAAGGGCCTTTGGGCGTCCTGGCAGGCGAAGGTGCCCCGCGTGTCCACGTTCCACACGATGATCCACGACACGCTCCCGTTCTACTCGCCCTTCGGGCTGAACCTGCACCTCCTCGAGCGGGGGCTGCGCTTCTACCTCCGGATCTTCTTGCGGAAGACCCAGGGCGTCGTCGTCCCGAGCCGAGCGGTCCTGAACGAGATCATGGCACTCTCCCCGCTGGCCCGGATCGCGGATGTCATCCCGACGGGCGTGGACCCGGACCGGTTCCGGCCCGATCTCTCAGGCCAGAGCGTCCGCACGAAGTGGGGCCTGAACGGCCACGACGTCATCCTCCACGTGGGCCGTGTGGCCGCGGAGAAGAACCTCACGACTCTGATCCACGCGTTCCCGAAGGTCAAGGAGGCGAATCGGGACACGAAGCTCCTGATCGTGGGCACGGGGCCGTACCTCGAGAAGTACTACGACATGGTGCGGCACCTGGGCCTCTCGGGCGACGTGATCTTCACGGGCTTCGTGGCCGACGCCGAGTTGCCGAGGTACTATGCCGCCGCGGACGCGTTCGCGATCGCCTCGAAGTTCGAGACGCAAGGGCTCGTCGTGCTCGAGGCCCTCGCGTCCGGGCGCCCGGTGGCGGGAGCGAACTACCGCGCGATCCCGGAGTTCGTCCAGGACGGGGTGAACGGAGCCCTCTTCGAGCCGAACGACGTTCGCGGATGCGCGGAGGCGATCCTACGATGCCTGAAGCAACGAGACGAAATGCGCGGCCCCGCCCGCGAGAGCGCGCTGCCCTTCTCCATCGAGCGCTGCACACGGCGCCTCGAGCATGTCTACGAGCGGCTCGTGGCCGGGTGAAGGCCTCGCCCGGGGCCGGGCATCGGGAAGCGGAGGTCGCACGATGAGCCCGACCGTGTCTGCCATCGTCCCGACCTGGAATGAAGGGAAGTATCTTCCCGCGCTCCTGGAATCCCTGCGGTCCCAGACGGTTCCGCCCCTCGAGATCCTGATCGCCGACTCCGGAAGTTTGGACGCCACGGCACAGGTGGCGGCCGAGGCGGGCGCACACGTCCTGACGGGCGACCGGAAAGGCCCCGGCGAAGGCCGAAACCGTGGCGCCCGAGCGGCGCGCGGGGACGTGCTCCTCTTCGCGGATGCGGACTGCGTGCTGCCGCCGAACCTCATCGAAACGGTCCTCCTGGCCCTCACGGATCCGGACGTCGCAGGCGGGGCCACCGGCTTCTGGCCCGCGGACGGCACCGCCGCGGATCGGTTCCTGTTCTTCCTCGGGAACGCGTACCAGCGAGCGCTGACCCTTTGGGGCCTTCCTCATAACGCGGGCTACTGCTTCTTCTTCCGGAGGAAGGCATTCGAGCGGCTCGGCGGAATGCGCGAGGAGCTCCTGCTGAACGAGACCCACGACATCGCGATGCGCTCCCGCGCGATCGGCCGATTCGTCGTCCTGCCGCTCATGGTCCGCACGTCGATGCGACGCTTCCGCGTGCACGGGTACGTCCAGACGATCGTCCGCGAATACCTCGCCTCGACCCTCGTCTTCTACCTCACGGGCCGGTCTCCCGCCGAGAGCTTCCGGCCGGAGGCGGTCCGCTGATCCTCGGGTGCCTCACGGCGGCGCGCGGTCGCCGAGGCGCCTGCGGTACAGCCACGAGCCCAGGATGGACGCCGCGACGACGACAATGACGAGACCGAGCGTGATCCATCGCGCGGTCGCCAGATCGTAAGCGACGCCGATCACGAAGACGATGAACAGGAGGAACGTGTACTTCACGAGACCGCCCACGAGGACGAACACGATCGCCTTGCGGACGTTCCAGTCCAGGGTCGCGATGAACGCGCCTACGAACGGAACGACGGGCGCGACCCGGTTCAACAGGATGATCCGCTCGTCCTTCAGGAGAAGGAACTGCGTCCAGCGACGCATCGCGCGCTCGAGCGGTTTCGGCATCCGGTTCCCCTGGATGAGGAGGCGGCGGACCGCGGCGTAGAGGGCGCTCGTCCCGACCAGGTCCCCGATGACGGCCATGGCGAGGAGGAGCGCCGCCCAGGAGACCGCATCGAGGCCGGCCGGACGGAACGAATACGTGAGGACGATCAAGGCCTCGGGGAGCGCGGGGAAGACCGCCGCGTCGACCGCGAAGATCACGAGCAGGACGAGGAGGCTCCCGGCAGGTCCCAACGAGGCGAAGAGGCCCTCGATGAGTTCATCCAGGGACGCCATACGGCGGCCCTCAGAAGAGACGGCCGATGTGGACCATCGTCACGGTGAAGATCAGGGTCCGGCCGACGACCTCGCGGTTGTAGTCCAGCGTGTACGAGCCCGCCTCGGGGTCCACGTCCGTCAGGATGAACGTGACCTGGCCGTCCGAGGACTTCTGCGCGACATGGTTGGCCATCGACGGATCGAGGAGGTGCCGGACGAGGATGACGCCCTCGCCGTCGTTCGCTGCATCGTCGATGCTCACGATCTGCGCGTTCCACAGGCCGTACGGTCGGACGATCTGCCCGGGGTCCGGGCTGTTCGTGACCGTGATGATATTCCCCGAGATGCTCACGAACGCGTTCCAGCGCCAGAACAGGTCCGTCACGTTCATCCCCGAGAAGGCCTGGGTCTGGTACCGCACGAGGAACTCCGTGTTGTTCATCGTCAGGCGGACGGGGACGGATTCCAGGAGGGGGTTCACGTCGATCAGGGCGGGATTCGCGGAGCCGTAGCCGAGCTCCGGCGGGACGACGATCGTCCGGGTCTCGCCATCGGCCATGTTGTAAATCCCCCGCTCGAACCCGGGGACGGGCCGCTGGGCATCCGTCGGATCGCCGAGCCGGAAGTTGTACGTGTTCCACGATGACCGGAAGCTGAAGGTGACCGCCTTCGGGTACGTCGCATTGTCACGCGCGATCGACTCGAGGCTCGTGTCGAACACGAGGCCCGTCTCCTCGAACGCGCCGATGTAGTTCACCTGGACGTCATCGCCCGGCGCGGCTCGCAGAGGCGGGGTCCCGAACCTCGGGACGATGTACGCGTAGTAGACGCCGAGGATGACGGCGACGAGGAGGAGCACGCCCACGAGGGACCAGAACGTGCTGACGCCCGTGTCGTCTCGAACGAGTGGGCGGGCCATGCGGACCCGGGCTAATCGGGGACCTGCCATAAAGGTTATGGTGCGCCCGTGGAAGTTGGGGCCCAGGAGTCCTACTCACGAGGACGGGCCGTAGAGAATCTCGATCTGCTGCCCGTCCCGTAGGACGAGGGCCCCATAGGTTGAGTCCGGACTCCCGTCCACCCGCACCCTGACATGGTTCGTCCCGTCGTCCGCGTGCGTGAGAATCTGGGTTGAGGAGAACGGCTGCTCCCAGACATAGAAGAAATCCCCCAGCGTGAAGTCCTTTGCCACGGGACCCTCGAGGTGAAGTTGGACGAACCCCGTGGTCGGGTCGGATGCCGTGTGCGTATGGAGGGGCTTTACGCAGCCCGGCGAGATGCCGATGTTAGCCGGGATCGGGTAGCTGCTTCCCAGGATATCGATTCGGAGGAACGGGTGGAGATGGAAGACTTCCGACGTGATGCACGAATCCCGTGTGAAGGTGCGGGCCGGATCGAAGTAGGGGGCGGCCCACACCGCCCCGGCCCCGACGACGAGGATTCCCGCGACAACGGCCACATGCCACCGGCGGAGCCGGAGTGGCGGGGCAGCCTGACGGGGGACTTCCACCCTCCCATCCTCCTTGAGCCGCTCCCGGATCGCCGGCATGTCCGGGTGACGGGGGTGCGTGTCGTTCAGGTGCCGGATGAGGTTCTCCGCCTTCACCGCCACGCCACAGATGGGACACCGATCCGTCTTCGCCATGCATCGCCTCGAACTGCGAGACCGTTGAAGGGACAACCTCGGCGGTATTTATCCATGCCGTGAACGGACGTCGAACTCAGGCGTACATCGCGCCCGTGGACGTGTCCTGGCGCATCGGATTCTCGCCCAGGACCTTCTCGACCGCGCGCTCGAAGTCCGTCATCGTGACGACGTCGCGGTCCTCTCGGATCGCGAACATGCCCGCTTCCGTGCACATCGCGTGGATGTCCGCGCCGGTCGCACCGTCGCAGCGGGAGGCCAGGACTCCGTACTCGACGTCGCCCGCGAGGCTCATCCTCCGCGTGTGAATCTTGAAGATCGTCACGCGGGCATCGAAGTTCGGCATCGGGATCTCGATGATCCGGTCGAAGCGGCCCGGCCTCAGGAGCGCGTCATCGAGGATGTCCGGCCGGTTCGTCGCGCCGATGATCTTCACCTCGCCGAGGGGATTGAAGCCATCAAGTTCCGCGAGGAGCTGCATCAGGGTCCTCTGGACCTCGCGGTCGCCCGATGTCGCGACCTCGAGTCGCTTCGCCCCGATGCTGTCGAGCTCGTCGATGAATACGATGGACGGGGCCTTCTCGCGGGCGAGCTGGAACAGCTCCCGCACAAGTCGGGCACCTTCACCGATGTACTTCTGGACCAGTTCCGAGCCGACGAAGCGGATGAACGTGGCCTTCGTGCGGTTCGCGACCGCCTTCGCGAGGAGCGTCTTCCCCGTCCCCGGCGGGCCGACGAGGAGGACGCCCTTCGGCGGTTCGATGCCGACCTTGCGGTACAGGTCCGGTTTCAGCAGAGGGTCTTCGACGGCCTCGCGGATCTCGCGCATCTGCAGCTCGAGTCCTCCGATGTCCTCGTACGTCAGCTGAGGCTTCTCGATGATCTCCGCTCCCGTGACAATCGGATCGAGGGATGGCGGGAGGACGCCCATCACGGCGAGGGTCTGCTTGTTCAGGGCGACCCGCGCCCCGATAACGAGGTTCTCCTTCGCGATGTAGTCCGCGGCGTTCACGATGAAGTCCGGACCCGTCGACGACTTGACGACGACGCGGCCGTCCGCGAGGAGGTCGCGGATGTTCCCGATAATCAGGGGCGGGCTCTTGAGCCGGTCGAGCTCCTGCTTCAGCCTACGGATCTCCTTCTGCAGGCGGCCGAGTTCTGTCTCGACGTACCGTTTCTCGCCCTCCACACGCCGGGCCGTATCCAAGAGCTTGTCGTTGCGGTCCTCGAGCGATGCGATCCGTTCCGACATTTTCTCCGAGAATTCGCGTATCTGTTCTTCGTCCATGCAATCGTCCAGTGGGTGGGCCGCGGGACGAAGCCTATATACCCAGCACTTTTTATTTAGCCTTTGCGGGCTTGATTTCGTGATATGCGAATTGTGTGGAGCGGACGTACCCCGCCTCAAGACGGTGGCAATCGAGGGCACGGTCCTCTCCGTGTGCAACGACTGCTCGAGGTTCGGGGACGAGGTCTCCACGCCCGTTGTCCGACGCTCTACCATGCCTCCCATCATCGCGCAACGGCTGGAGGCCCGGAAGCGGCGCATGACCCCCAAGGACGTGTATGAGCAGACGGGCGAACTGGAGCTCGCGGAGGACTTCCCCCAGCGCATCCGCACGGCCCGCGAGGCCCGCGGATGGAAGCAATCAGACCTCGGGGCGAAAATCAATGAGAAAGCGAGCGTCATCGCGAAGCTCGAGTCCGGCGCGATGACGCCGGGCGATGGCCTCGTACGGAAGCTCGAACGGGAACTCGGGATCAAGCTCAAGGAGAAGGTACAGCCCGTCGCGGTGAAGAAGCAGAGCGCCGGGGGCGGGCTCACCCTCGGTGATCTGGTCAAGATGCGCGAGAAACCGCCGTGATCAGGGCACCCCAAGTCGGGCCTTCACCGCCGGGAGGAACGGGGAGACGTCAATTCCCGCCTGGCAGGCGGCGATGAGCGCGGCCGCCTCGATCTCGACGTCCATCCGCTCCTGGATCGCGTTGACCATCCCGATTGTCGTGCGCCGGTCAGCGCTCGTCTTCGCCGCGATCGCGTCGACGATGCGCAGGAAGATGTCTTCCGAAACGGGGGTGGGGGTCTCGAGAATCGCGGGCGTCGGCGTGTAGTCCATCGGCACGTCGACCGAAGTCACGTCGAACGCGGGACGGATCGTGCCTTCTTGTGATTCGAGGAGCTTCGTCTCGATGCCGATCTGCAAGAGGCGTTGCGCATCTCGCGGCGGGAACCAGCGGAGATCCATGGACGCGGAGAGGACGAACTCCCGCTCGCTCAGTTCGCTGCGGCCCTTTCGCTTGAACAGAAGGGCGATGGCATTGCGAATGTCGTCCAGGGAACCCACCCAACCGAGGAGCGCTCGAAGGTCCGCGGGCTAGATAAACGTGAGGATTACGATGCGAACGTTTATCCATACGGCGGGCGTTGATTGAATCGCTCCAGCGTAAGGTCGCGCCGATTCGTGACGCGCGATGCAAGCCTGGAGAGGGCGTCGTATGGGTCCCTCCTTGATAGCCCCGTGTCCGGGGCGATCCGTGAGAGGGGGACAACGCGGCGTCCAACAATCCCCCGGCAAGGGTCAGAGCGTCGAGTGAGCATCGCTTGGCCGTGACACGCGCTGTTACTGCCGGGTGACATCCTCATTCGACGATGACG
>Ga0209640_10006257_pt1 | contig 10407 bp, 10 predicted proteins | sample RifCSP10_1_FD_184018 | JGI IMG/M metagenome (GOLD analysis project Ga0209640, IMG submission 184018) | Soil microbial communities from Rifle, Colorado - Rifle CSP2_sed 10_1 (SPAdes) (version 2) | ecosystem: Environmental > Terrestrial > Deep subsurface > Rock core/Sediment | place: Rifle...
ATGGGGGTGCCCCCCATCTTCAACACCAGACCCGCCCGCGAGGGCAGGCAGGATCGACACGACGTCGCCGGTGGTGACAGGCGTATCCAACTGCTGCATGAACCTGATGTCTTCGTCGTTGATGTAGATGTTGACGAAGCGGTGCAGCGAGCCGTCTTCCATCGTTATCTGCTCGCGGAACCCCGGGTACTTCGCGTTGATCTGCTCCAGGACCTCGGCGATCGTGCTGCCCTCGGCCTCAACAGACTTGGCTCCGGTGACGCGCTGCAACACCGAGGTCATTCTTACTTCCACAGTCACTGTTACTCCTGCCAGGCGGGAGCGGTCCCGCAAAACTCGTCGTAGTCGATGAGCTCGGTGATCGTCGGGTTGTCACCGCAGACCACGCAGTTGGGGTCGCGGCGCACGCGTACCTGGCGCATCTCCATCGAGAGCGCGTCGTAGAGCAGCAGGCGCCCCTGCAGGCTTTCGCCGATGCCGAGGATCAGCTTAAGCACCTCGGTCGCCTGGATCGAGCCGATGGTGGCGCACATGGCACCCAGCACGCCGGCTTCGGCGCAGGAAGGGACCATCCCAGGTGGAGGCGGCGTCGGGTAGAGGCAGCGGTAGCAGCCCTTACCCGGCAGGTAGACCGTCGCCTGGCCGTCGAACATGAGGATCGACCCATCGACCAACGGCTTCTTGAGGAAGACACAGGCGTCGTTGACCAGGTAGCGGGCCGCGAAGTTGTCGGCGCCGTTCACGACGATGTCGTACTGGGAGATGATGCCGATCGCGTTCTCGGAGTGCAGCGGCTCCTCGTGCGTGATCACCTTGACGTCCGGGTTGTAGGCGTTGATCGTCTCCCTGGCGGAGACAACTTTGCGCTTACCAACGTCGTCGTTCTGGTGCAGAATCTGGCGCTGCAGGTTCGAGAGGTCGACCACGTCGAAGTCGACGATGCCGATGGTACCGACGCCCGCGAGCGCCAGATAGAGCGCCACCGGCGAGCCGAGGCCGCCGGCGCCGATGATTAGCACCCTGGCGTCGAAGATCTTGCGCTGCCCGATGCTGGCGACCTGCGGCATGATCAGGTGTCGCGAGTAGCGGGTGACGCGCTCGGGGGTCAGCGCCCAGCTTGCAGGATCGTCACCATCGGCCGCTCCGCCGGCCAACGCCGGGATCACGGCGACCTGGTCGCCGTCTGAGACCGCGGTCGATTCGCCTTCCAGCGTGGTGATCTCCTGGTTGTTGACGTAGATATTGATGTGCGCGGGGATGGCGCCTTCGCCGTTGTAGCAGAGGTTGCGGAATCCCGGGAAGCGCGCGTCCAGGTTGGCGAGGACTTCAGCGACGTTGCTGCCCTCTACCTCGACGGTGGTCCGATTACCGACGAAGCTCCGGAACGGCGTCGGGATGTAGACGCTAATCATGAGGATCCTCCCCGCCAGCACTGGTAGCCCGAACGTTTACAAGCGCGCCCTGGCAGGCCCTGGAGCGCTCCTCGATTTGTCTCTTTAGCGGGGGTCTGAGAGTTACCCCCAGAATCGATGCCAATCGTCGCATATTACCCGCTCGAATTAGAAGTTGACGCTCAGGTAGCGCTCCCCGGTGTCCGGCAGCACCGTCACGACGCGCTTGCCCTCGCCGAGGCGCTTCGCGATCAGAAGCGAGGCGTGGACGTTGGCGCCGGACGAGATGCCGACCAGCAAGCCCTCTTTGAGCGTGATCTGCTTGGCCATGCCGATTGCGTCTTCGTCCTTGACTGCGATCAGCTCGTCGTAGACGTCGCGGTTGAGCACGCTGGGCACGAAGCTGGCGCCGATGCCCTGGATGCCGTGCAGGCCGGGCTTGCCACCCGCCAGCACCGGCGAGCGCGACGGCTCCACGGCGACGACGAGCACGTTCGGCAGGCGCTGCTTCAGTACCTCGCCGACGCCGGTGATCGTGCCGCCGGTGCCGACGCCGGCCACGAAGGCGTCGAGGCGACCATCAGTGTCACGCAGAATCTCCTCAGCGGTCGTGCGGCGGTGCGCTTCCGGATTGGCGGGGTTGTTGAACTGCTGCGGCATGTAGTAGTTCTGGTTCTTGGCGACCAGCTCCTCGGCGGCGAAGACGGCGCCGGTCATGCCCTCGATTGCCGGGGTCAGGATCAGCTGGGCGCCGTAGCGCTGCACCAGCTTGCGGCGCTCCAGGCTGTAGTCGTCGGGCATCGTCAGGATCAGCTTGTAGCCTTTGGCCGCGGCCACCATCGCGAGGCCGATGCCGGTGTTGCCGCTTGTGGGCTCGACGATCGTGCCGCCGGGCATCAGTAACCCTTTCTTCTCGGCGTCCTCGACCATCGCAAGCGCGATGCGGTCCTTGACGCTGCCACCCGGGTTCAGCGACTCGAGTTTGCCGAGGACCTCGGCATAGCCGGCGGGCGTCATGCGCTCCAATCGAACCAGCGGCGTGTTACCGATGAGCTCGAGAGCGTTGGCGGCGATGCGGTTTTCAGTTCTCTGCATTGCGGCCACCCCTAAATTGCGTAGCGCGCCACATTGCCGGCGCGCTGGCGCTCTGCGATGTCGGCGATCGTGATGCTCTCGAGCACACGTATCGTCGCGGCTTCGATCTCCTGCCAGACCGGCTTGAGGCAGCAGGTCGTGGTCGTGCGGCAGCCCTCGGGGTCATCCAGGCAAGCGATGGGGGCGAGCGAGCCCTCCAGCGCTTGGATGACCTCGCTCAGCCTGAGGTCGTGGGGGTCGCGGATCAGGGCGTGACCGCCCTGCGGGCCGCGCACGCTGCGGATGAAGCCGGCGCGTCGTAGCGAGGTCAGAAGCTGATCGAGGTAGGGCTCCGGGATCGACTGACGGTTGGCGATGACGGCGCTCTGTACCGGCCCCTCGCCGAAGCGATGGGCAAGCTCCACCAGCGCTCTCACGCCGTAATCGCCCTTCATCGAGACTCTCATCGATCGCCGCCGCCGTTAAAGTTAACTAAGTTCATCAACAATTCTAGCATGCCTTAGAACGCCAGGAAGATCAGCGGCGCCACAACCAGGCATCCCAGGAAGATGACAAGGTTGTGGCGCGTGCTGCTAACCAGGTGGGCAGTGCCGAGGATCAGGCGTGTGTAAGGCCTATAGGCCACGAAAAGCACGAATAGCGACACGCCGCCGCCGACCAGCATCTCGGTGAGCACGACGGTGAAAGCGCGTGGGGAATCGAGCAGCAGCGCGGCCAGCAACGTATCGACCCAAGTAGCGACGTTGGCGCCCATCACGTAGGGGATGACGCGGTCTCGCTGCACGTAGCCTTTGAGCGCCAGCGGCACGAGGATAGTCACCGAGAGCGAAACCGACAACGTGACCATGGTCATGAGCGTGCCGAAGGCGAACATCGCGTAGCGCTGGTTCAGCATCTTTGACAGCGCCTCGATGCGCGGGCCGGGGCGCTCGAGGCTGGGCAGGCCGCGGTCGAACACGGTGAAGGCGCCAACCAGCGTCAGCACGCCGCCGGCGAACATGCCCAGGCGCGGCAACCCATCGTCCAGGGGGTCGACGACGGGGTCAGAAATCGTGCCCACGAACGAGGTCAGTACGCCGGGGCTATGGATGCGCACGCCGTCGAGCCAGCCCTGGTCGAGTACCAGGAGTCCGAGCGGCATCGCCGGTCCCCAGAGCGTGATCGCCGTGAGCAGGGCGACGACGCCGATGTAGAGGCCGTCCGGGTTGCGCTTGCCCGTGACGTAAGACACGAAGCCGACGACCAGCACGATCAGCGAGGCGCCCATGCGCGTGCCGTTGATCATCGCGAAGGTCTCGAGGTCGCTGATCGCGCCGCCGGCGAACAGGCTCATCGCTACGGCCGCCACGGGCGAGCCGCTCATCACTACGTAGGCGCCGAACCAGCCGAAGCCAAAGTGCCCGAGGATGCCGTCGGCGGACACGCTGTCGAGTACAGGACGCAGCCCGCCGGCCCCAACCTTGATCAGCTGTAGAGCGATGACAAACAGCCAGAGCGCGGCGACAACTAACGCTGTGTGAAGCCCGATCTTGGGGATCAGCCAGCGTGGCGCGTGAGGCAAATTGTCGACTTCGTTGACCGGAGAAGTCGACTTTGAAATGGTCAAACGCTCCTCGCGCGTAGATTCGGACATCGTGAAGCTACCGGCCCTTGCTGGCGTCGATCAGGATCCGGGCGACTTCGGGGCGGCTGAACTCGACGGGCGGCATCTGGCCCTCGGCCAGCATCTGGCGCACGCGCGTGCCGGAGAGGCTGACGTGGTCGTCGTCGCCGTGCGGGCAGGTCTTGGCCGTACACATGGAGCCGCAGACGCGGCAGAAGAAGCTGTTCTCGAAGAACATCGGCGTGATGCCGAGCTCGCCGGGCTGGAACTCCCGGAAGATCTGCTGGGCGTCGTAGGTGCCGTAGTAGGAACCGACGCCGGCGTGGTCCCGCCCAACGATGAAGTGCGAGCAGCCGTAATTCTTGCGCACCAGCGCGTGGAAGATCGCCTCGCGCGGCCCCGCGTAGCGCATCGCCGCCGGGAAGACCGAGAGCAGCACGCGGTTATCGGGGTAGTAGCTGCCTAGCAGCGCCTCGTAACAGGCCATGCGCACGTTGGCCGGGATGTCATCGTCCTTTGTGGCGCCGACCAGCGGGTGCAGGAGCAGGGCGTCCACCGTCTCCAGGGCGCACTTCTGGATGTACTCGTGGGCGCGGTGCACCGGGTTGCGCGTCTGGAAGCCGACGATCGTCTTCCAGCCCTTCTCGGCGAACACGGCGCGTGTCTGCTTCGGGTCGCGCCGGTGCTGCAGGAACTCGGAGTGCTGCTGGCGCTGGAAGAGACGGATCGACCCGCCGATCAGCATCTCGTCCTGGGCGTAGACGGCCGCAACGCCGGGGTGCGCCTCCTCGTCGGTGCGGTAGACGAGACGCGCCTCTTCCTTCTTGTCGTAGTCGAAGGCCTCTTCGACGTCCATGACCGCGAGCGCGTTGCCGGCCTCGTCGGTCAGGGCGATTTGCCTGCCTTCGAAGCTCTTCGCGGTGTCTCTTGGCGCGGACAGGGTCACCGGCAGCGACCAGGGCAGCCCGCCGGTCAAGTGCATGTCCTTCACGACGCCGCGGTAATCGCGCGAGGTCATGAAGCCGGTCAGCGGGCTGAAGGCGCCAACCGCGATCATCTCGAGGTCAGACAGCGGCCGGATGGCCAGCGAGAGCTTCGGCAGCGACTTCGCCGTCTCCGCCAACGACTGCGCTTCGGCGCCTGTTGCTATCCGGTCCACGAGGCTGCCGCCGTGCGGTGGGATCAGCGCGTCTGACATAGATACAGTTCCCTCTCTAAAGACGCCCGGCATTGCGGGGCGAGGATGCTGCTGGGGGTGCTACTTCGCACCAGTGGGAGCCAGGTAACCCTGCTGCTCCAGGTAGGCGAGGATCTTGGCGAGGCTCTCCTCGACGCTCTCCATCTCCGTGTCGACCACGACTTCGGGGTCTAGCGGCTCTTCGTAGGGGTCGGAGATGCCGGTAAAGTTCTGGATTTCACCACGCAACGCCTTCTCGTAGAGGCCCTTGACGTCGCGGCGCGTCAGCTCTTCGATGGTGCACCTGGCGTAGACCTCGACGAAGTCGCCGATCAGGGCGCGGTTCTGGTCACGGATGTCGCGGTAGGGGGAGATGGCGGCGGTGATTACGGCGACGCCGTTGCGCGCCAGCAGGTGCGCCACGAAGCCAATGCGCAGGATGTTGGTGTCGCGGTCCTCTTTGCTGAAGCCCAGGCCCTTGCTGAGGTTGGTGCGCACGATGTCGCCGTCGAGGATCTCGACGTTATGGCCGCGCTGCTTGAGAACGGGCTGCAGCGCCTCTGCCAGCGTCGACTTGCCGGCGCCAGAGAGCCCCGTGAACCAGATCGTGAATCCCTTATTTGCCAACTACGCCTCTCCCTTTGAGTGGACTACTTCGATGGTGCCTTCCTGGATGCCGCACTCTTCTTTGTCGAAGCCGGCCCAGCGGCCAGAGCGAGGGTCGTCGCCGGCGCCCACCGGCCTGGTGCAGTAGGTGCAGCCGATGCTCGGGTAACCCTTGTCGTGCAGCTCGTTGTAGGGCACACCGTTCTGCATGATGTAGGCCCAGACTTGCTTTTCGTCCCAGGCGGCCAGGGGGTTGAGCTTGATGAGTCCGAACTTCTCGTCCCAATCGACGATGGCGACGTTGGCGCGGGTTTTCGACTGGTCGCGGCGCATGCCGGAGATCCAGGCCGTTTTGCCATCGAGGGCGCGGTAGTTGGGCTCAACCTTACGCAGCTCGCAGCAGAGGTCGGGGTCGCGCGTCCAGAGCTCGGCGCCGTGCTTCTCGGCCTGCGCTTCGGGCGTCAGCAGCGACCTGTAGCCGATCGGCTTGAAGCCGTACTTCGCCTCGCTGACGTCGCGCAGGTGGTAGGTTTCCGGAAACAGGAAGTCCGTGTCGAGGTAGAAGACCTCGACCGAGGGGTCGATTTTCATCGTCATGTCGAGCAGCACCATGCCCGTGGGCCCGCCGAAGCTGCAGGCCATGGTGAGACCGGGCTGAAACTCCTCGCTGGCCCAGCGCACGATCTCTTCGGGCTGCTTGCCCTCCATCTCCTCGCTGAACCGGGTCAGGGTTTCGCGGTCGTAAGTTCTGGCGTTCGCCACCGGAGCCTCCGTGGCCTAGTCGATAAAGTAGATTGTCTTAGTCAAGAATATTTGCGGCACCTGTCACTGTCAACGCTCAGGGCGCGTCATCTGTTGCACGTTTGCTTCAGGTAGCGTTGATTCGCTGGATCTCGGCGCGTGCCTTCGCCGGATGATCCGTGATCAGGCCGTCCAATCCAGACGAGAGCTTTTCGGGGGTCAGCTCGTAGTCCTTGTGCCAGGAGTAGACGCGCAGGCCCGCCTCGTGCGCATGGCCCACGATTTCCGCGTTGATGGCGCGCCAGTCGAGGGACACGGCCTGCACGCCGAGTCGCTTCGCCTGGTCGGTGAAGGCGTTATTGCTGGGACCGTCGGCGTAGTCCTTGTAGTACGCCACCTCCCAGCCGGGGTGGCGCGACACCGCGTAGCGGGCGGACCAGGCGCTCGCGCACCAGACCAGTGTGCGATCGGCGATGCCGCGTCGGGCTACCTCCCTGACAAGCGGCAAAACCGCCCAGGGCGTCTTGACGTCGACAGCTACGATCTTGTTCGGCGGCAGCGCGTCGAGAGCGGCTGCCAGGCTCGGCACGCGTTCGATGCCGCCTCGGAGCCGCAGCCGCCTGATGATGAACGACGGCGTCAGCTCCGGCGGTAGCGGCCAGCCCGTCGTGCGGCGCATGAGCTTGTCGTGCAGCAGGAAGGGCCGCTGGTCCAGGCTCAGGTGCACGTCGATTTCGATGCAATCGGCGCCTTGCTCAAACGATATGCGGATGCCTTCGAGGCTGTTCTCCGCCGCGTACGGCGGTGAGGTGCGGTGTGCGATGATCAGGGGCGTCTGCACGCAGCGATTCTACGGCCTCGGGACGACGTTGCGGCGTTGAGAGCTGCTTAGCCGCAACACCCATCGCTTCGGCGATTGTCAGGAAGTCGGCCTCTGAGATTTCGAACAGGCCACAGCAATCGCCTTAGCCTAGCAGCCCCGATTGCCTCCTTCCCAGAAGGACCCGATTGCCCATACGATCCGTCTACCCGAATCGAATCTCAGGAGTCCCAGCGATGACCAATCAGAGAGACCTCCGAGGACCAAGCCACACCCTGTTGGACGGGCCGGACCGCGCGCCGGCGCGCGCCATGCTGCGCGCCACCGGCCTCACCGACGAAGACCTGTCGCGGCCGCTGATTGGCATCGCCAACACCTGGATCGAGATCGGGCCGTGCAACTTCCACCTGCGCCGCCTCTCGGCAAAGGTCAAAGAAGGCATCCGGGCTGCCGGGGGCACTCCGCTCGAGTTCAACACCATCGCGGTGTCTGACGGCATCAGCATGGGCACGGAAGGCATGAAGGCCTCGCTGATCAGCCGCGAGGTCATTGCTGACTCGGTCGAGCTGGTGACCCGCGGCCATTTGCTGGACGGCGTGGTCGCTCTCGGCGCTTGCGACAAGACTGAGCCGGGGCTGATCATGGCACTCGCCCGCCTCAATCTGCCCTCCCTTTATCTGTACGGCGGTTCGATTTACCCGGGCGTCTTCGAAGGACGCGACGTCACGGTGCTCGACGTGTTCGAGGCGGTCGGCGCGCACGCGGCGGGCAAGATGACGGCGGAGAAGCTGCGCGAGCTCGAGGGCGTCGCCTGCCCCGGCGCCGGCGCCTGTGGCGGCCAGTACACGGCCAACACGATGGCAATGGCGATCGAGATGATGGGCATGTCTTTGATCGATAGCGCCTCCGTGCCGGCGATGGACCCCAAGAAGGACGATGTGGCCTTCGAGGTCGGGAAGCAGGCGGTCGAGCTGCTGCGCCTGAATCTGCGCCCTCGCGACGTGATTACGCGCCCCTCTCTTGAGAACGCTATCGCCTCGGTGCTCGCGACCGGCGGTTCCACCAACGCGGTGCTGCACCTGCTGGCGATTGCGCGCGAGGCTGGCGTCGAGCTGAGCATTGACGACTTCGACCGGATCAGCGAGACGACGCCTATCATCGCCGACCTCAAGCCGGCCGGCCGCTACGTGGCCAACGACCTCTACGAGGCGGGCGGCGTGCGCCTGGTGGCCAACCGCATGCTGCTGGCGGGCCTCCTTCATCCCGAGCCGATGACAGTAAGCGGGAGGACGATCGGAGAAGAGGTGAGGACGGCGGACGAGAAGCCGGGGCAGCAGGTCGTCACCACGGTCGACAAACCGCTCAAGAAGACGGGCGGCCTCGTGATCCTCAAGGGCAACCTGGCGCCGGAGGGCTGCGTCCTCAAGGTCGCCGGCCACGAGCGCATGCTGCACCGCGGCCCGGCACGCGTCTTCGAACGCGAGGAGGACGCCTTTGCCGCAGTGTCCCACGGCAAGATCAATCCCGGCGACGTGATCGTGATCCGCTACGAGGGGCCGAAGGGCGGCCCCGGCATGCGCGAGATGCTGGGCGTGACAGGGGCGCTGATGGGCGTGGGCCTGGGCGACAGCGTGGCGCTGCTTACCGACGGTCGCTTCTCCGGGGCGACGCACGGGCTGATGGCAGGCCACGTGGCGCCCGAGGCGGCAGTAGGTGGGCCGATCGCCGCGGTGCGCGAAGGCGACACCATCGTCTTCGACGTCGAGAAGCGGCGACTGGACCTCGAGATCAGCGATGAGGAGATGCAGCGTCGTCTGGCGTCGTGGTCGCCGCCGGCGCCGCACTACACGACGGGCGTGTTCGCGAAGTACGCCAAGCTGGTCTCGTCTGCCTCTGAGGGCGCCGTAACGCGCTAGCCCTTCGAAACTCGCATACTTCGACAGGCTCAGTACGAACGGGTATTGGGCTCCAGGCGTCTGCGGTTCTGGCTAGGACCAGGGCGCGGGCTGGATGATGCGCGGGTAGTCGTCCTGGAGCCAGTTGCGCAGCCCCTGGTCCGCCGGCGGGCCGATAAGCTCAAAGCGCAACGTGCCGAGCCCGACATCGATGTAGGCGAGCTGGCGCGGCGGCGGGCTGCCGGGCGGCAAGTCGACCTGCACGACGGTTTTGCCGTGTTGCTCGAAAGGTCCGGCGACCAGCGTGCCGCCTTCGGCCACGGCGGCCTGCAGGGAGCCGAGCAGATCCGGCGTCCAGAAGCCGATGTGTTGCACGCCCTCGCCCCGCTGCTCGAGGAACTCGCTCATCTGGGTCTTGCTGCCGGGCTGCGGCTCGATCAGCTCGAAGGCGATGCCGGTGCCGTCGTGGCCGCCGTAGGCGATGCGCTGCGGGATGTCGGGCAGCGCGTCGCGGAGGTGCCAGCGGTCGATGCCGAACATGCGCCTGTAGCGGTCGATGACGGCCTCGAGGTCACGCACAACGATGCCGACGTGGAAGGCTACGATTTCGGGTGGTGCGCTCACGCTTCGCTCCTTGCTAGTGGACGAGGTCGATGAGCCAGCGGCGGCAGAGGTTACGTATGGCGCTGAGCGCGAAAGCGGCGGCGATGACCAGCAGTCCGCTACTCAGTGGATCGGGCGCGAGCGTAAGGCCCAGGACGGTGCCCGCTGCCGGCGGATGCTCGGTGTCCGTCGCAGCCATGACCAGCATGCTGACTCCAACCCCAACCGCAGCGCCGATGTCGGTCACGAGGCTTGATCCATATGGCTCGCCGAGAACGTCGTGGAGGATCAGGCTGCCCGTTAGCCCGATGACGATTCCTACCGCATGACCACCCATTACCCGTCGCGGGCCGGCCATATTCGAGGCCGGTGTCATGAAGATTATGAAGGCGCTGGAGGCGATCGCCGTGACGATGGCGGCGTTGGTCAGCGAATCCTCGATGGCCAGGACGGCGCCCAGCCCGACGGCGGCGAGC
>Ga0209640_10006258_pt1 | contig 10407 bp, 12 predicted proteins | sample RifCSP10_1_FD_184018 | JGI IMG/M metagenome (GOLD analysis project Ga0209640, IMG submission 184018) | Soil microbial communities from Rifle, Colorado - Rifle CSP2_sed 10_1 (SPAdes) (version 2) | ecosystem: Environmental > Terrestrial > Deep subsurface > Rock core/Sediment | place: Rifle...
ATGGGCCTGATCTCGCTGCCGGTGATGCTGCGTTACGGCTACGACCGGCGCCTGGCGACCGGCGTGATTGCCGCCTCCGGTACGCTGGCGCAAATCATCCCGCCGTCGCTGGTGCTGATCGTGCTCGCCGACCAGCTCGGCGTGTCGGTCGGCGACATGTACAAGGGCGCACTGTTGCCCGGTCTGGTGCTCATGGGCCTGTATGTGCTGTATGTACTCGGTATTACCTTCGTACAGCCGGCCGCAGCGCCGGCGCTGCCGGCGGAAGCACGCGCCCTGCGCGGCATGGCGCTGGCGCGCCGCGCCGCGATGTCCATGCTGCCGCCGCTGATACTCATATTCCTGGTGCTCGGTACCATCTTCCTCGGCATCGCCACGCCCACCGAGGGCGGCGCACTCGGCGCAGTCGGCGCACTGGCGCTCGCCGCGATGAACCGGCGCCTCAATCTCAGCCTGCTCAAGCAGGCCATGGATTCGACCATGAAGCTCACCAGCTTCGTGGTGTTCATCCTGATCGGCTCGACGGTGTTCAGCCTGGTGTTCCGCGGCGTGGATGGCGACCGCTGGGTGGAACAGCTGCTTACGCAGCTGCCCGGCGGCGTGCTCGGTTTCCTGGTGGTCGTGAACTTGCTGGTGTTCACGCTCGCGTTCTTTCTCGACTTCTTCGAGATCGCGTTCATCCTGGTGCCGCTGCTCGCGCCGGTCGCCGCCCTGCTCGGCATCGATCTCGTCTGGTTCGGCGTGTTGCTGGCCGTGAACATGCAGACGTCGTTCATGCACCCGCCATTCGGCTTCGCACTCTTCTATCTGCGCAGCGTGGCGCCAAGGGAAGTAAAGACCAGCGACATCTACTGGGGCGCGGTGCCGTTCGTGCTGATTCAGATCGTGATGATCGTGCTGGTGCTCGCCTTCCCGCAGCTGGTCGGCCGGGTGCCGGACACGAACAGTGGCGAAATCATGGAGATTCAACTGCCCACAGATCCGGCCAGCTTCTTGCCACCAGAAAGTGATATAAAACGGAGGGCGGATTAGGCGCCAATTTTCATAGCGCTGTATCGCCAACTCCCCCTCTCCCGCGCGCGGGAGAGGGCAAAAGGAGAGGGCGCGCCGTAATCCGCCGTATGCTTCGCTTCATGCAAACAACAAACACCCATTCGGCGGAATACGCTTCGCTATTCCGCCCTACGCGCTCACCGGCCTACGAACTGTGGATCTCGTGTGTCTTTCTGATCCAGAAGCGCAACAGGCCATCCTGCTCTTCGTGCTGGAGCAACTCGTGCCTTGTCTGATTGCAGTAGGCCGGGACATCCTTGCGCATGGAGTCCTTGTCCGCTTCGGCGAGCAGCACTTCGCCGACCTGCATGCCTTTCAGTTCGGCGGAGAGCTTGATGACCGGGGCCGAGCAGCACAGGCCGCGGAGATCGACGAGACGGTGATGGTCCATGGTGTGTGTCCTCTTTGAGCACGATTGATTTTTGTGGGTATCACAAACGTCAGTGCGTCCCCTGCCTTACTTGCCCGAGTACTGAAAGTTGGCGTACGACGCCTCCGCCACCTTGAACCACTGGATGCTGAGGTCGCGGAATTTCTTCCACTCGACGTAGATTTTTCTGAAGGCCGGATTCTTTTTTGCTTCCTCCTCGTAGAGCAGAAACGCCGCCTTGCGTGCCGCGATCATCACCTCCTGCGGAAACGGGTGCAGCTTCACGCCCGCGCGCACCAGGCGCATCAGCGCTTGCGGGTTTTTGGCGTCGTACTCGGCCAGCATGTGCGCATTGGCCTCGGCGGCGGCGGCTTCGAACGCCGCCTGGTACGCGGGCGGCAGTTCCGCCCATTTCTTGAGGTTCACGTAGAGCGACAGTTGCGGACCGCCTTCCCACCAACCGGGGTAGTAGTAATGTTTGGCCACTTTGTGGAAGCCGAGCTTTTCGTCGTCGTACGGACCGACCCATTCCGTGGCGTCCAGTGCACCGCGTTCGAGTGCCGGGTAGATATCGCCACCGGCGAGCGTCTGCGGCACCACGCCGAGCTGCGCCATGATCTCGCCGCCGATTCCGGGGATGCGCATTTTGACGCCTTTGAGGTCTGCGAGCGACTTGATCTCCTTGCGGAACCAGCCGCCCATTTGCGTGCCGGTGTTGCCGCCCGGAAAATTCAGGATGTTGTATTCCTTGAAAAGTTCACGCGTCAGCTTGAGTCCGCCGCCCGAGGTCATCCAGGAATTCTGCTGGCGCGCGGTAAGGCCGAAGGGTATGGCGCAATCGAAGGCGAACGCCTTGTTTTTGCCGACGTAGTAATAGCTGGCCGAGTGTCCGCACTCGACGGTGCCATTCTGCACCGCATCCAGCACCTGCAGACCGGGCACGATCTCACCGCCGGCAAACACACGCATCTGGAACCTGCCCTGGGTGATTTGATCGAGGCGCCTGGCCAGCACTTCGCCGGCGCCGTAGATCGTGTCGAGGCTCTTGGGAAAGCTGGACGCCATGCGCCAGCGGATGGCGGGCAGATCGGCGGCATGGGCAGGCGTAAAGGCGCCGGCCAGCAGGCCGGCGCCGGCACCCTTGATAAGATCGCGTCGCTTCATGATTTATTCTCCGGGTGGCGTTTACGAAACCGCATTGTGCCGAATTCAGCCGGGCGGCGCCAACCATCAATATGGTGGAATATCGGTTTGGCCCGGGACCAACGTTGCGCGGTCAGTACGGCGGGCGACAATTCCCTCGTCTGCCATGCGTTGTCTGCGTTTTCGCATACAGCCCGGAATAAAAAGGCCGTCTCGCGACGGCCTTGTATTACTGCTGCACATCCTGATGCATTACGGAACGGTAACCGTCGTGGCATCGAGAACTACCGCGGTCTGCGCCAACAGTCTGCCGTCGATCGAGGCCAGATTTCCAAACGTGATCGATGTCGCGCCAAGAATAATTCCTTCAAAGTGCGTGCCCGCGCCGATGTTCACGGCACCGGAGACCTGCCAGAAAATGTTCTGGGGCAGTGCACCACCGATGAGGAGAACGTTCATGGCAGCAGCCATGTCGAGCGTGCCCGCAACCTGAAAGATCCAGACATCCGTTGCGCTGCCCGAGAGCGTCAGATCCGTCGGGATGTTGAGCGCGCTATTCCAGGTGTACGTGCCGGGGACAAGGGTATCGTTGGTGAGCGTACCGGCTCCGCGGTTCAAGTTGGTGGCACCCACTCCTGCGGGTCGGCCGGCAGCGTCGGTATAGGCGGTTTGCATGTTGGCGACGGCTGTGGTCAGGTCAACTGACGTAGTCCCGCCCACATAGTCGGCTGCATACAATTTTCCCGGTGCGGCCACTTGAGCGGATGTTGAGTAGGTGTCCGAGGCGTCCGGTGCGGCTGTTTCTGACCATCCCGTCAGGTAACCCCTGGCGGCAGGACTCAAACCCACATTTCCGGTCACGGCCGAGCTTGGGACCGTTGAGACGCCTGTTTTTGCCAGAATTGCATAATAGCCGGCTGTGCCAAGGGCTACGCTGCCCGCTGCCGTACTGACAGTTCCAACCGAAGAGTACGAATTTAAAGCCGCTCCTCCATCGTTGCTACTGTCGCCGCATCCAGCCAAAGCAGCGGCCAGAAGTAGTGTCATAGACCACCGTAGTGGTTTGAAAAGGTTTCCGAATCTGTTCATAAACTTCTCCTTGTTGTGAGATGCCAAAGGCACCGGTGTGCGGCTGATCCATTGTGGCCGCGGATACTTACGCATGACACCGAAGGTTCGGCGCCGCGCGTCGTAACCACGACTATCCGCCTCCGGCACAAGCCCTTCCGTGCGCCTGAGAACATAGGCCGAAATGAAGAAGTCCGTTCGACGTGTGACGGTTGGCTTTCTTGTCTTGCTTTCACAACCCGGTGCTGAATGTCTTGCCGAGTGCCGCCACGGTACCGCTGTTAGAACTTGAATTCGACGCCGCCCATCAACGTATACAGATTGATTGACGCCACGTCATAACGTTCGACCTCGATGCGGATTGCAACGTGGTCGTTAAAACCGAGTTTGGCGCCGACGCCATAGAACGGGTCGTTGCCATTGCTGGCGCCCAGCGTTCCACCCAGTACCGAATCCGAATTCCACCAGTACTGTCCGCCCTTTACAAAGAGCGTGGACGTTGGCCCGATCGGAAGCGAGAACACCACGGACAGGCCTTTACCATCCGCCTCGAACCTGTTGCTACCGCTGTCGGTGCGGTTGAAGTCGGTCCACGAGCCTTCGACGCCGAACCAATTCGTGAATTGACCGCCGACGTAGGCCTTGATGACATGGTCATTCTCGCTGAGGTCGCTTTCATCGATGCTGTAGGCGCCTACCCCGGCACCAACATAAAGACCCGGTTTTTGTGCCTGTGCGGCGGTCAAGGGACCGAGCAAGAGCACCGTCGACAGGCCGATGAGGGAACAAAATTTATTGATTCGCATAGCTGCTTCTCCTTGGTCCTGATCGTCATTACTTGGAAACGCACCGTAGCATCGATACATGCGATACATCTGTTTGTTACCGCACATAGATGCGCATGCCCATCCCCATGACGGCGGGATATACGTATCGACAACCCGTCTGTGTCTGAAAATTGAATGCCCCTATCCCTGACCCTTGGCATTTCTGCGTGGACGCCAGAAGCGTTCCATCAGCGGTTTGACGCTGGTGCCGTGGACAAGGATCGACAGCGTGACCACCATCAGTGTCAGGTGCATGAGTTGCATCGCCAGTTCTTCCGGGAGTCCGTGTTGTATGGCATACATAAGATAGTAGAGCGAACCGATTCCCCGTACCCCGAACCAGCCCACCATGCCGCGGATATTCCATGGCGTGCCGGTGCCGGCCAGGCCGACCAGGACGCTGACCGGACGCGCCACCAGGAACAGGAACAGCGCGAAGCCCACCGCCCGCCAACTCCAGGAATCGATGAACAGCATGCCGCCAATCAACAGGATCAGCATCACCTCCGAGAGCCGCTCCAGATGCTCACCAAAGATCAGTGACCCCTCGCTGGTCCGTACGGGTAACGCAGGTTTGCGATTGACCACGCTGCCCGGATTGGCCGCTTCACCGTGTAACCGTTGCGCAGGTTCCAGATGGTCGCCCGAGAGTTTGAGCTCGGTTTGGCGCAACGCCACGGCGGCGAAGAACACCGCCAGAAACCCCCAGGCATGGACGTACACGCTCAGACCATACGCCAGGCCGATCAGACCGAGCCCGAGAAAGTCGTCCAAGTGTTTGTGTTCCGGCCGGTTGTGGCGCAGTTTCCAGACCAGGTAACCCAGCCCATTGCCCAGCAACACGCCAATCGCGATTCCGGCCGACGTGGCCCACAGCACATCCACCATGACCCAGCGCGTGCCGAAATCGCCGATATCGTGAAGTCCGAGCAGCCCCAGCCCCAGCATGACGAACGGGAAAGCGGTGCCGTCGTTGATTCCCGCCTCGCAGGTCAGGGTTACGCGGAGCTGATCACGGTCACGGGTGTGACGGATCTGGACATCCGTGGCCAGCACCGGGTCGGTCGGCGCCACGATGGCGCCGATGAGAATGGCCGCACCCAGCGGCAACCCGAGCGCAAAGTAAGCCAGGGCGGCGACCAGTCCAACCGTCACCGCCATCGACACCACCGCCAGCAGAACCGGCGTGCGCCAGCGCGCGATGCTGACGGGCACGGGCATTTTTACCCCGGCGGAATACAGCGAAATCAATACCGCCGCTTCGGTGAGTGTCTCCAGCAGCGCCGACTGCTTGAGCGGGTTGAAATGAAACAGATTCAGGACCATGGGCCCGACCGCTATTCCCACCGCAAGGTAGATAATGGCTGAGGTGACCGGCAGGCGTTTGAGCGTCGTGGGAATGAACCCCATGGCGAGCAACAAACTGCCAATGAGGATAAACCAGCCTGCGTTCGTCAGTACATGTGTCTCCATGGTATTACCGGTTCGGTGCGTCTGGTCGCCAGTGGTCGTAAAGACAGCACACAACCGGTCATGGCAAAAGAATTATCCAGATGTACGTGCGGACCCGCCCAGGACACACAGGATTGTCCGCAGGCCGTTGCCAAAGGGTCATGGACAGTGGCGGAGTCGCCTGCGCGGGGATAAGAAACCAATTCTTATTCGTATGGCATGACTTGTGGCGGTTGGCGGAAGGCGATTCCTGAATGGGTTGCCACATCCGTGGCGCGCTGGCCATTTACCGTGAGGATGCCCGCCAGCCGGCGACATGTCGACGCATCATAGTCGAGAAGATAATGAATGATGTCGCGGCAACCGTCGATGGTGATTCGCTTCGCAATCAAATCTTCGCGAATCATCTTGACCAGTAAATCACCATCCGTGAATTCGGCATGGTTCTGCCTGGCCGGCCCCTCGTCCCGGACCAATGGAATTTGGTGCGATCCGTTCGCCATGTTGTTTCTCCTTACTTCGGTTATTACTTGAGACGCATGTCGTTCTTGACAGACTTCACGCCTTTTACGGAACGGGCCACTTCAACAGCCCGGTTGATGTCCGAACGCGAGTTTACGAAACCGCTCAGTTGCACCACGCCCTTGAACGTTTCCACATTGATCTCGCTGGACTTCAGTGTTTTCTCATTGAGGATGGCCGCCTTGACCTTGGTCGTGATGTAACTGTCGTCGACATATTCACCGGTGCTTTCCTTCTGCGGCGTGGGGCTGCAGCCCAGGGCCGACGTGAACAATACCGTCAAAAAAACCGCTGAGACAAAATTGATCTGTTTCATGGAAAAATCCTCCAGTTGGAATTGATTAACCGCTTCGGATGACGACGCGTTGCAAGTTAAGTTCATCTCGGTACTGATTTCGTATTCTGCGTTTACCGTGGCAATCGGGGCATTCAGATCCGTCCCATCAGGAACAAAACAAGCACAATAATCAGGATCACGCCCAGTATCCCGCTAGGGCCATAACCCCAGGCGCGGCTGTGGGGCCAGCTTGGAATCACGCCGAGCAGCAGTAAAACCAAAACGACCAACAGCACGGTTCCCAATGACATGGCGATTCTCCTGGTTTGGTGGATTTCACACGCAGTCCTCAATACCGGTACTGGATGCTTCGTGCCTCAGATCCAGAATGTCAGACCAGATTAGCGGCAAGCGTTCTGCACAATCGGTGCGTTGTCGCACACACCCGGAAGAAATAGCGCAGCCTCGGACCCAAATTGCCTGGCGGGTTGAAAAATAAGCGTTTGTTGCGCGGGTGACCGCTATAACCAGTACTCCGCAAGCCGCGCCACCCATTCCTGTATCCTCAGCAGGAACGACCGGCGTTTCCATTTGTTGAGGAGGATTTCGCTGGATTCCGCCAGATCCTTGGCATACATGGCTTCCACTTGTCCGGCAAAGTGGCGGCCGATTACTACGGCATTGAGCTCGTCGTTATGCAGGAAGCTTCGCCAATCCAGGTTGGTTGAGCCGATCGTGGACCAGACGCCGTCGATGACGGCGGTCTTGGAATGCATGACCGCGCCACGCCGTTCATAAATCCTGACGCCGGCACGCAGCAGTTCGGTGTAGTGTGAACGCCCGGCATGGAACACCGCCCAGGAATCGGTTTGGCTCGGCAAGATCAGCCTTACGTCCACCTTGCGCCGCGCCGCATCAGTCAAGGCTTCGACCAATTTCGGGTCGGGGACAAAGTAGGCGTTGGTAAGATAGACGCGTTGCTCCGCGTTACTGATTGCCGATAGCAGCGTGAGATAGATCAGGCTGTAAGGATCGGAAAAGGAACTGCCGATGACACGGATAATTTCCGCGCCTTGTCTGTCAAGCCTGGGAAAATAGTTTTTCTTCGCCAGTGGTTCACCGCGTTGTTTTGCCCAGGTGTCCAAGAACAAGGTCTGCAGCTTCGCCACCGCCGGGCCTTCGATTTGAAGATGGGTATCGCGCCAGCCGGTCGTGAACTTGCCATCTTTTTTGCCGGACCTGGAAAAGGGACTGCTGGAGTAGGACTCGCTGATATTGATCCCGCCGAGAAATGCCACGCGACCATCGACGATCAGCAGCTTGCGGTGGTCGCGGTTATTGAGCAGCCACTCCTTTTTATTTCCGGCCAGCGGGTTCACCGGATTGAACTCGAGCACCCGGATACCGCCAGCGGACAGACGCTTGAAAAATTCTCTGGGCGTACCCAGGTTGCCAACGCTGTCGTAAATCAGGTTGACCTGGATGCCAGCGGCCTGCCTTTCCAGCAGGATGTCCGTGAACTGACCGCCGATTTCATCGTCATTGAAGATGTAGGTTTCAAGATTGATGTGGTCCCGGGCGGCACGCATGGCCGCGAACATGGCCTTGTAGGTGGCCGGTCCGTCCTGCAGGAGCACCAGTTTGTTGTCCAGCACCAGCGGCGTGTCGGCGTTAATCGCCTGTTCCAGGGCCAGATGCTTCTGGAGTATGTCGATCTCGCCGGACTTGCTCTTCAGCGCATCGAGGATAATGTCACCCTGGTATTCCGAAACAGCGCCGCGCGCACTCTCGAATTCCACGGGCTGATTGACCGGGACTTCCGGCCGGCGTTCGTTGTCGGGCAGACTGGCACACCCGGCAAGAACCAGGCCGCAGAAGGGCGCCACGATCCGCCTGGCCAGAGTGAAACAATAATTGCGGGGCAGATTTTCTGGTCTATGCTTTTGACGTTGAAAATGCATCGTCTCTATTGCCCTGTTGCGGCACTCTCCATTTCAACCGGGTTCTGACGCTCGCTGTCCAATTCAAGCCGATCTCCTTTGCTTGAGCCGTAACTTGTCCCTGACGATTCCGTACGATTCCTGGGCTATTCCCGCTGACTGGGTGCGCTGGCCGTCGATCACGCCAAAGTGGTCGTCGTTGAATCTGCTCCAGCGGACTTTCAGCTTGCCCCGGAACTGCTTGCAGTTACCCGCGAAAATATCCCAATTCATATAGCGCACCTTTCGTGGTTTTAACGCGGGCCGGTAGTGGCGCTCACGTCCTGGCATTCTGTCTGTCGGCAGGTTCCGCGCATGACATCCCGGGTGCCGGTACGTTCATACCGCGGGAACCGGGCCTGATGCGCGAGAACACGGGCGCGGTTTGCTGATCTTGTGGAAAAACAAAAAAATGGTGCGGATGGCCCGCACCACAAGGGAGGAATGCTCAGTAAATTTGGTAAGGGGCATGCCAACCGCTTCAGTGCATTGCTCCAGGTCTGTCGAGAGGACCGGTGCAGGTATCGCGCCGGCACACCCATAATCCCGTTAATGGTGACTGTGCGAGTTTCGCGGCCTCGTGGTCGGGTGCCCAGGCAACGGCGCTCGCGAGTACTTCACTTGAATTTGGCCTGGGCCTCGGCAACGCCCGCCTTCAGGTCCCCCCAGATTTTGTCAGCCGTTACCTTGGCCTGTTCCCACGCGTCGCCACTGGCCTTCTCCAGCTCCTGCATTTTTTCGGACGCCGCACGCTGTTTGGCGCGTAGCCCGTGAAGTGCCTCGGTGCGTTTGACTTTCATGTCAGCCCCGGTGTTCTCCACCTTGGCCTCCAGCAAATTAATCTGGGCGCTCCATTCCTTCAGTTGCGCCGCCAATTTTTGTTTATACGCGTCCTGTATTTCCATATTCTGTCCCTCAAGTCATTGACGACAACTCACTCATTTTTTCGGCTTGACGACCAGCTGGTTGTCCACCCTTTTCACATCGGCCACCGCGCCTGCCAGTGCCTTGGCCCGATCGCTGTTCGCCTGCGAATTGACCGATCCGGTCAATGTCACCACGCCTTTTACGGTATCGACGCTGATTTGCAGCGTCTTGAGACCGGGCTCGGCAAAAATGGCGGTCTTGACCTTGGTCGTGATCTCGGTGTCTTCGATGGCCACACCGGCTTTCGCGCCTTGCGCGCTCATCTTTTCACCGACGGTATCGGCAGCATCGCCTATTTTCTTGCCGGCCTTGTCAACCGTCTGGTCGATCTTTTTACCCGCGGTCTCCGCCGGCCCCGGCTTGTCGCAGGCAGCAAGCCCGACTACGAATAACATCGAAATGCCGATTAATTTTAAATTCACGAATGCTTTCATTTTGATTCCTTTGCAGTCTTGATACATTTAGTGAAAATATATCCGCGATGGATTGGCGGACCGATCCGCCTGCTGTTACTTGACCCGCATGTCATCCTTGACCGACTTCACGCCCTTGACGGCACGCGCTACGTCGACCGCCGTGTTGATGTTGGCCTGAGAACTGACGAAGCCACTCAGCTGCACAGTACCCTTGTAGGTCTCGACGTTGATTTCGGCCGACTTCAGGGTGGACTCGTTGAAGATCGCCGCCTTCACCTTGGTCGTGATGACCGAGTCGTCGACGTAGGTCTGCGTGCTGTCATGCGTCGCCGTGGTGGTGCAGCCCAGGGTCGTCGTCAACGCGACGGCGAGC
>Ga0209640_10006260_pt1 | contig 10406 bp, 8 predicted proteins | sample RifCSP10_1_FD_184018 | JGI IMG/M metagenome (GOLD analysis project Ga0209640, IMG submission 184018) | Soil microbial communities from Rifle, Colorado - Rifle CSP2_sed 10_1 (SPAdes) (version 2) | ecosystem: Environmental > Terrestrial > Deep subsurface > Rock core/Sediment | place: Rifle...
TCGCGCCGCTCGTTCGCTTCCTCAACACGCCGCTCCTCGAGGGCCGGCGCACGCTCATGCAAATGCTGCCGTCCGAGGACGAAGGGCTGCTGCCAGATCGCCGGCGAATCGACCGGCGTCCGCAGGCTGCAGCGTCGAGATGGTGACCCGGATGCCAGGAGCTGACCGGATCCGGAAACGCTCGCCCGCGGCCACGGCCCAGCCTCTTTCCGCCAACGCCCGGACGACGCCGGCTTCGTCACGCAGCGGGATCCAGATGTTGAAGCCGGACGCGCCGCGCGCTTCGATCCCGTGTTCCCGCAGCGCGGCCAGCGCCGCAGTGCGGCGCTGCGCGTAGATCTCGCCAGCGCGCGCCAGGCGGCGGCCGCTCGACGGATCGGACCAGAGCGCCAGGGCCAGCTGCTGCAGGATGTGGCTGACCCAGCGCGCACCGAGCGCCTGGCGTCCGCGCACCCGGCTCACCGTCAGGTCATCGCCAGCCATCACCGCCACGCGAAGATCGGGACCGAGGAACTTCGAGGTTGACCGTATGACGGCCCATCGACTGCGCGCGTCGGCCCGGAGGGTGTGGAACGGCGCCCCCGCAACGGGCGCGGCATAGTCATTTTCAATCAGCAGCATCTCAGGGAAGCCGCGCAGGATCCGCCTCAACTCGGGGGCCCGCGCCGCACTCACCGCCGCGCCGGTCGGGTTCTGGGCCCGCGGCGTCGTGATGATGGCGCGGCATCCGCCGGCCGCCGCGGCGCGCACCTCGTCTGGCAAAGGACCTTCGTCGTCGGTACCAAACGGCACAGCGGCGTAGCCAGACGCGGATATCAGATCGATGAGGCCGGGAAACGATGGATCTTCGATCGCTATCGCATCGCCCGGCCGGAGATGCTCGCGAAGGACGCGCTCGATGGCGTCCATCGCACCACTGAGGACGGCAACCGATCGCGCCGGAACGCCATCGGCCTCGAACTCGGCGCCGGCGAACGCACGCAGGCCGCCTGTCTCGGGCTGGTCGCCATACAACCGGACATCGTCTTCGATCGCGTGGAGCGCCGGCCCTACGGCTGGAAGCAGGAGCGGGTCGGGATTCCCGGTCGCCAGATCGACGGCGCCATCGGGAACCGACGGGGCCGCCGGGTGCGCCGGCGCAACGGGCCCCCCCGCCACCCGGGTTCCGCGACGCCCTCGCCCGGCGACCAGTCCGCGTGTGCGAAGGAGCTTGTAGGCGGCAGCGACGGTGGCCGGGCTGACACGGAGGGTCGCGGCCAGGTCCCGAACGGTCGGCAGCGCCTCGCCCGGTCCCCGGCTCCGGGCATGGAGCTGCTGTTCGAGCGACGCAGCAATCGTCGCGGCGGTGCGGCCTGAGACTCGCATTCAATCTAGTACGTAAATATGTTTGTACTATAACATTAATGGCCACACAGGCCGGGGCACGGCCGTCAGGACTTCGCCCGAGAAGGCACAATGGCGGGATGCCCTCGCCCCCCGGCGACGAGTATTCCGGGCGCCTCGCGCAGCGCCGCGCCGCGTTCGCTGAGCTTTCCCGGCGGGACGCCAGGTTCAGCGCCGCGCGACTCGCCACGTTTGCCGCCGGTGTGGCGCTGGCTGTCGCCTGGTGGCAGGGCTGGGCGCAGGCCTTCTGGCTCGTCCTGCCAGCCACAGCATTTGCTGTCCTGATCCAGCGCCATGACCGGGTCCTCCGCGCCTGCTCGGCCGCCCAGCGAGCCATCTATTTCTACGAGCGCGGCCTTGCCCGGATAGAGGATCGCTGGGCGGGAACCGGTGAGCCGGGCGGGCGCTTTCGCGACGACCGCCATCTCTACGCCAACGACCTGGACATCTTCGGCCGCGGCTCGCTCTTTGAGCTGTTGTCCCTGGCGCGGACGCGCGCAGGCGAGGAAACGCTCGCCGGATGGCTGACCCACCCTGCTGCGCCCCAGGAGCTGAGCGCGCGCCGCGATGCGGTCACCGAGCTGACGCCCGCGCTCGACTTGCGCGAGGCGCTCTCGCTGGCAGGGTCGGAGGTGGCGGCGGGCGTCGACAGCATCGGCCTGGTGACATGGGCCGAGGGCAGCGCGGTTCTTTCGGGTTCATGGCGCCGGGTCGCCGCGGCAGTCCTGACGGCGGGAGCGATCGGCGCGGCGGTGTACTGGTTGGCCACCGACGAGTACGGCTATCTGCTGGCTGTCCTCTTCGCAGAGGCTCTGTTCTTCATTCCCCAGCGCCGCAGCATCGAGCGTGCGCTGCACGGGGCCGACGCACCGGCCCGCGACCTTGACGTGCTCGCGCACGTCCTGGCCCGGCTCGAGCGCGAACGCTTCACGACCGCGCGTCTCAATGAACTGCGCGGCCGGCTCGACACTGACGGCATCGAGGCTTCGCTGGCGATCGCTCGCCTGCACCGGCTCATGGAGCTGCACGACTGGCAGCACAACCTGTTCTTCGCGCCGTTCGCCGCCGCGCTTCTGTGGGGGACGCACCTCGCCCTGGCGATCGAGGCCTGGCGCCGCGCGCACGGCACGCACGTCCGCACGTGGCTGAGTACCGTCGGCGAATTCGAGGCGCTCAGCTCATTGTCCGCGTACCGCTTCGAGCACCCGGACGACGTGTGGCCGGAGATTCTCGAGGGAGCGGGTGCGTTCGATGGCAGTGGCGTCGGCCATCCGCTGCTTCCCGCGGCCAAAATGGTCCGCAACGACATCCATCTCGGCGGCGACACGCGCCTGCTGGTCGTCAGCGGCTCGAACATGTCAGGCAAGAGCACGCTGCTCCGCACCGCGGGCATCAACGCCGTGCTGGCCCTCGCGGGGGCGCCGGTGCGCGCGGCCCGCCTGCAGATGACGCCGCTTGCCGTAGGCGCAACGCTGCGCATCCAGGACTCGCTGCAGGAGGGACGGTCGCGGTTCTACGCGGAGATCACGCGAATCCGCGAGCTGGCCGACACCGCGCGGGGACCCGTGCCGCTCCTGTTCTTGCTCGACGAGCTGTTTCACGGGACGAATTCCCACGATCGTCTGGTCGGCGCGACCGGCGTCCTGCGAAGCCTGCTCGATCGCGGCGCGATCGGGTTGATCACCACGCACGACCTGGCGCTGACCGCCATTGCCGACAGCCTGTCGCCGCGCGCCGCCAACGTCCACTTCGAGGACCGCTTCGAGGGCGGCGAGATCACCTTCGACTTCCGCATGAGGCCGGGCCCCGTGACCCGCAGCAACGCGCTGGCGTTGATGCGCTCGGTGGGACTCGACGTCGGATCGGACGGCATGCAATGACTGAGACCAATACGAACGCGGCGGTCACCTACGGCACGTACCTCAAGGTCGACGAGCTCCTCGCGCTGCAGCAGCCTCGCTCGGAAGGCCCCGAGCACGATGAGATGCTCTTTATCGTGATCCACCAGGTGTACGAGCTGTGGTTCAAGGAGCTGCTGCACGAGCTCGATCACGTGACCGAGCTCCTGACGGCAGACGAGACGCATCGCGCCCAGCACACCCTGAAGCGAATCCTGACGATCCTCAAGGTGCTCGTCGCGCAGCTCGACATCCTCGAGACGATGACCCCGCGCGAGTTCCTGACGTTTCGCGAGCGCCTGGAGGCCGCCAGCGGATTTCAGTCGGACCAGTTCCGGCAGATCGAGTTCGTGCTCGGCCGCAAGAGCGAAGCCGCCATTACACGCTTCGCCCCCGGCGGGCGCGCGCGCACGGCGCTGCAGACGCGGTACACGGAACCGACCCTGTGGGACGGCTTCCTGCACTACCTGGTCCGCGAAGGGTACGCCCTCCCGGCGGACCAGCTCGCGCGCGACGTCATTCAGCCCGTTCAACCGTCCGAGGCGGTTCAGCAGGTGCTCATCGAGGTGTACCGGCACGACACGAAGAACGCCGAGCTCTGCGAGCGCCTCGTGGATCTCGATGAGGGCATGCAGGAATGGCGGTATCGCCACGTGAAGATGGTGGAGCGGACGATCGGCGGCAAGCCCGGTACCGGCGGATCGACGGGCGCGGGCTATCTGCGAACGACACTCGGACAGAACCTGTTTCCGGACCTGTGGGACATCCGGACGAGGCTGTGAACCCGCTTGCACGGCATTACTCGCGCTTCCGCGTGGCGGAGCGCATGCTGCTGACCGGCCATTCCCACCAGGCATGGCCCGACAAGGCGTTCGACGCGCAGCAGCAGGCCTGGCTCGACGCGGCGGAGCTTGTGGACGACAAGTGGGAGCGCGTCGAAGCGCGCGCGTCCGCCGTGCGCGACGGGTTCGCCCGGCTCCTTGGCGACACGGGCGCCAACATCGCGCTGGGCCAGAACACTCACGAACTGGTGACCCGCTGGCTGTCGGGGCTGCCGCTTCGGGAACGCCGCCGCCTCATCACGACCGACGGCGAATTCCACAGCATCAGACGCCAGGTCGATCGGCTGGCCGAAGAGCATGTCCTGGACATCGTGCGGATTGCGGCACACCCGTGCGACGCGCTCGCCTCGCGCCTCGCTGCCGCAGTCGACGATCGAACGGCGTGCGTGATGGTGTCGTCGGTGCTGTACGAAACGGCGGAGATCGTCCCGGGACTCGATCTGGTTTCCGCCGCCTGCCGCACGCACGGCGCCGCATTGCTCGTCGATGCCTACCACCATCTGAATGTCGTTCCCTTCGATCTCAGGACGATGGGGCTTGAAGACGCGTTCGTGACGGGCGGAGGCTACAAGTACTGTCAGCTGGGAGAAGGCAACGCGTTTCTGCGCGTCTCCCCCGACTGCCGCATGCGGCCGGTCTTGACCGGCTGGTTCGCGGAATTCGCGGCGCTCGAGGACGTGAGTTCGCACCGCGTGACGTACGGCGCAGGCGCACGGGCGTTTGCCGGCGCCACGTACGACCCGACGTCGCACTATCGAGCAGCGGCTGTCTTCGAGTTCCACGCAGAGCTGGGTCTGACGCCGGACAGGCTCCGGGCCATCAACCGGCAGCAGGTCGCGCTGCTGAAGTCGCGGATCGAAGCGCTGGACCTTGATGCGCAGGTGGCACGCATCGAGCCGATGCCGGACGAGCGCCGCGGGGGCTTTCTCGCAATCCGATCGCCATACGCCACCGATCTGTCGAGGGCCTTGGGCGCCCATGGCGTGTTGACCGATGCACGAGGCCACGTGCTGCGCCTGGGTCCGGCGCCGTACCTTGCCGATGAGCAGCTGCGCCGTTCGTCCGACGCCCTTGGCGTCGTAGTACGAGAACGCGCTGGAGGGCTACAATGACCGCCATGGCCTCCACCACCATTGTGTTCGGCGTCCTGCTCACACTCCTGGGCCTCGTGGGGTACGCCCTCACGCGCACCAGCATGACGGCGCTGATTCCCGCATTGTTCGGGCTGCTGCTGCTGATCCTCGGGTTCCTCGCGCGGTCGGAATCGATCCGGAAGCACGCCATGCACGCGGCGGCCGCCGTAGCGCTCGTGGGCTTCGCCGGGGCGTTGTTTCCCCTGCTGCGAACGCCACCCGCGCCTCGGGCGGCAATAGCCGTCTTCTCGCAGGCCGCGATGGTGGTGCTGACGGCCGTGTTCGTGGCGCTCTGCGTCCGCTCGTTCATTGCCGCGCGGCGCGCGCGACGGTCCGCCTAAAGGCGGACACTACGTACGCATGTCGTACGTCGTGCAATTGGGGGTACGTAGTGTCCGGCTTTAGCCGGACCCAAAGGGCGGGGTCGCAGTCTTCCTGGCAGGATTGAAAAAGGGCGTCGGGACGACACTCGCCCCGACGTAATGGCGCGTCGCTTCCACCGTCAGCTCGATCTCGACGCGCGTCCCTGGGGCAAAAAACGGAGCATCGATGGTCGCCAGCGCCACCAGCCGCTTGAGCGTGGGCGACCAGGCGGTCGTGGTCGCCCGCCCAATCTGCTGCCCATCCCGCATCACCGGCACCGCCACGCGTGACGCCGCCGCCGGCGCCACCGGCGCGAGCGAGAACCGCTCGTAGAGCGCTTCAACCTCGGTCCAATCGACCTCGATGCCGACGATCATGCGCGAGGGCCCGCGGCGCGCCTCTTCTGCCAACGCTTTGCGGCCGATGAACGGCGCCTTGTCGAGTGTTACCAGCCGCCCGAGCCCCATTTCAAACGGCGTATACATCTGGGCGCCGATGAGCGCCTTCCGGCTGCCGGTGAAATCCACGTCAATCAGCAGGAGCCCGGCTTCCACGCGCGCCACGTCGAGCGCCAGCATGCCGGCCGGCTTGATGTCGAAGGGCCGCCCCTCCCGCATGAGCGTGTCCCAGACATCGAGTGCGGACTCGGCCGGCATCCAGATCTCGTAACCGAGATCTCCCGTATATCCGGTGCGTGAAATGTCCACGGGCACGCGCCCGATGCGCCCGCTCGTCACGCGGAAGTAACGAAGCGAGTCGATGTCGGCGTCCGCCGCCGCGCGCAGCACGCGAGCGGATGTGGGGCCCTGGAGGGCGAGCGCCGCGACCTGCCCGGAGATGTCTTCAACCTCCACCTGCAGACCGGCCGCGTTCTGGCGCAGCCATCGCAGGGTCGGATCGGCGGCGGTCCACCGGTACGCCTGCTCCCCGACTCTCGACACCGTCCCATCGTCGATGACCTTGCCCTGCTCGTCGCACCAGGGCGTGTACCAGACCTGGCCGACCGCCATTCGCTGCGCATTCCGCGTGATGACGCGATCGACCAGGCGCGTCGCGTCACGGCCGCTGACGCGGTACTTGAAGAGGGGCGAAATGTCGATGAGCGCGGCCGCGTTCCGGATGGCGTTGTATTCGTGCTCGTGATGCGTTTCGTACGCGCTCACCGCGTAGTAGCCCGACCACTCGCGGTAATTCAGCGACTCGCAGAGCGCGAAGGTGCGTGGATGAAAAGCCGTCCCGATCGGCACCCCTCGATGTTACTCGGGGTGCGGACGGCGGGATAGAATCGCGCCGTGAAGTACGACGTCATCGTGATAGGCGGCGGCCACAACGGCCTGACCGCCGCCGCCTACCTCGCGCGCGCCGGCCGCACGGTCCTCGTGCTCGAGCGGCGGCACGTGCTGGGCGGCGCCGCGGTGACCGAAGAAATCTTCCCGGGCTTCAAGTTCTCGGTCTGCTCCTACGTCGTCTCTCTGCTGCGGCCTGAAATCATCCGCGAGCTCGATCTCCCCAGGCACGGTCTCGAGATCCTGCCGCTCGACGGCACGTTCACCCCGATGCCCGACGGCGACTACCTGTGGCGCATGAACGACCACGCGCGGACGCACCGTGAGATCGCGCGCCACTCGCCCGTCGACGCCGAGGCCTACGACGAGTACGGCCGCGCGATGGTCGAGATGGGGCGCTTCGTCAAGCCGATCCTGAATATGTTTCCTCCGGATCCCGCATCGCTGGATCCACGCGAGCTGAGCAAGCTGCTTTTTCTCGTTCAGCGATTCCGGCACCTTTCTTCACAGGATCGGTACAACCAGGTCCAGCTCATGACGATGAGCGCCGTCGATTTTCTCGACCAGTGGTTCGAGACCGATGTGCTGAAGGCGACGATGGCGGCGTCGGGAATTATCGGGACCTTTCTCGGGGTGAAGTCGCCGGGGACGGCCTACGTGCTCCTCCATCACTACATGGGGGAGATCGACGGCGCGTTCCGATCGTGGGGGCTGGCGCGCGGCGGGACAGGCGCCATCTCGAACGCCATCGCCGCGGCGGCGCGCGAGGCGGGCGTAGAGATACGGGCGGAGACGCCGGTGGCCGGCATCGTCGTCCGCGACAACCAGGCCCAGGGTGTCGTCCTCGAGAACGGCGACGAGATTGCCGCGCGGATTGTGGCGTCGAGCGTCGACCCTCGGCTGACGTTCCTGCGCTTCATCGACGGCGCCAGCCTGCCGGACGACTTCGTGGAAGACATCCGCCGCTACAAGTTCCGCGGCTCGTCGGGCAAGGTCAACCTCGCGCTCGACGCGCTGCCGGACTTCACGTGCCTGCCTGGCGCCGGCGCGCACCTGCGCGGCGCAATCTCCATTTCGCCCAGCGTCGATTACATGGAACGCGCGTACGACGCGGCCAAGTACGGGCGCTTCTCTCCCCGCCCCTATATCGACATCGTCATCCCGTCGCTGACCGATCCGAGCGTGGCGCCGCCCGGCAAGCACGTCATGTCGTGCTTCGTGCAGTACGCGCCGTATCACCTCGCCGAGGGGACGTGGGATGACACGCGCGAGGAGTTCGGCGACACGGTGGTCAGGACGATCGCCGAGTACGCGCCCAACCTGCCGAACATCATTCTCAACAGGCAGGTGGTCACGCCGCTCGATCTCGAGCGCGAGTGGGGGTTGTCGGAAGGCAATATCTTCCAGGGTGAGTTGACGCTGGAGCAGTTGTTCTTCCTCCGCCCCGCACCGGGGTGGGCGCAGTACGAGACGCCGATCGAGCACCTGTACATGTGCGGCTCGGCGACGCACCCCGGGGGCGGCATCATGGGCGCGCCGGGGCGCAATGCCGCCATCAGAATCCTCGCGGACACGCGCGCGTGACTGTCGTCGTCATTGGCGGTGGACACAACGGTTTGGCGGCCGCGTTCTACCTGGCCCGGGCCGGGCTGAAGCCCATCGTGCTGGAGTCGCGCGCCACCTGCGGCGGCGGCGGCATCACGAGCGAGCTGCACCCGGGGTTCCGTTGTCCGGCCCTGTCGCACCACACACCGCTCTGGTCCCTCGTCACGCGCGACATGGAGCTGGCGCGGCACGGCCTCGAGGTCCTCCGGCCGGCGGTTGAGACGTTCGCGCCAGATCTCGATGGCCCGCCATTGGTGATCCATGACGATCCGCGACAGGCATCCGATGCCATTCGCCTGGTGAACGCCGCCGATGCCGAGGCGTATCCGCGATATCGAGCCGTCATGGGGGCAATTAGCGGCGTCGTCGCCTCCCTGCTGCAGTCGCCACCACCCGATATCGATCGTCCCGCGGCGCGGGATCTCTGGAACCTCCTGAAGACCGGTCGGCGGTTCCGCGCGCTCGAGAGGAGAAGCCGCTACCGGCTGCTGCGGTGGGGCCCGATGCCGGTGGCCGACCTGGCGCGCGAATGGTTCCAGTCGGAGCTGGTGTGCGCGTCTCTCGCCGGACCCGCAGTGTCTGGCACCATGCTGGGTCCGCGTTCCGCCGGCAGTGGACTCGTGCTGCTTCTGCACGAAGCCACGCGGCAGCTGGCCGGCGGCGCGTGGCGCGCGCGAGGCGGTCCGGGCGCGCTGACGACCGCTATGGCGGCCGCGGCGGGGGCGGCCGGCGCGGAGATTCGCACGTCAGCGCGCGTCGAGCAGATCGTCGTGGCGAACGACCGGGTGTCGGGCGTCGTTGCGGCCGGGCGGCGGATAGACGCTGATGCGGTCGTATCGGCGGTTGACCCGAAGACCACGTTTCTCACGCTGATGGATCCCGCGGACCTCGCGCCCGATTTCCTGTCAAAGGTCCGCCATTACCGGGCGGCGGGCACTGTGGCCAAGGTGAACCTCGCGCTCTCCGCGCTCCCCTCGTTCGGCGGCCGCCCGGAGTGGCTCGCCGGGCGTATCCACGTCGGCCCGCACCTCGACTACATGGAGCGCGCGTTCGACCATGCGAAGTACGGAGAGATCTCTGAGCGGCCCTGGCTCGACGTCACGATCCCCTCGGTGCTCGATCCGGATCTCGCGCCTGCCGGCGCGCATGTGATGTCCATCTACGCGCACTACGCCCCGTATCGCTTGCGAGGCACCGACTGGACGGCCGCGCAGAAGCCGCTGCTGCGCAACGTACTCGACACGCTCGAGCGGTTTGCGCCCGGCCTCGGCGCTCTCGTGGTTGCGGCGCAGGTCGTCACACCCGCGGAGCTCGAATCGGAGTATGGTTTCCACGGCGGGCACATGTACCACGGCGAGCTGGCGCTGGATCAGATGGCAACCATGCGGCCGCTGCTCGGACACGCGCGCTACGCGGCCCCCGTTTCGGGACTTTTTCTGTGCAGCGCCGGCACGCATCCTGGCGGGTTCATGACGGGAGCCAGCGGGAAACTTGCCGCGCACGAAATCGTCGGGGCGATGAAATGAGCACAACCACTGACCTTCAGTACCCGATCGGCCGCATGACACACGTGATGTCCGCGGACGACCAGGCGCGGCGCGCGGCGATCGCGGAAATCGCCGCCCTCCCCGCGCGCATGCGCGAGGCGGTGAAAGGACTGACCGACGCGCAGCTCGATACGCCGTACCGCCCTGGTGGGTGGACGGTGCGGCAGGTGGTGCATCACGTGCCGGACAGCCACGTGAATGCCTACGTCCGTTTGAAGCTGGCGCTGACGGAGGATGCACCCACGATCAAGCCCTACGACGAAAAGACGTGGGCCAGGCTCGCCGACAGCCGGCTGCCGGTGGAGGTGTCACTGGCGCTGCTCGAGAGCGTTCACGCGCGCTGGGTGGC
>Ga0209640_10006261_pt1 | contig 10406 bp, 8 predicted proteins | sample RifCSP10_1_FD_184018 | JGI IMG/M metagenome (GOLD analysis project Ga0209640, IMG submission 184018) | Soil microbial communities from Rifle, Colorado - Rifle CSP2_sed 10_1 (SPAdes) (version 2) | ecosystem: Environmental > Terrestrial > Deep subsurface > Rock core/Sediment | place: Rifle...
GACCTGGTCGACGGTGCCCTCGTACTCCTCCTCGAGCATCGGCGAGATCCCCTCCTCGAGTGCCAGCGCCGCCACGATGGGCTTGAAGGACGACCCCGCCGGGTACAGGCCCTGGATGGCGAAGTTGTTGAGGACCGCCTGCTCGCCCGAGAGCTCATCCCACTCCTCGTCCGTGATGGTTCCGTCGGAGAACACCGTGGGGTCGAACGCCGGGTACGAGGCCATGGCGATGATCGAACCATCCCGCGGGTCGATCACGACCCCCGCCGCCCGAAAGACCTTCTCTTCCCCCCCGAGACGAGCGAGCCTGACTGCCTGGGCGAGGTCGTCCTCGAGAAAGCGCTGGATGTCGAGGTCGATCGTCGTCACGACGCTTCCCCCCGGCTGCGGGGCGGACTCGTCGATGACGCCGAGGATCTCACCCTGAGCGTTCACTCGGTAGGTGATCGTGCCCTCGATCCCGCGGAGGATCCAGTCGTAGCTCCGTTCGATCCCGAACTTGCCGACCCTGTCGTTCACCTCGATGTCGGTCCTGGTGAGGTCGTCCTCACCGGGCGCCCCGACATACCCCACGAGGTGAGCGGCGGTTTCCCCGAGCGGGTACACCCTCGACGGCACCGGCTCGATCGACACTCCGGGGAATCGTTCGATGTCCTCCAGCACGAACGCTGCAGTCGCCGGAGTGACGGGCTCACCCAGGGCAAACCTCGTCCCCGATCCACGATCTTCGAAGGTCTGTCGTATCTCCGAAGCAGGCATCCCCAGGAGCGCCGACAGGTTCTCGATCAGGCCCGGCTCTTGCTCGAGACTCAGCAACTGACGGTCGACGAACACGCGCATCGTGGCCACCGACCCGGCCATCACTTCCTTCCCGTCGCGGTCGAAGATGTCACCCCGGGGCGCTTCGATCGTCACGATCCGAATCTGTTGATTCTCTGCGACCTCGAGAGACTCCTCGATGTCGGTGACCTGAAGGAACCACATCCGAAGAACGAGGATCGAGAAGAGTCCTCCGAGGAACACACCAATCGAGAGCAGTCGCCATCCCGGTCTCATAGCTGGAAGGGGCTCGATCGGCGCCGGGCCGCGCCCAGCACCCAGGTGGCAAACGGAAGGATCAATGCAGCGAGGAGCATGTTGTACAGCGACGGAAGGAGGAGCTTCTTGATGATACCGGCGTCCGCCAATGTCTTCTCTCCGAAGATCGTACCGAGCACCGCAAACAGTGCGAGGCCTCCTGCCGTCACCCCGAACACGAATGGCCCAATGAGGCTGAAGTCGTCCTCGAGCCGGTCCCGCACACGCACGACGAAGAACGCAACCGAGGTGAACACCAGCGCCCACAGCCCGAGCGGAGAGTCGGCCAGCAGGTCCTGGACGATGCCGGCACCGAAGCCGAGGAGGAGCGCAACCTCGGGCGGCAGGTGGCGGGCGAAGGCGACGACGACGAGCAGGACGAGCGCCGGAGCGGCATCGAACGGCCGAATACGGGCGAACATCGTGGTCTGCAGCGCCGCCGCAATCACCACGATGACGATGGTGGCGGCGAGCCGCCTCCACTTCACGGCGCCGACCCACCCAGGGTCGTCGTGGTCGTCGTTTCGGGGGCTTCGTCGGAGTCGCCCTCGCTCTGCGTCCCACTGTCCACCGATGGGCTGTCTGGCAGCCGATCCTGGTCTTCGAGTTCACCGACGGTCGCCTCGTCCCGAGTGAACACGAGCACCTTGACGAAATCGATGCTCGTCAACCCGGCCACCGGGGCGGCGGTGGTACGGAGCGAGAACCCGACCTCCGAGCGGGCCGACTCGAGAACCCGGGCGACGACAATGCCCGCTGGGAACCGACCATCCGCCGTCACGAGTAGATCGCCCTCGACCACAGCGGCGTCTGTGTTGAAGAGCTCGAGCACCATAGGCCCGCTCCCCCTGCCCGTGAGCACGCCGGTTTCGCCCGTCCGCTCGATCCGAACCGCAATGTGGACCGTCGTATCGGTGATCAGTCGCACCCGGGCGACGGTGTCGGTGACGGCGACCACGCGCCCGATGAGACCGCCCTCGTCGACCACGGGCATGTCGATACCCACCCCGTCATTCGCCCCCTTGTCGATCACTCTCACCTGATCGAACTCGGAGGTGCCGACCGCCAACACCTGGGCGGCGATCCAGTCGAGATCCCCCGGCGGCTCGAGGTTGAGCAGCGCCTCGAGCTCGGTGACCCTGATTCGAAGACTCTCCGTCTCCTGCAATTGCCGATTCAGTTCCGACACCTGATCGCGCATTGCGCGGTTCTCCGAACTGAGGCTGAAGATGTTCGAGAGACTTTCGAAGAAGTCGGCCACGGGGCGAGTGGCCGATGCGACGACGCGTTCCACCGGTGCGAACACCGATTGCGCGCCGTCGCGAAGCGTGCTTCCCAGTCCCTCTCCCGAGGCGCGCAGGTCGGTGGTCACGAGCGCCAGCGAGAGGACGAGCAGGCCAAGGAACATCCCTGTCGGCCGGTCGAGGTTGCTGGGCCGCCACATCAGCGGCGCCGTCCTACACGCCGCCGGCCGTCGTCGTCAGGACCTCTTGGAGCATGTCGAACTCTTCGAGACACCGCCCCGATCCGAGCACGACCGAGTGAAGCGGCCGGTCGGCCGTGATGACGGGGGTGCCCGTCTCGTTGGCGATCCTGACGTCGAGGCCGCGCAGCAAAGCGCCGCCGCCGGTGAGCACGATCCCCCGCTCCATCACGTCCGCAGACAACTCAGGGGGTGTCTTGTCGAGGCAGAACTTGATGGCGTCGACCACACCCTGAACCGGTTCTTCAATGGCCTCCCGCACCTCGGCGGCCGTGATGATCACGGTCTTGGGAAGGCCTGTGACGAGGTCACGGCCGCGGATCTCGGCATTCGGCTCGTCGACGAACGGCCACGCCGATCCGATCGCCATCTTGAGTTGCTCGGCCGTCCGGTCACCGAGCAGAAGGTTGTACTCCTTCTTCACCCAATTGACGATCGACTCGTCGAGTTCGTCGCCCCCGATACGGGCACTGCGGGCGACGACGATGCCGCCCATAGAGATGACCGCCACCTCGGAGGTGCCGCCGCCGATATCGACGATGACTGAGCCGATCGGCTCGTGGATGGGAAGATCGACCCCGATGGCGGCAGCCATGGGCTCTTCGATCGTATATGCCCGGCGAGCTCCGGCGTGGTACGCGGCCTCCTCCACGGCCCGGCGCTCCACACCGGTGATCCCCGAGGGGACGCAGATGATGATCCTGGGGCGGGCCCATCGCCGAGGCTGGACCTTCTTGATGAAGTAGCGGAGCATCTTCTCGGTGATGTCGAAGTCGGCGATCACCCCGTCTCTCAGGGGCCGGATCGCCTGGATGTGGGAGGGGGTGCGGCCGATCATCCGCTTCGCCTCGAGGCCGACTGCGAGGGCGCGGTTGTCTCGCGTGTTGATCGCCACGACCGACGGCTCGTTGAGCACGATGCCGGCGCCGCGAACGTACACGAGAGTGTTCGCAGTGCCGAGATCGATTGCCATGTCGCGAGTCGCCAGCGACATCAAGCTGTTCGCCATCTGGGCCCTTGCTGGAGTGTGCGGAGTCTACCCCCTCCGTGTTAATGGGCGGTCGCCCGCTCAATCGAAGAACAGCGACAGCTCACGTTGTGCGCTTGCAGGCGAATCCGAGCCGTGGACGATGTTTTCGGTGATCAACAAGCCGAAATCGCCCCGAATCGTGCCGGGAGGCGCGTCTACGGGATTCGTGGGTCCCATGAGGGTGCGGCCGGTGGCGATGGCGTCGGGGCCCTCCCATTCCATGGCTACGACCGGGCCGCTGGTGATGAACTCGACGAGATCGCCGAAGAACGGCTTGCCCACGTGCTCGGCGTAGTGCAGGTCGGCGAGTTCCTTGGAGATCGTGAGCATGCGCATCCGGGCCAGGGTCAGGCCCTTGCGCTCAAAACGGGCGATCACTTCGCCGATGAGGCCCCGGCGCACCCCGTCGGGTTTGACCATGACGAATGTGTGTTCCATTGGAAGAGGAGGCTACCCGGCTTCGGAGACGGCACATCGCCGCGTAGACGATGCACGAGGACATTCGACCCTCGGCCTTCGACAGAGCGGACCGGAACTCTGTCGAAGGTCCAAGATCCAAGGTCCAAGGTCAGCAGGGCGGAGACCGCGCTAGGCGCCCAGTCCGAGCGCGGCGCGCGCTTCCCCCACCACATAGATCGACCCCGTGACCAGCACCGGCCCGCCTCCGGCGATGGCCGAACGGACGGCGTCGGCCACCGAGGCGTGCGGGGTCGCTTCGACTCCGATCACGGCCCCCACCAGCGCGGCTACCTCGGCGGCCGGCATCGCCCTGCCGCTTTCGGCTGCAGCGGTGTGAAAGACGGCCGCAGCATTCCGGAGATGGCCGAGCATTGTCGCCACGTCCTTGTCGCGCATCACGCCGAACACCACGGTCCAACGACGATCACGGAACTCCTCGTCCAGGGCGGCGGCCAATGCTGCAGCCCCGTCAGGGTTGTGGGCGCCATCGACGAGGACCAGAGGATCCATGGCAAGGATCTCCATGCGCCCAGGCGAGTTCGCGCGAGCCGCGGCCTCACGGACGGCGGCCTCGTCGAGATCCCGCCCCATCAGCGCCTCGACCGACGCCACCGCCGTCGCGAAGTTGGCAATCTGATGACGGCCCCGCATTGGTAGCTCGAGCTCGCGGTACGTGCCGGAGATTCCCTCGAGGTCGAGGCGCCAGCCGCGATCGGTCCTACTGGTGTCGAGCGGCTGGAACTCGCCGCCATAGCGGAACCAGCGGGCATCCTGGTCCCGGGCCCGCAGCTCTGCGACCGTCAGCGCCTCGGGCACCAGGTCCCCCGTGATCAGAACCGTCCCCCGATCGAGAATCGCCATCTTCTCGGCGGCGATCAACGGGATCGTGTCCCCCAGGTACTCGGTGTGCTCGAGTCCGATGGTCGTGACGACCGCCACAGCAGAGGTGGCGGCGTTGGTCGCGTCGAGCCGCCCGCCGAGCCCGGTCTCGACCACCGCGACGTCCACCGCCCGATCGGCAAACCAGGCGAAGGCAATCGCAGCGGTCAGCTCGAAGTAGGTGATGCCGTCACCGGTTCGCTCCTCATACATGTCGACGATGGGGGCGAGCTCGGAGACTACGTCGGCGAATTCCTGAGGCTCCATGACGAATCCACCCACCTCGAAGCGCTGCTCGACCCTGTGCAGGTGCGGCGATGTGAACAGCCCTGCCGACAACCCCATCGCCGACACCATCGTTGCCGCCATGCGAGACGTCGATGTCTTACCGTTTGTGCCCGCCACGTGGATGATCGGATACGACTCCTCGGGGTGGGCGAGCATGTCCAACAGGCCGGTGATCCGCTCGAGACCCGGCTTGACCCCCCGCCCGATGTGAGCGTCGAGGTAGGCGATGGCGTCGACGTGGTTCGTGGGCCGCTACCCCAGGTCGGACCGTTGGGCGGACAGCTTGTCGAGCACCGCCTCGAATTCGGCGACCTTCGCCTCCTCTTTGGCAACGACCTCCCGCGGCGCCTTCGAGACGAAGTCCGGTTTGGACAACTTCGCGCGCGAGCGATCCAAGACGACGCGCATCTCGGCGATCTCCTTGTCGAGCCGGACCCGCTCCGCCCCGACGTCCACGAGACCCTCCAACGAGATGAACGCCTGTGCGGTCCCCGCGACCACGCGTGAGAAGACGTTTCCGTCCGGCGACCGACCCACCTCGGGTCGCACCGAGGCCAGTGCCTCGAATTGAGGGAGCCACCACGACCCTGAAAGCCCGTCGGGATCGACCAGCGTCACATCGAGCTGAGCGCGGGGCGAAAGGCCGTGTTCCGCGCGGAAACGACGGAACCCGACCACGAGCTCGCGAAACACCTCGAAGTGACGAGGCTCCTCGTACGCGGGCGGCGCGGGCCACGACGCCGCGGCGATGAACCCATCCCCGACGAGGTGTGACCACAGTTCCTCGGTAACGAAGGGGATCACCGGATGGAACAGCTTCAGCAGGTCGCGCAATACCACCCCGAGAGTGGCCTTTGCCTCGTCCGACCCGGCCTTCAAAGAAGTCTTCGACAGCTCCAGATACCAGTCGAACGCTTCGGACCACGCGAACGAGTACACGAGGGCATACCCCTCGTTGAATCGGTACTCGTCGAACAGGGCGTCGGTACGTCGAACGACATCATGGAGCCGGGACAGGATCCAGGACGCCTCCGGCCCTGGATCGTCGGGATACCCACCTTCGGCGGGAACCGACCGCTCGCCGAGGTTGGCCAGCCCGAACCGCACGGCATTCCACAGCTTGTTGCCGAACCGCCGGGCTGCATCCACCCACTCGACCTGGAATGGCACGTCCTGGTTCGGTGAGGCGGCCTGGATCAGGGCGAGCCGGAGAGCGTCCGCCCCGTGCACGGCCACCACGTCGAGTGGATCCACCGCGTTGCCTAGTGACTTGGACATCTTGCGGCCATCCTCGGCCCGCACCAGGCCGTGGATCACCACGTCGGTGAAGGGCTTGCGACCGGTGAGGTGGAGGCCGAACTGGATCATCCGAGCCACCCAGAACGAGATGATGTCGTATCCGGTGACCAACGCCGCGTTGGGGTAGTAGCGGGCGAGATCCTCGGTGTCTTCCGGCCACCCCAAGGTCGAGAAGGGGAACAAGCCCGCCGAGAACCAGGTATCGAGGACGTCGGGATCCTGGCGGAGGGTGGTCGAACCGCATGGGCATATGATCGGGTCGTCGAGGGCGACGATCACCTCGCCGCAGGCGTCGCAGTACCACGCCGGAATCCTGTGGCCCCACCAGATCTGCCGAGAGATGGTCCAGTCGCGCAGGTTCTCCATCCAGTGGAAGTAGGTCTTCTCCCACCGCTCGGGAACGAAACGGATGTCGCCATTGCGGACCGCCTCGATCGCCGGGCCCACCAGGGGCCCAACACGGACGAACCATTGTTCCGACAGGTAGGGCTCGATCACGGTGTGGCACCGCTGGCAGTGGCCCACTGCGTGGGAATGGAGATCGACCCTCACGAGAGCGCCCTCCGCTGCCAGGGCATCCTTGACGGCCACCCGGGCATCGAAGCGATCCATGCCGGCGAACCGGCCTCCGTTCTCGTTGATGACTCCTGCCTCATCTATCACACAGACGGACTCGAGGCCATGGCGTTGCCCGATGTCGAAGTCGGTCGGATCGTGGGCGGGCGTCACCTTTACCGCTCCCGTTCCGAACTTCGGGTCGACGGCCTCGTCGGCGATGATCGGGATTGATCGGCCGACCAGCGGAAGGCGAACCGCCCTCCCGATGAGGTCGCGGAACCGCGCGTCGGCAGGGTGCACAGCGACTGCGGTGTCTCCGAGCATCGTTTCAGCGCGGGTGGTGGCCACCTCCACTCCACCCTCCCCCTCTACAAAGGGGTACCGGATGTGCACGAGCTCACCCATCTCGTCCTCGTGCTCGACTTCGACATCGCTGATCGCTGTGCGGTCGCGGGGGCACCAGTTGATGATCCGTTTCCCGCGGTAGATCAAGCCCTCGTGGTAGAGGTCCACGAACACCTTTCGCACCGCGGCCGACAGCCCCTCGTCCATCGTGAACCGCTCACGAGTCCAGTCCGTAGAAAACCCCATTCGGCGGATCTGGTCAGTGATTCGGCCTCCCGACGCGGCCTTCCACTGCCAGACCTGCTCGACGAATGCCTCACGCCCCAGCTCCTCGCGAGTTGTTCCCTCGTTGGCCAGCTCGCGTTCCACCACGATCTGGGTGGCGATGCCGGCGTGGTCTGTACCCGGTAGCCACAGGGTGGCGTATCCCTGCATTCGCTTGCGTCGGATGATCACGTCCTGGATCGATTGATCCAGGGCGTGGCCCATGTGGAGCACACCGGTGACGTTGGGAGGCGGGATGACGATGCAGAACGGCTCGCCGTCCGGATTCAGCTCAGGCCGAAAGACCCCGGCTTGCTCCCAGCGGGAGTACCAGGTCGCCTCGACCCGTTGCGGGTCGTACGCCGGATCCATCGCGCCTGTCACTCATCGTGCCGGCGAGTGTAGACAACCACGGGACGCCGATTGCCGACCGCCAACCGGTCTGAGAGGCCGGGAGCTCGAATCCTCCGGACCCGCGTCGACGGTGATCCAGGGTCTTGCCCCCTCCGCTCGGCCATTGATGGCCTCGCGCCTCCCCCATCGGACTGGGGGAGGCAGCAATGGAAACGGGAAACTGGGAACTGGGAACGCTGCTAAGCGCTTCGCTCCTCGGGCATCTCCTTGCCAATGTCCGCCATCGGGATGAGCGTCGGATTCACCCGCTCGCGCACCACTTCACCGTCGATGACAACCCTTGCCACATCCTGGCGGGACGGGAGCTCGTACATCGTATTGAGCAGTACCTCCTCGAGGATGGCTCGCAGGCCGCGCGCACCCGTGCCCCGAAGCGTCGCCTGGTCCGCCACGGCGACCAGGGCGTCGTCGGTGAAGACGAGCTCGACGCCGTCCATTTCGAAGAACTTGGTGTACTGCTTGACGAGGGCGTTCTTCGGCTCGATCAGCACCTTGATCATCTGCGCCTGGTCGAGATCCTGGACCGTCGCCACCACGGGCAAGCGGCCAATGAACTCGGGGATGAGCCCGTACGCCATGAGATCCTCAGGGAGCACCTGGGCGAGGGTCTCGCCGTCTCGGGTCTTGCGGGCATGGACGTGGGCGTCAAACCCGATGGCGCGCTTGCCAACGCGAGCCTCGATGATGTGCTCCAATCCGGAGAACGCGCCTCCGCAGATGAACAGCATGTTCGTAGTGTCGATCTGCAGGAACTCCTGGTGGGGATGCTTGCGGCCCCCCTGCGGTGGCACCGACGCCACCGTCCCCTCGAGGATCTTCAGCAATGCCTGCTGCACGCCCTCCCCAGACACGTCACGTGTGATCGACGGGTTCTCCGCCTTGCGGGCGATCTTGTCGATCTCATCGATGTAGATGATCCCAGTCTCGGCGCGCTTGATGTCGTAGTCGGCAGCCTGGATCACCTTGAGGAGAATGTTCTCCACATCCTCGCCGACGTACCCCGCCTCGGTCAGCGCGGTGGCATCGGCGATGGCGAAGGGGACGTTGAGAAACCGCGCCAAAGTCTGGGCGAGCAGGGTCTTGCCGCAGCCCGTCGGCCCGATCAGCAGGATGTTCGACTTGGACAACTCGACGTCGTCCTTGGCCCGCTGGCTGGCGCGTACGCGCTTGTAGTGGTTGTACACCGCGACGGACAGAACCCTCTTGGCACGCTCTTGGCCGACCACGTAGTCCTCGAGGAAGTTGTGGATCTCGGTCGGCTTGGGAAGCTCAGCGAACGGAGTCTCCTCGGTGCTGGCGAGCTCCTCCTCGATGATCTCGTTGCACAGATCGATGCACTCGTCGCAGATGTAGACGCCCGGACCGGCGATGAGCTTCTTCACCTGCTTCTGCGATTTACCGCAGAACGAGCACTTGAGGAGGTCGCCTCCCTCAGCGAACTTCGTCACGCTGGACTCCTTTCGGCATCACTCAGCCGGCGACGGCCTTGAGCTCACGCCCCTCGAGGACCGTGTCGACGACGCCGTATTTGTGTGCCTCCTCGGCGGTCATCCAGAAGTCGCGGTCGGTGTCGATCTTGATGCGTTCGAGATCCTGTCCGGTGTGGAAGGCCAAGATCTCGTTCATCTCTTCCTTCACCCTGATGATCTCCCGGGCCTGGATCTCGATGTCGCTGGCCTGACCCTCGAGTCCCCCGATGTGTGGCTGATGGAGCAACACCCGGGCGTGCGGGAGCGCAAAGCGCTTGCCCTTGGCCCCGGCGGCGAGCAGCACCGCGGCCGCCGATGCCGCCTGACCCATGCAGTACGTGGCCACGTCAGGCTTGATGAAGTTCATCGTGTCGTAGATCGCCATCAGTGAGGTCATCGACCCGCCCGGAGAATTGATGTAGAGGAATACATCCTTGTCGGGATCCTCGCCCTCGAGGTGGAGCAACTGCGCCATGATCAGGTTGGCGACGGTGTCATCGATCGGCGTGCCCAGGAAGATGATCCGCTCTTTGAGCAGCCGGCTGTAGATGTCGAAGGCGCGCTCGCCGCGGCTGGTCTGCTCGACCACCGTGGGGATCAGGTAGCTGTTCGTGATCATCATTGCTGCACCTCCACGGGTTCGGGCCCGTCTTCGTCGTCTGCCGGGGCGGTCCCGGACCCATCACCGTGTTCGACCGCCTCGTCGGTAGGCGCCGGAGCGCGTACCTCGATCTCGGGGAGCTCGATCTCGTTGCCGTCTGCATCAACCGGTTTCGCGAGCTCTGCGAGCCGGCCGGCGGCCTTGCGCCGCAGGATATCACCGGAGAGTGTCTCTTCCTGA
>Ga0209640_10006262_pt1 | contig 10405 bp, 8 predicted proteins | sample RifCSP10_1_FD_184018 | JGI IMG/M metagenome (GOLD analysis project Ga0209640, IMG submission 184018) | Soil microbial communities from Rifle, Colorado - Rifle CSP2_sed 10_1 (SPAdes) (version 2) | ecosystem: Environmental > Terrestrial > Deep subsurface > Rock core/Sediment | place: Rifle...
TACCGCATCCCTCATCGGGCCGAGCGTCTTCGACGTCTGCGCGCGGATGTTGTTGAGGAAGATCTTCGACGTCCCGAACCCGAGGAGAAAGCGACCCGGTCCGGCCGCCTCCTGCACCACGCGCGCATCCATCGCGACCTGCACGGGATGGCGCGTGAAGGGCGAGATGATCCCCCAGCCGATCGTCAGCCGTTTCGTCTCGCGCGCCATGAGCGCCGAGACGACGGTCGAGGAGCGTGCCTCCATCCCGTGCTTGCGCCACCACGGGTACGCCTCCGCGAGCCAGATCGTGTCCATGCCCGCCTCGTCCATGACGCGTGCCGACTCGAGCATCTCCTCGAGCGGCTCCATCGTCAGCTGCATGACGCCGATCCGAAACGGGACAGCCATGGGCATCCGGTTCTAACAGGTTCGGGGATCGTCGTGCACACCGGAGCGGCGCCTCTCGGCGCCGCTCCGTTCTTCGTTCTGCACTGTCTCAATGCGTCAGTCGCCCACCGCGGAAGTGCTTAACGGACAAGCTTCCGCCGATGAGGAGCCCGAACATGAGCACGGACGTGGCTCCAACCGCAGCGGCCCCCCAGTCGAACCCGCCATCGTCGGAGCCAAGACCGACGGAAACCGGCGTCGTCGACCGCAGTAGCGCTCCCCGCTCGGGGCCGTCGACGTAACCGACGAGAGCCTCCGACGCCACCGGCCCCTGCGAACGCTCATTCGCGTAGAAGTACGCGATCGCCGCGTCTCCAGACGTCGCCGCGGTCGCACGCTCGTTCGCCCGGAAGTACGCGATTGCCGCCTCGGCGGACGTCAACGCTGAATGGCGCTCGGGACCGTCCCGGTAGCTGTCGAGCGGTGTACCCGCGGCCGCCGGGCCGGCCACCGCGAGGGCCGAAAGGGCGAGTGCCGCTGCCGTCTTGATCTGCTTCTGGAGCTTCATGACCTACCTCCTGTTCCACGATCGCCTTGTGCGATCGACTGCGACCACGATCGAAGACGGTGGTTGCGCTGCACTTACCGACGGGTTACAACCGCTTACACCAGCAGATGGACATTCGGATCCTCGGCGCTCTTGAGGTCGAGCGCGACGGTCGACTGGTTTCGCTCGGCCCGAAGCAGCAGACTCTGCTGGCGATTCTGCTCATCCACCGCGGAGCACCCGTCCCGGCAGACCAACTCGTCGAGGAGCTCTACACGGGACGTCCGCCGCGGAACGCCACAAAAGCCCTCCAAGTGCACGTCTCTCGGCTACGCAAGTCGCTCGGGGACGGATCGCGCCTAGAGACGTCGGCAGGTGGCTATCGCCTCGCGCATGAGCCGGGCGCTCTCGATCTGCATCGATTCGAGGACCTAGCGGATAGAGGCAGGCGCGCGCTTGCGGACGGTGACGAAAACCTCGCCTCCGCACTGCTCGCCGAGGCGCTTGCTCTTTGGCGAGGTCCTCCCCTCGCGGACTTCAGATACGCAGACTTTGCTCAGGCCGAGATTGCGCGCCTGGAGGAGCTCCGGCTCGGGGTTCTCGAGGAACGCATTGATGCCGACCTCGTCGCAGGCCATCACTCGTCGCTCGTCGGTGAGCTCGAAGCACTCGTCGAGGAGCACCCGCTGCGCGAGCGCCTGAGAGCACAGCTGATGCTGGCCCTTTATCGCTCCGGGCGACAGGCCGAGGCGCTCGAAACGTTCCAGGAAGCGCGAAGAGCGCTCGTCGACGAGCTCGGCATCGACCCCAGCCGAGCCCTACGGGAGCTCGAGAAGGCCATCCTTCAGCAGGATCCAGCCCTCGATCTCGCTGCAACGCCGGTCGAGGGAGCCGAGCCCGCGAGAAGTCGAACCGAGGCGGTTCCTCTTGAACCCGGTACGGAGATCCAGCCCGGCGAGGCGCGGAAGCTGGCGAGCGTGGTCTTTGCCGACCTCGTCGACTCGACGCTGCTTGGCGAACAGGACCCAGAGCGCACTCGCGTCCTCCTCGACCGCTTCTACGACGCGATGGCAGAGGAGGTGCGGCGGGCCGGAGGCACGCTCGAGAAGTTCATCGGTGACGCGGTGATGGCGGTCTTCGGTGTCCCAACTGCATACGAGGACCATGCGGAGCGTGCGCTCCACGCCGCGCTTGCCATGCAGCAGCGGTTCGGCGAGCTGTTCGGTGACGCGCTCGGCCTCCACACCGGCGTCTGCACAGGCGAGGTCTTCGTCGCGCAGCGGAAGGGCGCCAGCTTCGTCACCGGTGACGCGGTGAACGTCGCGGCCAGGCTCCAGCAGGCAGGTGCGCGGGGAGACATCCTCGTCGCCGAGCGCACGATCGCCGCAGTCGGAGCCGCCTTCGAGTTCGAAGACCCGACGACAGTCGAGGCGAAAGGAAAGTTGGGCGGGGTTGCATGCCGCCGCCTGGTCCGAGCCGTTTCGCTGGCGAGGCCGAGGGGTCTCCTCGGGCTGCGTCGCGCCTTCGTGGGGCGGGAGCAGGAGATCGAGGTCCTGCGCGCAGCGTATAGGCGCGCCATCGACGGGCAGGAGCCGCACCTCGTGACGCTGATGGGCGACGCCGGAATCGGCAAGACGAGCCTAGTACGGGAGCTGTGGGGATGGCTGGGCGCTCAGCCGTCCGGACCCCTGCTACGCGCAGGACGCTGCCTACCCTACGGGCGCGGCATCACGTACTGGCCGCTGGCCGAGGTGCTCAAGGAACATCTCGGGATCCTCGACAGCGATTCGCCCGAGGTGGTTCGGGAGCGGCTTGGCAGACGTGAGATCCTCGGTGTAACGCTTGGGCTCGAGATCGCGTCCGACGTCCATCCGCTGGCGGCCCGCGAGCAGCTTCACGATGCCTGGATCGAACTGCTTGACGAGCTCGTCGCGCAGCAGTCGGTGGTCATCCTCGTCGAGGACCTGCATTGGGCGGAGGAACCACTGTTCGACTTGCTTGACCGCCTTCTCCGTGACGTCTCCGGCCCCCTGTTCCTGGTCGCCACGGCACGGCCGGAACTGCTGGACAGGCGCCCGACATGGGGTGCAGGTCGTCGTAACGCCGCCCAGCTCTGGCTAGAGCCGCTTTCCCTCGAAGACGGCACTTCGATGCTCGAGGAGCTGCTGGGGTCCGAGCTCCCCGCGCGGCTATGTGAGCTCGTCCTCGCCAACACCGAGGGCAACCCATTCTTCGTCGAGGAGCTTGTCGGAGCGCTAGTCGATCGTGGGTTCCTACAGCGTTCGAACGGAAGCTGGAGGGCGCACGACTTGCCCGAGCATTTCGTCGTCCCGGATTCAGTGCAATCGATCGTCGCCGCCCGTATCGACATGCTCGGCGCGGCCGAGAAGGCTGCGCTCCAAGCCGCCGCCGTTGTCGGCCGCGTTTTCTGGGCAGACCCGGTCACCGAACTCCTGGCGGGAGCCCATGCCGACCTCGGGGTGCTAGTCGAGCGCGACTTCATCCGTCGGCACGCGGTTTCGTCCATGGCGGGCGAACGCGAGTTCGCGTTCAAGCACGCCCTCACGCGCGACGTCGCGTATGAAAGCCTCCCGAAGGCGAGGCGGGCGCAGCTCCACGCCACGCTCGCGGAATGGCTGGAGCGCCTCGGGGAAGGGCGTGACGAGCACGCACCGTTGCTCGCGCACCACTACGCCGAGGCAGTGCGACCCGAGGACCTCGACCTTGCATGGTCGAACGAAGAGGAGCGGGCTGAGCAGCTGAGGGCGAAGGCGCTTACGTGGCTCGAGCGCGCCGGAGAGCTCGCCGCGGGCCGCTACGCGCTCGACGAGCAGATTGCGCTGCTGCAGAGGGCCGTCGAGCTGCAGCAGAGCGAGGCACGGCGCGGAGAGCTCTGGCAGGCGATCGCGCGCGCACACCTGCGCAGGTTCGACCAGGCGGGTTTCCGAGCGGCACTTCACGCCGCGATCGACGCGAGCATCGACCCCGCAGCGGCGGCCGATCTCATGAGCCGACTCGCGCTCTGGGACGCGATGCGTTGGAATCACGCCGAGGATCGGGAGCTGATCGAGGGGTGGATCGAGCGCGCGCTCGGGCTGGCGGGAGAAGGCAGCGCGGCGCGAGCGCGATCTCTGGTGGCGCGCTCGTACTGCCGTCCTCAGGAGGCGGAGACCGCGGCCCGAGAAGCCTGCGCGATCGCCGAGGAGCTACCCGACCTCGAGCTCCGGTCCTACGCGTTCCACGCGCTTGCCGACGCGGTCCTCGCAGACGCGCGCTACGACGAGGCGCGTCGATGGGCGGAGCGAAGGCTGGAGCTCCTAGACAGCATCGACGACCCCGATCATGCCGCCGACATCTACTGGAGTGCGATTCCCGGCTACCTTGGCCTCGGCCGCTTCGATGACGCCCGCCGGCTCGCCGGGCTGCACGACGAGGTGACGAGCCGGCTCTCGCCCCACCATCGGCTGCACGGCGTCGCGTTCCTGCTCGAAGTCGAGGAGCTTGCCGCGAACTGGCAGCGCATCGGTGAGTTGACGCGGCGGGCGGAGCAAGCTGTGGAGGCCAGTACGCCGTGCACCTACCGACCGCGATCGCTCGCCGTCTGCGCACTTGCTGCCGCCTGTATTGGCCAAGAGGTCGAGGCGCGCCGCCTCGAGCGCGCCGCCGCCGAGCATGGCGCCGAGGAGTACGGACGCGTTGTGGACACGCGGATCCGCCTCGCGCTCGTGCGCGGGGATTTCGACACCGTGCGGAGGCTGGTGGCACAGCCCGAGGCGCCGCAAAGGACTCTCATCCGGAGCACGAAGCTCGCGCCGGTAGCCGCCCGGCTCGACGCGCTCGCTGCCCTCGGGGACCGCAAGGGAGTGGAGACGGAGGCGCCGCACTGGCTCCAGCCCGACACGTACCTCGAACCATTCGCCCTGCGGGCACTCGGCATCGTGCGCGAGGAGTCGGCGCTCGTGGAGCGCGCTGCGGCCCGCTTCGACGCGATGGGCCTGGGGTGGCATTCGGCCCAGACCCGGGCTTCGCTCTGACGACTAGCTCTCTCATCAACGAGACCGCGAGGGCGCGGGCCCGAAGCCGAGCAGGAACCGGCCCGGCCCCGCCGCCTCCTGCACGACCCGCGCGTCCATCGCGACCTGGACCGGGTGGCGCGTGAACGGTGAGATGATCCCCCAGCCGATCGTCAGCTGCTTCGTCTCGCGGGCCATCAACGCGGAGACGACCGTCGACGAGCGTGCCTCCATCCCGTGCTTACGCCACCACGGGTACGCCTCCGCGAGCCAGATAGTGTCCATGCCCGCCTCGTCCATGACGCGTGCCGACTCGAGCATCTCCTCGAGCGGCTCCATGGTCAGCTGCATAACGCCGACGCGAAACGGTGGGCTCACGGGGTGGTTCCATCGTCCATACCCACGCTCTCCGCGGCCATGATCTCACGAATGATCTCGATCGCCACGGACGCGCGAGGATATCCGACGTAGACCGCGAGGAAGGTCACCATGGCCTCGAGCTCGTCCGGCGTCAACCCATGGTCGAGCGCCCACCGGGTGTGACCGCGCAGACGAGCATCAGCACCGCCTTGGGCGACGAGCGCCGCGAGCACGACGAGGCTCCGATCGCGTAGTGAGAGGACGTCGTCGGCCCAGGCGCCCCCGGCGGCGTTGATCGCCTCGGTCGCCATACGTTCGCCGACAATGCGCTGGAGTTCCTCGACGGCCTTGTCCTCGGGAAGGCGGAACTGACTCGCGTAAGCGGCGCGGCCCCGTGCGGCTCGTTCGTCGTCCTCACCCATTGTGCTCGGCGTGGAAACACTCGATCGCGAGCCCGATCCACTCGGGCGCGTCCCAACCGGGATAGTCGGCACGGATCCCCGGCTCGAGGGTCGCCTTCACTTCGTCGAGTGCGCCGGCGGCAGACCGAACCCGACTGCGCACGTCCTGGAGGTACGAGCTGACCCGACCGATGAGCTCCGGCCCCGCCACTTCACCGTGACCGGGAACGACAACCGCTGGCTCGAGCTCCTCGAGCCGGCCGAGAACGTCGATCCACAGGCTCCCATCGACGTCGGCATCCTGCGGTGGGAACCACGGGAAGATCGGAAAGATCCGGTTCTCGAGCAGGTCGCCTGCGAACAGGACGCGCTGCTCTGGCAAGAAGATGACCTGATCGCCGCGCGTGTGAGCCAGCCCGAAGTGGAGCAACTCGACGCGAAGCGCGCCGAGATCGAGTGTCAGACGGTCGTCGTAGAGCTCGTCGGGAGTGACGAACTCGACTCCTTCGAGCTGCTCGGCGACTGCATCGCCGAAGCTCCGGAACATCTCGAGGTACCCCTGTCCCTTTGCATCGAGCTCGTCCTGCTGCGATTGGTTGTAGACGATCCTAACGCCCGCGTCTGCGAACGCCTTCGCTCCATACCCGTGCTCGGGGTGGAAGTGGGTGATCGTCAGGACGAGCGGCTTGTCGGTGAGAGAACGGGCTCGCGCGAGCACCCGACGTCCGTTCTCGGGACCCATCCCGGTGTCGATGACGAGCGCCTTGCGCTCGCCGAGGACGATGCCGACGTTCGGAACGAGGGGCACGCGCCCGTCCGGAATCACGTACACGCCCGGCGCAACCTCCTGCGGTGGGACGTCGGAGATGAGGGGGGAAGGTGGGCTCTGCGGTGCAGTTGCGTCGGTCATGCGTCCTCCTCGAGAGTGTGCTTGGCTTCGAGCGGTTGGCCTGTCATGGCGGCCAGTACGCGAGCAGGGGTCAGGCCGTGGGAGGTCAGTTCGCCGGTTACCACGCCCCGCTCGAACACGACGACGCGATCGGAGAGCTCGGCGAGCTCCTCTTCATCTGTGGACACGAGCAAGACTCCGACACCGGCTTGAGTAAGCGCCCTGATCTGGGAGTGGATCTCTGGGCGCGTCGCGACGTCGACCCCGGCCGTCGGATCGTCGAGAAGCAGAAGGCGCGCGTCCGACCCGATCCAGCGCGCGACGAGCGCCTTCTGCTGGTTGCCGCCCGAAAGCGACGTGACCGGAGCCTCGGGGCTCGCCGCCAACGCGACGCGGTCCAGAAGACCCTCCACGGCCGACCTCTCACGACGTCGATCGACGAAGCCGAGCCGCGCATAGCGCTTGAGTGACGGCAACGCGACGTTGTGGCGCACGGTGTGCGTCGGGAACATGCCGAGGCTGCGATCGCCCGGAAGGAACCCGATGCCGTGCTCGACGGCGGCGAGCGTGTCGCCAGAACGCAACCTGCGGCCGCCGAGCGCGATCGAGCCTGAAATGAAAGGCACTGCGCCGCACACTGTCAGCAACATCTCGCGAGCGCCCGATCCGGACAGGCCCGCAAGCCCGACGACCTCTCCCTCCCGGACGACGAGGGAAACGTCTTGCAGGCGAGCGCCAGTGACAGCGCGCAGCTCGAGGACGACGTCCCCGGCGACTCGGTCCGGTCGATCGACGCTCGCACTCGGTCCGGTCTCGGGCGCGAGAAGCGCGACGAGCGCCGCGTGCGTGGCCCGCTCGAGGTCGCGGATCACACGTCCGTCGCGGAGCACCGTCACCGTGTCGCACACCGCCTCGATCTCCCGCAGGTGGTGCGATACGTAGAGAACCGAGACACCGCGGTGGGCGAGCCCGCGAACGGTCTCGAGAAGGAGCTCCGCCTCGTGCGGGGAGAGCGTGGCGGTCGGCTCGTCGAAGATGACGAGACGCGCGTTGAACGAGAGAGCGCGCGCGATCATCACGATCCGTTGCTCGATGAGCGGCAACTGGCCGACGGGTGTATCGAGAGTGACGTCGAGCGAGACGGACTCGAGCGCTACGGACGCACGACGATCCAGCTCCCTCCTCCGGATCAGTCCCACCCGACGACGAGGCTCATGCCCGAGCATGACGTTGGCCGCGACAGTGAGGGTCGGCGCAACGGTCAGCTCCTGCGGCACGGAGGCGATGCCAGCGCGCAGCGCCTCGACCGGACGTCCGAGCTGCAGAGGTCGTCCTTCGACGCGCACGGAACCGCTCGTGGGACGGACGATCCCCGTCAGGCACTTGACGAGGGTCGACTTGCCCGCACCGTTCGCACCGACCAGCCCGTGCACCGTTCCCGTATGCGCGGTCACAGAGGCATCCTCGAGCGCGACCACGCCACCGTAGCGTTTCGTCAGCCCTACCGCCTCGAGCCACGGGACGGCGCTAACGGCCAAGCGCGCCTCGCCTTCGCACGGCGATCCCTGAGACCGCCACGATCAGCACGAGCCCCTGGACGAGCGCCGCCATCCAGGAGGGCTGGTTCATCATCGTCAGTCCAGTCGTCACCATCCCGAGCAGGAGCACTCCGAGATAGCTCCCGAGGACGTTGAAGCGTAGCCCGCCGCTGAGCGACAGGCCGAGGAATGCCGCGGCGTACGCCGGCAACAGGTAGCCCTGGCCGAGGTTGGGGTAGTACTGGCTGGCAGAGGAGGTCACGAGGACGGCGGCCATCCCGGCACAGAGCCCCATGAGCACGAACGCGATCACCTTTGCCCGTTCGACCGGCACGCCGGAGAGCCGGGCGGCGGTGGCATTGTCGCCGACGGAAGCCGCGTGGCGTCCGTAGACCGTCATCCGCAGTAGGACCATGAAGGTGAGCGCGATGGCCGCGGCGATGATCGCCCGGAGCGGGATGTCGTAGACCGTCGTCGTTGCGATCTCGAGGTAGCCCGGATCGAGCCCTTCGAAGATCGTCGTCTTCGTGATAGCGAGCTCGATCGCCCCCGCAATGGAGCCGATCGCAAGCGTCGCGACGAACGAAGGGATGCGGACGTATGCGACGGCAACGCCGTTCGCCAACCCCGCAATCGCGCCGGCGAGCAGGGCAGCGAGAACGGCTGCCCAGGCGGGCCATGCATGGAACGCCATGACCGACACCGCAGCCGCCGCAGTCAGCTGGGTGACGAACCCGACCGAGAGGTCGAACTCGCCGATGACGAGAACCACCGTCACACCGATCGCGAGGACGCAGAGAACGGACGATTCGTCAAGGATCGCGCGGGCGTTGTCCCACGTCGGGAATGTGTCGGGACGCGCGATCGAGAAGAACACGAATGCCCCGAGGAACGCGATGACGAGGCTCCAACGCTCCGCGATGGCGCGGATGGACACGTGCGCGAGGCGGGCCCGGCTAACTGCCGCGCCCGCCCAGACCTTCCGTCGCAGCCATCAGACCCTCCGGCTGCCCGCTCCGAGGGCGCAGCCGGCCGGGGCCGCGCCTGGAAACGACCAGGGCGGCCTCCGGTCGAACCAGGCGTTCACTTCGCCGGCAGCTGGTACAGCCTCGCCCACCGCGCCTTGAACGGGGCGAGCATCTTCGCAGTCGCGTACGGGTACCCCTTGGAGGCGTTCGCCTTGCCCACGATCGTCTGCTTGTAGGCGAACTGCTTCGGGGTCTTCTTCGCGATCGGGTCGCCGTTCGCGAAGAACGCGGCGAGCTCGTCGATGGCGATGAGGCTCCCCTTCTGGTACTCGGCGACCTCCACCACTACGAGCCCCGACTTGAGCTGCGGGATGACCGATGGGATCCCGTGCAGCGCGTAGATCTTGATTGCTTTGCCCGACGAGCGAATCGCGGGAATCGCGCCCGCTGGAGCGAAGTCGCAGCAGCCCCAGATAGCGTCGATTCCGGCATTCGCCCGAATCATGTCGCCGACCGACTTCTGCGTGTCTGCGACGAGATTCGCGAGATCTGCGTCGTGCTGTGCGACGATCTTCCAGCCGTTGCGCTGGGCAGCCTTCTTCATGAGGTCGCCCGCGATCTTGGCGTTCAGGAATTGCGGAAGGTTGATCGTTCCGATCTCGCTCCCACGCGGGAGGTCGCGCTTCATGCGGGCCTCCAGCAACGCGAACTCCTTGGGCGGGCTGAGGAAGTATTCGCCGGCAAAGAGCGGCGAGGACGTCGTCTGCGTATGCGTGTCGATCACTGGGATGCCGGCCTTCTTCGCGGCGCGCAAGCCGGCCTGGATCGTCGCGGGCTCGATCGTCGTGAGGACGATCGCGTCCACCTTTGAGTTGACGAGGCTCGTCATGCCGGCACCCATCTTCGCCGGGTCACCGAGCGGGTCGACCTGAATGGTCTTCCAGCCGAGCGCCTTTGCGGCGGCGACCGTCGCATCGGTTCCGAGCTTGATGATCTCGGCAGCATTGACGGGCCCCATCACGCCGATGGTCTTCTTCGGAAGCGGGGTCTTCTGCGCGTGGTCGGAGGACGCTCCGCCGGCCGTGCTCGCCGCGGCTACGCCGAGGACGACGAACGTGAGTACCGTCGCCTGAAGCCGCCAACGGTGCAACTTGCCCATGGTCGCTCCTTTCTCCTTATCGGATCTCTGGATCGCTCCCCCGCAGGCATGGAAGCGGTCACGAGCCAGACGCGGGCTGCCCAGCTGGAGGGTCGGCTTGGCTCCCGGAGTCTGCTGCCTCGGTCACGCGGTGCTCGAGCGCGGCGAGCACTTGCGAGACC